>Ga0113563_10003107_pt1 | contig 10241 bp, 11 predicted proteins | sample Mud3Dept3metaG_FD_80117 | JGI IMG/M metagenome (GOLD analysis project Ga0113563, IMG submission 80117) | Freshwater wetland microbial communities from Ohio, USA, analyzing the effect of biotic and abiotic controls - Mud 3 Core 4 Depth 3... | ecosystem: Environmental > Aquatic > Freshwater >...
ATGTGCAGTTCCTAACCGGCGACGAGGCGACCACCCAACTCGGCGAAGGCGGGTGTTTGCCGATCGGTGAACGAGCCGTCCGCCTCCCGCATGATGAAGTACGCCGCGATGTTCTGCGCTGCCGCGAACGCATAGCCCTGCTCGGGCCCCAGCACGATCAGCGCGGTTGCCATCGCGTCGGCGAATCCGCAATCGGATGCGACGACACTTACCGACGCCAATCCGTGGTGAATCGGCGCGCCGGTCCGGGGGTCGATCTCGTGGCAGTAGCGCTGTCCGTCGCGCTCGAAATAGATCCGGTAGTCGCCCGAGGTCGCCATCGACTGGCCCGAAAGCGGGACGATCAGATGGGCTCGCGGCGGCATCGCGTCGGGTCGTTCGATGGCAATCTGCCAGGGACGGCCCTCCGCATTGTGCCCGCGCGTGCGGACCTCGCCGCCGGCCTCGACCATGTAATGGGCGATTCCCAGCGTCTCGAGCGAACGCGCGGCCTGATCGACACCGAATCCCTTGGCGATGCCGGACAGGTCGGCACGAACGTCGGGCCGCAGCTTCGCGATCGTTCCTGCATCGGGGTCCACAGCGAGCATCTGCCAACCGACGCGCGTTTCGAGCGCGCCGATCTCGGCAACGGTGAGCACGCGCTGGGTCTTGTTCGGGCCGAAGCCCCACGCATCGACGACGGGTGCGATCGTGACATCGAACGCGCCGTTCGTCGCGGCACTCACCTGCTGCGCCAGCGCGAAAACGGCGAGCACATCGGCGGAGACCGCAACCGGCGTGCGGTCCGAATGCCGGTTGAATCGCGACAGCTCGGAATCGGGGAGGTACGTCGACATCTTCGCGACGACAGCGTCGAGCGCGCCGGCAACGGTATTGCGCGCCGCGGCGCTCCCCGTTGCAGACAACCCGCCTCCCGCGATCTTCGCCGTGTACGACGTGCCCATCGTCGGTCCGCGAAATTCGATCATGGGCGCGGTAGCGACGCCACGCCGGTCGCCGCAGGCCGTGACCAGTGCGGTGGCAGCGAGCGCCTGCAGCACCGTGCGGCGGCGTGGGGAGAGAAGAGTATCCATCGTCAGGCTCCGGTTGTGGCGCCGCGAACGGCCGCTTCGAAGCGCCCTTCGCCGTGCTCGATCAGTTGCCGGACCATGTCGCCGATCGACACCAGGCCATGCACCTTGGGCCCATCGATGACGAGCAGGTGGCGGTGGCGATTCAGATGCATCAGTGCAAGCGCAGCCTCGATCGTCGTCCCGGGCGTCACGAACCGGACATCGCGCGTCATCACCAGCGAGACTGGCGTCGTCTTCGGATCGCGGCCCGCGTGCACGACGCGCACCAGGACGTCGCGCTCGGTGAAGATCCCGCCGACCAGGCGGTCTTCGGTCATGATCAGCACCGCCCCGACGCGCCGCTCGGCCATGACCGCTACCGCTTCGGCCACCGTGGCCGACGCTTCGACCGTCACGAGCTCGCCGCTCGCCTTGTTGCGAATGACCGCTTCGACCGATTCCCGCAGCATGGATTGCCCCCTTCCTTCTCAACCGAAATCGTCGAGCATGATGTTCTCGCGGTCGACGCCGAGCGAGACCAGCATCGCGATCACGGCCTTGTTCATGGGCCCGGGCCCGCACATGTAGTACTCGATGTCCTCCGGCGCCGGATGGTCCCTGAGATACCGGTCGTGCAGCACATTGTGGATAAAGCCCACCGGTCCGTCCCAGTTGTCCTCGGGCAGCGGCTCCGAGAGCGCGAGATGCCACTTGAAGTTCGGGTTCTCGTTCTGCAGCCGCTCGAACTCGTCGACGTAGAAGGCCTCGCGGAGGCTCCGCGCGCCATACCAGAACGTCATCTTGCGCTGCGAGTGCAGACGCTTCAACTGGTCGAAAATGTGCGAGCGCATCGGCGCCATGCCCGCGCCACCGCCGACGAAGCACATCTCCTTGTCGGTGTCCCGGGCGAAGAACTCGCCGTACGGTCCGGCCACGGTGACCTCGTCGCCCGGTTTGAGATTGAACACCCAGGAGCTCATGATTCCGGGCGGGATGTCCTCGCGGTAGTCCGGCGCGAACGCGATCCGGATCGTGAACAGCAGGATCCCCTTTTCGTTCGGATAGTTCGCCATCGAATAGGCCCGCTCGACGCGCTCGGTCACGACCGACTTGAAGCGCCACAGGTCGAAGCGGTCCCACGCGTCGCGGAACTGCGGGTCGATGTCGAAGGTCTTGAACTCCAGGCGGTGCGGCGGACAGGTGAGCTGCACGTAGCCGCCCGCCCGGAAGGGGACTTCCTCGCCGGCCGGCAGTGCCAGCTTCAGCTCCTTGATGAACGTCGCGACATTGCGGTTGCTCAGCACCTTGCATTGCCACTTGCGTACCGAAAAGACCTCGGGCGCGATCTCGATCTTCATGTCGCGCTTGACCTTGACCTGGCAGGCGAGGCGGTGGCCGCGCTTCGCTTCGCCGCGGCTTATGTAGCCGGTCTCGGTCGGCAGGAGCTCGCCCCCGCCTTCCCGAACCACGACCTCGCAGACGCCGCACGCACCCTTGCCGCCGCAGGCCGAGGGAATGAAGATCTTGTGCTCCGCCAGCGTGCCGAGCAGCGTGTTGCCCGCGGGCACCCGCAGAATCTTGTCCGGGTCCTCGTTGATCGTGATCGACACGTCGCCGTGCGCCACCAGCTTGCGCTTGGCGGAGAGCAGGATTCCCACCAGCAGCAGGATCACCGCGGTGAACATCGCGACGCCGAGCAGGATCTGATTCATGACCGGATCCGTCTCCTCAGACCTGGATGCCGGAGAACATCATGAACGCGACCGACATCAGTCCGGCGATCACGAAGGTGATGCCGAGCCCCTTGAGGCCGGCCGGCACGTCGGAATAGCGCATCTTCTCGCGCACGCCGGCCATCGCCGCAATCGCGATCGCCCAACCGAGTCCCGATCCCACGCCGTACACCACGCTCTCGGTGAACGTGTAGTCGCGTTCCTGCATGAAGAGCGACCCCGCGAGGATCACGCAGTTGACCGCGATCAACGGCAGGAACACGCCGAGTGTCGCGTACAGCTTCGGTGCGAAGCGGTCGACCGCCATCTCGACAACCTGCGTCGCCGCCGCGATCGTGCTGATGAACAGGATGAAGGCCAGGAAGCCGAGATCGACCTTGGCCAGCGCCGGGTGCACCCACGCCAGCGCGCCTTCGGCCAGCAGGTAATGCAGGATCACGTTGTTGAGCGGCACCGTCAGCACCTGGACGAAGACGACAGCGACGCCCAGTCCCAGCGCGGTGTCGACCTTCTTCGAGCACGCGAGGAACGAGCACATCCCGAGGAAGAACGCGAGCGCCATGTTCTCCAGGAAGATGGACTTGACCATCAGGTTGGCGTAGTGCTCCATGCTGGATCTCGCTCAGTCCTTTTCCTGCAGCTCGGGCTTCCACGTGCGCAGCAGCCAGACGAGCAGCGCAATGATGAAGAGTCCCGACGGAGCGAGCAGCATCAGCCCGTTGGGCACGTACCAGCCCCCGTCGGAGGCCACCGGCAGCACGACGTAGCCGAAGATCTTGCCGGCCCCGATGAGCTCGCGCGCGAGGGCCACGAGCAGCAGGACCAGCGAATAGCCCAAGCCGTTGCCGACCCCATCGAGGAACGACGACCACGGCGGGTACTGCATCGCGTACCCCTCGGCGCGGCCCATCACGATGCAGTTGGTGATGATCAACCCGACGAACACCGACAGCTCGAGCGAGAGCTCGAACAGGTAGGCCTTCAGCACCTGGTCGACCATGATCACCAGCGAGGCGATGATGGCCAGCTGAACGATGATCCGGATACTGTTCGGGATCCAGTTGCGCACGGTGCTGACGGCGATGTTGGCGCAGGCGGTGACGATCGTCACGCCGATACCCATCACCAGCGCCTTGTCGAGGCGGGTCGTGACCGCCAGCGCCGAGCAGATGCCGAGCACCTGCACGCCGATCGGGTTGTTGGCGATGATCGGGGCGACGAGCGCCGTACGCTCGTGCTTGCCGAAGACTGCGGTGGTGGCGCTCATTTGTGTACCCCCACGCTTGCGGCCAAGGCCGCTGCGCGACCCCCCGAGGAGCGGCGTTCGCCCAGCGGCGAGGGGCCCCGCGCTGATTCTTGCGCGGGGATCGCCGCCAAGGCGAATCGCCGCACCGGCCGACACCTCGGCAATGCGTGCAACCTCGAACGGCCCGGAGGCCGGGCGTAGTTCGCGCCTTGGGGCGGCCCGGCAGCGCTCACGGTTTCACCCCTCCTTCGCGAAAACGCTTGAGGAACGAGCCCCAGGCATCATTCGACATCCAGAACCCCATCACCCGCGAGACCGCATTGCTCGTGATGGTCGCGCCGGAGATGCCATCCACCCGCCACGGGTCCTTGTCCGGCGCGCCGGCACGACCCTTGATGACCACGAGCGCAGGTTCCCAGTTTTCGTTGAACACCTTGCGGCCGTTCCACACGGCCTGCCACTTCGGATTGCTGATCTCGCCGCCCAGACCCGGGGTTTCCTTCTGATCGTAGTAGGCAAGGCCACGAACGGTGTTGCCGTCCGGCTCGAGCGCGAGAAGGCCATACACCGTGCCCCACATGCCCACGCCCTCGATCGGTAGCACGATCAGGCGAACGGCGTCGCCTTTCATCGCGAAATAGACGGTGGCGTAGTTCGGCAGGCGTGACACGCCGGCCCGATTCGGCGGCGCTGCCCGACTCAGCGCGGGATCCGCGCGGGCCTTGCGCTGGTCATACGTCTTCGGATCCGCGTTCGCGAGCGGCACGAGCTCACCGGTGGAAAGATCGACGAGCCGGACGCGTATGTTGTCGTCGAAGATCTTGAGGACCTCCCTCGCGGGCACGTCCTCGCCGGGCTTGACGAGGCCCGCCGCGAGCAACACGTTTTTCTGCCGGTAGAGGAGTGCATTGATCTCCTGCTGCTCGTGCAGGCCCACTGCCGATACGGCGACCAACAGCGCGCAAACGACGCAGACGATCGTCGCGAACGCGAAGGTATAGCGAGTGGAATCAAGATTCGGCACGGCGCTTCTGCCTTCGCCGGACGTTCGCGCGCACGAGCGCGTAGTCGATCAGCGGCGCGATCACGTTCATGAAAAGGATCACCAGCATCATCGATTCTGGATAGGCGGGATTGACCGTGCGCACCAGCACGACGAACACGCCGATCAGCGTGCCGTAGATCCACTTGCCGCGCTCGGAGAACGGCGAGGTGACGGGATCGGTCGCCATGAACACGGTTCCGAATGCCCAGCCGCCGGCTACCATGTGCCACCAGAAGGGGACCGCAAAGTAGGGGTTGGTCATGGATCCGATCAGGTTGAAGACGCTCGCCATCGCGATCGTGCCCAGCGTCACGCCGGCCATCGTGCGCCACGAGCCGATCCCCGTGACAATCAGGATCGCGGCGCCGATGAGGCAGGCGAGCGCGGAGGTCTCGCCCATGGAGCCGGGTTCGAGGCCGATGAAGGCCTTCATCCACGAGAACGGCTGGTCCGCGAAAGGCGCCGTCATCTGCCGCATCTGCGCGAGCAGCGTTGCCCCGGAAAAGCCGTCGACGGCGTCGTCGGGTGCAACCGCGGTCCACACCTGGTCGCCCGAGATATCGGCCGGGTAGGCGAAGAAGAGGAAGGCGCGCGCGGCAAGCGCCGGGTTGACGAAGTTCATCCCGGTTCCGCCGAAGACTTCCTTCGCGAGAACCACGCCGAAGCTGATGCCGAGCGCCGCCTGCCACAACGGTGTGGTCGGCGGCAGGATCAGCGGGAACAGGATCCCGGTCACGAAGAAGCCTTCGTTGACCTCGAGCCGTCGCACCACGGCGAACAGCACCTCCCACGATAGCCCGACGACCATTGTCACGATGTAGAGCGGCAGGAAGTAGAGCGCGCCATGGACCACGCACGCCGTCATGCTGTCCGGCGAGTAACCCACGCCGACCCAGCGGATGACATCGTGGCGCCAGCCCTCGAGCAGGGCCGCCTTCGCGGGGTCCAGCTCAAGATTCGCCTGCAGCCCGGTGTTGTAGAGCGCCATGAACACGCACGGCAGCGCGGCGATGACGACCGTCATCATCATCCGCTTGAGGTCGAGCGCGTCGCGCACGTGGGCGCCGCTCTTCGTCACCGTTGCCGGGGTGTAGAAGAAGGTGTCGGCCGCTTCCCAGAACGGGTGGAAGCGTTCCAGCCGGCCGCCCTTTTCGAAATGGTGGCCGACTCGGTCGAGCAGGGAGCGCAGGGAATTCATGCGTGGCCGTGGTCCTTCTCGATCCGGGTAAGGATATCGCGCAGCAACGGTCCGTACTCGACCTTGCCTGGACATACGAACGTCGAGAGCGCGACGTCCTCCTCGTCGAGCTCCAGCACGCCGAGCTCTTCGGCCCACTCGGCATTGCGGGTGATGAGCGCGCGCAGCAGGAAGGTCGGCATCAGGTCCATGGGCATCACGCGTTCGTAGGCGCCGATGGGCACCATGGCGCGTGGGCTGCCGTTGGTGGTGGTGGTCAGCGCGAGCTTGCGCGCCTTGGCCCAATGGCCGAGGACCACTCCCCAGATCGAGAATTTGTTCGCGCCCGGCGCAATATAGCCGAAGAGCTCACGCTGGCTGCCCTCGGGCACCACGGCAATCTGCTGGTGGTAGCGGCCCAGATAGCCGTGCACTTCATCCATGGCGATACGCCCCCCGAGCACCGAACCGGAGATCACGCGCTGCGTTCCTGCTGCAAGCTCGCCTTGCGTGAGCGCGCCGGTTGACGCGCCCAGCCGCGTTCGCAGCAGGCGGGGCCGGACGGCCCCCGGCCCCGCAATCGAGACCACTCGATCGACGTCGAGCCGGCCGGTCGCGAAGAGATGGCCGATCGCGGCGACGTCCTGGTACCCGATGTGCCACACGGTCCGGTCGAGATCGACCGGGGTGAGCCGGTGAATGTGGAGCCCGGGCGTGCCGGCCGGGTGCGGGCCCGCGAACTCCTCGACGCGGATGTTCTTCCCGTCGGGGGCACTGACTGGGCACCCGACCATCTTGCAGACGAACGTCGTGCCCGCGCAGAGCTTGGCGATGACCTGGACCCCGGCGTGAAAATCCGCTTCCCGGCCGGCCAGCGCGACGTCGACCGCCGGCGCGTGCGGATGCGTATCGATCGCCGTGACGAAGATCGCGTGCGGCGTCGATGTGGCCGAGGGCACCTTCGAAAACGGGCGCGCGCGCAACGCCGTCCATGCGCCGGATTCGAGGAGCAGCGCACGAACGGCATCCGCGTCGAGTTCGCCAGCCGGCCGGCCCGTGTAACTCGCGAAGGCAACCTGCCGCTCGGGCCCGTCGTCCGCGTCGACGTCGATGACGAGCGACTGGAACGCGCGCATTTCACCGCGATGGATGGCCGCGATCGTGCCGGCTGCCGGTGCCACATGGCACACGCCCGGCGCGCGCTTGTCCTCGAACAACGGCGAGCCGCGCAGAACGCGCGCCCCGACTTGCACCTGCAGGCCGGGCTTGAGACCGTGGTAGTCTGCGCCGACCAGCGCAACGCGCGGAACCGCGGTGGCCGCCTCGATCACCTGCGCGGGAGCACCGGAGAGCGGCAGATCGAGACCCCGTCGGATATGGTGCACGGCCACGGCGTTGGGTGCTCCCGGCGGTCGGGTATCTACCGGCGCGGCGCCTTCCGGCGCCGGTGAAGTTTGCAGAGGCTATCCGGGATTTGCACGCCGGTTGTTGATTTAGACCAAATCCCGGCGCGGGCGAAGCGCGCGACGCAGCGGGCGGCGGTGCTAGACTTGCGCATCGTGTGACCGGGGGGGCCGGCGATGACCAAGGAAACGCTACTGGCGGTGCTGAAGCAGCATCCGTTCGTCGAGGAGTTCCAGCCGCAGCATCTCGAAAAGCTCTCCTCGCTCGCGAAGGAAGTCGAGTTCGCGCGCGATCAGGTGATCTTTCACGAAGGCGATGATACCCACGAGTTCTACCTGGTTATCGCCGGCCGCGTCGCTCTCGAGATCGAGGCGCCCGGACACACGCTGCGGGTGCAGACGCTCTCCGCGGGCGACGAGTTTGGCTGGTCGACGATCCTGATGGGGCGGGGCAAGCACTTCCAGGCCCGCGCGCTCGAGCGGGTGAGGACGCTTTCCTTCGACGGCCCGGCATTGCTGGCCGCCTGCCGCGACGACAAATCGTTCGGCTACGCGTTCATGTATCGGATGCTGGGCGTGGTGTCGGAGCGGCTGCAGGCCACGCGGCTGCAGCTGCTCGACATGTATTCGCCGGTCGCGAAGCGCGCGGGCACCTGAGCGGGGGCGCCCGCGACGGGCCGTTGCCCGGCCCGCCGACGATGAGGTGACGGCGACGGGGCGCTCTGACGGCGGGGCGCACTGACGGCAGCGGCTGTTCAGCCGTGCAGGCTTTCGTACTTCGCCATCAGCTCCTCGCGCGTTTCCTTGTGATTGGGGTCCGGGACGATGCAATCCGCCGGACAAACGGTGACGCATTGCGGCTCGTCGTGCGCGCCTACGCACTCGGTGCACTTCGCCGGGTCGATCAAGTACATCGGCGAGCCGGCCGTGATGGCCGTGTTGGGGCAGGGCTCCACACAGGCGTCGCACGCGGTGCAGTCCTCGTTGATGATCAGTGCCATTCCAGTCTCCCGTTCGTTTATGCGAACTCGCTAGTGTACGACTTCAATGCCTTCATGTAGTTCGCCCGCTCGAAGGCGTCCGGATCGGGGCAGGACTGCTGGCTGAGTGACCCCTTGAGCTGGGTTACCGACTCGTATTCGCGCTCGCTCATCCAGGCCCGCACGCCGCGCACCAGCGTTTCGACGTGCTGGGGGCCATGGCGCAACAGGCTGCTCGCGATCATCACGCAATCCGCGCCGGCCAGCAGCAGCTTCAGCACGTCCTCCGGCGTGTGCGCACCGCCGGTCGCGGCCAGGCTCGCCTCGACGCGGCCATGGAGGATGGCGATCCAGCGCAGCGCCAGGCGCAGCTCGTCGGAAGTCGAGAGCACCAGGTGCGGCGCGACCTCCAGCTCCTCGAGCATGATGTCGGGCTGCACGAAGCGGTTGAACAGCACCAGCCCCGAGGCGCCGGCTCGCGCGAGGCGCATCGCCATGCTCGCCATGGCGCTGAAGTACGGCGCGACCTTCACCGCGACCGGCACCGCCGTGCTCGCGCGCACCGAGGCGACGAGGTCGAGATAGCGCTGCTCGACTTCGGTGGCGGTGTCCGTGGGATCGGTTGCCAGGAAGTAGATATTGAGCTCGATCGCATCGGCGCCGGCGTCTTCGAGCTGCTTCGCGATGCGGGTCCAGCCGCCGGGGGTGTGCCCGTTCAGGCTGGCGATCACCGGCACCGACAGCGCCTTCCTGGCGTCGCCGACCAGTTTCAGATACGTGTCGGCTCCGGTGTCGTAGTGCTGCATCTCGGGGAAGAAGCCCTGCGCCTCGGGCGAGAGCTCGGCGCCATAGAGCATCAGGTTGTGGGTGGCCATCTCCTCGTGCTCGATCTGCTCCTCGAAGAGCGATGGCAGGACCACGGCGCCGACGCCGGCATCCTGCAGCCGCTTGAGGATTTCGACCGAACCGGTCATCGGCGAGGCCGACGCCACGATGGGATTGCGCAGGTTGAGACCCAGGTAGCGGGTGGACAGATCGACGCTCATATTCCTATCCCTCCTCACGGCCCGCTTCGGTGGCGGTCGTACCGGCACCTTCCGCGTGCGGTTCCGACACGACGCGGTGCACGCCCGCGATCTGCTCGTACAGATTCCAGCGCGCGTCCGCATCGGCCTGCGCCGCCTTCGAGAGCAGCCTCGCGCGCTCCGGATCGGCCTGCGCCAGCATCGCGTAGCGTCCCTCCTTCATCGTGAACTGCTCGAGCGGGATTGTCGGCTTGCGCGAGTCGAGCTTCAGCGGCTGGTCGGCACCGCCCATGCCCAGGCGCGGATCGTAGTGGTACAACGTCAGATAGCCGCTCTTCACCGCGTCGCGCTGGTGGCTCATGCCGGTGGTCATGTCGATGCCGTGCGCGATACAGTGACTGTAGGCGATGATCAGCGACGGCCCCGACCACGAGGCCGCCTCCTGGAAGGTGCGCACCGTCTGCACCGGATTCGCCCCCATCGCCACCTGGGCCACGTAGACGTTGCCATAGGCCATCGCGATCATGCCGAGGTCTTTCTTGCCGATGGATTTGCCGGCCGCGGCGAACTTGGCAAC
>Ga0113563_10003108_pt1 | contig 10241 bp, 6 predicted proteins | sample Mud3Dept3metaG_FD_80117 | JGI IMG/M metagenome (GOLD analysis project Ga0113563, IMG submission 80117) | Freshwater wetland microbial communities from Ohio, USA, analyzing the effect of biotic and abiotic controls - Mud 3 Core 4 Depth 3... | ecosystem: Environmental > Aquatic > Freshwater >...
CCTCGGGAGAAAAAAACATGACGGCGACCCCAACGACGCGGCATCGCATGACCAAGGAAGAACGCAAAGTGATTCTCGCGTCTTCGCTGGGCACGGTTTTCGAGTGGTACGACTTCTACCTGTATGGATCGCTGGCAGCCGTCATCGGCAAACAATTTTTTTCCGGCGTGAATGAGACGACCGCCTTCATCTTCGCCTTGATGGCCTTTGCCGCGGGCTTCGCGGTGCGTCCGTTCGGCGCCGTGGTATTTGGCCGGCTGGGCGATTTGGTCGGGCGCAAATACACTTTTCTCATCACCATCATGATCATGGGCCTGTCGACTTTTATCGTCGGCTTGTTGCCGGTCTATGCCGCCATCGGCGTCGCGGCGCCCATCATCCTGGTGTGCCTGCGTTTGTTGCAGGGCTTGGCGCTCGGCGGCGAATACGGCGGCGCGGCGACCTATGTGGCGGAGCACGCGCCGCAACACCGGCGCGGCGAATTCACCGCCTGGATCCAGACCACGGCCACGCTCGGGCTGTTCCTGTCGCTGATCGTGATCTTGCTGACGCGCAACCTCACCGGCGCGGAGTTCGAAACCTGGGGCTGGCGCATCCCCTTCCTGCTGTCGATCGTGCTGTTGTTCGTTTCATTGTGGATTCGTTTGACGCTGAGCGAATCGCCGGCCTTCGTCAAGATGAAGGCCGAGGGCACTGGCTCCAAGGCGCCGGTGCGGGAGTCCTTCGGCCAATGGAAAAACCTCAAGTTCGTCATCATCGCCTTGCTCGGCCTGACTGCCGGCCAAGCCGTGGTGTGGTACACCGGGCAGTTCTACGCGCTATTTTTCCTGACGCAAACGCTCAAGGTGGAACCGCAGACCGCCAACCTGCTGATTGCCGCATCGCTGATCATCGCCACGCCGTTCTTCATCGTGTTCGGCAAGCTGTCCGACCGCATCGGCCGCAAGCCCATCATCATGGCCGGCTGCCTGATCGCCGCGCTGACCTACTTCCCGATCTTCCAGGCCCTGACGCATTACGCCAACCCGGCCTTGGAAGCGGCGCAGGAGAAAGCGCCGATCCAGGTGGTCGCGGACTCGGCGACTTGCAGTTTCCAGTTCGATCCGATCGGCAAGGCGAAATTCCTCAGCTCCTGCGACATCGCCAAGAGCGCCTTGGTGAAATCGGGCGTCTCCTACAAAAACGCGGACGCCGCCGCCGGCACGGTCGCCACGGTGCAAGTGGGCGAGCAAGTCGTCGCCAGTTTCGAAGGCACCGGTTTGGACGGCGCGGCGTTCAAGGCCAAATCCAAGGAGTTCAACGATGCCTTGTCCGCCACCATCAAGGCCGCGGGCTATCCGGCCAAGGCCGATCCCAACCGCGTCGACCATGCGATGGTGCTATTGCTGCTGGTGATCTTAGTGATCTACGTCACCATGGTGTACGGGCCGATTGCGGCCATGTTGGTGGAGTTTTTTCCGACGCGCATTCGATACACCTCGATGTCCCTGCCGTATCACATCGGCAACGGCTGGTTCGGCGGCTTCCTGCCGACCGTGGCATTTGCCATGGTGGCGTGGCAAGGCGATATCTACTTCGGCCTGTGGTATCCCATCAGCTTCGCCTTGATGACTTTCGTGGTGGGCATGCTGTTTGTCAAAGAGACGAAACACATCAACATCCACACCTATGATCGTTGAGCGGGAACGGGGCAAGTTGTTGAAATGATTTGAGGATAACTATTTTGCCGGGCGCGCTGCTTCTCATAGAAGGCTAAAGACAGCCCGTAAAAATGCCGCTAACATAGGGAACTCTTTCAGGTATTACATCGCGCCCAGCCGGGCAAGAGGTAACCTTAGATGCCCAAGCAGCCACGATGGACCGAAACCACGGCGGGGAATGCGCTCAATGCGCAGTATCTGGCATTGGTGCGCGACTGGGCGTTCTGGGAGAAATCTTTCGATGCGGCGCTCGAGCACATTACCCGCGCCATGGCCGAGGCGCTCGGTGCGCGGCGCGCCAGCGTCTGGCTGAAGTCCGCCGAGCATCTTGAGCAAATCAAACTCTACGACGCCGTCACGCAAACCTACAGCGCCGGCACGCGCATCCAGGCGGCGGAGTATCCGGCTTATTTCGCCGCCTTGGACGCCGATCGCGTGATCGCCGCAACCGACGCCCACACCGACTATCGCACTCGCGAGTTCTCGCAAACTTACCTCACCCCGCTCGGCATCGGCGCCATGCTGGATGCTACGCTGCGCATTGCCGGCAAGTCCCAGGGCGTGTTGTGCGTCGAGCACGTGGGCGGCGCACGCCTGTGGAACGAGGATGAAAAGCGTTTTGCGGTCTCGGTGGCCGACCTCCTGTCGCAACTGATGATCCACCACGAAACCCGCCGCAGCGAAAATCGGCTGCGAGAAATTTTGGCGATGCAGCAGGCGATGCTCGACGGCGCGAACTACGCCATCATCTCGACGGCAGTGGACGGCACCATTCGCAGCTTCAACGCCGCCGCGGAGCGCATGCTCGGTTACCGCGCCGAAGAACTGGTTGGTAAACACACCCCGGCGATCTGGCACGACGCCGCCGAAGTTGCGCAGCGCGCCGCCGAGCTCACGCAAGAGTTGCAGCAGCCGGTTGCGCCCGGCTTCGAGGTGTTCGTGGCGCACTCGCGCTCGGCGCAGGCCGAAGAGCGCGAATGGACCTATGTGCGCAAGGACGGTTCGCGCTTCCCGGCACTGCTGTCGGTGACGGCCTTGCGCGAAGCGAGTGGCGCGATCAGCGGCTTCCTCGGCATTGCGTCCGACCTCAGTGACCGGCGGCGCGCGGAGGAACTCACCCGGCGCGAACAACGCTTGTTTGCACATATGGCGCAGGGCGTGGCGCAAGCCACAGGCAAAGCCTTCTTTGAGATCCTGACAGCGCAGTTGGCCGAGGCCTTGCAGGTGGATTTTGCTTTTGTCGGCGAGTATGTGCATGCCCCCGCACCGGGAATTGAAATTCTGTCGTTGCACATGGACGGCCGGCCAGCGCCTGGATTTCGCTACGACTTGGCCAACACGCCCTGCGCCAACGTCCTGGAGCGTGGGGTCTGCGCTTACCCGCAGAACGTTCAATCCTGTTTCCCGGATGATCATCTGCTGGCGCAAATGGCGATCGAGAGTTATGTAGGCGTTGCCCTGCACGCCAGCGATGGTCGGCCGTTGGGCATTCTGGTCATCTTGCACCGAACCCCATTGCCCGATCCGGCGTTGGCCGAAAACTTGATGCGCATCTTCGCCGTGCGCGCCGCGTCCGAATTGGAACGGCGCCAGCAGCAACAGGACATCCAGGATAAAGAGCGGCGTTATCGCGCCCTGTTCGAAGCCTCGGGCGATGCGATTTTCCTGATGCGCGAAGATCGCTTCACCGATTGCAATCCGGCCACCCTGAAGATGTTCGCTTGCAGCCGCGAGCAGATCGTTGGCGAGACGCCGTATCGCTTCTCGCCCGAGTTTCAGCCGGATGGCCGCGCCTCCAAGCAAAAGGCCTTGGAGAAGATCGGCGCTGCGTTCTACGGCGCGCCGCAGTTCTTCGAGTGGCAGCACTTGCGCTACGACGGGACGCCATTCGACGCCGAGGTCACGCTCAACGTGGTCCAACTCGGCGGCGTGCCGCACCTGCATGCCGCGGTGCGCGACATCACCGACCGCAAAAAGGTGGAGCAGGAGCTGGCGCAGTCGCGCCAGGAGCTGGTGGCGCGCAATCGCAATCTGCAACTGGTGAACGAATTGTCCCGCCGCTTGTATGGCGAGCTTGAAGTCGATGCCGTGTTCAGGACGGCCGCCCAGACCCTGCTCTCGATCAGCGGGGCGACCGATGCCGGGGTTTTCCTGGTCGATGCGAGCGGGGAAAATTTGTTCCTGAGAGCCCGTTTCGGGATTCACCTGTTGGTGCCGGATGCGGTGCCGGCCTTACCGGTCGCCGGCACCTTGATCGGCCACACGCTCAAGGAAAAACGCCTGATTATGAGCCCCGATCTGGCTAGCGACGCGCGCATGAATCCGCGCTTCAAAGCGTTTTTCCTGGCCCAGGGCGTTTCTGCCGCCATTTTCATTCCCTTATTGCAAGGCGAAATTCCGCTGGGCGTGATCGCCCTGGCTTTCACCCAAAGTTACCAATTCAGCGATCTGGAATTGGAAACGCTGGAAGCGATCGGCGTTACGGTTTCGCTGGCGTTTACCAATGCGCGTCAAGTCGATGAGCTGGAGCATTTGGCCAAGCATGATCCGCTCACCGGTTTGCCGAATCGATTGTTGCTGCACCGCGCCTTCGAGCGCACGCCCGCCACCAACAAATCGCCAGACGGCGCAGCATTGATCCTGCTGGACCTGGATCGCTTCAAGGAAATCAACGATACCTTGGGCCACCATGTCGGGGACAAAGTGCTGCAGCACATCGCCGGGCTGCTGCAGACGACGCTGGCGCGGCGCGACGCCTTGTTGTGTCGTTTGGGCGGGGATGAGTTCGCCGTGGTCCTGCCGGGCGCGGGCGCCGACGGCGCCAAGGGCGTGGCGCAGGAAATTTTGGCGGCGCTGCGGCAGCCGTTTCAAATTGAAAACATGCCGCTGGAAGTGGGCGCCAGCCTGGGCATCGCGTTCTATCCCGCGGATGGGGCGGATAGCCACGCCTTGCTGCGTTCCGCCGATGTGGCCATGTACGCGGCCAAGCGTTCCAGCGCCGGCGTGGCCATCTACAACCGTCAGCTCGACATGCACTCGCCGGAACGCTTGGCGATGATGGTGGAACTGTCGCCGGCGATACGCAGCGGGCAATTGCGCCTGCACTTCCAGCCGAAATTCGACCTGCAGCGCAGCCAGGTGATCGGCTTCGAGGCGCTGGTGCGCTGGCAGCATCCCGAGCTGGGGCTGCTGTTCCCGGACAAATTCCTGCCCTTGGCCGAGATGGGCGAGTCGATTCACTTTTTGACGCAGGAAGTGCTGCAACTGGCGCTGTTGCAGCAGCAAGCCTGGAAAACCCAAGGCAAGTCCTACACCGTGTCGGTCAACCTGTCGGTGCGCAATCTGATCGACGACCGCTTTGTGCTGGCGCTGGAACAACTGTTGCGCGAACACCCAGTCGCACCCGGGGAGTTGGAATTGGAAATTACCGAGAGCGCGCTGATGTACGATCCGCAAGGCGCGGTGGCGCTGCTGGATCGCGTGGCGGCGCTGGGCGTGCAGCTTTCCATCGATGACTATGGCACCGGTTATTCCTCGCTCAGCTACCTGCGGCGCTTGCCGATCCAGACGCTGAAGATCGACCGCACTTTCGTGCAGGACATGGTGCACAACGAGCAGGATGCGATCATCGTGCGCTCGACCATCGGCCTGGCGCACAACCTCGGCCTGAAAGTCGTGGCCGAGGGCGTGGAGGATGCCGCCACGCTGGCGATGCTGCGCGGCATGGGCTGCGATCAAGCCCAAGGCTATCACTTGAGCAAGCCCAAGGCCTGGCCCGAACTGGAGCCGTGGCTGGCGGGCTTCACCCATCCCTACTGAAGAATAAGCCAACTACAACGGCATATCTGGTCTATAGTGAGTTGATCAAACAGGCTGACGGAGGCGCATGATGATCAGCAACCCGGTAGAGTGGATTGGTGTTCTGTTTGTCCTGGCTATATTCCTGTGGCGCTTTAATATGGTTCCCACGGCGCCGGCCCAGCCGGATGCAAACGCCGGCTTCGGGGCGAAGCTGCTACAGTGGTTCTGGGCGGAAAAACGCGCCGCCGCCGATCTGTTTCAACCGCCGCGCGCCAATACCACGCTGTTCAAATTCCGCCTGTACCAATTCGCTTACGCCTTGCTGGGGCTGGCGACTTATCTGGCCCTGTTGAAGATACCGGCCCTGTGGACTGAACTTCAGGGCATCATCAAATGGGTCGATCCTTCGCTGGTTATTCCGGAACATGTCGGACCGGTGGTGCTGGCCTTCATCATCGCAGTGGTGCTGCCGATGATCCCGCCCTTCAGTGTATGGGATGCCGCCGTCCGCTTTATGCTGTATGAGCGCGCGGCGATTCCGGCGCAGCAACTGCGCGAGCGCAACCGCCTGAAGAAAGCCCCGTACCGTGCCAATGCGGAAGACTTGGCGAACGTCAGGAACAACCTGGCCGCAGACGGCTTCGATCCCGCCGACATCGCCTACGACGCACAAAATCCCAGTACCTGTTCGCTGTGGGCCAAGGCCGCCTTGCTGATGGAAGGGATGGGCCATTGGGAGGCCAGGAATAAATACGAAACCGCGTTTGCCATCCTGAAAGAGCGCGACGGCGTCACCTCCAGCGTCGCGGCCGTGAGAGAAAAATACGAGGCGCTGCAAGGCGATGCCAAGGCCTGCTTGGAGGCGCTGCGCGAAGCGCCCAACGAACCGGAGAGCGCTGCGCGCGAAGAGGTTTTTCGGCAAAATTGCAAAGCCCTGCTGAATCAAATCTACGATCTGCTGAGCCGGGTTTCCCTGCATGCGCACTACAGCGAACGCGAGCGCGTGCGCGAGATGAATCAGCTCGGATTAGGCCTCAAGCTGGATTGGGGCGGGCCGGTGCCTGGCACCAACGATCTGGTGTGGCTGGCCATGATCTTGGGGTTGTTGCAAGTGCTGCCGCTGTCCGGCTATGTCGGGCTGGGCAAGGCGATTGTCATCGGCGGGACGATGTTCTTCACGGTGCTGACGCCGCTGGTCTTGGTGAGTCGATATCCGAATCTGGCGGCCAAAGCCGAAAATGGCCTGCCCACCATCACCTTCCCTGTGTTATCCGCTGCGATTGCCATGCTACTCGGCATGGTGATTTCGGTCGGCTATCGCGCCATCCTTACCGGGAGCGTGGCTGACAGCTGGAATTCCTACCTGGAAAAGAGCGCGCCTTGGAGCTGGCTATTAGGCTTGGTCGCGGTGCTGATCGCCTGGCGCATGCAGGCCGGCACCTATCCGGACAACACGCAACTTCAGGGCATCACGCGCTATCGACTGTGGGGGAGCTTGCGCGATGCGGCAATTTTTGGCGTCAGTGTGGCAGCACTGATGCTGCTGGTGGTACTGCCCATGCTGCAAGCGTCGCCCGATGCGGCGGGCTACTGGCGGCGGCTGCTATCGCCGGTGTTGGTCGCCACGGCGGTGGGTTTTATCGTGCCGACCTGGTACCGCGCGCATACGCGCCGCAAAACCAGCGATCGCAGAAAGTCCGGCGCTGCCGCGCGCGCGAAATTCCAGAAGAAAATGCAGGCGAACTATGGCTTCGATCGCAGACAGAGTCCGGCGGGATGAAATAAATTTCAACGCAAGATTATTGCGCCGCCGCTTGCCCCTTGGGCGCGCCGTTGATCCAGCCCGGCACATGCGGCAGCGCAATGCTGACCCAGACCGCGACCGTGAAATAGAGCGTCATCCACGGCACTTCCTCGCGCCAGATCGCCCAGTCGAAACGCACCACACAGGACTGCGCCGCATCCAGCAGCCCTTGGCCCAAGGACAGATAAGGCGCCCCGGCGGCCAAGTCCGCGTCCCAGCGCGACCAATACATCGGCACGTCGACCGTGGTCATGAACGCGATATAGCCGACGGCGAAAACCATCATCGCGGCCAGGAAGCGGCGCTGCGGGCGGTCGCTGTGCGGCCACAGAAAAACGAAACTGGCGAGCAACAACGCGGCGCAAAAGGTCCAGATGGAATTTTCCAGGACATGACCGAAATAATTGGTCGACAAGATCGCATACCACGACGCGCCTTCCGCGACCACGATCAGCGGCAGCAGCGCCCAGGCAATTAGCACGGTAAAGCGGCTGTTCGTGCTGCGGCCGGCCTGGTGCAGCAGCAGTGCGCACTGTGCGATGAAGCACAGCTCGGCCACGGTGGCCACGCTGCGGCCCACCACCATATTGGACAGCCAGGTCTCGACCAGGCAAATGCGCTCCAAGTCGATGCGCGGCAGAAACGAGCGGAAGGCGCAACCCGCGACATAGGCCGCCGACAACCACAGTAACCAGCGGCGGTGACGGTATGCGGCGGCGGAAAAAAAGTGTTCGCGGCGGCGCGCCAAGGACGCGGCGGATAGGCTCCAGGCGACAATGTTCAGTACCGCGACGATACTCAGCGCAATCCACCAAATGTGCACGGCTGCTGTCATGTTCAGAGCGTTTGCTTCATGGCGTCTTCTTCTCGCGCTTGCCGCGATAAATCGCATCCGGCTGCTCTTCGAGCGTTTCCGCCAGCAGGCGCAGGGCATCCGCCGCACGCGAAATTTCCTTCAGTGCGGCATTCATGTTCTGCACCGTCGGAGAATCTTGTGCGGTCAGCTTGCGCAGCGAGACCGCGGCTTGCGCCAGTTCGTCGCTGGCGCGCGTCATGTTGCCGACCATTTTCGAGTCGGGACTGGCCAGGCTGGACACGCGGTCCGCCGCTATTTCGACCTTGGCCATTGCCGCCTGCGCCGCTTCCATCGCCTTGCGCATCGCTATCAAGTCCTGGCTCGCTTCCTTGAGGATGGGCTTGCTCCGGGCATCGAGATGGGCGGCCAGCGATTCGAGCTGGCGCAGCGTGGCGTTGAGCCGTTTCGGTAAATCCTGGGTGGTCGGGTCCGACATCAGTTTGTTGATAGCGCTGCTGATGGCCGCGACATCGGCCAGGAACTTGTCCATGGCAAAACCTTCGAGCTTGGTCTTTAACTCCTCCACAGTGGTGCGGATGGTGGGGATTTCGCTCAGATCGGGGTCGAGGGCGAAGTAGTGCGGCGGCTTGTCCGGGTGGAAATCGAGATCGACGTAGAGTTGTCCGGTCAGCAGGCTCTGCATGCGCAGGCGGCCGCGCAGGCCGCGTTCCACCAACTTGCGCACGGTGGCGCGGTCGCGCAGGTCGACGGGTTCGACGCCGCGCGTGTACACGACTTGTGGTTCGATTTCGACCATCACCGGCACGAGGAAGCGGTGGCTTTTTTCATCGAGGCCGAGCTGGATCTGCTTGACGGTGCCCACCTTGACGCCAAGAAACACCACGGGCGCGCCAACCTGCAGGCCTTGGGCGGCGCCTTCAAAATAGAGCACATGCTGCTGCCGCTTGCCAAACCAGGAGCCGCCGGCCAGGAGTAGCGTGGTGGTGATCGCCAGCGCAATCGCCCCGAGGACGAATGCGCCGATCAGCGTGGGGTTGGCCTGTTTGCTCATGCCGCGCCCCGCGTGAGGAAGTGGCGTACCTTGGGATGGCCTGTCTTGAGTGCTTCCTGCGGATTGCCGGTGGGGATCATGGTGTGGGTGTCTGCATCCAGATAGATTGAATTGTTGCCGATTGAAAGAATGCTGGCCAGTTCGTGCGTCACGACCACGAAAGTGGTGCCGAGGCTGTCGCGCAACTCGACGATCAGTTCGTCGAGCCGCTTAGCCGTGAGCGGGTCGAGGCCCGAGGAGGGTTCGTCGATGACCAGGATGTCCGGGTCGAGCGCCATCGCCCGTGCCAGACTGGCACGCTTCTTCATGCCGCCGCTGAGCTCGGACGGGTAGAAGTCCTCGAAGCCGGCGAGGCCGACCAGCGCCAGCTTGAAGGAAACGATCTCGTCGATGCGGGTTTGCGGCAGGTTGGTGTATTCGGCAATCGGCAGCGCGACGTTGTCGGCCAGGGTGAGCGAGCTCCACAGCGCACCGCTCTGAAACAGGACACCGAGCCGTTGCTTGAGCCGCTGGCGGTCTTCCTCGGACGCTCCCCAGAAGTCCTCGCCGCTATAGTGCACGCTGCCCTGCAACGGACGCTGCAGGCCGATCAAGGCGCGCATCAGCGTGGTCTTGCCGCAGCCATTGCCGCCCATGATGACGAAGATGTCACCCTTGTTCACGACGAAGTCGAGCCCGCGCTGGACGACGAAATCACCATAGCCGATCGTCAAATCGCTCACCTGGATGTGGGGGGTGCCGGAAGACTCAGCCATGGCTCAAATGTCGAGCTGATAATAAACGATGGTCATGATCGACGCCGCGATGGTGATCAGCAGGATGGCAGTGACCACCGCCGAGGTTGCCGCACGGCCGACCGCCTCGGCGCTGCGCCCGCATTGGATGCCGCGGAGGCAGCCGGCGAAGGCGATCATCGCGCCGTAGACGGTTCCCTTGGAGAGGCCGACGAAAAAGTGCTTGAATTCGAGTGCACGCAAAGTCTCCGTGTAGTACTCGAACACGCCGATGTCGAAGATGGTCACGGAAACCAGTAGCCCTGCGAGCATGCCAATGAAGCCGGAATACAAG
>Ga0113563_10003110_pt1 | contig 10238 bp, 9 predicted proteins | sample Mud3Dept3metaG_FD_80117 | JGI IMG/M metagenome (GOLD analysis project Ga0113563, IMG submission 80117) | Freshwater wetland microbial communities from Ohio, USA, analyzing the effect of biotic and abiotic controls - Mud 3 Core 4 Depth 3... | ecosystem: Environmental > Aquatic > Freshwater >...
CAACCACCCCCAGCACTGTCTGCAAACGCACCACGGTCGCCTGCCCGGCCAGCGGCAGGAAAAGAAGCATGACCATCGTCCATTTCAGCAATCGCACAAAATCTCCCTTACCCAGAAAATGTTGGTCGCCGGCGCCGGTCGGTTCCGGGACGATACTTTATCAGACTGTTTCCAAACCCGGCCTTGGCGCAGGTGCGGCGCGTGCAAACCGTAAAGCGAGTGAACGTGAGCCACGTCGACGTGCGCGCTGAAGCCGAATCAAGAACGGCCCTCCGCCTGGAGAGCCGCTCGGGCATTGGTGGGTCTGGCTGGACTCGAACCAGCGACCAAGGGATTATGAGTCCCCTGCTCTAACCAACTGAGCTACAGACCCGCGGCACGAATTATAGCGGGGTGGAGGCCGCCGCTTGCGAGGGGGATTTTGCTCAGCTCTCGGTGTCGAGGAAGCTGCGCAGGCGCTCGGAGCGCGACGGGTGGCGCAGCTTGCGCAGCGCCTTCGCCTCGATCTGGCGTATGCGTTCCCGCGTGACGTCGAACTGCTTGCCGACTTCCTCGAGCGTGTGGTCGGTGTTCATTTCGATGCCGAAGCGCATGCGCAGCACTTTCGCCTCCCGCGGCGTGAGCGTATCGAGCACGTCTTTGGTCGCATCGCGCAGACTCGCGTAGACCGCGGAATCCGCCGGCGCCATGGTCGCCTGGTCCTCGATGAAGTCACCGAGATGCGAATCGTCATCGTCGCCGATCGGCGTTTCCATCGAAATCGGCTCTTTGGAAATCTTGAGGATCTTGCGGATTTTCTCCTCGGGCATTTCCATTTTCTCGGCGAGCAGCGCGGGGTCCGGTTCCTGCCCGGTTTCCTGCAGAATCTGGCGCGAGATCCGGTTCATCTTGTTGATGGTCTCGATCATGTGCACCGGGATGCGGATCGTTCTCGCCTGGTCGGCGATCGAGCGCGTGATCGCCTGGCGGATCCACCACGTTGCATATGTCGAGAATTTGTAGCCGCGGCGGTATTCGAACTTGTCGACCGCCTTCATCAGGCCGATGTTGCCTTCCTGGATCAGGTCGAGGAATTGCAGGCCCCGGTTGGTGTACTTCTTGGCGATCGAAATCACCAGCCGCAGGTTGGCTTCCGTCATCTCGCGCTTGGCGCGGCGCGCTTTCGCCTCGCCAGTGGACATCTGGCGGTTGATTTCCTTCAGGTCCTTGATCGGAATGCCGACTTTCTTCTGCAGATCGATCAGTTTCTGCTGCTGCTCGACGATCGCGGGCTCGAAGCGCTGGAGCGCGTCACTCCACGGCTTGCGCGCCGCGATTTCGTTCGCGGTCCAGCGCAGGTTGCATTCCTTGCCGGGAAATTCCTTGATGAAGTGCGGGCGCGGCATCCTGGCCTTGTTCACGTACAGATCCATGATCTCGCGCTCGTTGCTGCGCACGCGATCGACGAGCTTGCGCAAACCGTCGCACAGCGCTTCGACCTGCTTGGCGCCAAAGCGGATGTTCATCAATTCGTTCGAGATCTGGTCCCGCGCCTGCAGGTAAGCCTTGCTGCGCGGGCCGTTCTTGGCGAGCGCACGCAGCATCTTGTTGTAGAGATTGCGGATCACCGCAAAACGCTTGAGCGCATCTGCCTTGAGGCGCAGCAGGTCGGCGGTTTGCACCGCGGCCTGTTCCTCCTCGCTCATTTCTTCTTCTTCGATGTCTTCCTCTTCGCCCTCTTCCTCTTCCTCGGCAAGCTCCCGCGCGAGCTCGTCGGCGGTCGGGTCGACCAGGCCATCGACCACCTCGTCAACGCGGATTTCGTCGCGTTCGATGCGCTCCGCGAGCGAGAGGATTTCGGCGATCGTGGTCGGGCATGCGGAAATCGCCTGGATCATGTGCTTCAGGCCGTCCTCGATGCGCTTCGCGATTTCGATTTCGCCTTCGCGCGTCAGCAGTTCGACCGAGCCCATCTCACGCATATACATGCGCACCGGGTCGGTGGTGCGGCCGAATTCCGAATCGACGGTGGAGAGTGCGGCCTCCGCTTCCTCGACCACATCCAGATCGGCGACCGCCGGTGTCGCATCCGACATCAGCAGCGTCTCGGCATCGGGCGCCTCGTCGTAGACGTGAATGCCCATGTCGTTAATCATGCTGATGATGTTCTCGATCTGTTCGGCATCGAGCATGTCGTCGGGCAGGTGATCGTTGACCTCGGCATAGGTCAGGTAGCTGCGCTCCTTGCCGAGCACGATCAGGTTCTTGAGGCGCACGCGGCGCGCTTCGGCCTCGAGCGGCGAGAGTTCCTTGCGCTCGAATTCGCGCACCAGCGCCTTTTCCTTCGCGGTCAGGCGCTGGCGGGTTTTGGGCTTGAGTTCGGCAACCGCCGGCGCCAGTCGCTTGTCCTGCTTGCCGGCGGTGAGCGCGGCCTTTTCGCGCGCTTTCGCTTCTTTCTTGTCGGCCTTGAGCTTGGCCGCAAACTGCTTGGGCGTGAGTTTCTTGGGTTGTTTCTTGATTTCAACGCGAACCGGTTTGCGCGCGGCCGTATTCCTGGCTTTCACCACGATTTTCTTCTTGGCGGCCGGCCTTTTTCTGGCTACCACCTTGGTTTTCGCCGCTTTCCTGTGTTTTGCCATAGCCTGTCTCGCCCGTAGGGGTAGGTCGCGCCAAAAAGCTGGAAATTATATCCTAAAAAACCGCTGATCACTTGACCAATCCCGTTCTCTGGGGTTGGAGCAACGCTTTATATTCAGACTGTTCCTCTGGGCTAAGGTTCTGTTTCTCCTGAAGAATTTTGCGCCTCATTACCCTTAACCCCTCGCCGATCGCAAGTTTGAGATTTTCCCAGTCGTGGAGAAACTGCTCTTTGAGCTCGTCTTCCTGAAAACTCGCCTCCGGGAGGCTGAGCAGCGTCACCTCGATTTCGCGCGCGAGTCTTTCGAGATCGCTGCCGCGAAAGTATTCACCGATTTTGGTGGTCGTCGATTCCGCGAAGACTTCCAGCAAGGCTTCCAGCAGCGCCAATTCGTCCGGCTTGATCCGGGACGCGCCGCGCGCGGCAACGAGGTCATTGCGGTCGACCAAGCAATGTAGATCGGGGCGCAGCATCAGCAATTCAATAGCCTTGCGTAGCGGCGTTCGGACCTGTGCGGACGCGGTTCGGGGCGGGGCCGCATGCGCCGGCCTGGATTCCCTGACGCCATATTCGCGATCGAGATCCTGCACGGTAATGCCGGCGATCTGGGCGAGGTTCTGACGTATCATCCTGCCCAGAAAACGCGCCTTGATCTGGGCGACGAGCGGCTTGGCGTCCTGCAGCAGCCGCGCACGGCCTTCGTGAGTATTGAGGTCGACGCGCGACGACAGTTCGCGCAGCAGGAATTGCGACAATGGCAGCGCATCGCCAAGCAGTTTCTCGAACGCGTCCTTGCCGAGCTTGCGCACGTAGGTGTCGGGATCCTCGCCTTGCGGCAGAAACAGGAACGCGAGCTGCTTGCCGTCGACCAGTTGCTCAAGGCTGTTCTCGAGCGCGCGCCACGCGGCGCGGCGCCCTGCGTCATCGCCATCGAAGCAGAACACGATTTCTTCGCTCTGACGCAGCAGTTTCTGCACGTGCGCAGGCGTGGTGGCGGTACCGAGCGTGGCCACCGCATAGCCGATGCCGGATTGCGCCAGCGCCACCACGTCCATGTAGCCCTCGACCACGATCACCCGCCCGGCGTCGCGAATCGCCCGCCGCCCCTGGTACAGGCCGTAGAGTTCGCGCCCTTTTTCAAACAGCGGGGTTTCCGGCGAGTTCAGGTATTTCGGCTCGCCCTGATCGAGCACGCGCCCGCCGAAGCCGATGATGTGGCCGCGCTGGTCAACGATCGGGAACATGATGCGGTCGCGGAAGCGGTCATAGCGCTTGCCTTCATCGCCCTGGATCACGAGTCCGGCGGCGACCAGCGCTTTGGCGTTGTAGTCGGGAAACGCCGCCTGCAGGTTCTGCCAGCCGTCGGGCGCGTAACCGATGCCAAAATCCTTGGCGATTTCACCCGACAGGCCGCGGTGCTTGAGATACGCAATTGCGCGCGGTGAATTCTTCAGCTGCTGGCGGTAATACTGCGCGGCCATCAGCAATACCGCATAAAGGTCGTCGCCCTCCTCGGTCTTGCCGCGCGGACGCTCGCCTTTGATTTCCGGCACCTGCATGCCGACGCTTTGCGCGAGGTCCTTCACCGCCTCGACAAAACCCGCGCCGGTGTACTCCATCACGAAGCCAACCGCCGTGCCGTGCGCGCCGCAGCCGAAGCAGTGATAGAACTGCTTCGCCTGGCTGACCGTGAAAGACGGGGTCTTTTCGCTGTGAAACGGACAGCACGCGACGAAGTTGGCGCCGGCGCGCTTGAGCGGCACGTACCGCTCGACCACCCCGACGATATCGACGCGGTTGAGGAGATCCTGGATGAAGGATTGAGGAATCAATTATCAGGGATCGGCAGTCGGGGATTAATGATAGCCGATTCCGGTAACGGATCCAGCGCTGCGCGAAAACCCTGGCGTCTTAACCGGCGAGTTTCGATTTAACCAGTGCCGACACTTTGCCCATATCGGCGCGGCCGGCCAGTTTGGGTTTGAGCACCGCCATTACTTTGCCCATGTCGGACATGGCGTTGGCGCCAATCGACTGCACCGCCTCGGCAATCGCGGCGGCGATCTCGGCGTCCGACAGCGCCTGCGGCATATAGGCGGCGAGCACGGTGATCTCGAACCTCTCGGCGTCGGCAAGGTCCCTGCGGTTGCCCGCTTCGTATTGGGAGATCGAATCGCGCCGCTGCTTGATCATTTTGTCGATGATCGAGATCACGTCGGTATCGGCGAGCTCGATGCGCTCGTCGACTTCCTTCTGCTTCATCGCCGCGAGCAGCAGCCGGATCGCCCCGAGGCGCGGCGCATCCTTGGCGCGCATTGCGGCCTTCATGTCGTCGCTGATACGGGCTTTTATTGACACGGCGGGGTGAGACGCGTGGGGCGTGCGGGAAAAAATCCACGGAGCAGGGGGTTACGCCTCACCCCTGGACTCCTGTCGAATTCAAAACAGCTTGGGCGGAAGCATGTGCGAGCGCAGGCGCTTGTAGTGGCGCTTCACCGCCGCGGCATGCTTGCGTTTGCGCTCGGAAGTGGGCTTTTCGTAGAACTCGCGAGCGCGCAGCTCGGTCAGCAGCCCGGTCTTTTCAATCGTGCGCTTGAAGCGGCGCATCGCTACTTCGAACGGCTCGTTATCCTTGACTCGAACAGTCGGCATAAAGCAGTTACCCAGTCAGAAAATGCGAAAGGCGCGTATTATAGCAGCGGCAATCCCGTTTTCAAAGCTCTGATTTACCCCCCTTTTTTTTCGCCCTGTTATGCTGGTTCTGGGAATCGAGACGTCGTGTGACGAGAGCGGTGTTGCGCTCTACCACACCCAACGCGGCCTGCTCGCTCATGCGCTCTATTCCCAGGCCGCGCTGCACGCCGATTACGGTGGGGTGGTTCCGGAGCTCGCCTCGCGCGATCACATCCGGCGCGTGCTGCCGCTGACGCGCGGCATCCTGGCGCAGGCCGGGTGCGCGCTCGCCGACCTCGACGCAATCGCCTATACCCAGGGCCCCGGGCTGGCCGGGGCATTGCTGGTGGGCGCCAGCGTCGCGCATGGCCTCGCCTACGCGCTCGGGGTGCCGGCGCTCGGCATCCACCATCTCGAAGGCCATCTGCTGTCACCGCTGATGGTGCAGCCTGCGCCGCAGTTTCCGTTCATCGCGCTGCTGGTCTCCGGTGGCCACAGCCAGTTGATGCGGGTCGCCGGCGTCGGCGACTACGAACTGCTCGGTGAGACGCTCGATGACGCCGCCGGCGAAGCGTTCGACAAGACTGCAAAGCTGCTCGACTTGGGCTACCCCGGCGGGCCGGCGCTGGCGAAGCTTGCGGAGCAGGGAAGACCCGGTCGCATCACGCTGCCGCGGCCGATGCTGCACAGCGGCGATCTCGAATTCAGCTTCAGCGGCCTGAAAACCGCGGTGCTGACGCAGGTCAAGGCCCGCACGCCCGACGCACAGGCACGCGCCGATATCGCAGCCGAATTTCAGGCCGCGATCGTTGACGTGCTGGTAGCAAAATCGCTCGCGGCGCTCAGGTTGAGCGGTCTCAGGCAGCTCGTGGTCGCGGGCGGCGTCGGCGCCAATCTGGAGCTGCGCGCGCGGCTCACGCACGCAGCGGCCCGCGACGGCCTGCAGGTGTTTTACCCGGCGCTGGAATTCTGCACCGATAACGGCGCGATGATCGCGTTCGCCGCCGCGCAGCGGCTGGAACACGGCTCACGCCTCACGCCTCGCGCGTCAGGAAGCTTTTCAGTGCGGCCGCGCTGGGCACTGGAAACGCTGGTCCCCGCCTAGTCGCTGTTCTGTTGCTCGGCCGGCCGCTGCTCTTCGATTCTTCCCTCGGTGCCGGCGAGCAGATTTCTGATGTTGGTTTTGTGGCGCCAGATCAGCAAGAGCGCGATCACACCGACCGCAGCCGTGTACGGGTGCACCCCATAGAGCAGGAAACAGAAAAACGGCGCGGCAACCGCGGCAATCAATGCCGCGAGCGACGAAATGCGAAAGAAAAAAGCGATAATGATCCACGTTGCAGCCGCGCCTGCCGCAAGCCAGCCGTTGAGCGCGAGCAGCACGCCGAGCGCAGTCGACACGCCCTTGCCTCCCTGGAAGCGGTAAAACACCGGGTACATGTGGCCGACCACCACCGCTACCGCAACCAGCGACATCTTGTAGACGGGTGGCACCGCTGACGCGAAAAGGATTTCCGTCAGGAAAACCGCGAGCCAGCCTTTCGCGCTGTCACCGAGCAAGGTCAGCGCCGCGGCGGCTTTCCTGCCGGTGCGCAGCACGTTGGTCGCACCCGGGTTCTTCGAGCCGAACGTGCGCGGGTCGGGCAATCCCATCGCGCGGCTTACCAGCACCGCGAACGAAATCGAGCCGATCAGATACGCAACAACGGTCAAAACTATTGCCATGGCGCGAATTCAAATAGAATAAGCGCCGATTCTAACCAAAATCGAAAAGGCCGAGGATATTCCACTGAATGGACATTATTTTCATCCACGAGCTCAGGATAGACACCCTGATCGGCATCTACGAATGGGAAAAGCAGGCGCCGCAGACGATCCAGCTCGATCTCGAAGTCGGTCTTCCCGGCGAACACGCGGCGCATAGCGGCAAGCTCGGCGACACCATCGATTACAGCAAGATCGTCGCGCGCATCGAGCAACTGTTCAAGGCGCAGCACCACTTGCTGCTGGAGCAAGCAGGCGAAGCGATTGCTGAAGTCATCATGGGGGAATTCAAGGCGCCGTGGGTGAAAGTCAGCATCGCCAAGCTGGGGGCGCTGCGCAACGTGAAAAGGCTCGGCGTTACCATTGAACGAGGCAAGCGCACGTAAATAGCACGTGGTTCGTGGTTTTCAACCGCGTGGATGGTGCTTCGCGTGCAACTGCTTCAACCGCTCGCGCGCCACGTGGGTATAAATCTGCGTCGTCGAAATGTCGGCGTGCCCGAGCAGCAGCTGCACCACGCGCAAATCGGCACCGTGATTGAGCAAGTGCGTTGCGAACGCGTGGCGCAGCGTGTGCGGAGAAATGGCCTGCTTGAGCCCCGCGTGCGAGGCGTGGCGCTTGAGCAGGTGCCAAAACGCCTGGCGCGTCATCGCCGCGCCGCGGTTAGTGACGAACAGCGCGTCTGCGGCGCGCTTTCCCAGGATCTGCGGCCGTGATTCCCTGCAGTAACGCGTGATCCACGCCAGCGCTTCCTCGCCCAGTGGCACCAGCCGCTCTTTGCTGCCTTTTCCGATCACCCTGACGACACCCATGTCACGGCTCACCTGCGAGACTTTAAGTGTTACCAGTTCGGACACGCGCAACCCGCTCGCATAAAGCGTCTCCAGCATGGTGCGATCGCGCAAGCCCAGCGCGTCATCGACGTTCGGCGCGACGAGCAGCTTCTCGACGTCCTCCTCGGTCAGACTTTTGGGCAGGCCGCGCGGCAGTTTTGGCGCATCGATGTTGATGCTCGGGTCGACCTTAATCTTGCCCTGGCGCAACGCGTATTGGTAAAAGCGCTTGAAACTCGACAGCTGGCGGCCGGTCGTGGTTGCCTTGGCGCGGGCGGCAACGCGATTTGCAAGGTATGAGAGCAGGTCGCCGTGATCGGCGTCGAGCAGCTGCTTGCGGTGCTGCCTGGCGAGCCAGAATCGAAACTGGCTCAGGTCGCGGCGATAGCTGTCGAGCGTGTTGCGCGACAACCCGTCTTCCAGCCACAACGAATCGCAAAATTCGTCGAGGACGGGATCGTCAGGCGCTTTCATGACGCAGCAGCCACTGCTTGATGGCGATCGGTGCGCCCCCGCGCGCGTGCATGAAGCCGCCGATGCCGTCGCTCGCAACCACCCGGTGGCACGGAATCACGAGCGGAATGCGGTTCGCGCCGCAAGCCCCGCCCACCGGACGCGGTGCACTTTTTATCTCGCGCGCGATGTCGAGATAGGTCAGCGTGTCGCCGCTCGGGATAGCGCAGATCGCGCGCCACACGCGGATCTGAAACGCAGTACCGTTGAATTCATACGGCAGATCAAACCTGAATTCGGGATCGTCGAGATAGCGCTCGAGCTGGCGGCACACTCTCGCGGCAAGCCGGTTGACCGGCGCGAGTGTCGCGACGCCGCGCGGCAGATATTCGATGCCGGTCAGCAATTCGCCGGAGGTGCGGACGCCGAGCACTGCGAACGGCGCCGGCAGCCTGGCGTCGAAGGCTTCCAGCAGTGAGGGCACGCCGGCCTCCCCCGTAGCACGACCGGGAGAACGGAATGAAGGGTGGCGATCACGCTGCAGCATGGACCCCTGCCTTGTGCAGTTTCTGCATCGCGACCACCGCCACGATCAGCGCGATCCCGACGTAGTCGAATGACGCTTTCGGATAGACCAGCGCGAGTCCGGCGATAATCAGCAGCCAGCGCTCGAACGCGAGGGTTTTCCTGAACAGCCAGCCCTGAACGCCGGCCGCGAGCGCCCCGATGCCGATCATTGCGGTAACGCTGACCACCGCGATGTCGAGCCAGGGCGCGGTCGCCAGTTTCTTGAACGAGCCCATCAGCAGGAGCCCGACGCCTGCCGGATCGAGCACGAACATGAACGGCACCAGGAACGCCGGCATCGTGTATTTCCACGACTGCAGCGTCGTCTTGTACGGATCGCCGCCGGTGATCGCCGCGGCGGCGAACGGCGACAGCGCGGTCGGCGGCGACACTTCCGACAGCACCGCGTAATAGAAGATGAACATGTGCGCCGCAAAATCCGGCACGCCGAGCAGAATCAGCGCCGGCGCCGCAATCACCGCGCAGATGATGTAGCTCGCAGTCACGGGCACCGCCAGTCCCACGATCCAGACGATCAGCGAGGTAAAGATCGCGGTCAGCAGCAGCTTCACGTCGTGCAGCAAAGCCGCGGTCTGCTCGACTCCCACCACACCGAGCGCATTCATGATCGCGCGCGTGCCGGAATCCGCGTACTGCAGCACGATCGAGCTGAACTTGAGGCCAAGGCCGGTCAGCGTCACGACCCCGACGATGAGGCCGGCCGCGGCGCACGTGGCCCCCACGCTCAACATGCCGACCGAGCCCGCTTCGAGCGCTTTGATCAGGCCGGAGTTCCACAGCCCCCGGCCGAGCGGCTGCCTGCCGCGCAGTACTTCGTACGGAATCAGCGCGCAATCGACATGCAGGAAGCTGCAGGCGAAAGCGACCACGGTCGCCCAGAACACTGAAACCACCGGCGAAAAACCGATCACCATGAAAAAGATGATCGCGACCAGCGACAGGAAGTGAAACCAGTAATTGCGCGTCAGCACCCCGATCGTGGCGTGCTTTTCGATGATGACGTTGGGCATGCCGAACTTGCGCGCGTCGATCTCGACCATCAGGAACAGCGCGAAGTAATACAGGAGCGTCGGGATCGTCGCCATCAGGATCACGTCGAGGTACGAGATGTTGAGGAATTGCGCGATCAGGAACGCGGCGGCGCCCAGCACCGGGGGTGAGATAATCGCTCCGAGGCCCCCGGCCGCGAGCAGCCCGCCGGCGGCGTCCTTGCCATACCCGGCCTTGACCAGCATTGGATAGGCGACGGAACCGAGCGTGACGGTGGTAGCCACGCCGCTGCCCGACGGTCCGCCGAGCAGGAACGATGC
>Ga0113563_10003111_pt1 | contig 10236 bp, 10 predicted proteins | sample Mud3Dept3metaG_FD_80117 | JGI IMG/M metagenome (GOLD analysis project Ga0113563, IMG submission 80117) | Freshwater wetland microbial communities from Ohio, USA, analyzing the effect of biotic and abiotic controls - Mud 3 Core 4 Depth 3... | ecosystem: Environmental > Aquatic > Freshwater >...
ATGAATTTCAATTTCATATTAAACGAGTTTGGGTCCGTTGTCAACCCATCGGAAACAGGCTAAAATGGATCATCCGATTCCCTGAAGCCGTGGGGCTGCACGATGAACAACGTGAGGATGGATTCAATGAATGACCGGAATCAGCAGGTATTCGAGAAGATCGTCACGCACAACGACTTCGACGGAATTGTCAGTGCTTCTCTGTGCACATGGGCGATCAAAGCCGAGAAAGTTCTCTTCACCGGCCCGGTTGCGATTACCCGATCCCGAATTACGATGACCGAGAGGGATGTGGTGTGTGATCTGCCGTATCCGCTCCAATGCGGTCTCTGGTTTGACCACCACGAGGGAAACCTTCAAGAACTGGCCTATCGGAAGATCGATCCCAAGAGCATCCCGGGCCGTTTCGAACTGAAACCCAGTTGCAGCCGGGTGGTGTACGACTACTTCTCCGAAGACAAAGTCCTTCCAGCCTACTTTCTCGAGGCTGTGGAAGAGGCGGATGTGATCGACAGTTTCTCTTATGCCTCCATTGAGGAATGGCGTAAAGAAACCCCCGGGAAGATCATCGATCTAACGCTGAAAGGTCGATTTTCATCGCCGGAAGATCAAACGTCCTACATGAGGAATTTGGTACAGCAGCTCCGCGATCGTCCCCTGACCGAGGTCTCCAGACTGCCCTTTGTGCAAAAACAACTGAAGCAGTACCGGGAAGAGGAAGGGAGGATGATACGAACCATTCAAGACGCCTCCAGCTTCATGGACGAGGACGAGCGAAAAGAGGTCATCGTGATCGACCTGACCCCTCATCGCCGGAGACCGCACCTGATCAAGAATTTGGCTTTCCTGCTTCATCCCCAGGCACTGGGCGTGCTGGAGATCTACAACCTGTTTGAGCAGGGGGTCAAGAGCAACAACCTGGGCGTCTCCATGGCCCTCTCCATCCAGGGCAACCGAGGCGATCACAGCAAGAACATCGGGGAAATCATGCGGGTGCTCAACATCGGGGATGGCCATCCCGGAGCCGCCGCCGGAACGATTCAATGCACATCCAAACAGGAAATGCTCAAAAAGAAGAAAGACGTCCTGACCCAGATCTTCAAGCTCTGGGCCTCCCAATAGTCCACACCGATTGATTTCACAAGGAGTCCGAATCTTCGAAGCGGGGAATTAGTGCCGCGGAGGAGGAGCCGTTTCCTTCTGATATTCCGTGTGGCTGAATACCCCTGCTTCAATGGGAAGGGCGACTTTCATGAAGAGGGTGAAGATCAGGAGGCCCGTGGCCCAGATGCCGAAGGAGACCATGAGTTCCAACAGGTTCGGCATGTACACATAGATCTCACCGAGAGGGTCGGGGACGAATCCGGGGATGACGAAGCCGGGCCCCTTCTCAATCCACACCCCGATGATAATGAAGACACAGCCCAGATTCAGGGTGCTCAACCGTTTCCGGGTGGACGGGATCAAGAAGAGGATAAACGCGGTGACGTTCATCGTCAGGGCGGTCCATATCCAGGGGACGAGCTGGGTGTGTCCATGGAGTCCTTCGAACAGATACTTAAAGGGAGCAATGTGAACCGTGTTGGAATAGTATTCCTTGAAGAACTCGGCAGCCAGAAGGAAGAGATTCAGAAACATGGCGTAGGCAATCAGTTCAGCGATCTTAAAGAGGGCCTTGTCTTCAATCTCAATGACAGAGACCTTGCGTATGACCTGAAAGATGATGATCATGATCGCAGGACCGGAACAAAGGGCGCTCGCCAGAAAACGTGGAGCGAGAATCGAGGCGTTCCAGAAGGGCCGAGCCGCCAGGCCGTTATAGAGGAAAGCCGTGACGGTATGAATTCCCACGGCGGTGGGTATCGAAAGCAGGATAAAAGGAAGGATGAATTTCCAGTTGGGAGTTTTCCGATAATAAAAAGTGACCAGGAGGTAAACGGGAATGAGCACATTCAGGAAGAGATAGCCGTTGAGCACCAGGACATCCCAGGCGAGCAACGATTGGGGGAAGTTCATCGACCCGATGAAGGGGATCATGTGCCAGACCCGATCCAGCCTTCCAAGATCGACCATGACAAAGAGGATCGCCATGACAATGGAAGAGGCAGCAAACAGTTCCCCGAGGACGACGATCTCTTTGATCGGCTTGAACTGATAGATATAGGCCGGGATGACCAGCAACACGGCGGCGGCGGCCATTCCGACCAGGTACGTAAAATTGGCAATGTAAAGCCCCCAGGAGACCTGGTCGGTCATATTGGTTCCGATGAGCCCGACGTCGTGCTGTTTAAGGTAAAAGAGAAAGCCGGTAATCATGATGCAGAGAAGGAAGATACACCAGAGGTAATAGGCCTTCCCTCCGCTGAACACAAGGGACAGCGTCTTGCGGTAAAAATGCCAGGTTTCTTTCAACACATCCCGACAGGAGTCCATCTCTTTTCTCAGGCCTCAAAGAAATAATAGAATTTCGGCTCGGTATTCAGATCTTCTTTCAAGCGGAAGACCCTCTTCCGCTCGATGATGTATCTGATTTCACTGTTGGGGTCAAGAAGGTTTCCGAATTTCCTCGTTCCCGTGGGGCAGGCCTCGACGCATGCAGGGTATCTTCCCGTTCTCACCCGCTGAACGCAATACGTACACTTCTCCACGGAACTCTTCATCCTCGGTCTGTTTCCGAGGTAATGGACCGATGTATTTACCTCGTCCGGAGAAAGTGTCGGGTCTGCCCAGTTGAAAACCCTTCCCTTGTAAGGACAGGCCGCGATACAGTACCGACAACCGATGCACCAGTTATAATCCACAACCACCAAACCGTCAGGTTCTTTCCATGTGGCATGGACAGGACAGACTTTGATGCAAGCGGGGTTTTCGCACTGCTGGCACTGGACAGGCAGGTAAAGGTATTCTTTCTCTGGAACGACGGGCGGGTTGTAGTAGTGCTCGGAGTTCTCGAGGTCGATCAGCGATCCTTTCTTCAGCCTCAGGACTCTGATCCAGTGAAGCTGGGGATGCCTGCGGGAGTTGTTGTTTTCCTTCGCACAGGCATAGACACATCTCCTGCAGCCGATGCACCGGGAGAGGTCGAGGCCGTAGCCCCAAAGGGTGCCCGACACCGCTTCCTGGGTGCTGATCTGAAATTTCTTCCCGTATTTCTGGAGATACCGTGCCTCCAGTTTGGCGATGACGTTCTTTTTCTCCTCGGTCGTCATCTCCTTGAAATGTTTCTGCAGGAAATCTTCCTTTTCTTCCTTCGTGCATGAAGAGAAAAGAGGCAGGGACACCCCTGCTGCGGCGGCCAGGGAAAGATTGCGGATGAACTGTCTTCGCGTGTAACGTTTATCTGCCATTTCTATTGTCCGTGGGCGGGTAGGGTGGGGGTTCAGGCTTCAGGGGTTTAAACTTCGGATCGTGAGGATCATGGCAGTGGGCGCAGAGAAGGTAGGTCCTCTTGCCACCCGAAAAGTATCCCGTCCTCTTCCCATGAAGCCCGGCCTTCCAGTCTCTGAAAACGTTTCCATGACATTCGCCGCAGAGTCGGTAGCTTTCGGTAAACTTGACCAGTTCCCCGTTGAAGAGCCGCAATTTATCCCGGTCCTTGGCATCGTGACAATCAAGGCACCACCTCATGCTCTCCGCGTGGTGCAACACGATATCGACATGCTCGTCCTTTAATACCCTCTTTTTTCGATTCACCTCCATGCCTGCATGGCAGTTGCTGCAAGGAAACATTCCCTCTGTCATCGGAGGAGGAGACACGGGAAACTCTTCCGCAGCCGCCATGGCCGAAGTCACAGAAAAGACCACAAGAAGGAATAGTGATCCAACCCAACAGGCAATTCGGTTCATATTTTCTTAGGGGTGGTGGAAAGATCAGGGCCCAGAACCTTAGTGAGAGAGCAAGAAGCACGACACCTGACCGCGCGGGCTACGCTCCCCGGCCTCTTCCTTTCCGGAGACGACTAAACTGCAATGCCTCCGATTATAAATCCTGAAAGAGCAAAATGCAACCGTTTTTCCGAATTCTCAAAAAATGCATCACCGGCTGTCTGAAGGGCGGTCATTTCCTGCTAAAGGAGTGTTTGACAAACCAGCGCATGGGTGCATATGATAGGCGTATGCTTGCGAGAGGGTTCCATCTGAAAAGACTTCGACTCTTTCTTGTTGTTTTTTTTCTTGTTTCGTCCTCTATGGACGTGGGAGCCTGCACTTTATTCGGGGCCATCGGAAGCCATGTCGAGGGCGGAGGAGTCCTGATCGGAAAGACGCGGGACCGCGTGGAAAACCTGGAACAGTCGTTTATCGATCTTTCTCCAAAGGGGGGGTATCGCTACCGGGGCATTTCAACCCAAGGGAAATCCATCGTGACCTCAGGGATCAACGAAAAAGGATTGGTTGTGGTGGGCGCGGCCGCCTCCAATTTCAAGAAAGAAGGCCCGGTTACAACCGTTGGGAGAATTCTTGCGAAGGCATCTTCCGTAGACGGAGTCATCGAGATGATCAAGAGAGGGGAGATTCAGGGGCCGATCAGCTACCTCGTGGGCGATCAGAGCAAGATCGCCATCGTTGAAGTGATCGACGGCAGACGGAATGCGTTCTTGACCAGGAAGGACGGGGTTCTTTCCCATACGAACCATTTTGTTCTGAGCGAGATGAAGGGCCTCAACCCGAAGCTGGGCACCAGTTCTCAGGCCCGGTTGAGTCGAATGGATACGTTGTTAGGTGAGGGCCCCTTCACAAGGGAGTCGTTCATTGCCTTTACCAAGGACCACACCAACGGGCCGGGAAACAATTCCATCTGCCGCCACAATAAGGGCGCAACGCGATCAGAAGAGAGGACCCTTTCCGCAGCCGTCTTCTATTTGCCGAAGGAAGGCGCTCCTGAGATGTGGGTGGCCCTGGGCCAGCCGTGTCAGGCGACCTTCGAAAAACGGTAATACGGCCGATCAAAGATGCCCATCAGCGGATAACTTGAATTGGCGCAGCAGGTATGGTACTTTTCCCACATGCAGATTGATATTCAACTCTTGCCTTTGCCTCCGAGCATCGAGATTCTGTCCGGAAGAACAGTTGTGGTGATTGATGTTCTGAGGGCGACTTCCGTCATCGTCAGTGCCCTGGCCCGTGGGGCTGCTGAGATCATCCCTGTCTCCACAGTTGAAGATGCCACCCGTGTTGCCGAGACATTTCCCCGGGGATCCACGCTTCTTGGAGGAGAACGGGAAAGTCGGAAAATCGAGGGATTTGATTTTGGAAACTCACCCGCCGAATATACGTCTGAGAAGATCAGAGGAAAGCGATTGATTCTGACGACAACCAACGGGACAAAGGCCTTTCACTCGGTTGCAGGTGCGAAAGAAATCCTTGCAGGAAGCTTTCTAAATGCGAGGGCGACAGCCCAGAGATGCCTTGACTCAGGGCGGGATATCCTCATTTTTCCCTCCGGCGACAAAGGACGTTTTTCCATCGAAGATGTCGCGTGCGGCGGGATGCTGATCGAACGGATCGCCGAAAGACGGGGGAGACATCTCGATCTGTCCGACGCTGCCTTTTCCTCCCGCCTCTTGTACGAAAGGTTTAAGGGGGGGCTGGTCGAAGTCCTTCGTCTTTCTGACCACGGAAAAGACCTCTTGGCTTTAGGCCTCGGAGAAGACTTGCTCTATTGTGCCCAAACCGACATCACGGACCTTGTCCCCATCTTCACCCATGGAGTCATCCGGATTTTCTAAAGGCGGTCTTCGGAACAATGTTATGAAAACCCCAGTCTCCATCGTCCGATGCGAAACCTATGATGACACTGAGGTTCTGAACGGGTTGCGGAGATCGATTGACCTCATTGGCGGGATCGGGGCGATGGTGAAGCAGGGGGACCGTGTTCTGCTCAAACCCAACCTCCTTCTGGGGAAGCCGCAGGAAAAGGCCGTTACAACGCATCCCTCCATTGTCAAAGGAATGATCCAGATTGTTCGCGAAGCCGGCGGTATCCCCTCGATCGGGGACAGCCCCGGCATGGGAACGTGTTTCAAAAATGCGGAGAAGGCCGGGATCAAAAGAGTGGCGGAAGAGATGAACTGCCCCGTTGTCGAGTTGGACAGGCCGGTCCTTCCCGAGAAGAGACAAGGGAAGTACTTTAAGCACATCGAGATTGACCGCACCGCATTGGAAGCGGATGTTGTGATCAACCTTCCCAAGTGGAAGACCCATGGAATGATGCTTCTCACCCTCGGAGTGAAGAACATGTTCGGTTGCATCTCCGGTCCCAGGAAAGCCCTGTGGCACCTCAAGGCGGGGGAAGATCGAATACTCTTCGCCCGGATGCTCGCGGATGTTTACCGAATCGTCCAGCCTTCTCTGACCGTTTTGGATGGCGTCGTGGGGATGGACGGAAACGGGCCTGGAAGCGGACACCCCATCGGTTTGGGCTTGATCATGGCGAGTCGGGACGCGTTCAGCCTCGATCAGATTGTCTGTGATCTTTTGAAGATTCGAAGGAAGTCTCTGCCGACGAACCAGGTTGCCTTTGAAGAGGGGATCATGGGGGATGGGCCTGAAGTCGTGGGTGTCCCGGTTGACCAGGTGAGGATTCCGAAGTTTGAGCTTCCACCGCTCTACGGGCTCACCTGGGGACTTCCGTTCTTTGTGAGAGTGGGTTTGAAGAGCGCTCTGACGTCAAAGCCGTCACTGAATGAAGCGATGTGTGTTCGCTGCGAGCGGTGCGTTGAGATCTGTCCGCCCAAGGCGCTGACCGGGGATGGAGAGGCGTTGGTTTTCGACGACAAGAAATGCATCCGGTGTTTCTGCTGTCAGGAGGTTTGCCCGGAAGGGGCCATCTCCCTTAGACCCGGATGGGTCTTAAGAATCGCGGGGCGTAAGCGGTAGGTGATGCGTAATATCAAACTGACCATCGAATATGACGGGAAAAACTATCTGGGGTGGCAGGTGCAACCCAAGGGTCCGAGTATTCAGGAGACCATTGAAGGACAACTAAAGCGTCTCACGGGAGAGACCATCCGTCTCATCAGCTCGGGGAGGACCGACGCAGGAGTTCACGCCATGGGACAGGTGGCCCACTTCAAAACTCAACACGGGATGGATTGTCCCACCCTTCAGCGGGCGCTGAACAGCCTTCTCCCGGCCGACATGATGATCCGCAAGGTGGAGGAAGTAGGTCAGGAGTTTCATGCGCGCAAGGACTGCAAGAGCAAAATCTACGAGTACCGCATCCTGAACAGAAATCTTCGGTCCGTCTTTCTCCGGGAGCATGCCTGGCACATTCCACAGCCGTTGGCTCTGGGAGCCATGAGAAAGGCCGCCCGACAATTAGTCGGGGAACATGACTTTTCGTCCTTTCGGTCCGTGGGCACTCCTACCCGGACGGCGGTCCGAAAGATCATGCGGGCGGAGTGGAAGAGGAACAGGGAAGGCCTTCTCACCTTCGAGATTGAGGCCACAGGTTTTTTGAAACAGATGGTCCGGGCGATCGTGGGAACATTGGTTGAGGTGGGGAGAAACAAGATAAGTGCCGACGATGTTGGGGCGATCCTCGAGGCCAGGGACAGGACCAAGGCAGGCCCAACCGCGCCCGCCCGAGGTCTATTTCTAAAAGAAGTCAAATACTAATTCTGCTGGAATGCCTCTCCCCTTCCTCTCCCGCGAGGCGAAACCATTTGAATCTTGATTCCTGCACCTATAATTGCGATCGCATTGTTAGGTGCAGCAACATCGGACGATCTCGGAAGGGGTAATTAGAGGCATCTCAAGCGAGCCCAAAGATTTTCTGAAGCAGGGATTGACCTTCTATTTCCTTCGCAAGGACAAAGTTTACGTAAGGCGAGACCTCGAAAAGTTCAGAAACAAAATCAATCTCTGATTTACAGTCAAAAGGGTGGACGAAACAGCTTTTCTGCAGCTGATAAAAACCCAAGTGCTTCAGCTTATTTCTAAGTGCTTCCCTCCCCCGTCTTCTTTTTTCGGGAATGTCGAAAAGAACAATCCGCCAATAACCATCCCATCTTTTGGGTTTCCGAATAGCCATACGGTCTGCATTGTACTGCAAAACCCTTTTCCTGCCTTTTTCTGAGATGGTGAGTATCTGTTGATCCCCGTCATGAGCAACGGAGACGAGGCGGTTTCTTTTTAGATAAGTGATGGATCTTATCAAGGTTCTGGTTCTCGTGACCCGGTTCTTTTTCATCAACGCTCTTAACAAGGGCTTCATCGCTAGAGGGATGTTCGGCATGAGAAAGGTCGCTGGAATTGCGACTCCCGCAGCAACCATTAACAGGAGTTCTTTGGTCAATTCGCCGCGCTGATGTTTTTTTGAATCGGATTCACGTAGCATATTGTTGACGTCCTCTCTTTTCATGGCAAGGGTGGTCCTCTATCTGGGATAGGGGAAATGGGTCCTAAAAGCACGATCGCAATTATAGGAGAAATGCGAAAAAAAATGCATGAAAGGAATCGGCCGGGGTGGGGCATCGAATAGACGGAAATGTGTGATTGTAGGATGGGACACCCTTGCGAACCGGGGTCCTAGATCGTAATCAGTTCATAGTTCCTGGTTCCGAGGCCGATTTCTTCGGCATAGGATAACTGGATGGTCCAGTCGACCTGCGGATAGAGGGCGCGGAATTTGTCCTCACCCGGGTCCCAATGCTTCGTAAGTTTGGAGGCGCGGTTTCCCTGTTCCCGATTGACCAGGTCAGCCGAAGCCTGATCAATGGCGACAGGATCCTCCGACGAGAGTATGCCGATATCGTTGACGATAGGCGTTTCCGAAAACCCGCAGCAGTCGCACGCAGGGGAGATCTGGGTGAGAAAGTTGACGTAGAGGGCTTTTCCTTTTTTTCTGAAAGCGGCTCCGTAGGCGTACTCCACCATCTTCTTCTGGAATGTAGGAATGGATTTATTCCAGCGGATCTCGACGGACTCCGTGGGGCACGTCAGGATACACTCTCCGCACCCGATGCATTTCTCAGGATCAATGGCGGCCACGTTCCGTTTCGTCCCGCCTGCCGATTCCACAATCTTCATGGAGATGGCTTCCTGTGAACACCAGGGGATACATAGGCCGCAGCCTCTGCAGGTTTTCCCTTTGACCTTCGGGGAGAGGTCCGAGTGCTGACTCAATTTTCCTTCACGGCTGGCACAGCCCATCCCGAGATTCTTCAACGTGCCCCCGAATCCGGACAGTTCGTGACCTTTGAAGTGGGCCACGCTGATGAGAGTGTCAGCCATGTGGATCGCATGGGCAATGGAAACCGTTTTGAAAAGGGGTTTGTCGATTTTGACGTTGACCGAGCTGTTTCCTCTCAGGCCGTCAGCGATCACGAGGGGGGCGCCGACAACAGAGGTTGCAAACCCGTTCTCGCAGGCGGTGGTCAAGTGAGAGACCGCCTCCGTCCGGCTGCCGACATAGAGGGTGTTGGTATCGGTTAGAAAAGGTTTCCCTTTACATTTTATGACCTCATCGACCACCCTCCTGAGAAAAAGGGGGCGGATAAATGCCGTATTTCCTTTTTCGCCAAAGTGGAGCTTGATGGCGACCAAGTCTTTTTCCTTGATTCTTCCCTTCAGGTCGGCTCGATCGAGCAAGACGGCCAGCTTGTCCAGAAGCGTCTTCCCGAAGCCGACCTTCAGGTCCGAAAAAAAGACATTACTCTTCATGACAATTCCTCCCCGCTCCCAAAGTGTCTAAAACGGTCCTATCCTCTTGATTTTCCAAATTTAGACACTTCGCACTTGTTTCTTGCTTGTCTATTCTAAGAGACGCTTCAAGAGGGTGTCAATGGAACACAACGCTTTTTGGGTGCTGTTGACTTTTATTTTGGAAAAAAGTAATTTAAAATAAGCTTTTTAGCTATGGGATTGAAAGGAGAGGAAATGAAACAGATTGAACCCAGTCACATTCGAAACGTAGGAACCTTTGGTCATGGCGGAGAAGGGAAGACCTCCCTCGCCGAAGCGATGCTTTTCGACACGGGAGAAAACACCCGCCTTGGCCGTGTTGATGATGGCTCCTCCCTCATGGATTATGAGCCTGAGGAGATCAATCGAAAGATTACCATCAGTGCTTCTGCCTCCCATTTCGAGTGGGATAAGCATAAATTCAACCACCTGGATACCCCCGGGTATGCCAACTTCATCGCCGAGGCGAAGGCTTCGATGAGAGTTGTGGATGGTGCCATCATCGTGATCGGGGCAAATTCAGGGGTGAAGGTGAATACCGAAGCCGTCTGG
>Ga0113563_10003112_pt1 | contig 10236 bp, 8 predicted proteins | sample Mud3Dept3metaG_FD_80117 | JGI IMG/M metagenome (GOLD analysis project Ga0113563, IMG submission 80117) | Freshwater wetland microbial communities from Ohio, USA, analyzing the effect of biotic and abiotic controls - Mud 3 Core 4 Depth 3... | ecosystem: Environmental > Aquatic > Freshwater >...
GGGGAGGTCATTAAAGGACGCCCGCGGGATTCCTTTTTCATCACCACCAAGGTGGGGCTCCCCCGGAACGAGACCACCGGGCTCTATGAAGAGGGAGCCACCGAGGCCGCCTTCTTGAGCCGCCTGGATATCAGTCTCAAGCGCCTGGGGCTGGATCATGTGGATATCCTCCATCACCACGGCGTATGGAAGAGGGAAGCGGTGTTGTACGAACCCATCCTGAAAGCGATGGAGAAGGCGAAAAAGGACGGCAAGATACGTTTTGCGGGGATTTCCACCCACCGCAATGAACCCGAGACCATCCAGGCAGCCATGGACTCGAAGTTCTACGATGTGGTGGCGACGGCGTATAATTTTCGGCAAAAACACCAGGAGGAAATGAAGCAGACGATCGCCAAAGCGGCTGAAGCGGGACTGGGGATCATCGGAATGAAAGCCATGGGAGGCAGCCCCCGGAGTAACTATGGGCGGGATCGGCAGCCCGAGGATGCCCAGGTGGCCTTGAAATGGGTATTCCAGAACCCCAACATCCACATGGTGATTGCCGGCTTTACGGCCTTTGACGAATTGGAGATGGATTTGAAAATCATGGAAAATATGGCAATGACCAAAAAGGAAAAAGCCCACTTGGATCGGGCGATTTCCACGGCCAGTCTTTATTGCCAGGGGTGTGGAAAGTGCCTGGCCTCCTGCCGTCAAAACCTCCCCATTCCCGATCTCATGCGGGCCTACATGTATGTCTATGGCTACCGAAATCTGGGGGCCGCCCAGGATCTCGTATCGTCTCTCCGCCTGCCCGCCCAGGCGTGCGGAGATTGCGGGTCTTGCCCCGTGAAGTGCATCAGCGGTTTTCCGGTTTCTTCCCGGATTCGGGATGTGGTTCGAATCCGCGAAGTTCCTCCCGAGTTTATCGTCTGACGCACCAAAGAAAAACCCCCTCTCAAAGGGGGTTTTTCTTTGGTGGATGGACTCCTGAGAGTAGAAAAAAAGATCCCTCAGCGCTTCCCCGTCTTCAAAATTCTTTTTTCCGTGTAGGCAGGGGATTCTGCCTGGCCTTTGTTGGGACAGAGGGTGACTTCTCCATGCCGGTCAACGACGACCAGGTCTTTTAAGGGAGCTCGGAGCCAGGGAAGAACCCGCGGGGAGGCGCTATCGTTGAATCTGAGGGAGATTTTCTCGCCCGCGTTGGCGAACCGGGGGTTTTGATCTCTTGCAATATTAAAAAAGATAAAGATTTCCCCTTTCTCATTCCCCACGATCAGGTCTTTTTTCCCATCCCCATTGATATCGGCCATGTCCGGCGAGGAATCGGACCCTACGTCCAGTTTCCCGTCGTTGAGCTTGATGCCTTTTCCGAACACCGGCTGCCCCCTAGATCCTTCGTTGAGAAAGAGGAAAAGTTCGCCGCTCCAGCTTCCGACGAGGAGGTCGAACCGGCCGTCCCCGTTCCAATCCACCGCGCAGGGCGAAGCCTTCCTCCTCACGTCAAGGTCCTTGTAATCAGCCTGGACCCGGCTCGGCGGTCCATATTCCGGGGCCTTGGCGGAGCCCGTATCCCGGAAGAGGTGAAGATACCCCCCTGCATCTCCTACTAAAAGGTCCTTTTTCCCATCCTCGTTCCAATCCACCAGGCAGGGAGCCGAAGGGCCTCGAACCTTGATTTCCTTTTCCCCGGCCTTGAGGCGGGCCCCGTTTCCATACCGGGGGGATTCGTTGGATCCTTCATTCAGGTAAAGAGTGACAAACCCGTCCCCGTCTCCCAGGAGGAGGTCGTAAAGTCCGTCGCCGTTCCAGTCCACCACGATTTTTTCCGGGGTGATTTTCCCGGGATCCGAGCCGGCCGGCAAGCCTCCCAGTAAAAGGAAAGCAAACAGCGCTGTGAAAAACCTCAAAGAAGCGAATCCAGGTCCTGGTTTCATTCCCTCTCCTTTCTCTGGATTGGTCCCGGAGATTCCTTTTTTGATTTTAAATGATCGCCCTTGAAAAAGCCAGAAATGTAAGGCAAGCTTGGGAGTTAGGGGAGACAACTTAAAATCCACCGATCAGTGGAGCGGGACGATCGTCTCCTCTTGGGTTAAGGAATAGGGATCTCAAATCGGAGGATGAAATTCATGGCTATGAACGAGTTTGTCCAAATATCCGGGCTGGAAGAGCCAACCTCCAAATCTTCCATGCTGGAGGTTTATGATCCGACCGGCGACGTGGAAATTACCGAAATTCACGCTCCCCGGCTGAACACGCTGGAGGGGAAGACGATCTGCGAGCTTTCGAACGATACCTGGCAGGCCCACCGGGTTTTGCCGGAAATCCGCCGGCTCCTGCAGGGGCGTTTTCCCACCGCCAAGTTCATCCCCTACACGGAGTTTCCCATGGGCAACGAGGGGATCGACACGGAGAAGGCTGCCGAACTCGTGGCCCGGGCGGGGGCCGACGCGGTCATCATCGGCAATGCAAGCTGAGGGGCTTGCTCCACGGCCTGCGGCCGGTCGGCCGCAAGGATGGAGAAGCGGGGCATCCCGGCGGTTGTGGTCCAGCGCCAGGAGTTTATCGGGGCCACCCGGAACGCCGTCGCCGGGTTCGGTTTTCCCCCCGAAGTAGCTATGGTGATTTTTCCTGTGGGCTTGTTTCTGGTGGGCAGCGACCTGGCTCCCATCGGACAAAATATGGACCTGTTTATCCAGGGGCTGACCGGATGGGAGCCGGCGAAGACCGAAGGAAAAAGGACCGGTCCTCCCGCCCTTGAAATCAAGGGAAAAGATTACCAGGACAATTTCGCCAGGATGAACCGTCTCTTCCTGGCCAAGCGCTGGGGGGACGGGCTCCCCCTTCTTCCCCCGACGGAAGAGCGGGTGAAGTGGATTTTGCGGGGCACCGATCTTCCCCCGGGAACCCGGATCGGCAAGATCCTCCCCCTCGGCCGCATCGCCACGGTCAAGACCGTGGCTATCGCCCTGGCCATGGCCGGAGGTCGGCCGGAATACCTTCCCCTTTTGATCGCAACCGTCGAGGCAGTAATCGACCCTGCCCTGTCGCACCAGACCTGGCAGGCAACCTCATCCAGCGTCTATCCGGCGGTGATTGTCAACGGGCCCGTGGCCAGGCAGGTCCGCCTCAATTCAGGCTTCGGCCTCCTGGGTCCCGATGCGCTCCATCCTGCCGGGGGGTTGATCGGTCGGGCCCTGCGGCTTCTTTTGCAGAACGTGGGAGGGGCCGTTCCCGGCGTGGGAACCATGTCCCAGTTCGGCGGCATGCGCTACACCAACGCGGTCTTTGCCGAGGATGAGGAAGGCCTTCCGCCCGGTTGGGAGCCGCTGAGCGTGGAGCACTTCGGCGCCCCCCGCGGCGCGAATTCCCTGGCGGTATGCACCGTGTCGAGCGCCGTGAACATCACCCGCCGGGGCACGGGCAAAGAGACGCCGGAGGAAGAGGCGCTGGGAAGCCTCTACCGCATTGCCGCCTATATGGATGCACCGAATGTAAACGGCCTCAAAGGATACGACGAGGGGACACCCGGCATCCTCCTCCTCTCCTCGACTGCCGCGCTGCAAATGGCGAACCTGGGGTGGACCAAGCACCGGATCAAGGAATTTCTCTGGGAGAATTCCAGGATCCCGGTCTCGGAGCTGAAGCGGACCGGTATGACTTATTACCTCAAGGAGAGAGGGATGGACCCGGAAACCATGCCGGACCCCTGGCCGATCACCCGCACCGCCCGAAACATCATGATTGTCGTGGCGGGAGGGAGGCACCCGACCCAGGCATACTGGATGCAGGGTGCCCAGGGTCCGAAGACCGTGAGCGCGAGGATCCATCTGCCGGTCAGATGGGAGGAGTTACTGAAAGAGGCTGATGCCGAGATGGGCCCGGCCCCGGCCGAATAGGAGGAAGAAAGCCTGGAAATAGTGGATCAAATCAATTATTCAAAAATTGCGGGGGTTCCCTTTTTTTCCCCTCCGGTCGGCTTGAGAAACCCTCACCTTCAGACGATCCTATCCAGCCTGAAAATCCGCACCCTGAGAGAAAAGAAACTGGATTCGGAGGCGGATGAGGTTTTAGTCGATGCGGGGGACGGCGTCCGCCTGCTTGGTCTTTTCACCGGCCAAAAGTCGGGAGCTTCCCGTGGATTGATCCTCCTCCTCCATGGGTGGGAGGGGGGGGCTGACTCCACCTACATGCTGACCACCGGCGGATTCTTCCATCGCATAGGATATGATGTTTTCCGCCTGAATCTCCGCGACCACGGCGAAAGCCATCATCTCAACGAAGGACTCTTTAACAGCTCTCTGATCGAGGAGACCCACCGCGCCGTTCAGAATATCGCCGATACGCAAGGAAACTCGCCTTTTTTCATCGTGGGATTTTCCCTGGGGGGAAATTTCGCCATGCGCATGGCCCTGCGCCACGGCTCCCATCCGATCCAAAATCTCCGCCACGTGTTTGCCGTCAGCCCGGTTCTGGACCCCCGCAAAGCAACGGACGCCATGGACCGCGGTCTGTTCGTCTACCGCTCCTATTTTGTCAAAAAATGGAAGCGGTCACTGCGAAAGAAACAAATGCTCTTTCCCCATCGGTACAACTTCGACGACCTGATGGAATGTCCAACCCTCATGGAGATCACCGACTGGATCCTGCCCCGCTATTCATCCTACCCCACCGCGGAGGAATATTTCAAAACGTACACCCTTACCGGCCGGAGGTTTTCAGAATTGACCGTCCCCCTTCTCGTATTGACCTCAGCCGACGACCCGATCATTCCCGTGGAAGACTTTCTGCAGCTGGAGCGAAACCATCATCTGCGGGTCCAGGTGGAGCGGCACGGAGGGCACTGCGGCTTTCTGCAGAATTACCGCCTCCAGTCATGGCTTCAGGGCCGGATCCATCACGCCCTGCTCCAAACCGCCTGATGGCGCAGAGAAACGGGAAACACAGTTATGCGGCGCCTGCGAGAGGGGAAGATCTCAGCAATGTCCGGTTGGGTCTTTGCAGGTAGGATTGAAAGTCCCGTAGGGACGGGATGATGGCAGCCGGAGGATTCATCTTCCGGTTGAGGAGACGGAGAATCGTCATCCCGTCGCGCAGCGACGTGATGAAATATTCCTTTTAGCCGGGGGACATAAATGCCCCGGCTACCATCATAAGCCCCTCTGGGGCGAAAATCACGGTCATGCATTTTTTTAACCGGACAAGGCTGATTTCACCCTGAATTTCTGGAAGAGTTCGATGCCCGAAGCAGAACATTGACAAAAGGATTAAGGCGTGTGATATTATTAGTGAAATTGCCATAGATCCTGCCTCATTTGATTTTTTCGAAAAGATCACTCCCCGGCAGCAAAAAAAGAATGGGTGCAGGCGAGAAAGAGAAGGCTGGGGCACAGAAAAAATGAGGTGAATGATGGCCGAACCGGAGCCGATTCGGAAGATCGGTACGAAGATCGCGATGGAATGGAGGGACAGTAAGACCGCGGAAGTGGGGGGCACGGAGCGGATCCGAAAACTCAATCGTTTGCTCCATTCCTTTCGGCCCTCTTTGGACCTCCATCGGACCCGCTGCTTCACCAAGGTCTACAAGAAAATGGAAGGGTGCAGCGAGAAAAAAAAGATGTATTTCGCCATGGCGGAAACGATCGCCACCCTCCCGGTTCTGATATATGACCACGAGAGAATTCTAGGGTGGCAGGGGAAAAAACCGCGAACCGAAAACATTTCCATCGAACAACACGCTCACTGGATGATCGAAGAGCTGGATATCATCCCGACTCGAACTTACGACCCCTTCGAGATCGATGAGGAGGACAAGAAAGAACTGAGCGAGGTGCATCTTCCCTACTGGGCGCCGAGAACCTGCGTCGCCAAGTGGTCCAAGCGGGTCCCTTTTCCTGAAAAAATGCAGGGAAGCGGGATCGCCTATGTGGGCAACTACCTCCACAACGCCGGGTCTCACTTTCTGCCGGATTTTCCGGCCCTCTTCCAGGTCGGCTTCAAGGGCCAACACGAAAAAGCTCAAAGGCTGCTCAAGGGCCTGGACCCCAACGACCCCGCCTCGATCGACAGGAAGGATTTTTATGAAGGCCTGGTAGCTGTCCTGGAGGCCATCCGGACCCTCGGGGAGCGATACGCCGAGGGAGCCGCCCAAAAGGCCCGGGGGGAAAAGGACCCGGAGCGCAAGAAAGAGCTGGAAGAAGCCGCCACCATGTTGAGCCGGGTTCCCTGGAATCCTCCAAAGACTTTTTATGAGGCTCTTCAAACGGTTTGGATTGTCCAGTTGCTGTTGAGCATCGACGGCACCGGCCCTTCCAACAGCCTGGGCCGTTTTGATCAATACATGTACCCTCTGTACAAGGCGGACGTTGAAGCGGGGCGGCTCAACGAAGACCAAGCCCGGGAAATGCTGGAAGAATTTTACATCAAATTGACCAACATTGTTGACGTGACCCCCACCCAGTTGGCGATCAACGGGCGGGGGTATTTCAGGTTCCAGCAGCTCGACGTGGGAGGAGTGGACCGATATGGCAACGATTCCTCCAACAAGGTGAGTTACCTGGCCATACAGGCCATGCGGGAAGTTCACACCACTTCTCCTTCGGTAGCCCTGTTGCTTCACTCGAAGACCCCGGATGATCTCCTTTATGAAGGGGTCATGCTCGCCGCCCAGGGGATGGGACACCCCAGTTTTTTTAACTGCGAAACCCTCTGGCAGCAGCTCATGGGCCGCGCCGCCGGGCCCAACGGCCCGAGCAAGTATTCCTTCGACCAGATACGGGAATATGGGGCCTACATCGGTTGCGTCGAACCCGGCGTTCAGGGGATGCAGTACGGCCACACGGACAGTTGCATGCTCAATATGAGCGCCGTGATGAGCCTGGTGCTGAACAACGGGGTAAAACCCAAAGGCGCCCTGGGCTGGGGGGCCGGGATGGAGTGCGGTTCCAAGACCGGTGATCCCCGGGATTTTAAGAGCTTTGAAGAGTTTTTCAACGCCTTCAAGATTCAGCTGGCCTATGCAATCAAAGAATCCCATGCTCATATGATCGTGGGCGAGAAGATCCGGTCCGAAGAGCATTTCAAACCGGTTTACACCCTCTTGACCAAGGGGGCCATCGAAAAGGGCCTGGACGTCGAGGAAGGCGGGGCCCCCGTGAATGTAGGCCCGGTCATGGCCGTTTTGGCCACCGCCGATGTGGCCAACTCCCTGTACAATATCAAGACGATGGTCTATGAGAAGAAAGAGATCACCATGGACCAGCTCCTAACCGCCATCGACGCCAATTTCGAGGGGTACGACGCGTTAAGGGAAAAGCTCAGAAATTCTCCCAAGTACGGAAACGATCTGGACGGACCGGATTCCCTGGCCCGGGAAGTTCTGGACTTTTACGCCCTGGAGACCAAAAAACATAAGACCTATCTGGGCCATTATATGGACCCTTCCATTCAAATGGTTGCGGCCAACGTGAGCTTCGGCAAAAAAACCTGGGCCCAGCCCAACGGCAAGAAGGCCGGCGTCCCGCTGGCCGACACCATCTCCGCGGAACAGCATACGGATAAGGAAGGACCGACCGCGGCGATCAAGTCCTACGGCAAGCTGGACCACGCCGGGCAGACCAACGGGACCATATTGAACATGTGGATCTCCAAGTCTGAACTGGTCGCCGGCTAGGACCCGGGATTCGAGCGGCGATAAACGATTTACCTACCCAGGAGGGGATATCATGAAAGCAAGCAGGAAAATCAGCCCGACGCCTGAAGAGACCGACCTCTTGTATGACCGCTTCAGCGATCTGCATTTCAAACGGGAAGGGCTTAAAAAGTTCGCCAGTCTGATCCGCACCGCCTTGAACGACTTGGGCATCGCCCACATTCAGTTCAACTGCATCAACAAGGCGGTCCTGATCGATGCCCAAAAATATCCCGAGAATTACCCCACCCTCATGGTCCGGGTGGCCGGTTACAGCGCTTATTTCACCGACCTCGGGAAAGACATACAGGACGATATCATTTCCCGCTCCGAGCATCGGTTCAATTAAAAGAACCGAATGAATCGGACGCAGATGAACGCAGATTTTCAGGATTCGATCGAGCCAAAAAATGTTTTCGGCGTTTATCTGCACAAATCTGCGCCTCTTGAAATTAAAAATTTGAGCCCTTCCTTTCCCCTCCAAACGTCCCGTCCATTATTCTGCTCGGGAGGAATGTGAGTTCTTCCTCCCTGAGCCTTGACTTTGCGAATTGTATAAGGGTGGGAAGGATCCTCAGGGGTACCCGAGGTGGAAAAAGAACAACACTCCATGAAGTCTGTTTCAACACATCCGGATCGATCCTCCGGGGGGAGGGGAATCGTTTACAACACCACCAAATATATGCTGGAGGACGGGCCGGGTATCCGCACGGTGGTCTTTCTGAAGGGTTGCCCCCTCCGCTGCCTATGGTGCAGCAGCCCTCTCTGTCAAACGACGGAGCCCAGCCTCGTCTATCTCAAGTATAAGTGCATCTCCTGCGGAGCCTGTTTGCCGGCCTGCCCGAACCAATCCCTTTTCGAGGATGAAGAAGGAAAAATCGGACGCAACTTTGAAAAGTGCACCAACTGCGGAATCTGTGCCAAGGCCTGCCCCGTGGGAGCCCGGGAAATGCGCGGTTCCACGCTGACCATCGAAGAAGTCCTTGAGAAAGTGGAAAAAGACCGCATCTTCTACCGGCGGGGGAGCGGCGGGGTCACCCTCTCCGGTGGTGAAATCCTGATGCAGGCCGAATTCGCAACCAACATCCTGAAACGGTGTTGGGACAAACTCATCCATACCGCGATCGAGACGTGTGCTTTCGGCGCCTGGGAGGACCTTCGATCCGTTCTTACCTACACCAACCTGGCCTTCATTGATATCAAACATTCCGATCCGCTGACCCACAAGAAACTAACCGGTCATTCGAATCGTCAAATACAGGAAAATATCCGGAAAGCGGCCGCCTATTGCCTGGAATTGAAAAGGCACCTCATCCTGCGCTTTGCCGTTGTTCCGGGGATGAACGACTCTCGTGAAAACCTGAGGGACATCGCCCAATTCTTGAAAGGCCTGCCCGGCGGCTGGGAGCTGAACCTTCTGCCCTACCATAAATACGGAATATCGAAATACGATTGGCTGGGAAAAGAATACAAACTCCTGGACGTGGAACCTCCTTCCCGGGAACAATTGCTGGAGATGGTTCAGTACTTCGAATCCTTCGGCATATTGTGCAGCCTGGGCGGCGCGGAAATCCGCAGCGTGGTGGCCTGAGGGCTCTTTTCACCTTCCCCCCGCCAAGACCCACCCAGCCAAAAAGAGACCGAATGCCAGCTTATCATGAAGGCGGGCCTTTTTCCTTGACACTGAAAACTCGTTTTCCTATACTCAACTCACCGTAAAGCGCGTCTTGATCCAGATGAATCCCAAGCGCTCTGAAAACGCTCTGCGGACTGTTGCCGTCCGGCACCAGATAGGCAAGGAAGGAGGTGACCAAGACGTAATTGGGAATTTGAATCTCCTGGCTCCGTAACCGGCAGCACGAACCTATACCCAGTGCAACCAGAAAAGCAATAAGGAGGCTGAACGATGGCAAAGTTCTTCGGTAAGAAATGGACCCTGATATCCTTTATCCTGGTATGCGTGTTTCTTGTCTTCCCTGTCATACCGGCCAAAGCGGCCGGTCCGGTGGTTCTTCGGGCGGGCGCATCCGATCCCGAGGGGACGACGGCACCGGCCCTGTCCATCGGCAAATTGTGCGAACTGGCTACCAAGCTGAGCAATGGGGAATTGAACGCCCAGCCGTTCTACCAGTCCCTCGGCGTGGAGCAGCAGCTGGCGGCGGCCGTAAAGGCCGGCACCGTCGATATCGGCTTTACCGCCACCCCGAATCTGGCGCCCTTCACGGATGCCTACCTCCAGTTCGACCTTCCCTTCCTTTTTAAGAACGATAGGGCCTACATCGACGTGCTCGAGAACCACCCGGCCGGGAAAAAAGCGCTGGCCCAGTTCGAAAAGGACCTGGGAGTCAAGGTTCTCCTGATCACAAGTCATACCTACGACGCGCCGGTCAGCGGCACCGACCTGATGATCCGCAGCAAGCTGGCGAAAGTTCCCGCGGACCTGAAGGGGCTGAAGATTCGCACCTCCAGCACCCCCGTCGAAATTAACCTGATGAAGGCCTACGGCGCAAACCCAACGCCCATCCCGTACGGTCAGCTTTACACCGCGCTCCAGCAGGGGGTCA
>Ga0113563_10003113_pt1 | contig 10236 bp, 9 predicted proteins | sample Mud3Dept3metaG_FD_80117 | JGI IMG/M metagenome (GOLD analysis project Ga0113563, IMG submission 80117) | Freshwater wetland microbial communities from Ohio, USA, analyzing the effect of biotic and abiotic controls - Mud 3 Core 4 Depth 3... | ecosystem: Environmental > Aquatic > Freshwater >...
ACGCGGCACCCAATTCCGCATCTGGGCCACCAATGTGCTGCGCCAGCATCTGGTGCAGGGCTACACCGTTCACGAGCGGCGGCTGAAGGAACTCAACCAGGCCGTGCGGCTGATCGCGGATGTTGCTCAGCGCCGGCCGTTGAGCGGCGACGATGCCACTGCCTTGCTGAACGTGGTGGGGGATTACGCTTACGCGCTGGAGGTGCTGGATGACTACGACCATCAGCGCGTGCGGCTGGGTGAGGTTTCCCACGGCCCAGTGGCGGCGCTGGATCTGGTCGAGGCGGCAGGTGGTCGCTCGCATGGGGGAGCGCTTCGGCGCCTCAGGGTTGTTCGGTCGGGAGAAGGACGACGGGCTGGAAGGTTCGTTGGCTGCGGTGATGCAGACCTTCGACGGGCGGGAGTTCTACCCAAGCCTGGAAGAGAAGGCAGCGCATTTGCTCTACTTCCTGGTGAAGAACCACCACTTCGTCGATGGCAACAAGCGCATCGCGGCGGCGCTATTTTTGTGGTTCCTGGAGAAGAATAAGGCGCTCTACCGCGCCGATGGCGGCAAGCGCATCGCCGACAATGCGCTAGTGGCCATGACCTTGCTCATTGCCGAGAGCCGACCGGATGAGAAGGATGTGCTCACGCGGGTAGTGGTGAACTTGATCAACCGGAAGAACGCGTGAGCGGCAAACTGGCTGAGACGGCCGCAGCGGATTTGCGCGATCTGGCCAGCCGCTTTCCTCGCGCCGGGCGGGTCGAAGCGATTATTCTACGCCCGCAGCGGCGCGGTGCGGCGCAGTCGGTGGCGCAGGCGCTGGCGATTGCCGCGAGCGGTTTGGATGGCGACCATTATGCGCAACCCGCGCGCAGCCGCGTGGCGGGCGGCTCGCGACAAATCACCTTGATCCAGGCCGAGCATCTGCCAGTACTGGCAGCATTGACGGGGCGCGCGCACATCGAGCCGAGCGCGCTGCGGCGCAATCTGGTTGTTTCAGGCTTGAATCTGTTGGCGGCACACACCTTGTTCCGCGACCGGCCGCTGCTGTTGCGCATCGGCGCCGAGGTGGTGCTGGCGGTGACCGGGGATTGCGATCCCTGTTCGCGCATGGAGGAGGTGCTGGGGCCAGGTGGTTATAACGCGATGCGCGGCCATGGCGGCGTGAATGCGCGCATCCTGGTGGGCGGGATGATCCGGGTGAACGATTCCGTTGCTGTCTTCACAACGGCAGCGTAAACGAGAAGCACGTGCCCTTACCCGGCGTGGACTCGGCCCAAATCCGGCCGCCGTGGTCCTCGATAATCGTTTGGCTGATGGCCAAGCCCATGCCCATGCCCTCGGCGCCCTTGGTGGTGTAAAAAGATTCGAAGATTTGACTTAAGGTTTCTGCGTCCATACCCGACCCGGTATCGTGAATATCCACTTGCAGTTCCTGCGCCGCATTCCGATAGGCGCGGACGGTTACAGTTTTCTCCGGCGCGTGCGTAGTCTGCATGGCCTCGATCGCATTGCGCACGATATTCAGCAGCACTTGTTCGATTTGCACCGTATCCACTTCTATCGGCGGCAGGTCTGCATCCAGCGCTAGCCGCAATTGCACTGCATGCTTTACAGCCGCGTCTTCAATTAATTTCACCACTTCGCCGATTAGATCAGGCAATAAGACTCTGGATTTCGGCGGGCATTGCTTGCGTGAAAACACCCGCATGCGCTGAATGATGTCCGTGGCGAGCGCCGCTTGCGAGCCGATACGTTCCAAGGAGCGCAGTACATCCGGCGGGATATTGTCCATGTCGCTCAGGATGCGTTTGATCGTCACAGCATAGACGGCGATGGCGGTCAGCGGCTGGTTGACTTCGTGCACGATGCCGGAGGCCATTTCGCCCATGCTGTGCAGTCGGTCCATATGCGCCAATTCGAGTTCGTGTTGCCGTTTTTTCTCTTCCGCACGTTGTTTCAGTTTTTCTTCGCGATTCACGATACGCGCCACATGCGCAATGATGATTGCCATGACGATGACGCTCAGGCTTTGCAGGAAGGCGGTGCCGAATTGCTCGGTGTATAAGCCGAAGTGGCGGGCCAGCATATCCAGCCAACCAAAGAACAGCGGCACCAACACGATGGCCGGCAACAAGCGCCGCATCACCAGGCCCCCGGTGGTGCGCTCGGTGATGGCGCGCATCAAGCCGACCTCGGGCTTTGCCAGCAACATGCCCAGCGCCAGCAAAATGAAGCCGAGCGCCGTATGCCAGGCCATGCCGATATTTGCGGCAGTGACATGGAGCGACAACTCCCCATAGATGTAACCGAAAAAAACCACCATGGCGGTCATCAACACCAACAGCGACAGCCATTGTGTCAGCACCGCTGCTTGGGGCTTTCTGGTGCCGAGCAGGAATAACGCGATACCCGCAAAGGCGAAGGCGATGGAACTGGGCGGCGAAGGTCGGAGGACAAAGGGCATGGTTAAAAACAACGGGGCGAGCGCGCTATCGATGGAAAACAAGGGCGCGTCGTTCAGGTATTCAACGCCGGACAAAACCCCGATCAAAAAAACGCCTAGCGCCAACAGTTGGCCAAGGTAGATCCGCAGCTGATTGCGCTCTTCGCCCAACAACAGCCAAAGCGCAGCCCCGGACAATACCAAGCCCAAGGCGGTGTTCGGCACCATGGCTGGCAAGCCGGGGATAACGCGGTATAAAAACTCATTTTCCAAGCGCCACCCCAGCAAGGCCATGGCGCCCAGCGCCAAGACGCACCCGGCTGCGATGCAAGATGGGCAATCAAGGGTATAAAGACGGTATGGGCGCGTACTGCGGTTCTCTAACATAGAAATAACAACGCCTTGTTTTTTAAAGATCATTGCAAAATAAAGTTTCGGGCCAAAGCCGCATGGCGTAGAAAACCCTACTATTCTTGTATAGTATTTCAAATAGATTTATGTCAATCGCATCTAACAAAAAAATAATGTTTACGGCAAATTTATGACCCGCTTCGCCGCCATCGATTTCGAAACCGCCAACAACGCCCGCGACAGCGCCTGCGCGCTGGGGGTGGTGATTGTCGAGCGCGGCCATATTGTCGAGCGTTTGTATGCACTGATACGCCCGCCGTCGCGCGAGTTTTTGTTTACGCCTATTCATGGCTTGGCGTGGGAAGACGTGCAGCGGGCGCAGCGCTTCGATGCGGTGTGGGCGGAGATGGCACGCGCGCTTTCGGGGGTGGAGTTTCTCGCGGCGCATAATGCGCCCTTCGATAAAGGGGTGCTGGGCGCGTGTTGCGAGACTTACGATCTGGCGCCGCCGGCGCAGCCTTTTGTGTGCACGGTGCAGTTGGCGCGACGGCAGTGGGATATCCGCCCGACCAAGCTGCCGGATGTGTGCAACTTTTTAAATATCGAGTTGCGGCATCATCAGGCGGACTCGGACGCGGAAGCTTGCGCGCGGATTGTGCTGGCGGCGCAGGCGGCGGGCTGGCGGTATGGGGTTTGAGCCGCTAAACGGATGCGCGCAAGCGCTTCCAGCACTGACTACAATGAAGGTATCCGGCTAGCTCAGGAGATTTCCATGAGAGTGCGCAGAACAAAACAAGGGTTCACGGTTCAGGCGATTGCCGGTTCGCATGTGGTGTTGCTGGCGATGAATATGCCGAAGGCCGATTGCGACGGGCATATGGGGTTTGCGATTCACCGCACCGATCACACGGAGAACGAGGCGTATTGGCTGGACGGGATGAAGTCCTTCGCCGAGACCGACCCGGGTCTGGCTTCCGCCAAGTATCCGACCAACAAGCATCCGATCCAGGGGTTTACCTGGTCCGATTTCTCGGCCAAACCGGGACACCACTACACCTATCGCGTGCAGGCCCTGAAGGGAACGCCCGCGGCGTTGCAGAAATTCCGGCAGGTGGAGGTGGAGGTAAAGACCGAGTCCGAGGCGGATGGCGATCACGATGTTTTTTTCAATCGCGGCGCGGCGGCATCGCAGGAATATGTGCGGCGTTTCAATCAAACACCCACGCTGAATCAAGCCGCACCGGACGATCCGCGCTGGCCGTGGCTATCGCGTGGCGCAAACGAGGCGATACTGGCCTTTGTCGCGCGCGCGGCGCATGCGGGCTACGGCTTGCGGGTGGCGGCTTATGAGTTCCGGCTAGATGCGCTGGCGGCGGCCTTGAAGGCCGCCAAGAAGCGCGGCGCGGATGTGCGGATTTTGTACGACGGCTGCAACAATCCGCCGGATCAGCAGGGCGATGTATTTCCGCGCGACGACAACCGGGCAACGGCGCTGAAGGCCGGCATCAAGTCGCTGTGCAAGGAACGCATCACGCGCGCCGATGCGAAGAACCCGCCGATCTCGCACCACAAATTCATGGTCTTGCTCAAAAATGGCAAGGCGCAAGCGGTGCTCACCGGCTCCACCAATTTTTCTTTGGGCGGCGTGTTCGGGCAATCCAATGTGGTGCATGTGGTGGAGAACCCGCGCGTTGCCGATGCCTATCTCCAGTGCTGGAATCTGATTCAGAACAATCCGCAGCACCCAGAACTGCAACAGACTTTGTCGGCGCTGAATAAGCTGCCGAAAAAACTGCCGCGCAAAGGCACGAGTTGCGTCTTCAGCCCGCAATCCAGCGCGGATGCGCTGGATTGGTACGCCCAACTGGCGACCGAGACCGAGGGCGCGCTATTCATGACCTTCGCCTTTGGCATGAATGCTCAGTTCAAACAGGCCTACCGCAGCGGCAAGGCGCCCTTGCGTTATGCCTTGATGGATAAATTGCTCGGCCCGGGCGTACCCAAGGCGCAGAAGGCGGCAGCCAAGCAAGAAATGACCAATCTGCGCTTTCAGGTGGCGAACCGCTTCGCCGTAGGCAATCTGCTCACGACCAATGCACTCGACCGTTGGGTGCGCGAACATCTGACGGGCTTGAATACGCATGTGCGCTTCATCCACACCAAGTTCATGTTGGTGAACCCGCTCAGCAATGATCCGATCGTGATCACCGGTTCGGCCAATTTCAGTCGGGCATCGACCGTGAGCAACGATGAAAACATGCTGGTGATCCGCGGCAATAAGCGCGTCGCCGATGTCTACCTGGGCGAGTACATGCGGTTGTGGAATCACTACGCCTTCCGCGAGTGGGCGGCCCAGCCCGCCACCGTGCGCGCGGCCGGCTTCAAGCACTTGGATACCGGCAACCGATGGTGGCGCGAATATTTCGGCAACAGCGCGCGCAGCCGGCAGCGGGCGTATTTTTCGGGCGGGGATTGACTGTGCGCTGTGCCCTCGCCCGCCGCCTAAAAAGTTTTGCCTACGCCGGACAAGGCTTGGCGCACTTGGTGCGCACCCAGCCCAATGCGCGCTGGCATCTGCTGGCCACGCTTCTCGTCTGCGCAGCCGGGGTTTATGTCGGCCTGAAGCGGGCGGAGTGGTTGTGGGTCGTGCTGGCGCTGGTGTTGGTATGGGCTGCCGAGGCTTTCAATACGGCGCTGGAGCAATTGGCCGATGCGCTGCACCCAGCGCGCCATCCCGGTATCGGCCGGGCCAAGGATGTGGCGGCGGCCGCGGTGCTGATTGCAGCGCTGGGCGCGGCGCTGATCGGGGCCATGGTGTTCTGGCCGTATGTGGCGGGACCGTGAGCTTGCCCGCTCCCGCCTGCGGATGGTTTACGCCAGCAAGCGCTTGAAGATCCAATTGTGGTTGCTGGTCTGATCGGGGGCTTGCACCAATTCCCAACCTTCCCCACCGAGCCGGTTTAATTCGTCGTTGATGGATTTCGAGTAGGCTTTGACGCGCTCGCTTTCGCGGCTGCCGCAGGTGCGGGCGGCGTTTTCGGCTTGCTCGTCAAAATCGCCGCGCACCAGGTATTCAAATTTCTGCATGTCGTTTCCTGTCAGTGGGTTTGGATGGCCGGCCCCAGCATACGCGCTATGGCTGAGAGCACAAGCTTGCGGTTGCGCCCACCCATGGACATGACGGGAAGGTGGCTAACGGGCGTAGATCTGCTGGTAGAGCGCGAGCGCCTGGGCGATTTTGCCGCTGGGAGCGGCGAGGTTGCCGCTACCGAATTCTTGCGCCAGCGCTGCTCTGTGATCGTCGATGTAATGGATGACACGGCCCAGGTTGTCGAGCTGCTTGGGGATGAAGTTGTTGTCCGAGTTCAGCAGCGCCGCGGATTTGGCGAAGTTGGCGCTGAATTCATCGATGGCGTTCACCACGCCTTGCGGGTTGGCGCTGAGGGTGGCGGCGAGCTGCTGACTATCCAGGGTGAGGTAGTGGGTGGTGGGGTCGATGCTGATGCCCAGATCAGCCAAGCCGCGCACGCCGTCTTGTGCGCCGAAAAACCGATTGCCGACGCTCTGCTCCAACTCATACAGCGATATCTCGGCGGCTTGCACCTTGTCCAGCAGACCGCCCTGCTCCACATCCGCATTGAACGATTCGCGCCAGTGGTTGTAGCGATCGACGAAGTTTTGCAGCAAGCCTGCCACGGCGGCGGGCTTGGTCGCAGTTTCGATCTGGCCCAGGACTTCGCCGGCGGCTTGCAGTTGCGAGACGCCGCCCTTGATCTGGTTGAGCTCGGCGAATTGCGCCTTGTACAGCACGTCGCGGTTGTTGATGAGGGTGGATAAGCGGAACGCCGATTCGGGATCGAACAACGCCAGGTTGCGGCCCTGGGCCGCCAGCGCATGCGCGCTTTTACCGGCGCCGTGCACGGCGGCGGCCTGCGGCTGGTTGCGCTCGGTCTGCTGCCCGAGCAGGGTGGAAAACAAATCACCGGCAATGCTGCCGGCGGGGCCGAGTAGTGCACCCAGCACCCCCGATTGCAGGCCGGGGATGTTGTGCGTGAGTGCGGCGGTGATGTTCATGCTTTCGCTCCTATATGCGCGGTTATATCGAGTTAATAGCAAGCAACGTGCCGTGTTCCGCGGGAACTATCAAATGGGAGCTATGTGTTGTGAAACAGCCGGTTAGCGCGAGGGGCAAAGCATGGTCTGTTTAAGGGGCCGGCAAGTTTTGCCAGGCAGGCGGCAAGAGACGGGGGCCGTTTCTCCCCCCAGGCTTGCATGCGGAACAAGGCATGAGACGCGTTATTTCTGCGTCGACTGATAGCCGAACTCGCCCACCCATTCGCCCTTTTTGAAATCGAGATGCAGCCAATGCGGCACATACGGGGCGCGCTTCACGATGGGGAAATCTTCCAGCGGCGATTTGCCTTGGACGGCGTGCAGGTCGCAGCTGCGGCTCATCACGGGGCGAAAGCGCACGGCGAGTTGCGGCGTGAAGGGCGTGGCGCTCGCGGCCGTGTCTTGCTCGTAGAAGCGGACGCGCAAGCGGATCAGGCAGGAAAAAAATAATTCCATTTCGGCAATCAGCGGGGTGGCGCGCTGCGCCAAGGCGCGATGCGCGGCCGGACTCAGGGTGAGGCGGAAGGGTTTGCCTTCGAGCGTGGTGTCGATCTGGAGATGGTCTGCGGCAGCAGATTTCGATAAGGCGAACATGTCGGCGCGCTCCTGTGCGATGCATCGGTCGGAAAATTATAGCAGCGGCAGGCGCTGAAAATATGAATCTTCTCACGGGCCTTAAGCGCGGGCGCCGCCGCCCCAATCCCTGTTTTTCGACCTATTATCGAAAGGCTGCCGAAATATTCAATGCATTGCAGGCGTGGATTATCGGCGGCGCGCGGTTTGATCTGCCGTTTAACAAGTTGCGAAGAAAATGTATGCCATCGATGAAACAGCGCAACCAGAATAATTCTTTATCGCTCGCGCGCCTGGTATTGCTGCTCGGGATGACCGGGCTGCTGGCCGGTGTGGTGGGTATCCGGCTTGCGCAGGACGTACATTGGGTGCGCTTCTTCGACAATCTGCACTGGACGGCAGGCACGCTCACGGCGGCGATCCTGGCCTGGCTTGGCCTGCGCATGGCGCCGGCCGCAAGCGGCAAAGGCCTGCGCTGGATCGCCATCGGCCTGAGTCTATACGCTGTCGGCCAGCTGATCTGGGACGTGCAAACGCTGATCGGCTATAGCGCTTTCCCCTCGCCCTCCGATTTGTTTTATTTGTGGCTGGGGCCATGCGTGGCCGTGGGCTTGTTGCATGAAGTCTACCGCTTGGCCGATCGCGTGCAGCGCAAGACCTTGCTGCTGGACGCCGCCACGCTGGCCATTGCCGCGCTGACCCTGGTGCTGGTGTTGTACTTGCCCATGCGCGGCGACATGCCGCTGCCGGCCTTGGCAGCGCTGGCGGCTTATCCGGTGAGCCTGTTTACGGCGGCTTGTATCGGCTTGATCGCGATCCCGACCTTGCGCCTGAAATTTTCCTGGAGCTACTGGCTGTTCCTGCTGTGTTTGGCCATCACCGGGATGTGCTGGATGGTCTGGAATTCCATGGCGCTGGAGGGTGCGACCAGCGACGGCTCTTGGTCCAACAGCCTGTTTTCTTTCTCGGTGTTGGGCATGGGCGCGGCCACCTTGTATTGGAACATCGCACCCTCGCACAACCCCCAATGGGAGCACTGGAGCGAAGGCTTGCTGCGCCTGTTGCCGTTAGTGGCCGTGGTGCTTGCCAGTCTTGCGGTCATTTGGTCTGACCGGAGCGCGGGTGTGTCCCAGGCCGTCGGTTATGCGGTGGATATTGGCGCAATTATCGTGATCGTGCTGGCCATGTTCAAGCAAAGCATGCTGCTGCGCGAGCATGATCTGTTAAAAACCATCACCCGCAATCTGGAGCAAAGCGAGCAGCAAAAGCATTTGATCCTGCATGCCATACCCGACCTGATCTGGCTCAAGGATGTGCACGGCGTATATCAAATGTGCAATCCGGCCATGGAGCGCTTTTACGGCGCGCCCGAGTCGGAGATTGTAGGCAAGACCGATTTCGATTTTGTCAGCCCCGAAATGGCGCGCTTCTTTCGCCAGAAAGACCAAGAGACCATGGCCGCCGGGCAATCGAGCCAAAACGTGGAATGGGTGACCACGGCCAACGGTCGCCGCGCCTTGTTCGAGACCATCAAGACGCCGTTGCGCAACTGGGACGGCAAGATCATCGGCTCGCTCGGCGTCGCGCGCGACATCACCGAACGCGAAAGTACCAATCGTCAATTTGCGCTGTTGAATTTCGCGTTGAATCATGTCAAGGAAGCGGCCTATATGGCGGATGAGCAAGGCCATTTTCACTACGTGAACGATGAGGCGTGCCGCGCGCTCGGGCATCCGCTGGAAGAACTGTTGAAGCTGCGGGTGATCGACGTCGACTACGAAACCACGCAGCCGGAGCAATGGCAGGCCTTTTGGAATGATCTCAAGTCACACAAAACCATGACCTTCGAAAGCCGTCACAAAGCGCGCGATGGCAGTTTTTTCCCGGTGGAAGTCAACGCCAATTATTTTGAATTCTCCGGACAAGCCTATGTGCTCGGCCTGGTGCGCGACATCACCGAGCGCAAACAGGTGGAGGAACAGATTCGCAGCCTGGCCTATTTTGATGCGCTCACCCAATTGCCCAACCGGCGCATGTTGATGGACCGCCTGGGCCAGGCGCTGATTGCCAGCCAGCGCAGCCGCGAGTTCGGCGCGCTGTTGATCCTCGATCTGGATCACTTCAAGACCCTGAATGACACCCAGGGCCACGATGTCGGCGACCGGCTGCTGGTCGAAGTGGCGCAGCGCCTGGTCGCCAATGTGCGCCAGGAGGACACCGTCAGCCGCTTGGGCGGCGATGAATTCGTGGTGATGCTGGAAGCCTTGGGCCAGGATGAGCAACAGGCCGCGCAACAGGCCGAAGCGATCGCGGAGAAAGTGCGCTCCGCGCTCAACCAACCCTATGCCTTGAACATCAACGAAGCGAAATTTCACGGCACCACCAGCATCGGCCTGACGCTGTTTCGCGGCCAGGTTGCCTCGGCGGACTTGTTGCTGAAACAGGCCGACGTGGCGCTGTACCAGGCCAAGGACGCCGGGCGCAATTTGGTGCGCTTCTTCAACCCGGCCATGCAGGCCGCGATCGACTCGCGCACCGTGCTGGAAGTGGCCCTGCGACTAGCCTTGGAAAGAGGCGAGTTCCAGCTTTACTACCAGCCCCAGGTCGGCCAGCACGGCGGATTGATCGGCGCCGAGGCCTTGCTGCGCTGGCGCTCGCCGAGCCGGGGCTTGGTTTCGCCGGCGGAGTTTATCCCGCTGGCCGAGGATACCGGTCTCATCCTCCCCATCGGCCAATGGGTGTTGCAAACGGCCTGCGCCCAGCTCAA
>Ga0113563_10003114_pt1 | contig 10236 bp, 9 predicted proteins | sample Mud3Dept3metaG_FD_80117 | JGI IMG/M metagenome (GOLD analysis project Ga0113563, IMG submission 80117) | Freshwater wetland microbial communities from Ohio, USA, analyzing the effect of biotic and abiotic controls - Mud 3 Core 4 Depth 3... | ecosystem: Environmental > Aquatic > Freshwater >...
ATTCATTACCGGGTCACCGGTGCAGAAGGTATTAATGACAAACAGGAGAATTATAAAAAATGTCTTTATCATTATTTAATCAAATGCATTATGCGCTTGAAAATTATACAAAATTTCGTCAGGACAAGTTAGTTACTGTATATTAATAATAACGTCTTGAGCGGTTGAAATCTTTATATATTTTAAATTCAATTGTTTATCCTAATATAACCCATAAACTTGCCGCATTATTTTCCCCTTTCTATCACACGTACTCACCCCCTTGCGTCCCCTCTCTGCTCGCGCAAAGAGGGGGAAGGTTTTGTAATATAATTCAATAGTCACCAGTTCTAAAAAATCAAAATATTTCTGTTGATTTATCATAACTCTGGAAATAACCTTTATTCACAAAAAAATTGTATCTTAACTGGTCAAAGGCACGATATAGCTCACACGAAGTCGCACAAAGGAATTATTCACAATACTTGAGCTGAAATACTTTTTAACATGTAAGAAAAATGAACTCACTATCCGCTATTACTAAACTGGTTATTTGCTCTTTACTGTTTTCAATATCTCTTTCAGGTTGTCGATCTAAATCAGAGCAAAAATTATTTCTGGGGGTGCCGGTTACTGAAATTGAATTCGAGCTGAATAGCGTTCTTGCTAAGTGGTATCCCAGGATTATTGACACTATCAACGGCGGCTACTGGACAAACTTTGATCATGACTGGAGTATGTCGCAAAACCAGGACAAGATGCTTGTAACCCAGGCACGGGGACTCTGGACAGCTGCAAAGGCAGCCTTTTTATTTCCTGAAAATGAGGTATTTAAAAGAGCAGCCGATCATGGCTATAAATTTCTGACTGAGAGAATGTGGGATTGGCAGGATGGAGGTTTCTTTCTGGACTATATTGTCAATTCAGACCGTATTCAGGACAAGGCATATAAACATATTTATGGCAATGCGTTCGCCCTGTATGGACTGGCGGAATATGCAAAAATAAATAAGGATACCGCCGTCCTGAACTGGGTAAAAAGGACTTTTAACTGGCTCGAGAGATTCGCCCATGACCCGGTTTATGGCGGATATTATAATATAATTGTTTCACCGGGACTGAAAGTTACTGAAATTGAGGCAGCACAGATCATCAACCGTGCCGGTTGGAGTCCTGCCGGTTGGAAAGATCAGAACTCAAGCATTCACCTGCTGGAAGCTATTACCAATACATGCCAGGTGTGGCCGGATGAACTCGTAAAAGAACGGCTTGAAGAAATGCTGAAAATAGTCAGAGATACAATGACCTGTGATGAAGGTTACCTGCATCTGTATTTTACAAGAGACCTTAAACCGGTGATTTTTAAAGATTCCTCCAGGTCATTTATTGAGAAAAATATGAGGTGGGACCATGTTTCATTCGGTCATGATATTGAGACTGCCTATCTTTTGCTGGATGCCTCAGAGACGCTCTATGGAGAACCCGATCCGGTCACATTTAAAAAGGCTAAGAAGATGGTCGATCACACTCTTAAATCAGGTTTTGATAGTGATTATTACGGTCTGTTTGAGAGGGGTTACTATTTTAAGGGAGCAGATCAGATCGAAATTATGGACAAACGAAAATCATGGTGGGCTCAGGCCGAAGCCTGGCATTCCCTGGCACTATTCGCCACTTTATATCCTGATGAGCCCGTCTATCAGGACGCATTCCGGAAAATGTGGACATACATAAAAAACGAAATTGTGGATCATCAGTATGGTGAATGGTACTCCAACGGACTGGATACCTCCCCCGAGAGTAAAACATCACTCAAAGCAAGCGCCTGGAAAGGCGCATACCACAATACCCGGGCACTGGCAGAAGTACTTAAAATGGCACAAGGAGAATGAAACAGAATTGAACAACTCTTTTCTGAACTCAAAGAATAAAGGGAATAAACATCTTCGTATCCCTCATGTATTCAACATATTCGCTGCCAAACCTTGCCATCATCTCTTTCTCTTCTATCCTGGCTGTGAAATATATGGCAACTGCATTAACTATTCCCAGAACAACCTGAACGGTCCCCGGATCCTTGAACATAACACCTGTTCCCAGGAGCAGAAGCGAACAATACAATGGATGCCTTATGTACTTATAGATACCTGATTTGACCAGTACCGTCGTATTCTCGAAGCTTCTTTCAGACCTTCCTCTTCTTTTAAGCAGAAGATAACCGGCAATCCCGGGATATATGCATGCAAACAGGAAAATCCACGACAGTAGCTGATGCCAGGAAAGGGGATCCCGAAACCATAATCTGTAGTTTAAAAGGACGAGTATAAATATGCTCTCAAAGGAAAAGAACCTTACAATCCCGTGGTACCTCTTTTGCTTTATCGAAAAGAACCACGAGAAAACCACAATCACCACCGTTCCTGTAATCAGAGCTGTAATATTCATATCACTATCATAAATCGCTTATCACCATAATCCGGACCTGACAGTCAGCACCTCATCTCTCACCTCTCACCTCTCTACGTTCCATGCTCTACACTCTACGCTCACCACTCACAACTCACCTCTCACAGCCCCTTCTCATGCACCTTCTTCAGGTAATCATAAATCTCCACCTGCGAATGAACCTGTTTCTTTTCGGGTTTCACGAACTTGTTTGACAGGCTGGCATCTATTTTCCTTGCCTTGACATTATCGTTCCACTGGATCTGAAATATCTGCTTCAGCTCATTCCTGATATTCTTGTCAAATACAGGGCAGGTAACTTCAATGCGATGATCTATATTTCTGGTCATCAGGTCAGCAGAAGATATATAGCACTCTTCATCTCCATCGTTGCAGAAGATCATGAACCTGCTGTGTTCAAGGAACCTGTCAACAATGCCGATAGCCCTTATATTTTCGCTTATGTCCTTCTGACCGGGAACCAGCGATATCATTCCCCTCACTATAAGTTTTACCATAACACCCGCAGTGCTGGCTTCGTAAAGGTAATTAATGACCTCATAATCGGTGATGTTATTCAGTTTAAGATATATCCAGGCTTTCTTACCGGCCTTAGCATTCTTTATCTCGTTTTCGATCATGAGTATGATCTTATTCCTCAGAGAAAAAGGAGAGAGTACAAGGTGGTAGTAGTTGTCTTTTTTATAATTGACATTGAAGAAGTTAAAAGCCTTAAACACCTCATTAGTTATCTTGATGTCTGTGGTAAGGAGAAGATGGTCGCAATAGATCCTCGCAGTATCCTCGTTGAAATTACCTGTACCAATCGCTGCATAGCGCTGCAAAAGATCATTTTTATTGCGTGTAATCAGCAACAGCTTTGCATGGACCTTGAGGCCGGGTACACCATAAATTACCTTAACTCCCTCATCCATAAGCTTTTTCCCCCAAAGGATGTTAGCCTCCTCATCGAACCTTGCCTGCAGTTCAACAACTGTTGTGACATTTTTCCCGTTCCTCACTGCATTCAGTAAGGCATTAATTACGCTTGAGTTGCGTGCAAGTCTGTAAAGCGTAATCTGGATTGAAGTCACATAAGGATCGATGGATGCTTCCCTTAGCAGATCGATCAGATGATCGAACGGATGATAGGGAAAGTAAAGCATTATGTCTTTCTTCTTTATTGCAGATAAAATGCTCTTTCCGGGTTGAATTTCCCGGTGAGATACAGGTATCATCGGTTCATAATAGAATTTCTTTTTCCCGAGACTTGGAAAATGCATGAAGTCCTTGAAATTATGATACCTGTCTGATGGAATGACTGCATCGTCAGGGCCGAAATTTAGTTTCTTCGTAAGTAAATTGAGGAGATCATCCGGCATCCTGCGGTCATAAATGAATCTTACCGGTGATCCCCATTTTCGCTGCTGGAGGCTGCGGGAAATCTTGTCGATATAACTTTCCGAGATATCGTCGGCTATCTCAAGTTCGGCATCTCTGGTCAGCTTAATGGTGTAAGCGGTGAATTCATCAAAATCGAAGATGAAGAATATATCCCTCAAGCCATACCTGATGATATCATCAAGAAAAATAATGAATTTGTCATCACCTTTTTCCGGAAGTATAATGAAACGTGGCAGCAAATCTGTCGGTATCTCAAGCAGAGCATATCTCTTTTTTTTGGTCTCTTTATTGTAAAGCTGGATCGCAAGGTAAATTGCATCATCAATAAGATTGGGTAACTCCGAATCTTTTTCGATGAGGAATGGCATCAGCCTTGTCCGGACCTCCTGTATGAAATATCTTCTTACAAAATCAGACTGTTCCTGGTTCAGTTGCTTCTCATTGATAATATGGATGTTATGCTTGTCAAGATCCTGAATCAGTGACTTATATGTCTTTTCAAACCTGGTATTCTGATGGAGAACTATCTCCTGGATTTTCTTCAGAGTTGCCTTGGGATTGTATCCGAGAATATCCTTTGATTTCGATCCTAACTGGGAGATCTTTCTCAGAGTTGAAACCCTTACCCGGAAAAACTCATCGAGGTTATTTGAATAAATACCAAGGAATTTAAAGCGTTCGATAAGTGGAACATCTTTGTTCTCGGCTTCCTGCAGGACGCGTTCATTGAACGATAACCAGCTTATTTCCTTTGGGATATAAGTCTTGCTCATCTATTTTACCGGTTTTAGAAAGTATTCCTGAGTGCCAGTATCAAGCTTAAGTTCCGACCATGTCTTTATCTGGAACGAGATGCAAACAATACTTGTCTTGGTAAGAAATTCACAGCCGTTTTTGCATAATCTGTCGGGCATTTCGGTGAAGGAGGGATTATGTCCGAAAAGGGTAATGGTATTAACTCCATCGCCAACCGATCCGAGCAATCCCATGAGGTGTTTCATGCCTGGTTTGAAATAGAGGTTGCTGTCGATCCTGATCTCTTCGGGATTTATTCCGTATTCAGCGGCAAATATATACGCAGTTTCGAGTGCCCTGAAAGCGGGACTGGTGACTAACAGTCCGGGATCACTCTCTTTCTCCCTGAAACGTCGCGCCATCTCTCCTGAGATCACTTTCCCTTTGACAGTCAGCGACCGTTCAAAGTCAGAGATGCCGGAAGCCTGTTCCTCAGCTCTGCCATGTCGGATAAATATCAGCTTTTTCATAAGTTTTTCAGATGCAGCTAAACTTCTAAGATACTAATAATCTTTCAGATTAGAAACTTTATTGCCGGAAATCGGCATTAACACCAAGGTTATTATATAATTCTTAACTTTATTGACTTTGATTTTCAACTATTCCACTCATGGAACTCGATTATGTGAAATTGAAGGATGTCAAACCTGCTCTGTCGGGGTACATCAGCGAAGCCCAGGCTCTGCTTAAGCTCAGACCTGTTCCTGATGATAAGGTGGTCCATGATGTACGAGTGCTGATGAAAAAATCCAGAGCTGTCATGCGGCTGATTGGCAGCCAGATTGACGAAGAATCTTATAACAGGGAATATGGTACATTCAGGGAAATAGGACAGATAATGAGCACCTGGAGAGACACCTCTGTTCACAGAAAAACACTTAAAAACCTGAAAAAAAACCACCCCGGACTGTTTTCAACGCTTTCGGAAAACGAAAAGCTTAATGCACTGCTCAGAAAAACCGACACTCCTGCAGAACCGTCACCTGATCTGCAGACCGACCTTCAAATGATCGATGACCTGTTGGGCAAGTCAGGCTACAGGATCCGTTTCCAGTCAATGAGCAATTTTGATCCAAAGCAGCTCCTGACAGAACTGGATAAAACCTATAATATCGTCACCGACAAATACCTTGCCTGCAGAAACAGCATGAAAACGGCAGATCTTCATCAATTCAGGAAACGTGCGAAAGATTTTCTTTACCAGCTTTGGTTCTTCAGACCTCTTAATCCCGGAAAGGTCAAAGCGCTTGAAAAGAGGCTTGATATCCTTACGATGAATCTTGGCAAAAACAATGATCTTGCCCAGCTGATAATGACCCTGGAGTATAAGTATACCGGTTCCGGTAATCCTCCTGCCCTGGATGAGCTCATTCTTATAATCAGGAAGGCGCAGGACACGTATCTGTCGAAGGTGTGGCCGCTGGCGTACAAGATATTCTGTCCGGGCCAGAAATTAGTGAATTTACTCGGATTTCGGGTACTGATGATATGAAAGGCTTTACCCCCAAACCCCCTAAAGGGGGCTTAATGCGCAGGTATACAATGATATATCTTATAACCCACCCTGCTGGCGCCGATTTGCAATCGGTGCCGAAACCAAGATAGTTCCTGGGCACGGATTATAAATCCGCGCCAGCGAAGCTTTGTCGCCTTAACGCCCTAACTACTTGACACCCTAAAGTTTCAATTCAAACCACCGTGAATATCCCGAAATTTCTTTCTCGTGAAAAGTCTTGTGATAGAATTCGTTTGTATGAGAGTCATACCGGTAGTCCTTACCCCACTCATCTGCATTTTTAACTGTCTCCTTTATCGCGTTGATAATAAAGAACAATTCATCATTAGTCATGGTAGGGTGGAGGGAGAGTCTTACCCATCCGGGTTTCAGTGAGAGATCTCCGTCATCAATCCTGTGGGTGATCTCCAGGGAGAGGCTGAAATCGACATTAAGGAGAAAGTGACCATATGTCCCGGCACAGGAACAGCCACCTCTGACCTGTATTCCGAATTGGTCATTAAGCAGCTTGGTCATCAGGTTATGATGTATTTTATCCACATAAAATGAAAATACACCAAGTCTGTCAGTTATATTCTCTGCGAGGAGATGAACTCCATCTATTTGCGGTAATTCATTAAAGGTCAGTTCTATAAGTTCCTGTTCTCTTTTATGGATATTTTTTATTCCCATCTGTTCCTTCAGGGCGACCGCAAGCGCTGCCTTTATACCCTGAAGAAAACCCGGTGTTCCTCCATCTTCCTTGACCTCGATGTCACTTATGTAGCTGTAGCCGCCCCATCTGTTGGTCCATTTGACTGTTCCGCCTCCGGGAGTGTCAGGTATCTGGTTCTTATACAGCTTCTTGTTGAATATAAGAACGCCAGCACTACCGGGACCGCCAAGGAACTTATGCGGTGAAAAGAAGATCGCGTCAAGCTTCTGCATGGGATCGTCAGGGTGCATGTTGATATCAACATATGGTGCTGACGCTGCGAAATCAACAAAGCAAAATCCGTTATTTTCGTGCATAATCTGAGCAAGCTCATAATATGGAGGAAAGTATCCGGTGACATTTGAACATGCAGAAAATGAGCCAATAAGTAGTGGCCTGTCTTTGTATTTAATAATCTCCTTTCGCAATGATCCGGGATCGACTTTCAGGTTTTGCAGAGGTTCAAGCACCACGACATCAGCAAGGGTTTCAAACCACGAGGTATGGTTTGAATGGTGCTCAGTATGAGTCAGAAAGACAACAGGCTTGTTTTTGTTGGGGATATCCTTGCAATTATGGTATTGATCCGATGTGAATGCACAGTATTTCAGCGCCTGTTCAGGTACTTTCAGACCCAGTATCCTCTGCAGCTTGGCAATAGCCGAAGTCATTCCGGTCCCTGTGAATATAAGGAGATCATCATCGCCGGCATTAACATGACGCTTAACCAGTTTCTGTGCATTGTGGTAAGCATTTGTCATTGCAATGCCGGTAGCGGAAGATTCCGAATGGGTATTTCCGATCAGAGGACCTATATCATTCAGAATCCTCTTCTCGATAGGTTCATAAAACCTTCCGCTTGCTATCCAGTCGGCATAGATAAGCTTTTTGAAACCATCGGGAGTTTCAATTTCAGTGTCAATACCGACGATATTTTTACGATAACGGTTGAAATATTTCTCAAGATCCGGCATGGAGGATCTCAGGTAAAGATTATGTGCGAACCTTCACCGGCTGCGAGCTCGTAAAACTCTCCTACCGTCAGGATGTCGACTACATGTTCGCTGAAGTCATCCCTGGTTAGTTTGAACATATCCACTGCAAGTCTACATGCATATATTTTACCTCCACCTGCAGTAATCAGATCAAGGAATTCGCTAACCGGCGGAACGTCGATTTTTTCCATTTCACTTTTCATCATCCATGAAGTGAAAGCCTCCATTCCGGGAATAACACCGAGCAGCGTGGGCATCCTCATGCCGCCGGGAAGCCTTAATGCAGGATTTCCGACAACAGAAGTATGTAATTTATCCATCCTCTTTTTTAGTATGGCATCAAGCCCAAAAAAGGTGAAAAAGAAATTGGTCTCAATGCCTTCCATAACTGCACCATTTCCAAGTATCAGGGTAGCATAAACATCCTCAATTGATCCCTTGGCACATATCAGGTTTATTTTTTTAATCGGGTTTTTTAATTCCATATCTGGTAAAAATTATTGGTTAAACACAACTGGCAGGTTTGGGAATTCCGGCGATCTTTGTGGCTTTTTTCAGGGGTGCCCCGGGGAAAAGCTGGTAAAAAGTTTTTACATCAATCACTCCCGAATGATTAATGCTCCTGATCGATAAAAGTTCTCCCTTAAGTTGCTTATTGCGAAGGAATTCCATAATTGCAAAATGTTGATCCGTAAGGACTAATCCTTCTTCCTTTGCAATCTCAACTGCAATCTCTTTGGTCCACTGTGATGGATTTGTAAAATATCCTTCTTCATTTACATCCACAGTAACACCTGCATATGTTTTTTGTGCCATAGTTATAAGAATAAAGTTTATAATTGATTTAATATATTGTTTAGTCTGTTTTAATCAGATTTCTTTCCCTTCATAGACATATAATTTGTGACCGGCATTTTTTTCCCCGGTAAAAGAATATTCCAGTAGACCCATTTGAAAAGGAGCTTTCCCCAATGGTTAAGACGTGTTTCCCTGAGGAGACTTAGAGGGCCTATCACCGGCCAGGGGTATAATCCGGGCAAAGGTTCGGTATCGTAATTAAAATCAATAAGAATTCCCTTCCCATATCCTGTTTCAATAAAACAATTTGAATGCCCGTCAAAGGATGCCGTAAGAGGTTTATTTTCGATCTGACAAATAATATTTTCTTCAAGTGTATCAGCCTGGAAATGAGCGACAGATCCAGCTTTGGAAGCAGGGTAATTGCCTGCATCACCAATCACAAAGACATTCTTATAATCAACTGATTGCAGGGTATTTTTATTTGCTCTCACGAATCCGAACTCATCTGCCAATCCGCTTTTTAATATAACAGGATCGCCGGAATGAAGCGGGATTGTTATCAGACAGTCGAAAGGTATCTCACGTCCTCCAAAATCAAGGATCTTTTTATTGGCATTGTCAACTTCTCCCAGGAAAAAATCAGTGACAAGGTTAATATTTTTCTTTTCAAGAAGCGATCCGAATGCTTTTGACGCTTTTGGCTTGGTAAATGCGCCCGACATCGGAGTGACGTAAGTTATGTTGACTTTATTGCGAATCCCCTTTTTTGTAAAATATTCATCCGCATAAAAAGAAAATTCAAGCGGAGCAACAGGACATTTTATTGGGTTGTCAGCGATATTGATCACAAGGTTGCCTCCTTCCCATGTTTTAAAAAACTCTGCCAGCGCCTCTGCACCTTCAATTGAATAAAAGTCAAAGATATTTTTATACCATAGTTCTCCCTTTAGCCCGGGTGTGTCATCAGGGCATATTCTGGCTCCGGTCGCAATTATTAAAATGTCATAACTGAAAGAATTTCCATCCTTGAGAGTTACCTGATTCTTTTCAGGTTCAATTCCGTCAATTTCGTTATAAATAACTTCAACACCTTCAGGTAAGAATTTGAGACCGGGTTTAACAATGTTATTCCGGTCATAATACCCGAAAGGTATAAAGAGAAATCCCGGCTGGTAGAAATGATTCTTTTCCTTTTCAATTATTGTAATGCTCCAATCACCTGCGGAAAGTTTCTTCCTCATTTTATTAGCCATAATAGTTCCTGCGGTTCCGGCACCCAGTATTAGGAGTTTCTTCATGTAAGAATGATTGTTATTTTTTTAACAGTGCAAAAATATGTATTTATTGTTTAACAAAACCAACGCATAAATATGATAGTTGTAATATTTTCAACATAATTTAAAGAGTTATCAGTCGGTACAAAAAATTCGTTTAACTTCATCAGCCGGACATTGACTTTTTTTCATAATTTAGGCCTGAATTATATACATATAACGCGTTGTGCGGTTAACCATCTTTTCTGGCTGCATGTACTCATCCCCCCTCCCGATAGCTCCCGATAGCTATCGGGACGGGACCCCTTCTCTGCTGTCGCAAAGAAGGGGGTG
>Ga0113563_10003115_pt1 | contig 10235 bp, 8 predicted proteins | sample Mud3Dept3metaG_FD_80117 | JGI IMG/M metagenome (GOLD analysis project Ga0113563, IMG submission 80117) | Freshwater wetland microbial communities from Ohio, USA, analyzing the effect of biotic and abiotic controls - Mud 3 Core 4 Depth 3... | ecosystem: Environmental > Aquatic > Freshwater >...
ATCGTGGCGTAGAGCAGGTCGAGGTCGGTCGTCTTCTTGAACGTCAGCTGGCAGAGAATGGCGCTGCGGCGCTTCCAGAGGTCGTCCGAACGGCTCCAGGCCAGCATCTCCCGGCGCATCTGGCGCGGGAAACGGCGGAGGAGCAGGCCCAGGCGATGGCCGGCGATCCCGTCCACGAGGTCCCACCAGGCCCCGGTCACGATCATCTCCTCGTACATCGGCAGCGCGGCCATGTCCTGGAAGGGGTCGAAGCGCTTCACCCCGGCCAGTTCGATCGCACCGTAGCGCTCCTCGCGGTAGCGGGCGCCACGCCAGAGCCCGAGCACGGCCCGGCGCCAGGCCGCCGCGGTCGGCAGGTCGAGGCCGGCGAAGACCTCCCGGCAGACCTTGCGCAGCGGCACCGCCGTGACCCCGAGGTAGGGCATCGAGGACTTCGCGTAGGCCTGCATCGGCGCCGCGCGCTCCGGCTCGGCCACCGCCGCCAGCGCCTGGCGGAGGTCTCTTCCGAGGGTCGCGGCGCTCATGCGGCCGCCTCCACGACCTGGACGCCCTCTGCGGGCTCGACCGTCACGCCGTCCCGCCGGCCGACGACGAGGATCTCTCGCGGCCGCGCGTCGAGGACGAGGAGCGCCATCGTCCCCGGCCGGGCGGCGCAGAAGGGAGAGGCGAGGGACGGCCCGCCGACGAGGAAGGCCGTCGAGAGGGCGTCGGCCACCGCCGCTTCGGACGTCACGACGCTCGCGCTGCGCACGCCCTCGGCCGGCCAGCCGGTGCGCGGGTCGAGCACGTGGCCGAAGCGCCGGCCGTCCACCTCGAAGTGCTGCTCGCCCGCGGCGCTCGTGCCGAGCGCGGCATCGCGGAGTCGCAGGAGACCGAGGTCCTCGCCGCCCGGGCGCAGGGCCAGCTCCCAGCTCTCGCCACCCCACCCGCGGTGGCTGCTGCCCCCCGCGGTCAGGAGGGCCCGGGAGACGCCGCGCACCCGCAGCGAGGCGACGATCCGGTCGAGGGCCCAGCCCTTCCCCACCGCCCCGAAGCCGATCTCGACGCCGGGCGCCGTGAAGCGGACCGCGCGGCCCATGTCGTCGAGGACGACCTTGTCCATGCCCGAGCATGCTCGGGCCGCGGCGATCTCTTCTTCGGAGGGCCGGCGCGGGCGCCGATCGACGAACCCCCAGCACCGCGAGAGAGCCGTGCTGGCGGGGTCGAAGGCGCCGCCGGTGGCTCGGTGCAGCTCGCGGCAGAGCGAGAGAAGGGTGAAGAGGCCGGGGCTCACCGGGACGGGGGCGACCGAGGCCTGCCGGTTCAGGCAAGACGCCTCGCTCGCCTCCCGGAAGACGGAGAGCGAGGCCTCGATCGCGTCCACCTCGTCGAGGGCTGCCCGCGCGGCGTCCACGTGGCGCGCGTCGCCGGGGTCGAGGGTGACCTCGAAGCGGCAGGCCATGGCCGTCCGGTGGACCTTGACCCAGTGGCCGGCCTCCGGGGCCTGCGGCAGGAGCCGGCCGAACAGGGCGCGGCGGGCGATCCGGCGGGGCTCGTCGCTCAAGGCCGGCTCACTCCGCCGGCGACCGCAGCGGCTCGAACGCCACCCCCGCCCCGGCGCGGACGCGGTCGAGCGCGCGCTTCGCCTCGCGGTGCAGCTCGATCTGGGAACGGTACGGTTCTTCTCCCTTCGCCGGCCGCCGGCGCTTGTAGGTGCCGTCCGCCTGCAGCCGGCGCCCTTTCACGTTGTCCTGGAGGATCGCCTCGAGGGCGGCGAGCACCTTCTGCCGCCCCTCCGGCGACTCCACGGGGAAGAGCAGCTCGATGCGCTTGTCGAGGTTCCGGGGCATCCAGTCGGCGCTCGAGAGGTAGACCTCCTCGTCGCCGCCGTTGCGGAAGTGGAAGATCCGCGAGTGCTCGAGGAAGCGGTCCACGACCGACACGACCTCGATCGAGTCGCTCGTGCCCTTGAGGCCGGGGCGCAGGCAGCAGATCCCCCGCACCGCGAGGCGGACCCTCACCCCGGCCTTCGCCGCGTCGTAGAGAGCGCGGATGATCTCCTCGTCGACCAGCGAGTTCATCTTGGCGCGGATCTCCGCCGGCTGGCCGGACTCGGCCCGCTGCCGCTCGCGGTTCACGAGCCGCAGGACGCGGTCGCGGAGGTGGGTCGGGGCCATGAGCAGCTTCTTCATCCGGGGCGGGTCCGAGTAGCCGGTGAGAGCGTTGAAGAAGGCCGAGGCGTCCTCGCCGATCTCGCGGTCCGAGGTCATGAGGCCGAAGTCGGTGTAGAGCCGGGCGGTCTTCTCGTTGTAGTTCCCGGTGCCGAGGTGCACATAGCGACGGATGCCCTGTCGGCCGCGGCGCACGACGAGGGCGATCTTCGAGTGGGTCTTGTACCCGCGGATCCCGTAGATGACGTGGCAGCCCGACTCCTCCAGGCGCCGCGCCCAGCGGATGTTGGACTGCTCGTCGAAGCGGGCGAGGAGCTCCACGAGCACGGTGACCTGCTTGCCGTTCTCCGCCGCCCGCGCCAGCGACCGGACGACCGGCGAGTCGCCGCTCGTCCGGTAGAGCGTCTGCTTGATGGCGAGCACGTCGGGGTCCTCGGCCGCCGCCGACATGAGGGCGACCACCGGGTCGAAGGACTCGAACGGGTGGTGGAGGACGACGTCGCGCTCGTCCAGGAGCGCGAAGAGCTCCTTCCCCGCCAGCTCGAGGGTCGGGAGCGGCTTGAGGGGCGCCTCGCGGAGGTCTTCGAGCGCCGGCAGGTCGACGAGCGACATCAGCGGCCGGATGTCGACCGGCCCCCGGATGCGGTACACGTCGTCCGGGCCCACGCCGAGCCGGGAGACGAGCAGCGCGAGGAGGGGCGCCGAGACGCCGTCCTCCACCTCCAGCCGCACGATCCCGCTCCGGCGCCGGTTCTTGAGCTCTTCCTCGATGACCTCCAGGAAGTCGCGGCCCCCCTCGTCGTCGAGGTCGAGCTCGGAGTCCCGCGCCACGCGGAAGGCGGCGACGTCGCGGATCTCCTGCCCGGGGAAGAGGCTCGCGAGCTCGGCCCAGATGACGTCCTCGAGGAGCACGTGCACCAGGCCCTCGACTCCCGGCGGCCGCACGAGCCGCGGCAGGCGGCCGGGCACCTGCACGACCGCGAGCCGCGGGTCCTCCTCGCCCTCCGGCGGCCCGAGAAGCACCGCCAGGTTGAGGCTGAGCCCGGCCAGCATCGGGAACGGCCGGGACGCGTCGATGGCGAGCGGGGTGAGAGCGGGGAGCACCTCGTCGCGGAAGTGGCGGGCGAGCGCGGTCCGGGAGGGCGGCTCCAGGTCGCCGGGCCGCACCAGCCGCAGCCCGCGCTCCGCCAGGGGAGGCAGGATCTCGCCGGTCAGCGTGGCGTAGAGCTGCTCGACCATCGCGTGGGAGCGTTCCGAGATGCGCTGGAGCTGCTGCGCGGGGGTGAGGCCGGCCACGTCGGGCGCGGTGTCTCCCTCGGCCAGGGCGTTCTTGAGGGCGGCCACCCTCACCATGAAGAACTCGTCCAGGTTGCTGGCCACGATGCAGGCGAACTTGAGCCGCTCGAGGAGCGGGTTCGTGGGGTCGCCCGCCTCCTCGAGGACCCTGGCGTTGAACTCCAGCCAGGAGAGCTCCCGGTTGAGGAAGAGCTCGGGCTCCCGCTTCCGGGACTTCTTCACGGCCGCCCTCCCGCCTCGCGGAAGCCCACCTTGCGGCCGAAGACCTCGGTCAGGAGGTCCGCGCGGGCGAGCGAGGCCAGGCGCTCGAGGGTGAGGTCCCCTCCACCGTCGACCTCGAGCACCCACTGGTCGTCCTCGCGCAGCACCCGCACCTCGCGGACCTTCTGCAGGTGGTCGGCGTCGAGGGCGTTCGCCACCCGGAGGATCGCGCCGAGCTTGTTGACCAGCACCCGCGCGTCGGAGTCCAGGGCCATGTACGGGAGGTGCGACTTGTTGGGCGCGGCGCGGCGGTGGTAGCGGGCGATGTTCGAGATGATCGCCATGTCGTCCCGGCTGAGGCCGAAGATCTCGGACACCGACAGGATGTACTGCCCGTGCTTGTGGTGGCCGCGCAGGTTCACGAAGATGCCGACGTCGTGGAGGAGCGCCGCCACCTCGAGCAGGAGTCGGTCGCGCACGCCGAGGCCGTGCTCGGCGCTGAGGTCGTCGAAGAGCCGCACGGCGAGCCCGGCCACCTGCCGCGCGTGGGGGGCGTCGTAGCGGTACTTCTCCCCCAGGGCCGCGGCCGAGCCCAGGACCTGCCGAGAGAAGTCCTCGATGCCGTGGCCCTCGTCGGCGCGGACCATGTCGAGGAGGAGCCCGGCCCGCAGTGTCGCCTCGGGGACGAGGACGGTCTCGGCCTGGGTCTCGAGCAGGAGGCCCTGGTAGACGAGCAGCGCCGGCCCCAGCGTCTCCACCTCGGCCAGCGGCAGGCGGTAGGCCTCGACCAGCTGCTCGTCGTCGAGGGCCACCGTCTGCTCGCAGAAGGACAGGAAGCGCTCGCGAGGGACGCCGCGGGTGGCGAGCCCCGGGTCGTCTCCCACGATCTGGTCGGCGGCGAAGCGCGCGTCGCCGCCGAGGGCGAGGAAGTGCCGGGCCTCCCGCAGTGGCATCTCGCGCCGGATGTCCTCGACGATGTTCTGGACGGTCCTCTGGAAGAGGCGCACCCGCTGCTCGTGGCTGCCGTGCCACGCGGCGAGGTTCTGCCGCATGCGGACCGCCCCCAGGGCGTAGGTTCCCGAGTAGACCGGCTCGCCCCGGCGCAGGAACGAGATGTCGGCGCTGCCGCCGCCCACCTCGACCAGGATGGCGTCCCCGGCGCTGAGGGCCTCGTGGTCGCGCAGCGCGTCGCGCACCGCGATGTAGGTGAGGCGGTTCTCCTCGGACCCGTCGATCACCTCGACGTCGATACCGGTGCGCAGGCGCACGCGGTCGAGGAAGGTGTCGCGGTTGACGGCCTCCCGCACGGCGCTCGTCGCCACCGCGCGGTACCGGACGACGCCGTAGGAGTCCATGATCCGCCGGAAGCCCTCCAGCGCCCGCAGCGTGGCCTCGATCGTGGCCGCCCCCAGGCGGCCGCTGGTGAACGCGTCCTTGCCGAGCAGCACCGCCCGGGAGGACTCCTCGAGGATGCGGGGGGGCTCGCGGGGCGGCAGCTCGGCCACGAGGAGCCGGATGGCGCTCGCACCCATGTCGAGGACGGCCACCGGGCGGGAGGCCGGGCCGCCCGAAGGGGGCGGAGGCGGTTCGGGATCGGGGCTCGTCACGGGAATGTCTCCGAGAAGGAGGATGATTGTAGCCTGTTCGTGGCAGCCCGGCCGGACGGGCCGGGCGGCAAGGTTATGCTTTCCCGGTGACGAAGCCGTGACCACGCCTCCCGACGATCGAACGTCCCTCCTGCTCCAGGACCGCGTGAGGCGTGTCTTCGGGGAGCTGCCCGGGGCCGTGGCCGGCCAGGAGGAGCCTGTTCACCAGGTTCGCGTGGCCGGCCGGCGACTCCGGGTCTCGCTGCCGCTGCTGGCCCGCAAGGGGCAGAGACAGCGGGTGCGCAGGGCCCTTGCGGTGCTGCGCCAGCTGACCCGCACCGTCGGCGCGGGGCGGGACATGGACGTGATCCTGGGCCTCTTCGACGACCGCCTCGCGGCTCTCAAGGCGCCCTCGGCCGAGCAGCGGGCCCTCCTGAGCCGGCTGCGGACGGCGCGGGCGCGCAGCCGGGCGCAGGTCGCCGACAGCGTGCTGGACCTGGACATCGACGGCCTGCGCCGGGACCTCCGCCGGCTGCAGCAGGGCGGGGCCTCCGGCTCCGCCACCGTTCTCGCCCGCGTCGACGCCGTGCGCGAGGAGGAGGGGGCCGAGCTGCTGCGGGGCTTCAGCCAGGTGGGCGAGCGGTACCGTCCCGAGGCGCTGCACGCGCTGCGCCGGCGGGTGCGCCGCCTCCGCTACGCCGCCGAAGTCGAGGACGCGGTGCGCGGGAACGAGTCGCGGGCCCCGGTGCTGTGGAAGCGCCTCCAGGACGGCATCGGCGTGATCCACGACCACCACGTCCTCGCCGGCTGGTTCGAGGAGCAGGCCCGCGCGGCCGAGGCACGTGGCGACACGCTCCTCGCCCGCGCCGCGCGGCGCGAACGCTCGGCCGTCACCCGCCTCGGGCGCCTGCTGCACCGGGCGCTTCTCGAGACGAAGCCGGCCGACCTCGCGCTGCGGGCGCTACAGGCGATGGCCCGCGGCCGGCGGATCGCGTCCTAGGCAGGAAAGGCCCAGGACCGCCCGCCGCAGGCGTCGGGCGGCGTCCTGGGCCCACGACAGTGGTTCGCGGGGAACGACTGCCGGCTCGGTTACCTGGCCGGCAGCGGGCGGTCCGAGTTCCAGATGTCGGACACGGTCGTCCACTGCCCGTTCACCTTCCGGCCGATCGAGACCCACTTCCCGTTGTCGACGATCGCGCCATCCGGTCCCTTGATCTTGTAGGTGCCGTGGGTGACGCCGAGGCTGCCGTCCACCCACGCCGCGCTCGCCTCGATCTCCACCCCAGACATCATCTTCCGCGAATCGCGGAGCTGGGTCAGGACGGCGTCGCGGCCCTTCACGGCCACCGCGTTGGGGGGCATCCGCATCCCGTCCGCGGCGTACATGGCGGCGACCTCCTCGACCTTGCTCGCGTTGAAGGCCTTCTCCCAGGCCTCGGTCCGCGCCTTCAAGTCGGCGGCCTCGTCTGCGGCGCTGGCCGTGGCGACCGCCAGGACCGTCAGCACCGCCATGGCGAACGGCGAGAATCGTCTGCGCAATCATCCTCCTTCGGGGAGACGAAGCCCCCCTCACTGGAACGTTCTCTCGTACGGGTGGGGTGAAACTGCCCCGTGTATACCACAACTGGTCTGCAGGCCTAGAATCCAGACTGGGGGCTTCGATGCAGCTGATCATCATCCGCCACGCCATTGCGGTGCCCCGCGGGACACCCGGGATCCCCGACGAGGACCGGCCGCTCACGCCCGAGGGCGAGCAGAAGTTCCGCGAGGCGGCGAAGGGCCTCGCCGCTCTCGTGGGCCGTCCCGACGCGCTCCTCACGAGCCCCTGGCTGCGGGCGAAGCAGACCGCGGCGATCGCGGCGGCCGCGTGGGGCCGGATCGAGCCGAAGGAGACGGCCGCCCTGGCCAGCGGCTCGTTCGACGAGCAGGCCGCCGTCCTCGACCGCCACCCCGACACCGCGACGGTGGCGGTCGTGGGCCACGAGCCGTGGGTTTCCGAGCTGCTCGCGCGGCTCCTCGGCTCCCGGCAGGAGGACCGGCTGGCGGTCAAGAAGGGCGGCGCCGCCCTCGTGGAGATCCCGGGCCGCCTGGCCGAAGGCGGACAGCTCGCCTGGTTCCTCCCGCCGAAGGTGCTGCGGAAGCTGTGACATGAGGGCACGCTTCGGGGAGTTCGTCCTCGACACCGACGCCCGCGAGGTGCGGCGCGCCGGGAGGAGCGTGCACCTCACCCCGAAGGCCTTCGACCTTCTCGCCTGCCTCGTCGAGCGCCGGCCGCACGTCCTGGCGAAGCCGCAGATCCGCGATCGCGTGTGGCCCTCGACTTTCGTGGCGGAGTCGAACCTGGCCTCCCTCGTCAAGGAGATCCGCCGGGCGCTCGGCGACGATGCCCGCGAGCCACGCTTCGTCCGCACCGCCCACGGCCGTGGCTACGCGTTCTGCGCGGAGGCGAGCAGCGAGGCGCCGGCAGCGCCGAGCGTCGCCCGCCTCACGTGGCCGGGACACGAAGTTTCCCTGGTGGAAGGCGAGAACGTGCTCGGGCGCTCCCGTTCGGCGAACGTCTGGGTGGATGACGGGAGCATCTCCCGGCGCCACGCCGTGATCCGGGTGGCCGGCACCGAAGCCACGATCGAGGACTGCGGCAGCAAGAACGGGACGTTTGTCAGGGGGCGGAGGGTCGGGGCGTCGCGGCCGCTCGCCGACTGCGACACGATCCGCCTGGGAAAGGTCCGGCTTCGCTTCCGCGTCGACTCGCACGAGCCGTCGACGTTCACCGCCACCGACTCCTGATCCGGGGAATCCCAGAGCTTCCCCAGACTCTTCCCATCCATTTCCCTGGCCCCTGCCTAGCTTCTCTCGGAAAGACGCCCGGCGACCGCTCGGGTCGCGTGCAACTGCACGCATCGTCGGTCGCTGGCAGAGGAGGAGAGGATGCAATTCAAGCGATCGACCGTGATCCTGCTGCTGGTCTTTGGGGCGTCCGTCGGCGCGGCGAGCCTCGCAGGAGCCGGCGAGTGCCAGCGGATCCACGCGTGGACGGGACCGATGACATACAACGGCTCCTGCACGCACCAGAGTGTCGATTACGCGTACTGCATCACCGCGCAACTGCGGGGCACGCTGCGCGGCGAGTACCGCTTCTACGGTGCGGTGGACGACTGGGTCGAGGCCTCGGCCGGCGATCCGGTCACCAACCCGCCCTACTCGGTCACGATCCCGGACATCAAGCCTCCGGGTCACCTGGGCATCCTGGCGGGCTGGGCGCTCGAGGTCTTCCACACGAAGGGCGGCGACCTGTTCACGCACACGGCGTTCACGCAGCCTCTCGGCGGGACGCCCGGGATCTACGGCGCCGCTTCGCGGATCGTCGGGGGGACCGGGCGCTATGCGGGCGCCACGGGCTGGCTCGGCGCGATTCAGAACGAGACGGTCAGCACTCTGATCCTCGGGCAGGTCTGCACCCCGTAGCCCGCGAGTTGGGCGACCGCCGACCTGGCGGTCGCCCACTCCTCCCTCACTCCTCCCCCGTTGACAGCCTCGGACGGCAGCACCTACGATCCCGGCCAATTCATCTCCGGTGCCGGAATGCTTCCTCCGGGCTCGCGCGTCGGCCCTTACGAGGTCATGGCCCCCATAGGCGCGGGGGGCATGGGAGAGGTTCACCTCGGCTGGGACCCACGCCTCGGGAGACGTGTGGCTCTCAAGACGCTCCCCGACTCCCTCGCGGCGTCTCCGGCGCGCGTGGCGCGGCTCCACACCGAGGCGCGCGCCCTCGCGGCCCTGAACCACGCCCACATCGCCTCGCTCTTCGGCCTCGAGGAGACGATGGACGGTCGACCGGTGCTCGTGATGGAGCTCGTGGAGGGGCCATCCCTGGCCGATCGCCTCGCCGGCGGCGCCTTCCCGGTGGCCGAGGCCCTGGCCGTCGCGGTCTCGATCGCGGCGGCGCTCGAGGCCGCGCACGAGAAGGGCGTGCTCCACCGGGACCTCAAGCCCTCGAACGTGCGGTTCACCGCGTCCGGCGAGGTGAAGCTCCTCGACTTCGGCCTCGCCAAGCTGCTCGTCGACGCGGGGGGGCCGCTCGAGTCCGACGCTCCGACGGACAGCGCGGAGGGCACGGGGACGGCGGCCGTGCTCGGCACCGGGCCCTACATGAGCCCCGAGCAGGCACGGGGCGAGGTGCTGGACCGGCGCACCGACGTGTGGTCGTTCGGCTGCGTGCTTTTCGAGATGCTCGCGGGCCGCCGCGCCTTCCCCGGCCGGACGCGTGTCGACGCGCTAGCCGCGATACTGGAAAGACCTCCCGACTGGAGCGCCCTGCCCCCCACGGCGCCGCCGGCGCTGCGCCATCTCCTGGCCCTCTGCCTGGAGAAGGGCCGCGACCGACGGCTCCGGGACGTGGGCGACGCGCGCCTGCAGATCGAGGCGTTGCGGCAGGCGCCGCCGGGGACCGAGGCGGCGAAACGCCCGCGACCGCGAGTGATCCCTCTCGTCCTCGCAGCCGGCGGCCTCCTCTTCCTCTCCGCGGGGGCCTTGCTCCATCGGTGGATGTCGCCTGAGGGCACTGCGACGCCCCCCGCCTACCGCCAGGTCGCCTTCGGCCGAGGAACCGTCGCCGCGGCGCGCTTCGCTGCCGATGGGCAGACGATCGCTTACAGCGCCGCGTGGGATGGGAAGCCTCCCGCCGTCTACACCCACCGGCTCGACGCACCCGATGCACCCCCTCGCCGGGTGCTCGACGGCACCCTCGTCGCGGTGGCGGGAGGCGAGATGGCGGTCCTGCTGCCGGGAGGAACTCTCGCCCGCGTGCCCCTCGCGGGCGGACCGACGCGCCAAATCGCCCGCGGGATCGAGGGCGCCGACTGGGGGGGCGGCGACGAGTTCGCCGTCGTGCGGTGGACGGAGGGGCGTGCGCAGCTCGAGTGGCCGGTCGGGCGGGTCGTCTACCGGGCGTCGGGGGCAGGAGGCCTCTTCGAACCCCGCTTCTCCCCCCGCGCCGATGCCG
>Ga0113563_10003116_pt1 | contig 10235 bp, 9 predicted proteins | sample Mud3Dept3metaG_FD_80117 | JGI IMG/M metagenome (GOLD analysis project Ga0113563, IMG submission 80117) | Freshwater wetland microbial communities from Ohio, USA, analyzing the effect of biotic and abiotic controls - Mud 3 Core 4 Depth 3... | ecosystem: Environmental > Aquatic > Freshwater >...
GACCTCTACCGGGAATGGGGGCGTGCGCTGGTCGCCGGCCGGGTGGAGGCGAGGCCGACGGGCCGCTTCGCCACCGGTTCGGTTCAGGTACGCCCGGAGCGGGAGGGCTGGATCTCGGGCTACGAGGGCCTTGCCCGCGTTCGGGACCTGTGCCGTCCCTGGCTCTGGGCGCACGCGACGCCGCCGCCGGGCCGGCGCACGGTGGGGCTCGGGAAGGGCTATCTCACCAACGCCTGGTTCCGCATCCGCCACCCCGACTACGACGAGCTGCGCCGCCTGATGGACGCGATCGGCGCCACCCTGCACGTGCGCGCCACCGCGGCCCGGATGCCGCGCCCCCGGGCGCACGCAACCTCGACGCCCCGCCTGCGTACCTCTTGACGACACGTGTCGTCAGGAGTATCTTGACGACACGTGTAGTCAAGGGGGTCGCCGATGGCGGAACGCACAGCCACGATCGGAGGTCAGGAGCTGGAGCTGCTGCGCTGGATCGAGGCGCGCGGGTCGGCCTCAGTCGGGGCGGCGGCGGAGGGCTTCGGCGGTGAGCGCGCGCTGGCGCGCTCCACGGTCCTGACCATGATGGAGCGGTTGCGGCGCAAGGGGCATCTCGTTCGGCGCGCCGAGGGCGGGATCTACCGTTACCGCGTGGCGGTGGCCGCGGGTGAAGCGGTGCGGCGCACGGTGGCCGACTTCGTGGCGCGCACGCTCGCCGGCTCGGTGTCGCCGTTCGTCGCCTACCTGGCCGAGCGCGAGGACCTGACCCCGGAGGAGCTGGCCGAGCTCGAGCGGCTGGTCGCTCGCCTGGGCGGTCGCAGCGAGGGCCGCGAGCCATGAACTCTGCGCTCGCCGTGCTCGCCGCGCTGGGGGAGCGGGTGCTCGCGGTCGCGGGGGTCGCCGCGCTGGTGGCGGCGGGGGCGCTCGTGCTGGTGCGTCTGACCTCGCCACCGCCCGCCCTGCGGGCGGCCGTCTGGTGGCTGGTCGCGGCACGCGTCCTGGCCGAGCTCGCGGGAGCGCCGGCGCTCGAGCTCGCCCTGTTGCCCGCGCCGGACCACCGCTCCGTACGCGGTCCGACCGCGGCGAGCGCTCCGGTCGCCGCGGAGGTCGTGGTGATGAGCCTGGCCGGCCCCGGAGCCGCCGTTGCGCCGGCACCTCCGGAGCGCGCGTCCCCGCGGGCAGAGCCCCGGAGCGACGCCGCCGCGGCCGGTCCGGGAGGCTGGACGATCGCCTTCGCCGGGGCGGGTCTGCTCTGGTGCCTGACGGCCGGCCTGGCGCTCGCGCGCGCCCTCGAGGAGCTCGCGGCAGCGCACCGGCGCCGGCGCGCGGCGCGGAGCTCGGACGATCCCGCCGCGCTGGCCGCCCTCGCCCGCGCCGGACGTCAGCTCGGGGTGCGCCGAGCGGTCGAGCTCAAGGTCTCGGAGGAGACCGCGGTGCCTTGCGTCGTCGGTCTCTTCCGGCCCGCGATCGTCCTGCCGGCCGCTTCGACCTTCGAACCGGACGAGCTCGAGATGACGCTCGCCCACGAGCTCGCCCACGTGCGGCGTCGGGACGCCCTGGCGGCGCTCGTGCCGTTGCTTGCGGAGCGCCTCTTTGCCATTCATCCGCTGGTCCGGCTGGCCGCGCGCGAGTACGCGCTGGCGACGGAAGCCGCCTGCGACGCGCTGGTTCTCGCGCGCGTCGCGCCGGCGCCCGAGCACTATGGCCGCCTGCTGCTTCGCTTCGCGCTGTCCCACGGCCGGACTCCCTCGGCGGCTGGGTGGCCGCTGGCGCGCCGACCCCTCGAACGGAGGCTCGAGATGATCTCCCTCTCCCGGATCGCCCATCGACCCGCCCTGGCGGCGCTCGCGCCGTCGCTCGTCCTCGCCGCCCTGATCGCGCTGCCGGTGCGGCCGGTCGCGGCGCAACCCGCGGACGAGCCGGCGCCGGTCGCCACGCCGGCGCCGGCCGCCGCGCCGACGCCGGCCGCCGCTCCTTCGGCGGCCGCTCCGCGCGCCCACCGGCCGCTCCCGGTATCGCCGCCCGCCACGCCGCCCGCACCTTGGGTCCCGGCGGTCCCGCCGGTCGCGCAGACGCCCGCTCCGCCGCCGCTGCCGCCGCTCCCGGCGATCGCCCCGGCGTCGCCGGCTCCGGTCGCCACGCCCGCCCCGACGCCGCCGGTGCCTCCCGTGCCGCCGATCTTCGTCGTCGCCGGCGACCTGTCGCTGATGCTCCTGGACGGCGATTCCGACATCTCGATCGATGCATCCCTCGCGGACCGCAGGTTCGCCCGCGACCTCGCGCGCGACGGCGAGCCGGTGCTGGTGTTCCGGCGCGCCGACGGAGTCCGGCACGTGACCCGGGACCGGGCCACGATCGATGCCGTGCGCGGCCTGTTCGAGGAAGAGGTGGAGCTCGCCGGGGAGCGCGCCCGCCTGGCCGCCGGCGCGGCTCGCGAGGCAGGTGCCCGGGCCGAGCGAGCCGAGCGCCGGCTGGCCCAGGACCAGGCCCGCCTCGCCGGCCAGCTCGAGCGCGAGATGGAGCGCCTGCGCCAGGAGATGGCACGGCTCGACGGCGAGCTCGCGCGTTTGCGCGTGGAGTCGCAGGGCGAGCTCGAAGAGACCGCGCCGGCGCTCGCCGGCGGGGATCCGGAGGCGCTCGAGCGCGCGGCGCGCGACCTCGAGCGCCGCATCGAGCGTCAGCGCCGGGAGCGGGAGCGCCGCCTGGGCGAGATCCTCGACCGCGCCGAGGGCGCGGCCGCGCCCGACCGGCCCTAGCGCGCGGCGCGCGGCCGCACCGAGATCGTCTTGTCGATCTCGGCGACCGTCTCGCCGGCGCGGTCCACCACGAGAGCGGTGAAGACCGGCTCGGCGCGCCCCGCGGCGAGCGCCTCGCTGCGGATCTCCTCGACGCGCCCGGCCGGGATCTCGAAGCGCGCGGCGACCGTCCCCCGGCCGGGGCGCCGGAAGCGGATCGTCGCGGCCTTGTCCCAGACCACGAAGTCGGGACCGAGCGCGTCGATCAGGATGAGCATGAAGAAGGGGTCGGCCATCGCGTAGAGCGAGCCGCCGAACTGGGTGCCGACGTAGTTGCGGTTCCACCAGCGCAGGCGCATCGACGACTCGAAGACCAGCGGGTGGCGCGAGAGCGTCCGCACGCGCACGCCGGCGCCCAGGAACGGCGGGTAGAGCGACATCGAGCGGCGCAGGAGCGCGTGGAGGACCGACACCTCTTGTGCATCCTAGCCCCGGCCGCGCGATAGCATGCGCCGGATGTGCGCCGCGGCCGCCGTCCCCGGGGTCCGCCCGTCCGACCTGCTCGAGCTCACCAAACCCCGCATCACCGGGCTGGTCTCGACCACCGCGGCGGCCGGATTCCTGCTCTCGAGCCCGCCCGGGCAGGTCGATCCGGGCGCGCTGGCGCGCACGGTGATCGGCATCGCGCTGGTCTCGGCGGGCTCCTGTGCGCTCAACCAGTACGTCGAGCGCGAGCTCGACCGGCGCATGAAGCGCACCGCGCAGCGGCCGCTGCCGGCGGGCCGCCTGGCGCCCGACCTGGCGCTCGCCTGGGGGGCGCTGCTCGGCGCGATCGGGATCCTGGAGCTGGCGCTCCTGGTCAACCCGCTGACCGCCCTGCTGGCGGCGGCGACCCTCGCCGGCTACATCTTCGTCTACACGCCGCTCAAGACGCGCACCTCGCTCGCCACCATCGTCGGCGCCGTGCCCGGCGCGGCGCCGCCGCTGCTGGGCTGGACCGGCGCCTCGGGAGAGCTCGCGCTCGGCGGCTGGCTGCTGTTCGCGCTGCTCTTCCTCTGGCAGCTTCCCCACTTCCTCGCCATCGCCTGGCTCTATCGCGAGGACTACCGTGCGGCGGGCATGCGCCTGCTCACCATCGACGACCCCGACTTCGCGCGCACCGCCCGCCAGTCGGCGCTGTGGACGGTCGCGCTGCTGCCGGTTTCGCTCGCACCCGCCGCGGTCGGCCTCGCCGGTCCGCTCTTCCTCGCCGGCGCGCTCGCGCTGGGCGCGCTGTTCCTCGCCGTCGCGGTCGCCTTCGCGCGCGCGCCGCGGGTGGCGAGCGCACGCCGCCTGCTGCTGACCTCGGTCGCCTACCTGCCCGCGGTGCTCGCGGTGCTGGTCGTCGACCACCTGTGGCTCTGAGCGATGCCTGCGTTGCGCATCGCCTCCTGGACGCTGCTCGCGCTCGCCACCGCTCTGGCGGGCGGCCTCTACCTGCGCGATCGCCTGCGCCCGCCCCTGCCGGTGCTGGCCACCCTGCCGCACTTCGAGCTCACCGAGCGCGACGGCGCGCGGATCACGCTGGCCGACCTCGCCGGCGCGCCCTGGATCGCCGACTTCATCTTCACGCGCTGCCGGATCGCCTGTCCGGTGCTGACCGCGCGCATGCGCGAGGTGCGCGAGAAGCTGCCTCCGGACAGCGCCGTACGCAGCGTCTCGCTCACCGTCGACGCCGCGCACGACACTCCGGAGGTCCTGCGCTCGTACGCGGCCGACTGGGGCGTCACGGGCCGGCAGTGGCTCTTCCTGACCGACGGGCCGGGGGACACGCGCGCCCTGGTGCGCGAGGGCTTCCTGCAGCCGGTCGAGGACACGCCGGAGAACGAGGCGATGCCCGTGCTCCACTCCTCGCGCTTCGCCCTGGTCGACGGCGCCGGCGCCGTGCGCGGCTTCTACGACGCCTACGACCCGGCCGACCTCGAGCGCCTGGTCGACGACGCGCTGCGGCTCGAACGGAGCGAGCCCTTCCCGCGATGAGCCTGCGCGACCTGCCGACCGTCAACGCGGCGCTCAACGCCAGCGCGACGCTGCTGCTCCTGCTCGGCTGGCGGCTGATCCGCGCGCGGCGCGTCGGGGCCCACCGGCGGGCGATGCTCGCGGCGCTCGGTTGCTCGGCGCTGTTCCTGGTCTCGTACCTCGTCTACCACTTCGAGGCCGGTTCGGTGCGCTTCCCGGGCACCGGGGCCGCGCGCTCGGTCTACCTCGCGATCCTCGCCTCGCACACGCTGCTCGCCGCGGCGCTCCCCGTGCTGGTCGCGGTCACCGTGTCGCGCGCGCTCGCGCGGCGCTTCGACCGCCACCGGCGCATCGCGCGCGTGACGCTGCCGGTCTGGCTCTACGTCTCGGTGACCGGGGTGGTGGTCTACTGGATGCTCTACCGGATGCGCTGGTAGCGCGCTACCAGATCGACTTCTGCTCGGTGGCGGGCGGCTCCGCCTCGTCCTCGGCGGGAGCGTCCGGCGGGGCCGCGACGCCCGCAGGCAGCTCGGCGCCCGGGTCGGTAGTGGCGTCCTCGGCGAGCCAGACGAAGCGGTCGAGGCTGCGCGCCCAGACGAAACCGGGCCCCGGCGCGTTGTCCTTGAGGCCGCGCAGGACGGCGAGCTTGCTGTCGAGGTCGTCGATCATGTGCAGCGCGATCGCCTCGGGCGTCATCGGCTCGACCGGCGAGCCGAACTCCTTGCGTCCCTGGTGGGAGAGGATCAGGTGCTCGAGCTGGAGGCGGAGCTCGTCGGGGAAGCCCTCGATGGCCGCGGCGCGCTCGCGCAGCAGGTCGCGGCCGAGGCTGATGTGACCGACCAGGCGGCCGACCGGCGTGTAGTCGTTGACCGGCATCGCCCCCAGCTCTTCCAGCTTGCCCAGGTCGTGGAAGAGCACGCCGAGCACCACCAGGTCGCGATCGAGCTCGGCGTAGTGGTCGCAGATGCGGACCGCCAGGCCCAGCATCGACACCACGTGCTCGAGCAGGCCGCCCAGAAAGGCGTGGTGGATCGCCTTGGCCGCCGGGTGGACGCGCAGCGCCGCGCCGTGGCGCTCGAGCGTCTCGGCCGCGAGGCGCCGGGCCACCGGACGCTCGAGCTGCGTGTCGAGCAGCTCCTCGAGGCGGCGCCACAGCCCGTCGAGGTCCTCCTTGGTGGTGGGCACCAGGCGCGCCTCGTCGAAGCCCTCGGCGCGGTCGGCCTCCGTCGCGCGCCGGCAGTTGTCGAGCTTGAGCTGGAGCTGCTCCTTGTAGCTCTGGACCTGGCCGCGGAACTTGACGAAATCGTGGGCGGCGAACTCCTGGGTCAGCGCCGAGGAGTCCGACCAGGCCTTGGCGGCGATCGAGCCCGAGGCGTCGGCGAGCTCGAGGTCCAGGTAGCTGCGGCCGGCCTTGTCCTGGCGCAGCTCCCGGCGCCGCACGAGCGCGAAGCCCTGGACGGCGTCGCCGGCCTGCCAGGTCGCAATCGGGGTGGAACGCAGGGCGACGGTCATCGGCAGGAGCATTCTAGGATGCTCCGGAACGGTCCTTGCTAGCCCCCCAGGTGCCATGTCCCGATCCGCCCTTTCGTGCTGCCTCCTGTTGCTCGCCGCGCTCGCCGCGCCCGGCGCGGCCGCGCCACCCGCCGATCTCACCGACGAGGCTGTCCGGCGCTTCCTCGACGGCGGCGGCGCGCTGCTGCTGCCGGCCGCGGAGCGCGCCGAGCTCGCCGCCGCGCCGGCCCAGGCGCGGCGCGAGCGGATCGCGGCCTTCCTGGACCGCGACCCGCTGCCCGAGACGCCGGAGCACGAGCTCGCGCTCGGCCTCGCGCGGCGGACGACCCTGGTCGCTGCCGAGCACCTGTCGCCCTTCGACGACCGCGGGCGGCTGCTCTTCCTGCTCGGCGCGCCCGACGAGCGCAGGCAGGTCGAGTGCGCCGAGACCTACCGCCAGGTCGAGCTCTGGCGCTGGGGGAGCGAACCGGGCGCGCGCTGGGCGGTGCTCTACCGCCCCGCGGTCGGCCGCCATCACCGTCTCTGGCGCCCCACCGACGCCAAGCGGGTGCTCTACACCGACGAGATGCAGTACCTGCTCGACCAGGTCGAGGAGCTGCGCCGCCAGTACGGGAAGGGCGTCGTGCGCAAGCGCCCCGACCTGCTCTTCTGCAAGGACGCCAAGGAGCTCGATCTCATCACCGGCGTCGACGGCCTGACCGGGTTCCGCGACAAGCGCATGAAGGACGCCGACGCCCAGGCGCTGCTGGCGCCGCCCGCCGACCTCGCCGGGTGGGCGCGCGCAGCGGCGGCGACCCCGCTGCCCGCGGACCTGGTCGAGCTGCCCGGGACGACCATCCGCGTGTCGTACCCCGCGCGCAGGGACCAGAGGATCGTCGCCCGCCTGCGCGTCGAGGTGCCGGCCTCCGCGGACCTCCAGCCGGTCGAGATCAGCGGCGGCAAGGAGATGCGCTTCGCGGTGTTCGGCGCCATCGACCGCCCGGACGGGGTGTTCGAGCAGTTCCGCAACCGCTTCCTGTTCGCGCCGCCGCCGCCCGGCGCGCCGGCGGTGCTGATCGGCGAGCGCGCGTTGCGGCCGAAGGAGCGCTTCGTGGTGCGGGTCGAGGTGCGCGAAGAGTCGAGCGGGCGCGTCGCCTTCCTCGAGCACGGCTTCACCGTGCCGGCGGTCCCGGAGCCGGAGCCCGAGCCGGTCCCGCCCGGCGCCGTGATGGGCAAGGAGCTCGGTCTCTCGCGCCTCGAGGGCCGCGACTCGATCGTCCTGCTGCCGCCCACCGAGGACGTCGTCTTCGGCCTCTTCCGCGCCGACGCGATCGTGGTCGGCGAGCGCGTCCGCAAGGTCGTCTTCTCGCTCGACGGCAAGCCGCAGCTGACGCGCACGGGCCCGCCCTGGAGCGCCGAGGTGCGCCTGCCCAACATCCCGCGCGAGACGATCGTGCGCGCCGAGGCGCTCGACGCCTCCGGCGCCGTGATCGCCGCCGACGAGGTGCTGCTCAACGAGCCGCAGGGCGAGGCGCGCGTGCGCCTGCTCGAGCCGCCACGCGGCAAGCGGGTCACGGGCAGCGTCCGGGCGCGCGCCGCGGTGGTCGCGCCCGAGGGGCACCGCGTCGAGCGCGTGGAGTTCAAGCTCAACGACGAGGTGGTCGCCCGCCTCGAGCAGCCGCCGTGGGAGACCACGGTCGAAGTCGCGGCCGACGCCGAGCTCGCCTATCTGACCGTGACCGCCTTCTACGAGGACGGCAGCTACGTCGAGGACTTCCGCGTGCTCAATTCGACCGATTTCGTCGAGGAGGTCGAGGTCGAGCTGGTCGAGGTCTACGCGACCGTGCTCGACGGCGCCGGCAGCCCGGTCACCGGCCTCCAGGTCGCGGACTTCGAGGTGCGCGACAACGGCCGCCCGCAGGCGATCCAGCGCTTCGAGATGGTGCACCAGCTGCCGCTGACCCTGGGCCTGGTGCTCGACACCTCGGGCTCGATGCGCGAGTCGCTGATCGAGGCCAAGGCCGCGGCGACCGCCTTCCTGGCCGGCGTGATGACCCCGCGCGACCGCTGCTTCGCGGTCGGCTTCGCCGAGCGGCCGGGCCTGCTCATGCCGCTCACCTCCGACGCGCACGCGCTCGAGACCGCGTTCCGCGACCTGCCGGCGCTCGGCAACACGTCGCTCCACGACGCGCTGGTCTACTCGCTCTACCAGTACCGCGGCGTGCGCGGTCGCAAGGCGATGGTGGTGCTCTCCGACGGCGACGACACCTCGAGCCTGGTGCCCTGGGAGGACGCGCTCGCCTTCGCCGAGCGCAGCGGGGTGGCGATCTACACCGTCGGCCTCGACGTCGGCGCCGGCAGCCTCGGCATCCGCGACAAGCTCCAGAAGCTGGCGAGCGAGACCGGCGGCCGCACCTACTTCGTCGACAAGGCGAGCGAGCTCGCAGGCGTCTACGCCCAGATCGACCGCGAGCTGCGCAGCCAGTACCTGCTCGCCTTCTCGCCCGACCCGCCGGCCAAGGAGGGCGAGCGTCACGCGCTCGAGGTCAAGCTGAAGGGCGGCAAGGGCAAGGTGCGCGCGGCGCGCGGCTACACGCCGTGAGGCGCTGCGCGATACGCTGGGCGGCGATGAGGAAGCCCCGGCTCGCGCCCCTCCTCGCCGCCGCGGCGGCGACGCTCGCGCTCGCGGCGGCGCCGCCGGCGGCGCGCGAGCTCCGGCTCGGCAAGATGAACCGCGTCTACTCCGACCTGGTCGGCGAGCTGGCGCCGCTCGCCGCCGGCCCGGTCGTGGTGCGGCTGTCCTCGCCGCGCCAGCTGGTCTCGGTGCGCGACCACGTCGCGCGCCTGACCCCGACCGGCGGCGGCCGCGTCGAGGGCACGCTCGAGATCGACCTGCTGGGCAAGGGCGAGCTGGTCGCCGATCTCGACCTCGGCGGCAGCGTGCAGCGGCTGGCCGACGAGCTGATCCTGCCGCCCCAGAAGGTCACGCTCGAGGGCGCGGCCCGACTCACCCGCGTCGCGGGCGGCTACCGGGTCGTCGCCGAGCGCCTGCCGGCGCGCGTGCCGGTGGCGATCCGCTCGCGCCTGATCAACCAGATCGTCTCGGCCTGCGAGGGCGCGGCGTTGCTCTCGCTGGGGGCGCTCGACTGCGCGCCGCTCACCGCATCGCTCGAGCGTCCCTCGGTCCCGTTGCCCGCGGCCGGTGGCGAGTACTTCCTCGCCGACGCCGAGCTCACCGACGCCGACCGCGCCGAGCTCGACCGGCTGATCGGCGCGCCCTGACCCGTCGCCGTCCCTGGCGCCGCGGCCCGACCGCGGCGAGCGCACGCCCGAAGTCGCCACCCAGCACGAGCCCGACGTCCGCGGCGCGCTGACCCCGCCGCAGCAGGCCCTCCGCCCGGGCGCGCTCCCGGCGCTCAGCCGGTGGTTCGAGTCGGGACGGATCCCGCTTCCACTCTCCGGGCGCGCACGACGAATCGATAGGGGGCGTCGCCCACGTAGTCGAACGGATAGCAGGTGATCAGCGTCAGGGCCGGGTAGCCCGAATCCGTGGCGACGTCCACCTGGCGAGGCTCCACCAGCGCCGTCCACTCGACGCGGTAGGCGTCGCGGCCGTCCGGGCGCGCGAGCACGAGAAGGTCGTCGACACGGATCCTCTCGAGCGCCCGGAAGAAGGTGTCACGGTGCCCGGCGATGGCCACGTTTCCCGCCGCTCCGGGCCGCGCGCTCCCCGGAATGCGGCCGGGGGCGCGACGCAGGACCTCGGCGGAGACTCCTTCGGCGACCACGACGTCGACCTCGAGCCGGGGGATCGACAGCTGCGCGACGGGCGTGCCGGGAGCGAGCGCTCTGGCGCGCGACGGCGCCGGAGTGGCCGGGCGCTCGAGGCCCGCCGCCTCGAGCTCGCGCTGGGCGCGATGCTGATACCAGCTCGCGTCGGCCTTCATCCAGGCCGCGGAGCCGAGCAGGACGATCGCCGCCAGCCAGAGCCCGGTCTCGAGACGGCGGCGCGCGAGC
>Ga0113563_10003117_pt1 | contig 10234 bp, 6 predicted proteins | sample Mud3Dept3metaG_FD_80117 | JGI IMG/M metagenome (GOLD analysis project Ga0113563, IMG submission 80117) | Freshwater wetland microbial communities from Ohio, USA, analyzing the effect of biotic and abiotic controls - Mud 3 Core 4 Depth 3... | ecosystem: Environmental > Aquatic > Freshwater >...
AACAAGAAATGCGGGCTTAACAAGTAAACGGAAAGCCTTCCAGTCAAACTGGTTTTCCGGGCTTACCTTTTTCCCTTCTGCAGCAAACAGGGAAAAAACAAACGGAATCATCATCAGCAGACTAATGATTATGAATATGATAGAATAGCTGCTTCGCTGAACCAGGTAACCAAAAACAAGGGACAGAATAATAAAACCTATTGCCTTACCGCTGACCATAATACTTTGAACTTTGCCATAATTCTGTTTAGGTGTGATCTCAACGGCATATCCATCCGTACAGGCATCAAAAAGAGCAACGCTGAACGATCCCAGTACAATCAGTGAAGCAAAAAGAAGGTAATTTCTGTCCGGTAAAACCCTGCTGACTGTCAGAAAGACGGCTGCGGCCAGCAGGAGGCCTGTCATGATATATGGTTTCCGGTGACCCAGCCCGAAGAAGTTGACTTTATCACTCAGCATACCGATCAGTATTTTCATTACAAAGGGCAGGAGTAATATGGAAGTCAGTAGTCCGATCCTGGCAGGCTCGATGCTGACTGAATTCAGATAAGGTTTCTGAAAATTAGTGAAGTATGCCAGTGCAGATCCCTGAACAAAATACATGAGTCCGAAAAACATATAGTAATACCAGGATTTAAAACCAGTGTTTTTCATTAGTTCTTTTTTAATAAGAATAAAGTTATGTAAAATATTTGCAATCACATTTTGAGTCAGAGAAATACAAAGGATTGAAATAAAAAACCGTCTCAAATTTTACTTTGAGACGGTTTCTTATTAAGTTAAAATACCTGTAAGGGTTAGTTATTGCCAGAATGCATATTTTATTTTTTAATAAACTTAAAAATCCTGGATTCATTGTTGATCTCAACCTGCATTATATATAGACCCGGATTGAACTGGCTGACATTTAACCTCTGATAGCTTATTCCCGAAGGAACATCAGCCGAAATCAATTCTTTTCCAACCAGATCCAGGATCCTGATGCTCTGGAATTCTTCATCACCTGACTGCAAAGATATTATCAGATAATCCGTTGCCGGATTAGGATATATTAGAATTCGTTCACCTGCAGTTGTTGCCGGTATGACTGGACTATATCCCGTTGCAGTTCCATCAACAAATATCTTACCGGTCATACCTAATGAATAATGGGGATCACAACGATAATCATAATTACCCGCGATATTAAAGACATGCATGTAGGTCCAGCCGCTGCCTGTGTTATTTCCAAAAGATTCAGGATTAGAAGGATAGGTTCCAGTCTTTCCATTCACATTATGCGTACCCTGGTTATTTTTCCAGATTACAGTGTCACCAGCGGAAATCGTGAGCTCCTTTGGTGAAAATGTATTGTTGCTGATATTAACCACATGAGATGTCTGTCCAAAAAGGGTAATAGTCAGAGATAACATCACGGCTGTTAACATTACCGGGATTCCTTTTCTGATGGTAAATTCTTTTTTCATATTCGATGATTTTAATTGAACAACAGGATGTATATAAAGAAATTAAGATACATATATCTGATTTATGTCAATGCAAAGATATATTGTATTATGATATAATGATATAATCTGATTGGCAGGAGGACCGATATTAGTGTTAATTATTTGTTAATCAATTGCATTTGCGGATGTCAAAGGTGGAGAGAGTACTCTTCCAATAATTTGTAACAGGGAAATATTTTGAATGATATTTTGGTAACATTAGTTAAAATTAGCTTATTTTTAATTTCAGAATGTGATAAAATGGGAATGACCTTCCTGTATTCTGGTTTGGGATATCCGGAGAAAGTGAATTTATGATATAGATTTCTATTTAAGGATGAATCATTTAAAAGAATATTGTGAAACATTACCTCCGCGAGTAAAACAGATCGGTCACTTCGTTGCAGAACCAGATGAAATATATCTCAGGGCCGGAAAACTTAAAATGATATTCCGGGATGGAGCTTTAAGATATATTTCAGTGGGGAGTAATGAAATCATACGGATGATTTATGCTGCTGTCCGTGCGAAAGGCTGGATTACAGTCAAACCTGTTTTTTCAGGTGAGGAATATGATCTTAAACCGGATTCTTTCCATATAAATTATACCTGCCATTACCTGACTGATGAAATTGATTTCACCGCCCGTTTCGAACTCTCGGGTAATCAGGATAATTCACTGGTACTTTCAATGGAAGGCATAGCAAACAAGTCTTTCCTTAAAAACAGGATCGGTTTTTGTATCCTTCATCCGATTGAGAACTGCGCAGGAAGAGATTGCATTATTAAACACACGGATGGTTCATCTGAAAAATTACCTTTTCCTGAAGAGATAAGCCCTCACCAGGTTTTCAGGGATATTAAATCGATGATATGGCAGACGGGCAAAACTCAATGCAGGATTGACTTTGAGGGTGAAATATTTGAGACAGAAGATCAGAGAAACTGGACCGACGCGTCTTTTAAGACTTATTCTACACCTCTTTCAATCCCATATCCCGTCCTACTTGAAAAAGGGACACGAATATACCAGAGAGTGCAATTTAAAGCGGAAGGATCTTTTCGCACTAAAGTAAGCCGGACAGATAAAACAGTGGTCAGATTATTTCCCGATAAATTCTTCAGGATACCTTCTGTAGGTATCTGCCAGTCAGATACCTCTGCTCCGCTGGGCAAAAATGAGATAAAGACACTCAAGAAATTGCGGTTTGATCATTACAGAGTCGATCTGCATCTTTTCATGATAAACTGGCAGAAAAAAGCTGACCGGGCATACAAGGAGTCAGTTGATCTTGGATACCCAATCGAATTTGCCCTTTTCATTGATGATAATGCAAGAGAGCAGATCATTAACTTCATGCAATGGTGTTCCGGTAAAAAGCCTTCTGTCTCAAATATACTGTTATTGCATAAGTCGCTTCCTTCAACTCCGGATAATATAGCCCGGGAAGTAATTCCCCTTCTGAGGGAAATCTATGCTGATATTAGAATTGCAACCGGAACAAATGCAAACTTTGTGCATCTGAACAGGAACATGCCCGCAGAAACAGGGAACGACAGTATCTGTTATTCCATTCAACCACAGGAACATGCAACAGACGATTTGACTCTTATTGAAAACCTGGAGGGACAGAAATATTCAGTAAAAACCGTCCGGAATTTTTCCGTTAAGAAAAGTATAATAGTATCACCTGTAACCTTAAAGAGGAGATTTAATGCCAATAATACATTCATTGAATTACCATGGTCCGGACCGGACATACCTCCACAGTTCGACAGCCGTCAGATGTCTCTTTTCGGTGCCTGCTGGACAGCCGGAAGCTTTAAATACCTTTTTGAAGCAGGTGCAGACAGTGTCACCTTCCATTATACTACCGGGGAGAGAGGAATCATACAGGGTGAATCAGATTCACAATGGCCATCACACTTTCCAGTTGTAAAAGGAATGATTTTTCCTGTGTATTATGTTTTCAGATACCTGCTTGATAATAAAAGCTTCGGCTTAATTAAAAGTACCAGTTCAAAGCCTCTGATCGTAGATGGCCTTTCACTTACCGACGGGAAAGAGATCCGGATGATCCTTGTAAACTTTACCGGTGATTCACAGTCAGTTAAATTGGATGGTTGTTCAGGATCATTAAAAATCCGGTCACTCAGCACCGACAGTTTTGCCGAAGCTGCATCCAATTACCGGTGGACCGGGATGAAAGGGGAGAGGACCATCCGGTCTGACGAAACCTTTAATCTTGAACCATATTCAATAAACTTTGTTAATGGAATAATAAAACATTGATTTTTGTTTATGAATTTCTTTTCATACTTTCAACTAAACTTTAAAAACTATGGTACTTGTTCAAAATTATACGCTGGCGGTTTTTCTGTGCGTAATTGCAATGATCTGCTGGGGATCCTGGCAGAATACTCAGAATCTTATAGGTAAAGAATGGCGCTTTGAGCATTTTTACTGGGATTATTCACTGGGCATTTTTTTATTCGCCATGCTGATGGCATTTACCTTTGGAAGTCTCGGCACCCAGGGCCGCAGTTTCATACCTGACCTGATGCAGGCAGATGCAAAAAACCTGCTCTCTGCAGCTCTCGGGGGATTCATCTGGAATATCGGAACTCTCCTTCTGGTTGCCTCTATTTCAATAGCCGGGATGTCGGTAGCTTTTCCCATTGGAGGTGGCATCGGATGGACCCTCGGTATCCTGATAAATTACCTTGGAAAACCTGAAGGGAATCCGGTGTACCTGTTTGGAGGTACTTTTATTATTATTCTCGCAATATTTTTCAGCATGCAATCCTACAGGAGGCTTGCCGCACGACAAAAGAAACCTCCCTTTAAAGGGATTGCACTTGCATTTCTGGCAGGATTATGCATTGCTTTTTTCTACAGGTTTGTAGCATCGGCCCTGGCTACCGATTTCTCTCCTGCTGATGCGGGTAAGATCAGTTCATATACGGCTGTGGTTTTCTTTTCCATTGGGGCTCTGGTAAGTACATTAATTGCGAATCCGATCTTCATGGCAAAACCGGTACAGGGTGAACCGGTTAAAATGTCCGGGTGGTTCAAAGGTTCAGCAAAAGCTCATCTTCTTGGATTGCTGGGGGGAGCCATCTGGTGCCTGGGTAATTCTGTAAGCTTTATGGCAGTTGGCGCTGCCAGTCCTGCCATTTCATATGGACTAAGCAATGCAGCACCAGTCGTGGCTGCTCTCTGGGGAATCTTCGTCTGGAAAGAATTTGAGGATGCACCAAAAGGAACAAACGTCCTGCTTGCCCTGATGTTTGGATTTTACCTGATTGGTCTTATTCTTATCGTTTATTCAAGGTTTGCATAGGGTGGAGGAGGGACTGTATCGCAAAAAAATTAAATGCAAAACTCTGATTATAGCTAACAACATAAACTTAATTTTTGAGCCGAAATTGATTGTTCCACTTGTAATATTATTTCCAGTTCAACATTTAATTTTTTTTGTGACACAGTCCCATTATAAGTTATAAAGAAATTCAAAATATAAATTTTGTAATGATACAGCCCCTTTAAGTTGTAATAAAATTCAAAACATCATATTACCATGAAGTTGGGGATTAGTTCATACACATATACATGGGCGGTGGGGGTGCCGGGATCGATGCCCAAAAAACCTCTGACACCACATGACCTCATTGATAAGACGTCCGGTGCCGGTGTTGAACTGGTGCAGATAGCCGATAACCTCCCTCCTGAAAGGCTTACACTCAGTGATCTGGATAATCTCTATCAGTACTCAGGTGCAAAAAATGTTACGATCGAAATGGGTGGGAGGGGACTCACTCCCGAACATACCATGAAGTGTCTTCAAACTGCCGAACGCCTGCATTCTCCAATCCTCAGGATGGTCATTGACACCCAGGGATTCGAACCTGATTTACTTACCGTGGTTTCAATCATCCGTGAGCTGGAGCCTGAATTTAAATCAAGGAATATTAAGCTTGCAATTGAAAACCACGACCGTCTTAAAGCGTGGGAATTCAGGAAAATAATCGAAGACGCAGGAAGTGATAGCGTGGGTATATGTCTCGACTCCGTAAACTCCATGGGAGCAGGTGAAGGATTCACTACAGTCGCTGACATCCTGATCCCTTATACGATTAATCTTCATATTAAGGATTTCACGATCTTCAGGATGTCACATAAGATGGGGATTATAATTGAAGGAAGACCTGCAGGAAAAGGAATGCTGAATATTCCTGAGCTTATATCCCGAATTAAAAAAACGGGACTTTGCCAGAGTGCCATACTTGAATTATGGACACCGCCTGCAGAAAACCTTGAGGAAACCATCCGGAAAGAATTATCGTGGGCGGAGGAAAGTATATCGTATCTTAAATCAAAAATATAAATAAGGCTAAGGCAAAGGCTGAGGCTGAGGAAGAATTTAGAATTATGAGTTCTGAGTGCTGAATTATGAATGCTAAAAAAATATTTATGGAAAAACTAAAATTTGCAGTCCTTGGATGTGGATTCTGGTCGAAGTTCCAGATCGGTGCATGGTCAGAACTTGATGGTGCAGAACTGATAGCAGTGTATAACCGGACCCGCTCAAAAGCTGAGAAAATAGCTGAGTATTTTAATGTTCCTCATGTATATGATAATCCGGATGAGCTGTTTAAAAATGAAAAGCTGGATTTTGTGGATATCATTACAGATGTCGATACTCATGCATTTTTTGTTGAAATGGCACTAAAGTATGGCCTGAAAAAGATCATCTGCCAGAAGCCAATGGCACCTGATTTTGCCACGGCAAAACGGATGGTGAATATGTGTTCCGATGCAGGTGCCCGGTTATATATTCATGAAAATTACCGGTGGCAGGCACCGGTAAGGAGATTTAAGCAAATTGTTGAATCTGGGGTGATCGGAAAACCATTTAAAGCCAGGGTGTCATTCCTTTCCGGTTTCCCGGTTTTTGAGAACCAGCCTTTCCTGAAAGAACTGGATCATTTCATTCTTACGGATATGGGTTCACATGTTCTGGATATCATCCGTTTTCTTTTCGGAGAATGCGAGGAACTCTGGTGCCAGACAAAAGCGATCAACAAGGGCATTAAAGGAGAAGACCTTGCAGCTGCCTTCATGAAAATGAAAAACGGCATGCCAATTTATACTGAATTATCTTATGCTTCAGTAGTCGAGCAAGATTCCTTTTCAACCGTGCACATTCTTTTGGAAGGAGAGAAAGGATCGGTCTATCTCGGCCCAAAGTTTGAGATTCGGACTACTACCAGGCAGGGAACAACATCTGAAATTGTTAAGTTCCCTTCATATCCATGGGCTGATCCGGATTATATTGTGAATCATGAAAGCGGGATCCACATCAACCGGAATATTCTTGAGGATATGCAGGGAAGAGGCAGGGCAGAAAATACCGGAGCAGACAACCTGGAGACTGTCAGGTTGATATGGGCATGTTATGAATCGGCCTCTACAGGTAAAACCATCAGAATTAAAGAATTCATCTAATAATAGCTACTGATACATGCTACCAATAACCTTCGAATAATAACTACTGATGATAACCCTCTAATAATCAGCATTTAACAATAAGCATCAAATAATCACCAGATTATATCCACCAGCTAACAACCAGTAAACAACAACCAGCAAATAATAACAATCAGATTTATGAATAAAGTGACATTAATTGGTGCCGGCGGTAAGATGGGACTCCGGCTGACACACAACCTGAAGACTTCAAAATACGATGTTTCATATGTCGAATGCAATCCTCAGGGAATAGAGAAACTGAAAGAGAAAGGTGTAACAACCTTCAGATCAGATAAATGTGTTCCCGATTCTGATATGGTCATACTGGCGGTTCCGGACATTTTACTGGGCAAGGTTACTTCGGAGATCATCCCGGCAATGAAAACCGGTGCACTTGTTGTAACTCTTGATCCGGCAGCTGCGTTGGCAGGAAAACTATTTGACAGGAAGGATATCTCTTATTTCATTGCGCATCCCTGTCATCCTTCCGTTTTTAACTGGGAACCTGATCCTGAAGCAATGAAAGATCATTTCGGAGGCACAAAGGCTAAGCAATCGATAGTTTGTGCACTGATGAAGGGATCTGACGAAGACTATCTGATAGGAGAAGAGCTTGCGCGGACTTTTTATGCTCCGGTTGCAAGGGCTCACAGGATCACTGTTGCACAGATGGGATTACTGGAACCAGCGCTGGTTGAAACACTTGCTTCAACATGTGTGTATGTGATCCGGCAGGGCCTTGATGAGGTAATCAGGCAGGGAGTGCCGGCTGATGCTGCACGTGATTTCCTCCTGGGGCACCTGAGGATCCAGATGGCAGTGTTGTTCAATGAACTACCCGGTGCTGTCTTCTCAGATGCGGCGAACAAAGCTTTACAAAGAGGACTGAAAGAATTCATAAAAGAGGACTGGAAGAAGGTTTTTGAAGCGGATAATGTAAAGGAGCAGATCAGGGCAATAACCTGAAAGCAGTTGTGTCAAATACAGATAAAGATAAATTGTTTCATCTTTTTTGTTAAAATTAATTCTTTCAGATACAACTTTTGATTTCCAGGTACTTAATAAATTAAGCTATGTCTAAAACAGAAGCATCGGATATGGTTAAAGAAAATATTATCCCTGCATGGTCTGGATTTAATAGAGGTTTATGGCAGAGGGAATTAAATGTTCGTAATTTCATTCAGCAGAATTTTAAGCCATATCATGGAGATGAATCTTTCCTGGTACAGGCAACTGAAAGAACAAAACTGATATGGAATAAGCTGGCCGAACTCTTTATTGAAGAAAGGAAAAAAGGAGTTCTTGACATATCCCAGATACCGAGTTCCATCAATTCCCATTTACCGGGTTATATTGACAAGGAAAATGAAGTCATTTTCGGACTTCAGACCGAAGCACCTTTAAAGAGGGCGATCATGCCCAATGGCGGATTCCGGATGGTACTGAATGCACTTAAAACTTATGGATATGAACCGGATCCGCATGTGGTTGAGGCCTTTACAAAATATCGTAAAACACATAATGATGCAGTATTCGATGCTTATACAGATGACATCAGGCGTTGCCGGAGTTCTCACATTCTTACCGGACTGCCTGATTCCTATGGTCGTGGCCGCATTATTGGAGATTACCGGCGTGTGACATTATACGGAGTAAACAGACTGATCGAAATTAAAGAAAAAGAGAAATCTAATCTTGATACGGAACAGTCAACCGATGAAATTATCCGTGACAGAGAGGAATTAAGTGAACAGATACGGGCTTTGAAAGATCTGCTTCTGATGGCGAAAAGCTATGGATTTGATATCTCAGGACCTGCAGGAAACGCAAGGGATGCAGTGCAATGGCTCTATTTTGGTTACCTTGCTGCAGTCAAGGATCAGAATGGTGCTGCAATGTCACTTGGCAGAACATCCACTTTTCTGGATATTTATTTTGAAAGGGACCTTGAAACTGGTATTATCACTGAAGAACAGGCACAGGAGATAATAGACGACTTTGTTATTAAACTCCGTATTGTGAGGTTTCTCAGAACTCCGGAGTACGACAATCTTTTTGCGGGTGATCCTACATGGGTCACTGAATCCATTGGTGGTATGGGTGATGACGGACGGTCCCTGGTTACCAAAACCAGTTATCGGTTTCTCCAGACTCTCTACAACCTTGGGCCAGCCCCTGAACCCAATTTAACCATCTGGTATTCTCCCCGCCTCCCGGAACCGTTCAGAAGTTTCGTCTCAAAAGTAGCAATTGATACAAGTTCAATCCAGTTCGAAAGTGATGAAATGATGCGCAGGGTGTGGGGAGATGATGGTGCCATTGCATGTTGCGTTTCGCCGATGCTGGTCGGCAAACAGATGCAGTTTTTCGGTGCCAGAGCTAACCTTGCTAAGTGTTTACTTTACGCAATAAACGGAGGAAGGGATGAAATGACCGGTCAGCAGGTAGGTCCGGTTATGCCTCCGGTACAGGGCGATTACCTGGAAATTGAAGATGTTGTTGATAAGTTTGAAAAGATGATGGACTGGCTGGCAGGTGTTTATGTGAATGCCATGAATGTCATTCACTATATGCATGATAAATATGCATATGAGCGCCTTGAAATGGCCCTTCACGACTATGCACCACTCAGGACAATGGCTTTCGGGATGGCCGGTATGTCGGTTGTCGCAGACAGTCTCTCGGCGATCAGGTATGCCAGTGTGAAAGTGATCCGCGATGACACCGGGCTTGTGACCGATTATCAGACAGAAGGTGCTTATCCACAATTTGGGAACAATGACAACCGGGTTGATCATATGGCTTCATGGCTTGTAAGTACATTTATGAATAAGCTGAGAAAATATCCGACATACCGGAATGCCTTGCATACACAATCGATACTTACCATCACATCAAATGTGGTATATGGCAAGAACACAGGCAATACACCGGATGGCAGGCGTACAGGAGAACCTTTTGCACCGGGAGCAAATCCCATGTCCGGAAGAGATACACATGGCATCCATGCTTCAGCCGCTTCTGTCGCCAAGATTCCATACCGGGATGCTGCCGACGGTATTTCTTTAACTACCACACTGGTCCCTGAAGGACTGGGTAGAATCATCGAAGACCGGGTAAACAATCTGAGAAATATTCTGGATGCATTCTTCAGTGTTACCGGTTATCATATGAATGTAAATGTTCTGAATCGTGATACCCTTCTGGATGC
>Ga0113563_10003120_pt1 | contig 10230 bp, 8 predicted proteins | sample Mud3Dept3metaG_FD_80117 | JGI IMG/M metagenome (GOLD analysis project Ga0113563, IMG submission 80117) | Freshwater wetland microbial communities from Ohio, USA, analyzing the effect of biotic and abiotic controls - Mud 3 Core 4 Depth 3... | ecosystem: Environmental > Aquatic > Freshwater >...
CCCAGGCCATCATCCCGCGCAACCGGATCAGGTAGGCCGCGGCAGTGGTGGTGGACCTGCTGATGCCCGCTGTGCAGTGCAGGTAGAGCCTCGCAGCCGGATGCGAGAGGATTGCGGCAACCTCCGCGACAGCCTCCGGCAGATTGCGCTCCAGTGCGGAGCGGTCAAAATCGGTGGTCGGCACCCGCCGGTAATCGATCCCCGCCCGCTCGTAGGCTTCGGCCAAGGTGTCGGGAGAGACGCCGCACCGCGCGAGGTCGGTGTCGGTCTGGAGACTGACGACTGCGGTGATTCCCATGCCTTTTAGCTTCTCGATTTCGTCCTCGCGTATGTATTGACCGACCCAGAGCCTGCCCGGAATGATTTCGCTGCAATCAGGTTCCATCCGCCACCCTTCCACCAGAAGGACATTAATGTAACACGAGGCAAGGATAAGAAGGAATACTCCGCAGGTGTTTACCGCCATCCCAACGGCAGCGGCGTGGGTTGCTCGTCCGGCGTCCCCGGCTCTGTAAGGCCTGACAGCCCGTCATGATTGCTGCGGCATGATCGGCGCCCGGAGTCCGGATCCTCGCAGACGGCTCGAAGCGATCAACGTTTCCCACCGGGGCCCCGGCTGCCGGACACTCGCACGGCGCACCTGCGGAGGCGATCCATGATCGCAGCCCCCAGTCCGCGCTCAGGTAGCGGGAAGGCGACAAGACGATCGAGCTTCAGGTGGTCCAGCCTGTGCAATGCGGCAAAGAGGTTGGCCGCCGCCTCGCGCATATCGCCGGTGGGAGACAGCACTTCGACGGCGGAATAGGTGCAGCTGCCTTCTGGATCCGTCAGAGAGAGCAGTCCAACCCTTTCCCCCGATCGAGGCCGGGCGTTCGGGTCACCCTCTTCCAGGACCTCCAGAGGGGTCAAGGTGGCATAATGGCGTTCCATCTGGCCCGGAGCCTCGGGCCGTTCCAACGCATCCGCCGACCATTCGAGTTCTCCCACGACATCGCGAATCGTTTCGGCGGGCAGGCCTCCGGCTCTGAGGATGCGCGGCACCGGGCCCGTCAGCGAGAGTACCGTGGATTCGACGCCGACAGCACAACGCCCACCATCCAGGATGAGATCGATCTGGTCCGAAAGCTGATCCGCCACATGGCTCGCCTCTGTGGGACTCACGGAACCGAACGGATTGGCACTGGGCGCGGCCAACGCCCGGTCGGACTCCCGGATGAGAGCCAGGGCCGCGGGGTGCGCAGGCATTCGGATTGCGACCGTATCCAGCCCCGCGGTGACGATGGGAGGAATCCTGGCGGTTCGGGGAACAACCAGGGTCAGAGGACCTGGCCAGAACCGGGTCATCAGAATGTTCGCGAAATTGTCCGGGAACATGCCATATAGCTTTGCGTCCTCGGGAGATGCGACGTGCACAATGATAGGATCGATGCGGGGGCGGCGCTTGACTTCATAAACGCGCGCCACCGCCATGGGATTGCATGCGTCCGCGCCGAGCCCATAGACGGTCTCCGTCGGAAACGCGACCAGACCTCCCCCGCGTATGATCCGCGCCGCCTCAGCGATCGCTTCCGACTGCGAGGCATTCAGTATCTTCAAGACTCCGCCCCTCCGCCTTTCGTTGCCTATGCTTGACACACCCCGTGAGGCTTATTATATTCCACGCAGGTCCGGCTTCCGATTCGTGATCCCGCCGGGCTGTGCACTGGTCGCCTCGGCGCAAGACGTGCCACGATCCTCCGCCGGGCCGGGGGCAGGACGGGGATCAGGAATCGATGGAATGGAAAAGGTCACCTTCCCTGATGATCGTTCTGAGACTGCGGATAACGGTCCCGGCGAAGATTCGCTCATTGTGACACCCGGGGTTCGCATCCTGTCCCCTGCCGTTCTCGCCCCTGCCGGCGGGCAGGTCGCATGGTACGCACTGTACACCCGCAGCCGGTTCGAAAAAAAACTCATGGGCGAACTGACGGAACGGTCGATCGAGGTCTTCCTTCCGATGCGCGAGATTCTCAGCCGCTGGAAGGACCGGAAGAAAAGAATCTGGCTGCCGCTATTCCCCGGTTACATTTTCGTGCGTCAGACGGACACTCCTGCCAACCGCTATCGGGTTCTGAATATCCCCGGAGCCGTTCGCTTTGTCGGTTTCAACGGCCAGGCCGTCCCCATCCCGACGGAACAGATCGAAGGCGTAAGAAGATTTCTGGAATCGAACCTTTCCCTCGACCCGTACCCGTACATGAAAATCGGACAGCGGGTGGAAGTGATCGCCGGTCCGCTCAAGGGCATCCAGGGGAAACTGGTGCAGAAAAAGGGACGATTCCGCTTTGTTCTGCAGGTCGACCTGATCCGTCAGGCCGTTTCCGTTGAAATAGATGCTTCGGACGTGAGGGCCCTTTAGTCGAATTTTTCCTTCACCAGTTTGAAGCCGGCAGGAACCTCGAAAGTAGAAGGGGGGACGGGACCTCTCTGAACCGAGGTGACCTCGACCGTCGAGGTCATGCTCATTCCCATCATCTTGATTTTTGTGATGTTCTTCAACGGCCAGCCGTTGATCTGTTTGAGCGCATCGAACATCTTGCGCATGTCCAGCACGGGATTTGCTGGCATGCGCATTGCGATGGCATCGAAATATGCCGGTGGAACCTTGAGATCTGGAGCCGCCCAGATTTCCATCTCCATCGGGCCGGTCACCAGGTACTTTTCGGTCGCATACCCCGCGATGGCTTCCCCGGGCCCCTGTTTGCTGACCGTCAGCGAGGCCATGGCGCCTCCCATCATCTTCTTTACCGCCTCCATCGCCTCTTCATTCCCCGCCATCGCCGCGGATGCCTCGTCCACCGCTTTCTGCATCTCGGCGAAGGTCATTTCGGAGTAAGTTCTCTTCTTGTTGTCGACGGAGATGATCTTGCCATCGTCGAGTCGCATAATGGTGTCCTGCCCTTCGGCCGTCGCACGCTTTATGGCGTTGCCGCTGAAATAAACGGTCACAGTCGATGTCCTGTTGTTGGCGGTTGTAGTTTCCGTCATTGTGACGCCGCTGCTCAACAGCCCGGAGAGCTGGGAGTTTGCGGATGGAACCCACGCGTTCAAGCACAACATTCCGGACAAACCCAGCGCGACAAGCAGCATACCGACCCGAATTTGCGATTTCATGGAGACTCCCTTAGATCACAGCGTTGACTGTTTTTGCCCGTTCACCTAATCCCCGGGGCGGTATGATTGTAGCCTCAGGATTCCGTTCAGTTCAAGTGGCCGAGTGCCTGAAAGGCGCCGGTCCCTCCCCTCCCGGAACAATACTCCGGGATGGGAAGCCAGCCACAGGCTTCACGGATACGGTACTCTATATTATTCACCTGAAAACCCTTGCCAAAAAGGAAAGGATTTTTCAGCACCACAGAATAACGGTCTGTATCAGCATCGGGATCGCAATCGCAGTCGCAATCGCTATCAAAGACAGTGCACAATCGGAAGCCTCTGTGTTGAAGTCGGCAGCGCAATGATGCCGAAATCGATCCCGATGGCGATTGCGATACCGATGCGATTCCGCCGATTGTGCCATGCATTCGCCCGCCGCGCGAGGAATGCCAAATCCACGCCTTCCGGGATTGGTCGCTTACCTGGTCGCGGTTGTGGGCCGCGCTATGAGATCTGTGGCTGCAGTTTGCGGATCCGGCCATTTACTCATGGACGAAGGCGCAATCAGAGGATAGTATTTACCACATGATACGGAGTCCTAACAAGCACGGGGTGCATCCGCCGGAGCGGAAGGCTGGCGCCAGGGGCCCGCGCGAGGTGGAGCGCATGTGCTCCCGTTTCGCGACGGAGTGCCGCCGGAGAGGAGTGAGGCTCACAGAACAGCGTCTGGCAGTCTATCGCGCGCTGGCCAGGGATGCCACGCACCCGACGGCGGAGACCGTCTACGCCCGGCTGCGCGTGGCCATGCTGGGATTGTCCCGCGCCAGCGTCTACCGCATTCTGGAATCGCTGGAGATGGAAGGGTTTTCGCGACGGGTCAGCACGACGGACGGCGTGGGCCGGTTCGAAGCGAACCTGGCAAACCACCAGCACCTGGTGTGCCGGTATTGCGGGCGGATTACGGATTTTGAAGTGGATCCGGGCATCACTCTGCCCAAGGGTGTTCCGGGAGGGTTTGTCCCGGAGCGGCTTGATGTCAGCATCATCGGAACATGCGGAAAGTGCCGCCGGCGGGTTGGACGACATAACGCATGAGGATTGATATTTACCGATCCGGACGGTAACATCGCACCGGATCTTCAAAGGAGGGCAGCATGGCTCAGTTAAAGGGATCGAAAACGCATAACAACCTGAAGTACGCATTTGCCGGCGAGTCCCAGGCCAACCGGCGATACCTCTATTTTGCGAAGATCGCCGATGTCGAGGGATACCCGGAGGTCGCCGGTAACTTCCGCGAGACCGCCGAAGGGGAGACCGGCCACGCGCACGGGCATCTCGACTATCTGAAGAAAGTGGGGGACCCTGCCACCGATCTTCCGATGGGTGCCACCGAGGACAACCTCAAGGCCGCCATCGCGGGCGAAACCCACGAGTACACCGACATGTATCCCGGAATGGCGAAAACGGCCCGCGAAGAAGGTTTCCCAGAAATCGCCGACTGGTTTGAAACGCTCGCCAAGGCTGAAAAGTCGCACGCCGGGCGCTTCTCCCAGATGCTGCAGTCAATTTCCTGATCGTACGGCGCCGGGCGCGGATTTCCGCTTGCGCGGCAAGGCTGCCCCGTGCCCGGCGGCCTTCCTCGAACGCGCGAGTGATAGGAGCGGGGAGGCCTGTAATGAGCGACGCCGGTGGCAACATTTCGTACCAGCCGACGGAAGGAATATCCTACGATCCAGCGGAATCCCGTTATTGGGATCCGAGAGGGCTTGAAGCCGAAATCGTGCGGGTTTTCGAAACGTGCAACGGTTGCCGGCTCTGCTTCAAGTACTGCGACACCTTTCCCGATCTCTTTCGCCTGATCGACGGCGCCAAGGAAGGGGACGTGCGCCGGATCACGCCTCCCGAGACGGAGAGGATTCTCGACACGTGCTTTCAGTGCAAACTCTGCGAGGTGAACTGCCCGTACACGCCGCGCGACAACCATCCGTATCAGCTCGACTTTCCGAAGCTGGTGCATCGCTTCAAGGCGCTGCGGGTGCGAGCCCGCGGCGTGCCTCTTCGTGACCGCCTGCTGGCCAATCCGGACCGCGCGGGGCGGATGGCGCGCACCAGTTTCGGACTCGTCAACTTCGCCAACAGTATCCCGGTCCATCGCTGGCTTCTCGAAAAGCTGGCCGGGATCCATCGCCATAAGCTGCTTCCTGATTTCGCACGCCGGAGTTTCGAGTCCTGGGCGAAAGAGTCAGGGCGGATGGCCCGGAAGCCGTCCTGTGAAGTTGTATTGTTTCAGACCTGCTTCGTCGAACACAACGATCCGGGGATCGGCAAAGACACCATCGATGTTTTCGAAAAAAACCGGATCGACATCAAGTGCGTAGCAGGGCTCTGCTGCTGCGGCATGCCCGCCTGGGAAAAAGGAGATTTGAAGTCCTTGCAGGCCCAGGCGAAGCGGAACCTCGGGATTCTGCTCCCCTTTGTGGAGCATGGCGCCAAGGTGGCGGTGATCAATCCGACCTGCGCCATGGTGCTCCGCCGGGAGTACAGCCGCCTGGCTGCAAAGGAAGATCGCGAGGCGGCGGCGCTCGTTGCCGCCGCGGTGGTGGATCCTGCCGAATATCTCTGGTCGATCCGCAATGAAGAACGTTTCAACACCGGTTTCTGCAGTACTCCCGGCGGCAAAGTTGCCTGCCACGCTCCCTGCCACCTGCGCGCACAGGCAATCGGCTTCCGGGGGCGCGATCTGCTGCGCAAGATCCCGGGCGTTCAGACCGTGCTTGTGCAGGAGTGCTGCGGGCATGATGGAACCTTTGCCATGACGGTGGCCGGGTTCGAACCCTCGCAGCGCGCCGGCAAGAGGGCCTTCGAGGAGATGAAGGCGACGGGCGCGAATTTCTGGGCTTCCGAATGCCCGCTGGCCGCCCTGCAGTTTCAGCAGCACGCAGGCGTCAAGCCCCTGCATCCGATGTCGATCCTGGCCAGAGCCTACCGGGCGGACGGGTTTGCGACGACGGTTGAGAAACTGGGCCGCGGAACCGGGCCGTGATGACCGCCGCGACCTCCCCGGCCCGGCGCCCTTCCGGAAAGGACCCATACGAACCATGCGACTCGTGCAAAGAAGCGATATCGTCGACTATCAGACCTATGAAGAAATGCGCGAACTCCTGCGCAGGGAAGTCTTTGCGGAGAAGGCGAGCCGCCGCATCCATGTGGGGAGCTGCTTCACCTTCCTTTTCGAAAACGCGCTCACCATTCGCTATCAGGTGCAGGAGATGATGCGCGCGGAGAAGATCGTGAAGGAAAAGGACATCCTGCACGAGTTGGAGACGTACAACGCCCTGCTGGGAGGGGAAGGGGAGTTGGGTTGCACCCTTATGATCGAAATCGGCGATCCGGCAGAACGGGCGGAGAAACTGCGGAGCTGGCTGCAGCTGCCCGGCCACATTTACGCGACCCTGGAAGACGGCAGGCGGGTGCGACCCACCTTCGACCCGTCCCAGATTGGCGCCGAACGCCTGTCTTCCGTCCAATACCTGAAGTTCCCTGTCGGCGGCGCTGCGCCGGTTGCCGTCGGGATCGATTTGCCGGGCATGGAGAGCGAAACCCGTCTCAGCAAAGACCAGCGCGCCGCTTTGACTCAGGATATGTCCCGCTAGCGCGGCTGATGGTCGGATTTCAAGGCCAGGGCGCTCACGATCGATTCGGCAATCCTCTGTCGCGCCTCGGCGATCCTGTTGTTGTCGCGGCTTGGGTGGACGCGATTGGTCAATAGAACAATGAACAGATCGCTTTGGGGTTCGATCCAGATGGATGTCCCCGTGAAGCCGGTATGCCCGTAAGCGGCCGCAGAAAAGACCCTGCCGGTCCAGGAATTCGGCGACGCCTTCTGCCACCCCTGGGCCGGCTCTTCGCCCCTCGCTCCCGTGAACCTGTCCACCGTTTCGGCCCTGAAATAGCGGCGATGGTCGTATAGGCCGCGGTTCAGCATAAGTTGCGCGAACACCGCGAGATCGTGAGCAGTGCTGAACAGGCCGGCGTGCCCCGCCACCCCCCCCATGGCGAAGGCGTTCTCGTCGTGAACTTCGCCGTGTACAACGCGGCCGCGCCAGGGATCTTTCTCCGTCGGCGCGACGCGCTCCCAGAGCTCCCTGGGGGGCTTGTAGAGCGTCGACTTCATCCCTAGCGGGCCGAAGAGACGCTCGGCAAGGAACTGATCCAGCGGCCGGCCGCAAGCCCGGGTAATGATCTCGCCGAGCAGGATCATGCCGAGATCGCTGTATTGTGTGCGCGCGCCGGGTTCATACTCGAGCGGCACGGCGTACACCCGCTTCATGAATTCCTCGTATCCCTGCACGTCCTTGAATATCGGCTGCCAGGCTGGCAGCCCGGCCGTGTGCCGGAGCAGCTGCATGATCCGCACCTTCTCCTTGCCGGCGCCCCGGAACTCCGGCAGGTAGTCCTGGACGGGAGCATCCAGCAGCAGCCTTCCCGAATCCACCAGCATCATCGCGGCCGAGGTCGTTCCCACCACCTTCGAAACGGATGCGAGATCGTATATCGTTTCGCCGGTGGCGGCAGCTCCCGGCGATGTGTAATCGAGCTTGCCCGCTGAAGCATCCAGCACCAGTCGCCCGTGTTGCCCGACCGCGAGTGCAGCGCCGGGAAAGGCGCCGTTCTTGACATAGTCGCCGAGCAGTTGGGTGGTCTGGTCGAATTTCTCCTTGATGAGATCGAAACCAGCCGGGGCTTTCAGGGTCAGGTCCAGCCTCGGGATCTGCAGGCCGTCTCCCGGCTTGAAGAAATCCGGGACGGAAACCGGAGTCTTGCCTGAGACGGCGATTTCTCCGGAAAGGGCCTTGGCGGCCGCGATCTGAGAGACATCCGCATAGCTGAATGTGCAGATGTAGGCCGCCGCCTGGGGGAACAGCCGCAGCTGGTAGGGGTTGCCCAGGGCGATCCAGATGACTGGCTTGTGCAGGGACATGATTTTTTCCAGAAGGGAACGATGGATGTCGGGCAAGGCGATCCCTCCGGAGCCCGATATCAACCGCACGAGAGTCGTGCAGACGATCACTTCGGCATCCGATGCGTTCCTCAGGATTCTCGCGGCCATTTCCTCGGAGATCCGGGGATCTGCGGCATCCGTGCGCGCCGAGGGGAACCGGCGTCTCAGTTCCGACTGGAAAACGGAACCGGGGCTGGTGTCCGGGTCCGAACTGAGCACAAGACTGTATATTTTCGGCGGATTCAGCGGATTGACCGGCAGCAGGTGTGCCTCATCCTTCAGGACCGTGATGGAGCGATCCGCCATTGCCTGCGCGATCTTCACGCTCTCAGGGGCTGCAATCACTTCCTGGATGCGGTCGACCGGCACCAGGCGCTGCCGGTGCAGTCCGAGCCGGGTCTTGTGGGTCAGGACTCTGGCGACCGACTCATCGATGCGTGCTAGTGTCAGGTCGCCCCTCTCTACCGCGCGCACCACCTCGTTGATCGCGACGTCTGCGTCCTGCGGCAGGAGCAGCATGTCCGCTCCCGCCTGCAGTGCGCGGATACATGCGAGTCCGCTCCAGTAGCGCGCCGTGATGCCTCCCATCTCGAGAGCGTCAGTGACCACCAATCCCTGGAAGCGGAGCGAGCCGCGCAGCAGTTCCGTGAGGATCCTGGAGGACAGGGTCGCCGGGAGCTGCGGTTCCCCGGTAACCTGCGGCATGGCGACATGCGCGGTCATGATGGCGTCGACTCCAGCTTCGATCGCGCTTCGGAACGGCACCATCTCCACCGCGTCCAGACGGCTCATATCCGATGGGATGACCGGCAGGCCGATGTGCGAGTCGGTTGCCGTATCTCCGTGGCCGGGAAAATGCTTGGCAGTGGTCAGCACGCCGTTGTCCCGGGCGCCGCGGATGAAGGCCGCGCCGAGCCGTGCCACGAGTTGCGGGTCCTCCCCGTATGAACGGATGTTGATCACCGGGTTTTCCGGATTGTTGTTGACGTCGACGACCGGCGCATAGATCCAATGCACTCCCATGGCGCGCGCTTCGCGAGCCGTGATGGCGCCTTCTTCGTACGCAAGCTCTTCCGAACCGGTTGCGCCGACTGCCATGCTCCAGGGGAAAGAAGTCGTATCCGCGATGCGGAAGGAGGCGCCGCGTTCGAAATCGGCGGCGACAAACAGCGGCACGTCCGATATCTTCTGCAATGCATTGATGAGCATGGCGGACTCGAAAACATCTCCGGCAAACAGCGTGACACCGCCGACGCGATTCCGCTGCACCGCTTCCGCGAGGTCCTGGAACTGCTGGCTGTCCCAATTGACGAACCTGCCTGTGGCCCGGACCTGGATGAGCTGTCCGGCCTTCTCCCGCAGGCTGAGCCGCGCGATGGTCTCCGCTACCCATGAGGGATCGGGGTCGGTGAATCGGTACTCGATTGCGGGTCTTCCCCTGTCCTGGGACGGGCGCGGTCCGAAGGGGACCGCCGGCAGGCTCAGGAACAGGATGAAAATGACTCCTGGGATTCTTGCAATATTCATGGTTTTCCGGCGCTAGGGGAAATTCTGCACATCGGGACATTCATGCTCCCGAGCATACTACCACACTTCCGCGATTCCGGGTCAGGAGCACGGCAAAGCCCCGGTGGTTCAGACGCGTCATTCGGCAATATTGAGGCGATTTCGCGGATGGCTTGGAACCGTAGTGAGCCGCGACTGTCGGGGAGCGGGTGCTTTGCCTTCAGATCAACGCCATCCGCCCCCTGGCAGTCGCGGCTCCGAGGGCCGTTCCGGGGCGCCAGGCGAGCAATCGTTCACTCATGTGCCTGAATCGCCGCGGATTGGATCAGGGGGAAGGCCAAAGCCATTCATTGAGACGGTCTCGGATTTGCCATTGCAGTCGCCATCGAAATCGGGAGGCAGACGGGTGTTGATTGAATCCGCGGTTGCAGGCCGGTCGCGATAGCGATCGTGATCCCGATACCGATGCCGATTCCGAAGATGGGAGTGGAGCATCATCGCATGCTGCCGGCCGGAATGGCACCCTATTGCTTCCGGGAGGTGTACGAGAATGATCTGCTATTGCTACATGGAAAGCCCGTTCGGTC
>Ga0113563_10003122_pt1 | contig 10229 bp, 20 predicted proteins | sample Mud3Dept3metaG_FD_80117 | JGI IMG/M metagenome (GOLD analysis project Ga0113563, IMG submission 80117) | Freshwater wetland microbial communities from Ohio, USA, analyzing the effect of biotic and abiotic controls - Mud 3 Core 4 Depth 3... | ecosystem: Environmental > Aquatic > Freshwater >...
ATTCACGACACGTTAGAAGGTTAGGGCCGTATTAGGCGCGACAAAGAGCTCATCTCTGGCAGGATGAGAAAACAAATCGCTGTGCCAGCAGAAAGCGTTGTGTAAATGACGCCGGCCTTAATTAAGAGGCAAGATGATTGATAGCGTCGGACGATGTACCGCATGTGGTAAACTTGTAGGCACATCTTTAGTGCATGAGTGCTTGCCATACTTATCTACGATGCCCGTGCCACCCGTGTCATCAGCACAAGTTGATGAACTACTGACAATTTTACGAGAAATCAGAGACGTGCTTAAGATTATTAAATATCGTTTGCCATAGGACGTGACATGAATTGGGAGCACGGTTACATCGTCGGAAAAGCAGGTAAGCCGCACACTAAGTGCCCATTTAAGAAGTGGCATCCTGTAGAAGCACCACGTTACTTCATGTGGCTTGAAGAGTGGAAGCGTGGTCGTAAAGACCGGATTGAGGAACACGCTCGTCAACGACGTATGCATGGGAGAGTGGCCAATGCCTGACCTCGACATCAACACGGTGCTTGCGAGTGCCAAAGCTGCATTGGCACGTCGTAAAGAAACTGGTGTGTTTCCATCGTCTGTCAATTTCGGTGTTCTTACTATCTGGCTCAACACGCTTGTTGAGTCCATGACCGAGTTGCAGAAAGCGCTTAACACAGCTGAGACGCGTATGAACACGCTTCAAGAAGAACTCATAAAAGCCAAAGAACCAATTCCTGTGAATCTCGTCATTGCAGGTACTGAAGTTCCGCTTGTGCTTGTTTCCGAGGTGATCAATGAGACGCGTGAAATCAAAGCATCTACGCCAGAACAGAGCGTGCGGGAAGACGTGGAAGGACAAGAAGGGTCTGAGGCACCTGTGTCGAGCACATGACCTTGAAACTGGCCATTGCCACTGCCCGTGTGGAGCATGTAATGACACAGCATCTTGACCTTGATTTGTTAGAACGCTTTATCACGAAGTACGATTGTGAGGAATGGAATGCCGAGACGGGCCATGCATTGTTAGCTGAATTACGAGAAGCGCGAACAGTGCTTGAACGACGTTGCGTGACTTGCGCACACTGTGATAATGAACCACGGACGTCTCGATGGCATGGCATTTTGAATGGGCCGTTTTGTGCAAAGGCCGGACGACGAATCAGTGACGATACGCCGAATGACGATGATGGAGAACCGATTGTGGTTCGGTGTGAAACGCTTGGGAATGGATGCTTAGCGTGGACGGCGTGGCGGGAGGGGCAGCATGAGTCGTAAGGTGAAGGTCGTCATTGACGAAGGCGAGGAGTTTCCTGTTTATAGTCTTGAGCCGTTAAAGAAACGGAAGGCCGGGGCATGGGAGAACGTGGTTGAGGTCGACCGCGACACGCTCAAGCGCTGGCAAGATGCCATCGCGGCGGCGAACGCTGTCAATGTGGAGCTAGGTGAACTGCACAACCGTTTGGAAACTGAACGTCGTAATCGAGAACTGGAAGCACGCCGTGCCAATTTCCGTTACGTGAATGATGGTGCCGTGTTAATGAAGGGCAAAGCAACCATCGGTCTATTGTTGGACGATGGCACTATCTACGAGGAACAGACTGTTAAGAATGACTCTAAAGCAGTGACGTGGTATAGAGTGACATATGGGAAAGTGGTCGTCGGGTACCAGTCGCGGATGCCGACGCCAAAGGGTATCCTGAAGGAGTTCCCTGAGTACAAGAAGGAAATCGTGCTGAAGGTGATGCTGCCAGATCCCGTCACGGCAAACGGCGGCGACATTACGCTCACGTTTGAGCAAGGCATTCACTTACTCTTATGACCAAGATACTCGTTTCGGTTAGTGAATGCGGTTCACCACCTTGGAGGATGCGTTTAGCTTGGTTATTCTTTTGGGTGGGTGCGATAATCATGGGTGTACGGTTACGTAGGCCCATTATTCATCAAGAATAAGATGAAATGTCCACGTCGTCGTCATGCTTCGTATGAACTTGGCAAAACAGCGCTATGGGTGATTGGTCAGCAAGGACGAATTAACACATCGAAGATGGGTGTGTTTCCGTGTAAGACGTGTCATGGTTGGCACATTATGAAAGTACCTCGAAATGACGTTAACCTAATCCGACAAGGAGAACACGATGAGCGAACCACAAACTGAACATTCGTTTGTTTCTTATGCTGGTGTCATCGAGACAGCAGCATGGCAGCGTAAGAAAATCACTGCACGACGGTGTGCTGGACTTGTGACATGGTGGGTCATGTGTGTTGTGTTTCCGCCACTGGCTATCGTAGCCAACGTAATCGTAGGCACTATCCTCGGTTTCGGTCGTGGCTTGATAAAAGGTGTACTTGACAGCTACACCGAACTGCATCGTTGGTGGGAACAGTTCGAGCAGATGGAAGACTAAGCGTAATGAGCAAGTCCATACGCGCACATTCCTATACTGTCCCTGGGATTGGCAAGATAGGGCCTCTCTTAACTTGTCAAAGGGTCGGTAGCCGTGCTACAGGCGAAGACTGTAGCCTTGCTCATTTTACTTACGTTTCATTATGACACCTGACCTATTCGCACATCAAGTTGTTGGTGTAGACGCGCTCGTTAAGTGGGATGACCCTGCCAATGGTCGAAAGATTGGCGGTGTGTTTATGCTCGCTGATGAGATGGGCGCGGGTAAGACAAAGCAAGTCATTGAAGCCGCACAGGTGCTTCATGAACGTGATGAGGTTGACCGTGTTGTGGTTGTGTGTCCCGCATCAGTTCGTCCAGTGTGGTATGACCCTGAATTAGGCGAACTCGTTAAGCACCTTCACACACCTGCATTCGTTACTGAATATCATGCTCGTTTGAGACAATGGGGTGATAAACGTGGTTTACGTTGGATTATCACGAATTACGATTTCATTCGTGACGATTCACGCCGCGCCATACTTAAACAGTTTTGTGGAAAGAAAACATGGCTTGTGCTTGATGAAAGTTCTGCAGTCAAGAACTACAAAGCACAGCAAACGAAAGCATGTTTAGACCTTCGTAAAGCATGTAGTCGTGTCACGCTTCTGAATGGCACGCCCATTGCGAATAATCCCGGTGACCTTTATAGTCAAGCGCGTATCATGGATTCGCGCATTCTTGACTGCAAGACGTGGTTTCATTTTCGTTCTCGCTATGCTCTCCTCGGTGGGTGGATGCAAAAGCAAATCATCGGGTGGCAGAACCTCGAGGACTTGCAACGGCGTATGGCACCATACGTGCTACGACGCTTGAAAAAAGATTGCATTGACCTTCCTGATAAGCTTCCACCCGTCGCATTAACTGTGCCATTAACAGAACGGACATGGGCTACATATAAGCAGATGCGTGATGAGATGGTGGCGTGGTTGTCAGATGAATCAGTATCAACTGCCTGGCACGCTGTGACGAAAGTTATGCGTCTTGCGCAAATCACAAGCGGCTTCGTTGGTGGTGTGGAAGTCGAGCCTATCGATGAGGTTGATAATCTAGGACTTGATGAAGTCGGCGAAGTCGTAGGCGTGGTGAAAGAAGAGGAAGACCCACTGCAATCACCGACACTAACTGTGCAAGAGGTAGGACAAGAAAAGCTAACGTTCTTCTTAAAGTGGCTTGATGAACGCCTCGAGGAGGACAAGAGTTTCAAGTGTCTTGTGTGGTGCAGGTTTAGGCCAGAGCTGGCACGCTTGGTCTCTGCACTTCAAGAACGCGGAAGTGTGATAGTCGGCGAAATACGAGGTGGTCAGAAGAAAGAAGAACGGGCAGCCGCACTACGACTCCTTGACCCTCGCACAGCTCCAGACGGGCCAGTCATCGTGTGCGGAACGCCAGCGAGTGGAAGCATGGGCTTAAACCTCGCATCAGCACATACTGTTGTGTACTTGAGTAACGATCACAGTTTGAAGACGCGCCTACAAAGTGAGGATCGCGTACATCGTCCGGGACAAATTAATCACGTCAGCTACTATGACGTCCTTGCGACAGGCCCACAAGGTCAGCAAACAATCGACCATGTGATTATCAAGGCCCTACGAAACAAGGAGGCGTTAGCGACGTGGACGACACAAGCGTGGGTGGATGCTTTAAAAAGAGAGTGAAATGACTCGATAAACCACGGGTTTATTTGATACAATAGACCAACTCGAATCATGCAACGATACATGATTCGACCAAGAGGACCAAAGATGTCCACGCTTGGCTTTACAGGAACGCAAGTCGGTCCTACCTTTGAGCAATTCAAGTCGTTCTGCCAACTGTTGCGACGTCTCGTTAAACACGGTTATCGAGAGTTCCATCACGGTGACTGTATCGGTGCTGATGCTGTAGCCGCGCTTGAAGCTACACGTCTTGGCATGCGTTTAGTCAGTCACCCGTGTAATATCGTCTCGAAACGCGCCTTCACACCTGCTTGTGAAATTCGTCCTGTATATCCTCCACTCGTTCGTAATCGTCACATCGTCAACGAAAGCAACGTGATCATCACTATGCCCCGTGGAAAGGAGGTGCTTCGCGGTTCAGGAACATGGGCAACCATACGGTATGCCCGTAAGCGTCAGGTACCCGTCATCATCGTGTGGCCGTGTGGCCGCATTGAAGCCGAACGTTTACCTGATGCCATAAGAATGGAGGTGTGAGTGGCATCAAAGTACGTGAACGTCATCGACAAGCTTCCACGTATGCTAGCAACTGAGCCAGCGTATCAAGAAAAAGTGGAAGAAGCCAAAGCGAAGCTTGTGACTGAACTCAACATTGAGTTGAAGGCCAGCGTGTTGGCCCGTGAATATGCTTCGCTTCGTGCAGAACGTGATCGCATCGAGGATGAGTTATCAGACGTGAATCTTAACCTCGAGGCGGTCTCACAACTGCTTATCGCACAGTATGAAACCGAAGGCACAACTTCGGTGAGACTTGCTACGGGTCAAACAATTCGTATGCAGATTGAACCGTACGCGCAAGTGCAAGACCGTGAACAGTACCGATTGTGGTGCATCGCGAATGGTCTTGAACGAAGCATGATGCTGCCGTGGCAGACAACCAACTCACTCGTCAAAGAACGTCTCTTGGCTGGTGAAGTCGAACCAGACGGTGTTATCGCAACCGCACGCACAAAGATTGTGCTGCAGAAAGCATGAACATGCCTAGGGCAAGAGTACGTTCTCTTTCACGTGCTGAACAGCTTACACATGCCACGGCCAGGAACTGCCGTGACTTGAGCACCGCTGATTTGATGGCGCGTGCGATGTTGATGGCATCGGCCATTCACGACAGTGAAGAAGAGATTCTTCGACTCCGCAGTGAGCTTGCTAAGTACACTGCTCGCGTCACGGCAGATCGCGCCGAGCTGCTGGGCCTGGAACGTATCCTCGAGTCTCGTCGGTAGTCAACACGTAACCCGTAGGAGAGTGCATGAGTGAAGAACTGATGGTTCCCTTTCAGGGAGCGATGGACCGTCCCAAAGCTCTCACACCCGGTGACCTCACCGGAACCGAAGGCATCGGGCTCGACGACATTCGATTGCAAAGACTGGCCATCGCACAGGGCCTCTCTGAGCAGATCAACCCGGAAAGCTCCAGCCACGTGGATGGCCTCAAGCTTTTCGACATGTTCAACGATCTCACGGGCGAGATCTATGGGCGTGGTCCCATGACGTTCGTGCCGATTCGCCGTGACGTGCGGTGCATCGAGTTCAAACCGCGGAGTGAAGGCGGCGGCGTGGTCGACTTGAACGTCCCGCTGAACGACCCGCGTACACTGTGGACGACGAATGCCGATGGTGAACGTCAGCCGCCGCGTGCTACTCGTTACGTGGAGTTCGTTGTCCTCTTGCTTCGTCCTGGTGTGAGGCCCGAGCTTGTCGTCCTCAGCATCAAGGAAACGAACAAGTTCAATCGTCGTGCAGCTGAGCAGCTGACGATGTTCATCATCCAGCGTCAAGCGCCCATCTATGCTGGCGTGTACACGCTGTCCAGCAAGAGCGAAAAGAACGACAGCGGCACCTTCGGTGTGTACGTTGTCAAGAACGCAGGATGGGTTCCTGTCGACGCGCCTGACGGCGCGAAGCTCTTCCAGTACTGCAAGACGACACACGAGTCGTTGGCCGGTAAGGTCATCATCGTCGAGCGTGAACCCGGTGATGAACCCACTGAGGCCGAGGCTACGTCGTTCAACACCTCGAGGATGTGACCTCAGGTAAGATGGTTTGACAATCGACAAGCCGGCAGCCCGACGTGGGTTGCCGGCTTATTGCATCAGCTCTTGACAATGCGTAAGATGTCTTGTGGGCTTACTTCCTCGTATGTGATGTCAGTGCCTTCACATGCATTGTACACATCCACATTGAACAAGTGTGAGTCAAGTGTGAGCCCAAAGTCCATGGGCTTGACCCACGACTTAGGCATGTCATAGTGTGGGTAAGGGTGTGCATGGAACCAACAGCGCTTGATGCCCAGCAGCTTGGCCATTGCGTGCAGGTTCTCACGTGTGTAAGGCGTGCACACGATGTGTCTTTGGTTGTTGAAAAAGATTTTCATAAGTCGATTCTAGCAGGCCAAGGCAACCGAGTCAACGACGGGCATGTGGCTTGTGTTCAGGAGTAGAACACATGTTCAAGACCCAACGTGCATTTCTCAAGTTACAGGCACGTCACTCCTGTAACTTGCGATTTCACGTAGAGCGTGATTTTCACTTTCGGCGAGCTTAACGATGCAACAATCGACCAACCAGTGGAAACACGTTCTGATGCCATTTGATGCCATTATGGGCAGACGTGAAAACGGCCTGATATTCGTCAAATGGCCTGCCAAAGGACCCGGAACTCCGGCCATAGAATCTATCGACAACCACTCCGGAAGTCCTTCTGACCTAAGATTTGCACGTAATTTCTGGTCGATTTCTGGCATATTCGACCAATAACCCCAACAATTCCCGGGATTCGTGGTTTGGTTGACTTCCACAGTTTCTCGGCTACACGCTTCACGTGTAGTAGAATAGTCACCCACATTGTGTCGGGTTTTCAACAGGAGTGTCAAAACCTTGACACTGCACGTCCAATTTTCGTCTGGGAGCGTGTTTATTGGGGTTTTTCACTCCCGCTCTTATAAAGCGTTGACCTGCATAGCTTTATAAACTTTTTTCACGGAGTGCTTTTTTCTCGTTACAACTGGCACTGGCTGGTCGATAATTGTCTCGTCGCCCCGATCCTTGACAACGAAATCGAACGGTGGCCGGGTAGAAGGGATGATGCAATCCCTTGGGGGATGGCTCCGACAGGCACTATTCGATTTCGTCGTTCTTTCCAAATTGAAGACGAACAGTGGTTGGTCGATAGTCGAAGGTCAGCGATGACCGCACCGCGCAAGCGGCAGCGAGAGCCACCTTTGATGAGGCCGATGGAAACTGGCGGGAACGTCGTGATGACGTGCAAGGGCTTTACCAGTTTGAAGCGGCCGTGGCTGACCTAGATGACAAGACACTACGAGTAGCACTCGCAAGACGGTCATCGTGTTTGGAACCTGTCAAGTAAATCGACGATGTGGGAGCGCTGACTGACCTTTGGTTGGTCGAACATCCAAGTAAGGCGCAACGGAGTCGAGGCACTGGTGATGGGTGCCACCCACACATCCCGGGTGGAGGCGCAGGTTCTTATGGGACCCGAAGTAACGTGTTCGCACGTAGCTGCTCACGCGGCGCAATCGGGCAGAACCGAAACGCACGAGGTCAGGGATGAGTGACCAAGCCCGTGAGATCGGGCGACGTCTTGGTCGGGAACCGACCTAAAGACGACCGACTCGAGTGCAAAGGCCAATGGGAGAAACTGACGCGCTCCCTAGCTGCCACGTGTGGCGGTGCAAGCCAAGGTCGCGAAGAAAGAATGTCAATCCTCCAACATCAAGCAATCCTCATGGGTGAGGGCGGTGGGCAACGTGTCCACCGTAAACCCACAAGCCGGTCCCAAGTCCGGCAAGGAGGACATTATGGCGCGCAAGCATACGACGACGTTCCCGGTTAGCTTCTTCAACTCGCCGCGCGACATCGAGGCTGGCAACATCACGGTGCCCGCCGTCGGCAAGACGTTCGGTTGCAGCGTAGCGGCACCGGGCACTGGCCGTAACCTCTACCGTGTCATCAGCGAACCGTACCGGGCACCGTATTACGACGGTGACGACAACGAGCACTGGGAGACAGTGGTGCTTTGCGAGTACCTCGGCGGCAACGTTCGTGAGCTAACGGTGGCGGACGTTATCTAAGGGTGAGGGTGCCGGCCGCGTAGGCCGGCTGTAAACCCACAAGCCGGTCCCAAGTCCGGCAGGAGGACATCATGTTCAACATCATGTGCCGAGTGAGTGGTGGCGTGACGGGAAGCCGTGAGGCCCTACTCAAGGACGGAAACGGCAACGTGAAGTACTTCGAGGACAAAGCGATCGCAAGCCTCGAGGCCTTGAGGTTGACCCAAGAGACGAACACGATTTACTCGACAGCGACGTTCTCGTACTGGGTAGTCGAGGAGGACAGCTTGGCCCAAGACCCGAACCCGGCGCCTTACTGCCCCCCACGTTGCGTTCGGCAATGCCTGTGCCATCTGTGACGAAGACGCTGACAGCCTCGAGTAGCGCAGAGGACGCTGGCTTGACAATCAGCCAGCGTAATGCGGCAGGCCGGTTCCAAGCCCGGCCAATCACCACGCACAGGAATGGAGGAAAGTATGGCACTCACGGCCGACCAGATCACGAAGATCCGTGCACTGACGACCAATGACATCCAGTCCGTCTATTCGGGCAAGGATGGCAAGTGCTGCTGCGGTTGCAGCGGCAAGCATTCCTACAGCCTCAAGTTCCGTGAGCAGGCTGGCAAGCACCGTGGCTATAAGATCGACGACGACGAGATCAACGATCGGATGGTGACGCGGGTACTGAACATCGTCAAGTCGGCGGACGCTGACATCCTCGACCTCGGTGACAGCTACGTCGCTGCCGCGCTCGGTGGTCGCCTCTACATCGCCTACTTCTCGTAACGCAGAGGACTGGTCGCGCAAGCGACCAGTAATGCGGCAGTCCGGTTCCAAGCCCGGACGACAGCCCAGAAGGAGGGCACGATGGAGAAGAAGCAGACGGCGCAGAGCGAGATCAGCGCGGTCGTGACCCGCTGGCATCGCTACCGTGTCACGTTGACGTTCGCGGACGGCCGTGAGGAGCAGCGGTTCTTCAGCGGCCCCGAGCTGGCCAATGCCTACGGGTGCGGTTGCGTGACGGCCTACGGGAGCGACCTCGTCCGCTGGACGGTGGCGCTCGCGAAGCTGGAGCCGGAGCGGCGCGGCCCGAGCGTGGCGGACATGGTGCGGCAGCGCGACGCGTTCCGCCGCGCCGGATACGAGTGGCCGAGCGGTCGGAAGATCGCGCGGTGAGGTGCAGAGGGCCGGGCGTGCGGAGCGCCCGGATCAATGCGGCAGTCCGGTTCCAAGCCCGGCCAACGGAACACGCATAGGAACGGAGGAAAGTATGTTCACACTCATCAACACCACCACCCGGAACGCCTTCTACACCATCACCCGCCGTGGGACGACTGTGATCGTCCGGTGGGGCCGGATGGGAACCCGCGGTCAGGAGAAGCGGTTCAACTTCTCGACCGTGGCCAGCGCGATGGTCTTCCTCGAGGAGAAGATGGAAGACAAGCTTGTGAACCGGAACTACCGAATGGTTCACGCCTAACGCAGAGGACTGGTCGCGTATGCGACCAGTAATGCGGCAGGTCGGTTCCAAGCCCGACCAATTAACCACGCATAGGAATGGAGGACAGTATGTCAGTAGAGGTTACTCATGTGGTGTTTCATCACATTTACCCGGCAGCTGATGTCGTGGTTCCAATCGATGAGGCATGGGGCTTCTACGAACAAGCCCAACGGGAACACAAGGCATACGAGGTTGTGTACCTTCACGTGAAAGACTCAACTGGTAGGACGTGGCGGTGTTTCGGTAAATTCTGGATGGTGTGGGACATCGACATGCAGGTATGGCGCATCACCCGGTTCGGGACTGGAGCTTACGGTGACGGCTACGGTCCTCACAATCCACACTTGGTTGGTCGGGACATCCGGTCGCGTATGTTGAGTGGTCACTGGCTTCCTTGCCTTGTGTAACGCAGAGGACACCGGCTTCGGCCGGTGTAATGCGGCAGGTCGGTTCCAAGCCCGACCAATTAACCACGCATAGGAATGGAGGACAGTATG
>Ga0113563_10003124_pt1 | contig 10224 bp, 8 predicted proteins | sample Mud3Dept3metaG_FD_80117 | JGI IMG/M metagenome (GOLD analysis project Ga0113563, IMG submission 80117) | Freshwater wetland microbial communities from Ohio, USA, analyzing the effect of biotic and abiotic controls - Mud 3 Core 4 Depth 3... | ecosystem: Environmental > Aquatic > Freshwater >...
AAATCCCTTTTCTTCATGATCATCGGTTTGTTCGCCTTTTTCGCGTACATTTACTTTTTTGTGGGTTTCGGGGAACTATTCACTGTCCTGCAAACCGTAAACTCAACCGAATACGCTTTCTACTATTCGCTCGCAATTACTGTGGTCGTGCTTAGCTTCTTCTTCACTGCGCTTGCGTGGCGTGAACTCATGAATTCTCTCTCGCTAAGAATCAAGCTAAAGAACATCTTCCTTTACACGTGGATCGGCAACTTTGTGGATCTCGCCGTCCCATGTCAAGCAGTGTGCGGAGAAGTCACAAAAATCTATCTTGTGCATAAGGATAACAGGGATAATTACGGCAACATCGCAGCATCTTCGTTGACCAACCGAATTATTGCATTCTTCATGTCATCGGTCGGATTGCTTACGGGCATAGCCTTGGTTCTGACGAGGATCAGCGAAGTTCCGCCTTTGATTCTGCAATTGCTCGTGGTCGCTCTTGTTGGAACCATCATCTATCTTGCAGTGCTGTTCTATCTGGCGCTTGATGAACGAGCAGCGGGCAAATTGGCTGACATCCTCTTCAAAGTGGTTAGCACGTTGCGGTTGAACAGGTTTCTGCCCGCAGATTTGCAAGAGAAAGTTCAGAGCTCTTTGCTGGTTTTTCACCAAGGCTTCAGAACATTCCGGGACAAACCTAGATATCTGGCGAAGCCTATCCTCTACCAGCTCGTCTCTCTGCTGTTGAACCTCTCGGCTTACGTATTAGTCTTCTACTCTCTCGGCTTGAGGGACCTATACGTTGACTTTTTTATCATTGTGTACTTCATCGTGGGTACAGTGCAGATTTCTGCCGCAGTCTTCTCTGTAGGCGCATTGGATATTGCCTTGGCAAATGTTTTCGTGTTTTACGGAGTCCCAGACATCGGTTTTGGCGCTCTTGCCGCCACATTGCTGAGGTTCCTGACATTTTGGATGCCCTTAGTGGTGGGCTACCTGATAATTCAGGGGCTTGGCGCAGGTAGGCTGTTGAATCCCAAAGCTAGAGAGACTATCGAGATGCAGGAGACTATTGAGCGTCAACCCTCAAGCGTTTATTCTTCAACGAGTTGTATTTTCAAGAGTTCTGTGCATAATGGCTATGGCATGTGGAGTAGGCTGAAAACCGAGTTTTCTTTCATGCGCGGCAACCTGCTCACGTTAATAGTTACATGGCTTTTCTTTTTCTTTGCCTACTCTGCCGTGGCAACTTTTGAGTCGCCGTTTATTCAGGAACTCGGGGCTTCGCCATCATTGTTGGTTCCGTGATTTTGCTGGCAGTGAAAGAACCATCAAAACGGGAACTCTGAGAGGACAGGCACCGTAACAGATAAAAACCATAGCGTCATCCATCAAACCGTAACTGAGGACAAACGCATGCCAACAGAAGTTACTGATGTTGAAAAGTTCGTGGCGCTAAGCGCCAAAGCCAAAGGCTGCAACGTGAAGCGGTTAAAAGACGTTGTTAAGTTGAAGCTTCGCACTCCAACTCAGCTATACACGTTGAAAGTTGAGCCATTGAAAGCGGACGAACTTATTAAGAAGCTTAAGTGCGAAATCGAAGAAGTCTAACATTTCTTATTTGTCGATCCATAAATCAAGATAGCCCTCACGGGGAGGTTTTTGAGCTGTTAATGTTTTATTAAGTTGAGTCGTTAAATGGTAAAGTGTGGTTCTATGAATTCTGATCTACTTCAGCAGCTTTCAGAGAAGTCCATTTCGAAGGAAGAACTAATAAAAGCCGTTGAGGATGATTTCAACCTTCTTCCCCTCGTGATTCAAGGGGTATCCTCAAACAACCCCAGAGTAAGATACGGTTGTGCAGGTGCTCTTGCCACCTTAAGTGCAAAACATCCTGCATACCTGTACCCTCACATGGACTTCTTCGTCAACCTTCTAGACAACAAGAGACGGATTCTGGTCTGGAATGCAATTGCTGCACTCGCTAACCTTTGCGCAGTTGACATCCACAAGAAATTCGACGCCGTCTTCAACAAGTATTACGCGTTGCTTATGGACGAATACATGGTTACAGTGGCAAACGTTGTCGGCAACTCGGCGCGAATCGCAAATGCAAAACCATATCTTGTACCGAAAATCACTGGGAAACTCTTGGAAGTCGAACGAATTCGTATTTCACCACATTTGACTGAGGAGTGCAAACGAGTGATAACACAACAAGCCATCGATTCGTTTGATCAATTCTTTGACCTGATGAGCGCCGACGAGAAAGCCAAGGTTATTTATTTCGTGAAAAAGCATTCAGAGAGCCCTCGGGAATCTCTTAAGAAAAAAGCAAACAGTTTTCTGGTCCGGCGGCTCGCAACATAGCAGTCCTTGAATGAGAAAGGATAATGCATGAGTTAGGCAAGCAGAAACAGCATATACGTCTCGCTTGACGGTCTCCGAAAGCTTAATTCGTGACCATCCCAATTAGCTTTCGCAGAGGCGAGATTTTGAAGAAGAAAACAACCGAGCCTCAATGCAGACACTGCGGAGAACCCATCGACGACTGTAAGTGTGTTTGTCCCTACTGCGGCGAAACAGTCCATTGCACCTGCTGCATAGGCGCAGACAAGGTAACCGGCGGATAGATCGAGTTCCTCTCGCCATGTATTGTTCAGGTTGTGAAAAACAGAAATGACAATTGAGAGCATAAACTGGATGGCAGGGGGAGCCCAAGGGGCAGGCGTGGACGCAGCTGCCACGATTTTTGGCAGGGCCTGCGGTTACGGTGGACTCTGGGTTTTCGGAAGGAGAGAATACCACAGTAACATAAAGGGGTTGCACAGCTACTTCCACCTTCGTTTAGCAAAACAGGAAGTTTTGGCGAACGTGAACGATGTCGACCTGCTGGCAGCTTTCGATGCGGAAACTGTAGTCAGGCACGTGCAGGAAGTTGTTCCCAAAGGCGGGATAATTGTGGACGCTTTGGAAATGGGTGTCAAAGTCCTTGAAATTCCGACGTTACCGCCAGAGTTCAGGGCGGAACTGAAGAAATGGATGATTGAAAACAACATTGGCGAGACTTTAAAGGATGTATTGGAATACGCCAAGAAGCACAATGTAAAAGTTTTCCCCGTTCCTTACAGGGCTATTCTAGCTAACGTTGGAAAAACTCTGAATACCCCTCAGTTGAGCAAAATAACTCGCATGATTAACGTGTTGACAATTGGCGTTTCTTTCGCGTTGCTCAAATACGATAAGGGTCTCGTGGAACGAGCGATCCGAGCCCAATTTCCCCAGAAAATCGTCAACATGAACATCATCGCACTGGATCAAGCTTACGAATTTGCAGAAAAAACATTCAAGGCAGAGTTCAAGCACAAGCTCGAGAAAATCGATGTAAGCGAAGAAAGAGTTTTCTTAACTGGAAATCAAGCGGTCGCAATGGGAAAAGTGCTCGGAGGATGCCGTGTACAAACCTACTACCCCATAACTCCAGCGGCTGACGAAAGCGAGTACTTGGAAGCCCACGAAATTTTGAAAACACGTGACGAGGAAGAATCCATAGTCGTCATACAAACTGAGGATGAGATTGCAGCGATTAATTCCGCGTCAGGAGCCTGCTTAGCTGGTGCAAGAGCAGCAACGTCAACCTCTGGCCCTGGATTTTCGCTCATGGCAGAAGGGCTAGGCTGGGCGGGCAACAGCGAAGTCCCGGTTGTCATCACGTACTACCAACGCGGCGCCCCAGCTACTGGCTTGCCCACGCGACATGGCCAGGCTGACCTGCGCTTTGCGATGCATGCAGGACATGGAGAGTTCGCCAGAATAATCCTAGCATCTGGCGACATCAAAGAGTGCTTCTATGACGCAGCAAAAGCTTTCAACCTAGCAGAGAAGTATCAAATGCCCGTAATCCATCTCATCGATAAAGCAATGGCGAACTGCTCCCAGACCTATCCCATATTTAACTACAGGGGATTCAAAATTGACCGTGGCGGCTTACTCACCGAGAAAGACTTAGAGGGCAGTGAGTACAAACGCTTCCAATTTACCGAGACAGGCATCAGTCCCAGAGCGGCTTTAGGAACCAAAAACGCAGTCATGTGGTATACGGGTGACGAACACAACGAGTCCGGACACATCAGCGAGGAACCCTTGAACCGAAGGCTGATGATGGAGAAGCGGATGAAGAAACTGGACCTTGTCGACAAGGAAGTACCCGCTGAAGAGAAAATGAACTTTTTCGGCGCCCCATTATCGGAAAACTGCGTCGTCAGCTGGGGCTCGCCAAAGGGTGCGATAATCGAATCTATACGTATGCTCCAAGAAGAAGGCTTCAACTTAGGCTTCCTTCAAATGCGAATGCTAGATCCTTTACCCGCGGAAGCCGTTAAACGTGTATTGATGGGGAAAAAACGGATAATCGACCTCGAAGACAATTATACAGGGCAGTTAGGCGGAATCATCAAGGAAAAGACTGGAATCAGCCCAACGCATTATGTGTTGAAATACACAGGGCGACCCACTTCAACAACTGAAGTGTATAATGCGCTCAAGGCAATTATGACAGGCAAAGCGACTGAAAAGGAGGTTTTGATGTTTGGTAGCTAAACCGTCAGACTACCGAGTCTCCGATGTTTACGCAGACTGGTGCCCAGGATGCGGCGATTTCGGCATCATGAATGCACTCCAGATGGCGTTCGCTGAACTCGAGTTGGAACCGCATCGTGTTGTAATGGTTTCAGGCATAGGCTGTTCTGGCAAAGAACCACATAACGTGAAAGCCAACGGAGTCCATACGCTTCACGGAAGAACACTGCCTTTTGCCATGGGCATAAAAATTGCCAACCCACAGCTCGAGGTGTTAGCCATTGGAGGCGACGGCGACGGACTTGGCATTGGTGCCGGTCACTTTGTGAACACCGGGCGACGCAACCTAGACATGACATACATAATCCACAACAACGGCGTTTACGGCTTAACAAAGGGACAGGCAGCTCCTACTCTGAAACGTGATTTGCAGACAAAGTCTCTGCCGAGACCCAACATCAACGAAGCAGTGAACGCGATTGGCTTAGCAATAATTTCGGGCTACACGTTTGTCGCCCGATCCTACGCCTACGACGTCAAACACCTTAAGGACGTAATTAAGATGGCGATTCAACATAAGGGCTTAGCCTTCGTGGAATGCTTGCAGCCTTGCCCCACGTACAACGACATTAACACGAAGGACTGGTATGCTGGTGAAGACCGCAAAGATGCAGATGGTAAACCTCAATCTCGATTATACAAGCTGGAAGAAATGGGCTTCGATCCTGAAGTTCGAGATTGGAAAGACGATTTTTCAAAGAAAATGATCGCACTGGAGAAGGCTCAAGAGTGGGGCGACCAAATTCCCATCGGCGTATTCTACAAAAAAGAGTACGAGACCACCTATGAAGATCGATTAACCGCAAGGATACCATTTTACCCCACGAGACCGCCCGCGAAGCAGAAACTCGGCGACGAGGAAAGCAACTCGTCAGTAGATCTTTCAGAGTTCCTCGATAGTCTGAAAACAAGCTAACCGGAATTAAAAACGCGTCTAATGGGAAACAGTCATTTTGCCGAATTTGCCAACGTTGAGTTGAACTTCGCCCTTGAAGCTCGTGACGTAGCCATTCTCAATACTTATGCGGTCGTTCACGTTAATTTGGGCGATTTGCTCGTTCCACAAGGTTAGCTTTATTTTTCCCGTTTCGTCTGCGACCAAGGCGTCTGCAACTGTATATGTTTCGTCCTTAAATCGCGACATGACTTGGCGAGGCGTCCCTTTTTCGACGACTGTGGCTTCAACGCTAACGCGCTTCATACCGTTCCTCAAATCTGAAATGTTCAACCAAGCACTCTCCTATTTTCCCCAAACTACTTCTGGAGACCAACGCCATTTTGGTGTTGATTCTGAAGCGGTTTTCTGTGCAGAGAAACCTGCTCAACCAATATAAATCTTGCTTATACCAACGCGCTCAGCCTAAACCCAGGAAACCCAAAATAGTTATTGTCAGCACCAAACTTGCAGCAGATACTAACATGCATTTTGGCCAGCTAAATGTCTGAAAGCTTGCGGTCCTTTCGCTCTCAACTTCGGTTGAACCTAGCAGATTAGCAGGAGCAATTCCTGTCACAGCACGTGTTATGAAAGTTCCCAAGCCAAATAACCAAACCCATATCGCAATCTGTAAGTAACTCCCAATCTGGAAAACGGATGCCAGGTCTGATTGAATGACTTGAGCTGCTGCTTCGCTTTCGCCTGGAATGTAGGCTACTATTTCAAGTGGATAGTACACGTCGGGCAACATTGCAGAGTAAACTCCTGTGAGGACAAAATATTGCACCACTAACACCACCAATGCTACGCCCACGGCTACCATGACTGGCTTCCAAACGACGTTGCCCCTCAACCCTTTGATCAGAAGATATATGAGTCCTGTTAGCAAGAGCCATTCGAAGAGGAACGGCGTGGTTGAGTTCAATGCAGCGTTAATCAGCACCGAACTTGCGTTTATGTCCAGCAACCCCTTGAAGACGCCTCTGAAGAATAATCCGTCAACTTTCAAATCAACGCTAGAAGCTTCTGTCCAAGCGAAATCCATTCTTAGGCCAGTTATGTTTTGCCAATCAGGACTACCCATAGTAGACCAGCCGGTTTCAACTGGGACCGTGATGTTGTTCCAAAGATGCTGGGCGACAATTGTTACGTTCGAAAAAGCCTGAGATAAGTCATATGTGAAATAATTCGTTGGGCCTAAAGAATACAAGTACAAAGTTGCATTAATAGGAACCGAGGATGGAGAATCAATCTTTACTCTGATTGAAAGATTCCTGAAGCCATTAGGCCCGCAATTCACGGATTCTCCGAAATCGTTCAGGAAGAGTTGCACGCCATTTGCGCTATCCGCTTTAAATTCGATACTAGTAGTATTGAAATATTGAACGCTACTGTTTATGTAATCTACATGATTCTCCGATATGGTTACTCCCGAACTTGCCTGCCAGTAGGAAGCAACTTCAGTCCAAACGTCTCCTTGCTGTCCAGTGGGCATAGTTTGTTCAAGAAACGATCTCGTACCAATAATATAGGCAGAGCCTACCTGTACCGCTACAAAAAGAACGACAACAATGAGCGGTGCTAGGAACTTGGGGTTTTGAACGATTTTTTTGAAGGCTTTGTGGGGTGCGTAGATAGCTTCAACGATTTCTTGTACTGCCAATCTGGTTAAACTTCCGTTCGTATGAATTCAACTGAGGAATTAATTAAATGTTCGCTACATCCCAAGTTTCAATCGCCGATATGTCGAGTAATCCACATACTCAATGAATGGGTTCTCGGCCTGATACTTCACATTCACCCTCTGGCGCTTTCTCTTGCTGACAATCTGCTCGGTAGTCCTCAACAAATACGAGTCGCTCCCAGCTCCAGAACCGTAACTCGTAACCAATATCAACTCATCCGGATTTGCCACATCCAAAACCGCAGCTAAGCCAACCGGCGAACACCCTGAGTAGGTGTTGCCAAACTTGTTAACCAGAAGCGACAACTCATATTGGTCCGGCTTGAATCCAAGCTCCTTGGCAACTTTGACTGGAAATTGCGGGTTAGGTTGATGAGCCACAAAGTAATCAACATCACCAGCCTTCAAGCCTCGCTTCTCCATCAGCTTTGAGGTAGCCTTTCGCACGTGCTTAAAGTAGGCTGGGTCACCCGTGAACCGTCCTCCATGCATCGGGTAAGGCTCGTTGTCTCTTCTCCAGAAGTCAGGCGTGTCGCTCGTGCATGAGTACCAGCCTTCAATCTCAGCAATGACGTCGTACTTGCCAAAAATGTAAGCAGCGCCACCGTAACCCACAAAAAGATCAAGTTCGCCACCCGGGCAGCCACGTGGGGCTGACTGTGAGTTGTCAGCGCCGATGACCATGGCATACTTCATACCACCTTGAGGATAACTCACCAGAGCCGCCGCGTCTTTGAACATGCTTGTGGCTGCTTTGCATGCAAATTCGGTGTCAACAGCATCCACAGCTTGAACATCCTCTTCTTCCTCGCCTAACTTCAGTACCTGAGCAACCTTTGAAGCAATGGGCTTGACAGCATATGGATTGGATTCTGTGCCCACATAGATTTTTCCAACCAATGCACTGTCGACGCCAGAGTGGATCAGAGCCAATTTCCCAGCTTCCACTGCAGCAGTAACTGCGTCCTCGTCGAGGAAGGGAACCGCGCGTTCCATTCCATTTTCTTTAATTCTGAATCGTGAAGTGTACATACCATAGCCCACGATACCCGCATGCTCATTCTCTTTGCTATGCTCTGTGATGTTGTATTCTTGATGCGGGTAGTATTCGTCTGCCAGACTAAAAGCCAGAGAAATCGTGGGAATTACGTCAGATTCGGAGACTGAATGACGCCTTCGGAACCTGGGCACAACTTCTCTTCCTTCGAGCTCCGATAAATCTATGTTTTCACCGTTCTTCAGGATTTGATCCGTAAGTCTTCCTGGAACACGGATTTTCCCGCCATGGAAGGATACAATGCCATAGATGAAACTCTGTAGCTTAGTAAATTTGTTCGTTGGCTCACTAACTAGCGTACAGAGTTCAAGTTTGCCTTTGTCATAAAAGAGGTCTATGTTTTCCATCTTTCCGAAACTTTTCCGTCCGCAGTTCCCACAGTAATCGCGAATTTCGAAATACTCTTTACCGCAGTTTCGGCAGCGACTCGCCCTAAGTCTGTCACCCAGATAAGAAACCCTACGTTCAATAGGTTCGCTACTCATCTTTTAGTCTCTCCCCAGTACGGTGACATAGCTCTTTGTACCGAAACCTTCGAACTCTTGCGTGCAACCGTATTTCGGCGGCTGATCCGTGCCTTTTACTTGTCTGTCGCGAGCTTCGCCTCTGAGTTGCCTGAAAACCTCGAAGACTTGAGCGCCTCCCGTGGCTCCAAGCGGGTTTCCATCTGCCTTCAGTCCTCCGTTGGTGTTCACTGAAAGCTGCCTATCCTTCAATTGGTAGAAGCCATCGTATTCTTCGCACCTACCGCGAATAGATTGCCATGCGGTGCCTTCTTCGCAGAAACCCAGGTCTTCCATCGTAACCAGTTCCATCACAGTGGACTGGTCATATAGCTCAGCGATTTCGATATCCCTAAGAGTCACGCCAGACATGCGCAGGGAGTTCGCCATGGCTATTCGTGTTGCCAGGAAATGAGTCAAGTCTGCTCTGCCAGGGAAATTTAGGTAGTCTGTGGCTGAGGCGCAGCCGAGAACATAGACGGGTTTCTCTGTTAGCTTTTTGGCAACTTCCTCGTTTGCCAGTATTACCGCTGAAGCGCCATCGGAGATAGGAGCAAAATCGTAGAGACCCAGCGGTTTCCTCGCCTGTTCCCTTGCGCTGAGGACGTGCTCAATCGTGATTCTTCGTTGAAACTGCGCATATTCATTCTTCAAGGCGTGAGCGTGGTTCTTTACGGCAACCTCAGCAACCGCAAGTTTTAGTTTCCCGAGGTTCTCCCCTTGAATGCCATATTTCTTCACATAAGCTCTAAGCATTAATTCATGGTTTACTTCAGGGGTGCCTCCCGCATAATAGCTCCACGGATCTTCCAAAAGCATAAGGTCATCACGAATCTTGTCCCAGCGATCGGTCATTTTCTCGATACCTCCTACAAGAACAGTGGAGTACGCACCTGACCTTATCGCATGACAAGCAGTCAATAGGGCGGCGCTGACTGAGCGAGTGACTTCCATTGGTACATGAAGTTCCGTAAGTTCTGAAAGAAAGCCTTCCTCCAAACCCAGCTTGTTCGTTATTGGGAGAAAGCAGTCGGACATGTAGCAGGCTTGAAGATCTTTTCGTTCCAATCCTGATTCTTTAGAGGCTGCCAGCCAAGCCTCTTCGATGAGTTTCTCGGGTTCTTTGCCATAATGTTCCCCGAACTTTGTTCTGCCGACGGCAACTATTGCTGGATGATTAGGCATGAAGATAGTCACATCTTGAAAGATGAATACACTCTTTATATAGTACTTTTAAGTGTTTGCCAAGAATAGCCAAAAATTAAAAGAGAACGATTTCAGTTGATTTGGCGTTGCAAGGTTCGGATTGCACGATATCCAAGCAGCATCAAGATGAAGCCGCTTATCAATTCGGCAAATGTCAGCAGGTCAAACACCTGCGCGATCGCCTTTGAGACGCCTATCGCAAGCAAAAGTAAGCCGA
>Ga0113563_10003126_pt1 | contig 10224 bp, 11 predicted proteins | sample Mud3Dept3metaG_FD_80117 | JGI IMG/M metagenome (GOLD analysis project Ga0113563, IMG submission 80117) | Freshwater wetland microbial communities from Ohio, USA, analyzing the effect of biotic and abiotic controls - Mud 3 Core 4 Depth 3... | ecosystem: Environmental > Aquatic > Freshwater >...
ATGACATTATGTAATTTATTTATGGATTTCAAAAACTCTAAAATACCTTCCAGAGTTTCAACATGTGTACATGCTAATGGAACATAGATAAGCACGTTATTCGGTTTTAGAACTACACGTCGATTACCAATTGAACGCTTAATTTGCCTGGAGAATGGCTTAAGTGCTTTGAAAGCCATATCTGCCCGGTCGGTACCGGTACTTATTGAAACAGGTTTATCAACGCTCTCCTGACCAGAATCAGTAAAAAAAGTATTTATTGTGAAAGAATTGGTTAAAGCAACTCCTCCTAATATTGAAGTTTTTAAAAAATCCCTGCGGTTATAGTCATTAATGCTCATATTAATAGATATTAATGGAAAATTCATTCTCCCAGGTAAGCGCAAATCAGTTTGTTGTCGTTCCTGGCAAAAACATAGCGATTTGCGAAAGCCGGGTGACTCCAGGTTACGCCGGTTCCTTTGCGGTTCAATTGGCCGGTTGTGGGATCAATAAGTTTAGCGCGGCTGATTATTTTTATTCCTAGTGGGGAAAGTTCGGTAATGAGAAGTTCTCCGTGTTCATTGAACATCCAGGTTTGTTGTCCATGCACTATAAAATGAATATTGGCCCACCTGTTTTTGGTAACTGCAGAAAGATCTTCCCATAGACGGTCTCCGGTTTCAAGCCGGAGACAACGCAACTCTCCGTAACTGTCGACACCGTAAATACAGTCATCTTTGATGAGCGGAGTATTAATAACACAATGCAGAGCGTCGGTTTTATACTCACTTTCTCCCGCCCGCAACCAGATTTTTTCGGCAGTAGTGGTTTTCTGGCCAAGTTTTACCAGCAGCGACCCGCTGAAAAAGCTGCTGACAAACAGATAGTCTGCATACTTAACAGGAGTGGCAATGCCCATGCCGCTTTGCAGGGGGAATGGTATCTTCCAGTACACTTTTCCCGTTTTAGGATCTAAGCCGTTAAGATTTTCAGCTGTCCAGACCACCACGACAGGTTTACCTGCCTGCCTGATCAGGATAGGAGCAGAATAGGAGATCTTATCATCCATTGACCGCCAAAGCTCTTTCCCGGAATTTTTATCCAGTGCAAGTACCGAGGCACCATTACTTCCCCCTATCTGGATTATTATTTTATTCTCAAATATCAGGGGAGTGGAGGCTATACCCCATGTTGGCATTCTGATCTGATATTCCTTGTTCATATCATGATGCCATATAACGGAACCCGTTAGAGCATCGAAGCAGAATAAATGGCCCATGGTACCTAAAGAAAAAGCTTTCCCATCGCTGATGACCACCGATGCTCGAGGTCCGTTCGGGTAACTCACAGCTCCATACTGGCAGGCATAACTATAAGTCCATATAATTTTCCCGGTATTGGCGTCAACACAAAGTACTCTCTCTGATGCTTCAGGTTTGTCAACCAGATCGGTCAGATATACTTTACCTCCGGATACAGTGGGACCGCTGTAGCCCGATCCGCAAGGGATGCTCCATTTCAGAGGAATGGTATTGCTTTTGAATTTCTTAACGATTCCGGTTTCATTCCATATTCCGTCACGGTTAGTGCCACGCCAATCTGGCCATTCCTGGGATGCCGATGAGTTAACCAGAGACACTCCTGTAAAGATCAGGATCAATTTTTGAAGACTTAGGTCTGACATTTCTTTCTCAATATGTTAAGTTACAGATTCATGAATTATTTTGAGAACATCAATCTGGTGTTGAACACAGCGGACAAAAGTAATAAGTTAAATATACTGAAACCAATCCTGGCAGACTTTTTTATGAAACAGAAACTCCCGGTTATTAATGTTAAATTTATCTTAAATACAGGTGAATAGAGTCAATTGTTTCAGAATATAATTACATTTGCCCGCATTAAATTTTTTTAACATGAATTGGAAGAAAATGAAGAAAGTGATTATCCCATTGATCATTGCAAAATTATTAATTCTTGTTTTTTTTATTTTCAGAGGTGATGGCATAAGTATTTCAAGAGATATTAACCATAACAGCACTTACCAGGAAGGATTTGGCAACGATAGTATTATTCAAAAAAAGCCAGAATTTATTAGAATTGTCCGGAATGAAAAGGAGCGTGGTATTTCAATAAAATTGCGAAGTAAGAAAGATGCTAAATTTCTAAGAGAGAAGGAAGGGGAGATTTCCGTCCCGAAAGTTGATTAAAAAGCCCCGGAAAGAATTGGGAATTTGATAGATACCAACCCATAACAGCAAAATCCGTCCTTCGCTGACCACTTCAAAATCCGGTCTGATAACCCTTAACAAACATAGTTAACAACAGGTGCGTAAATCCGGCCAGTGATGGTCAATTCATTCAGTCCATTTACGGACTGAGGGACTGGTTGTTCCACGTCGTATATAATTTAACAAATTTTTAACGCGGATTTGTTTTTGTCTTTTCACTCTTTAAAATAATTTCGCAATATTTAATAATTTACAAACTTCATTAAACTAGACAGATATGGATATTATCATCGAAAATCTGACAAAAAAATACGGCAATCAGAAAGCGGTGGATAATATTTCACTTAAAGTGGCCACAGGTGAAATATTAGGTTTTCTTGGTCCTAACGGAGCGGGTAAAACTACTACCATGAAAATCATAACAAATTATATAACTGCTGATGAGGGGGAAGTCTATATCGAAGGCAGATCCTTAAAGGAAAATGCACAAGATATCAAAAGGCATATAGGATATCTTTCTGAGAACAATCCATTATATGAGGAAATGCCAGTAATTGATTATCTTGAATTTTGTGCAAAAATTCATGGCATTGTAAAAACCAGGGTTGGTTCAAGAGTCACAGAGATGATAAGAATTACAGGGCTCAACAGAGAGAAGCACAAAAAAATAGGAGAGCTCTCAAAAGGATTCAAACAAAGAGTCGGTCTCGCTCAGGCAATGATTCATGATCCGGAGATACTGATTCTCGACGAACCAACTTCCGGACTCGATCCAAACCAGATTGCAGAGATACGCAAGCTCATAAAGGAACTGGGACGTGAAAAAACAGTCATCTTGAGCACTCATATACTCCCTGAAGTAGAAGCTACATGCGACAGGATTTTTATTATAAATAAAGGTAAAATTGTTGCTGACGGAACTGCCGATTCATTGAGAAAACAAGCCCAGGGGACAGATATTCTGAGGGTGAAAATTGAGGATGGGGAGCCGAACCAGATATTCAGGTCGCTTCAGGCTTTGAGCTCTGTTTCTTTAGTTGATTTTGCCGATCGTCAACATAACAGATTTAATGTACACTGCAAGACCGATGATGTTAAGAGACAGATATTCGGACTATGTGTCGATAAAAAATGGGTACTCACCGAAATGACTCCTTTTGAAACAAAACTTGAAGATATTTTCAGAGAACTTACAATGAACTAATACTTGTTGAATATGAATACAATATGGATAATAGTAAAACGTGAATTGAATTCATTTTTTGATTCATTGATAGCATATATTATGATTGTACTTTTTCTTGGCTTCAGCGGATTTTTTACCTGGATCTCCGGTGCAGATATTTTTCTTATTGGTCAGGCCAGTCTTCGTTCATTTTTCGCAATTTCTTACTGGACTCTTTTCTTTTTCATTCCAGCACTTACGATGAGGATGCTGGCTGAAGAAAAGAAAACAGGAACACTTGAAATGCTTCTGACAAAACCTATTACTGACCGGCAGGTTATTCTGGGTAAATATCTTGCAACATTGATCCTAATAGCAATTGCCCTTTTATTTACACTGCCATATTTCATTACTGTTGCCAGGATTGGTAATATTGATGCCGGAGGAACTATATGCGGTTATCTTGCACTGCTTCTGATCAGTGCAGCTTATGCCAGTATCGGAATTTTTTCAAGCAGTATTACCAATAACCAGATAGTTGCTTTTCTGGTTGCCCTCTTTATAGGCATCTTCTTTCATTTTCTATTTCAGATAATTGCATCGGGAATGAAAGGAATATTCGGACAAATTGTCAATTTCCTCAGTACGACTGTACATTTTGAATCCCTGTCGCGGGGAGTACTTGATTCAAAAGATCTTATCTATTTCGGATCAATCATCTTTCTTGGGTTGTTCTTTACCGAGGTATCCTTGTCAAAGCGGAATGCATATAATCAGTAAATGCAGTGAATACAAGAAAATAAAAATATAAGATGAAAACAGCAAAAATATCTTCAGCAGTACTTCTGATAATTGCAATCGTCATTATCGTGAACGTTCTTTCCGAAAGCTATAGTTTCAGGATTGATTTAACCGAAGGAAAAGAATATACCCTCAGCAAGGCAACAAAAAATATTCTAAAGAATCTTGATAAACCCGTAACAGTAACTGCCTACTTCTCAAAGGATCTGCCTCCCAATATAAGTAGTATCTCAGGAATTCTTAAAGATATGCTTATTGAATATGGAAACAGATCAAAAGGCATGGTAGTCTACAGGTTTGTAAATCCAAATGAAAAAGAAACGCTTGAACAGGAAGCAGTTAAAAATGGAATCAGACCGGTCATGATAAATGTCAGGGAGAAAGATCAGGTAAAGCAGCAGAAAGCTTATATGGGAGCGGTCATTTCGATGGGTGACGGAAAAGAGACAATACCTTTTTTCCAGCCGGGGGCAGCAATGGAATATGCTTTATCAACTGCGATAAAAAAAGTATCTGTTACCAATAAACCTGCCATCGCATTTATTCAGGGCCATGGTGAACCCGACCTGAATGAAATTCTCCAGGCATATACCGATCTGAGCATTTTGTATAGTGTTGATCCGTACCATCTTACAGATACCTCTGATATCCCTGCAAAATATAAAACTCTTGTTATTCTCAGGCCAACGGATACAATTCCGCCTGCACAGCTCAGTAGACTCGACAATTTTCTTGGCAGGGGCGGAAATATTTTTCTTGCAATTAACCGTGTCGAAGGAGATTTTTCAATTGCAGCAGGCAAGCCGTTAAGCGTCGGAATGGAAGACTGGCTTAAACTAAAAGGGATTAACATCTCAGATAATTTTATTGTCGATGCAAATTGCGGAGCGGTAACTGTTCAGCAACAACAGGGTAATTTTACGATGTCTACGCAAATGTCATTTCCATATCTACCTGTTATTACACGGTTTGGGGATAATCCTGCTGTCAAAGGACTGGAATCTGTAAGCCTTCAGTTTGCAAGCCCAATAACATTCACGGGAGACAGTACAAAAAGATTCATTCCTATTGCTTTTTCCTCAGCAAAGTCGGGAAGTTTAAGAGCACCACTCTATTTTGATATTCAGAAGCAATGGACACAGAACGATTTTCCGATGTCCGGACTGGTTGTGGCAGGAATACTTGAAGGAAAATTGTCTGGTTATACTGATTCAAAGATCATAATTATTTCCGACGGGGATTTTGCCGTTAACGGACCACAGAGAGGTAACCAGCTTCCACCTGATAATGTAAGCCTCTTAGTCAACTCAATCGATTGGCTTTCTGATGAAACCGGACTTATCGATCTCAGAACAAAAGAGGTAACATCAAGGCCGATAAAAGAGCTTTCAGACGGGACAAAAACATTTCTTAAATGGTTCAACCTGATAACACCTGTGATTTTAATTCTTGCATACGGATTGGTCAGATTGCAGATGAACCGGAATAAACGCATTAAAAGGATGGAGGTAAACTATGAGTAATAGATTTGATAATAAAAAATTGCTTTCTATTCTTGGTGTATTAATAATTATTCTTTTACTGACTTTTATCTTAAAAGTCCCAAAGGAAAAGGCAACTCTTAAAGGATCGCTGGTCGAGCTTGACACGTCTGATGTCAGCAAAATAGTCATTATTCCAAAAATTTCAGCTGGAGATCCTTTTGAATTTGTAAAAGAAAATAATAAGTGGACAGTCAGACAGGGAAACATAGTTTCAAAGCCTGCAGAAGGAGCAATTCAGAATATTCTTAATGAGATCCTTTCAATTAAACCACAGAGTCTGGCAGCAGTCGACAAATCAAAATGGAAAGAATTTGAACTGACAGACAGCCTTGCCACAAGAGTGAAAATCTTAAATATAAAAGGAAAAGAACTGGCCGATGTTCTTATAGGGAAGTTTTCGTACAGACAGGTGGCCAATCCCTATGGCTATTCCGGGGGTGACAATATTGAAGGAACATCGTATGTAAGAGTTAACAATGAAAAGGAAATATATGCAGTTGAAGGATTTCTTGCATTTTCATTCAACGGAAAATTCTCAGACTGGCGTGATAAAACTTTTATAAGGTGCAAGACAGAAGATATTATTAAAATAACATTTACTTTTCCCGGCGACAGCAGTTATTTGCTTATAAAAAAGGATTCAGGCTGGCTCGCAGGAGACATGCTTGCCGATTCAATAAATGTTTCAAACTATTTAAATGAGCTCAAATATATCAATGGACAGGATTTTAAGGATGATTTCAGACCTGCTTCAAATCCTGAATATCAGATGATTGTTGAAGGAAATAACCTTTTGAGTTTTTCTGTAAAGTGTTTTTCGGCAGAAGGAACCGATGATTATATTCTTAATTCGAGTCTTAATCCTGATGTATGTTTTGCCAGCAAAAAGAACGGGATTTTTAGTCAGGTTTTTAAACCCGAAAAATATTTTTTTAAAAAATGAATTAAATAATTCTGGATGTATCTGGATTCCTGTTTTCATCAGGATTCTTTTTTCGTGCTCTTATTGTCAACATTACATTTCTAAAACAACCTGCAAATAATTATATCATTTTGATTACCGGTGATATTGTTGATAATGCCACGCATAGTGAACAGGTTGATGAAGCTGTTGATGCTATTGAACAACTTAAAGTACACCTGTATAAGGTGTTGGTTGCTCCATGCAACCATAACTACGGGACCGGCATCCAGAGCGATAAGAAATTTGTCAGGGTCTGTTCCATAATAGAGCAAATTCGCCCATTTATTCCTTTTTAATTCTATTGAAAGAAAAACTTCCGCAATATATTTAGCGTATTCTGAAACAACTGGATTAGTTTGTACAACTTTTCTAAACATATCTTTTAGTTTTCTTCCAGATTGATAAAAATGGTTTAACTTTTCGACTAAAATTAAAAACTATGAAAACAGAAATAATTATTTCTTACCAGAAAATCAATGTCTGTATACTTTTCTTTTCCTTCTTCTTTTTATTCTCAGTCGCAGGTTATGCACAGAATGCAAAAGAAATTTCTTTATCCGCTTATCCCGGCTTTACCCTTGTAAATTTTGAGAAGGCTCTGGGATATTCCGACGATGATATGGAGGATTGGAGTGAGATTCATATTTCTGCTGCTTTACGAGGATTCATATTGTCAGAGAAATCAATTAAATTTGGAGCAGAGGTTGCATGGCAGAGACTATACTATGCATATTATATTGTACCGTATGGCCCTTCTCCTGTTTACAGGGAATTCAATGTTTCAACTGTTAGTATTTTAGTACTGGGCAGATACTCTTTTAACAATTTCTTTTCGACAGGAGGTGCAGGAATTCATTTTTTCAAAGATGGAGTTGCTCCTTCAGTGTGTCTCGAAGCAGGGTATATGATCAATATCCTTGAAAATTTAAAAATTCCTCTCTCCTTTCGCATAAATCCAATATTTGGAAGCGGAACTCCAATTCCTTTCTCCATTGGAGCAGGAGTGAGTTATATTTTGAAGTAGGGAAAATCTCTTTCTATTCATACTTTTATCAATTAAAGATTTTTCTGAAATTTGAATTTGCCGGCATCCTTTCTACCAAAATTTAAGATTATGCTTTTTAATAACTGTTTTTCTCAGGGAGCTGGTTTTTCTATGGCAAAACCGATTTAAATAAACTAACTAAACCCCCGGAGCTGATTCGCGAGGGCTTAAATTCTGTTTAAAAGTCCTTTTTAACATGATTAAATTAATTACAATCTAACCAACCAAATGTGGTAACTAAATACAGCTTTTGTGCTGTATCCCTGAGTTTATTATCAGGATTATTTCTGAAAACTGGTATTAGTCCTCTCGTCCAAAACGATATATAATTCCGACTTGAAAATTTAAACGATTTAATTTCATGGAATGATATCCCAGAGGTACCAGGTGAGGCTTATACTGTACTGAGCTTTGCAGAAAAAACCGATAACCGAATTGATATCTGTAAAGTAAGCTAAGATTAAATGATGCCAGAGGAAGTACGTTTTCCCACCCTTTTGCAGAAGAGCTAACTTGATCGCTGATTCCTCCCACAATTGTTTCAGAAGTATAATTCTGCCTTAAAAATACAATTGATGATATACCGGTACCTAACCATACCTGAGATCTGGTACTTTCAAGGAATTTAAAATTAATGGAAACGGGAACCTCAAGATATTTGTAACTGCCGCTTCTGATGCCAATACTGTCAATATATATAGGGTCACCGGGAATATTATTTGTAAGAACTTTTTCTGAAAAAATTGTTTTGTGGAAATCAATTGCCTGATATGAAAGTCCAGCCGAAAGTGAGACTAATGAGCGTATTGGACCTTCAAAAATGATCCCAATTCCATGAGAAACACCAAGGGTTCTTAATGAATCACTATAATGGATTTCAGGAGAATATAAAAGTGCAAATTTATTCGGTCCATAAAACTTATCATAACCTTCCTCCTTTGCTAATAAAAGATTAAAATCCGGCCAGTTAAATTTTAACCTTCTTGGCTTATCATATGTCTGATCTTCCCATAGCTGAATGCTTTCTGCCTGATATTCAATTGGAATCAGCTGTGCAATATTGTACTGGTAGCCAAGGTCCATCCCTTCCAACATAACCGGGATAACAGAGTTTTTCTCAGTATTATCAGGCATCTCTTCAATAACATTTACATTTTGAGTATAATTCTGATAATTAGCCGGCAAGAAATTTGTTTTCTGGACCGGTGTAACATTGAAAAATCTATTTTTTTCTTCCTGGCCAGTATCAATATCAGAAATGCTATGCTTTAAGGTGGATGTATTTTCTGAATATGCCATTTCTTTGGGCTTCTCTGACTCAACGTAATTTGCAGATTCAGAAGATCCAGGATCAACAGCTGAATTCTTATCAGCAGGTATAATGTTGGTAACCTTATAACCTATAATTAGAAATCCTGCCGTAGCTAAAACGGAAAGCCAGAATTTATATTTCAACAATAGTGTTTTGAGCCGTAATTCCGGTACAGGTCTTTGATTCCTGAGTTTTTCCCAGAACGGAGGTGAATATTCAGGCTCATATTGTTCCATCACCTCTTTGATCCTCTTGGTAATTCTATCGTCAGACGACTCTCTCATAGTGTTCATTTATTAGTATCATTTTACGAAGCATTTTTTTTGCTCTTGTTAAATTTGTACGTGATGCGCTTGCTGTAATACCTAACTGCAGAGCAATTTCATCGTGTGAGTATCCTTCAATTTCGAATAAGCTAAATATGTATCGGTACGTAACAGGAAGAGAATTTATCAGTTTTATTATTTCTTCTGCATTTAAATTATCAATAACAGACTCATCAACAGGTTCATTATATGCTGCTTCAATCGAAACTTCAATACTGTTTTTTTTATCCTTTCTGTAGTAGTCTGTTGCTGTATTAATAACTATTTTCCGAACCCATGTCTTAAATTCCTTATCTATCTGATATGATGCGATTTTCCTGAATATTTTCAAAAAGGAATCATTTGCAATTTCCAAAGCATTATCGTGACATGATGAAAAACGCAGGGCAATGCTCATTACATAGCCGTAATACTGTTTGCAAAGACTCTCCTGAGCTTTTAAATCACCCCTGGAGCATCCTTTTAAAACCTTATTAAAATCTAAATTATATTCTTGTTCTCCTCTATCCCCCACAAAAAGCCTATTAAAATGTAACAGCTATAAATTCATTGAACTTTGCTTTTATTACTATTATTCAACATTTAAAAATCTGACTTAATTGGTCTGATCCCTTCCCTGCCAGAAGCGGAAGAGCCAACATGTATAAGTATCATACACATTGCCATCATTTTCCGCTACTGGGAGTTGTGAAGGAAATTGTGTTTCCATAAGCAATACCTGCATTGTTTTTGGCGTAGGATCGTACATAGTATTTAGTGGACGGTTGCAATCCTGTCAGGTTGCTGGTATAACTCCCGGCTCCGGTGCCGTTATGAGTGTAATAATGAATAGGACTGGGACATTTAGCACACGG
>Ga0113563_10003127_pt1 | contig 10224 bp, 5 predicted proteins | sample Mud3Dept3metaG_FD_80117 | JGI IMG/M metagenome (GOLD analysis project Ga0113563, IMG submission 80117) | Freshwater wetland microbial communities from Ohio, USA, analyzing the effect of biotic and abiotic controls - Mud 3 Core 4 Depth 3... | ecosystem: Environmental > Aquatic > Freshwater >...
CAAGGGGCGCACGCGCCAGTCGCAAAAGCTAAATCTGCTACAACAACCCCTGCGCCACCCAACCAGAGAGTTTTTCGACAAAAAAGGTCCCTTGTTCCTCCTGTTTTTTTCACAACCAGCGGACTTCACAGAGCTTCGGCTCTTCCTCACTGCCTCTTTACAAATATGGGAATTGGGCTGACTTGACACCTCGATTGCTACTATGAGCCTAATCCTCTTGAAGAAGAAGTTCCCCCTTCCCGAATCCTACCGGGGAAACCGGAATTCTCAAACTCGTCGTCTCCCTCCAGAGATTAGAGCACGAATTGACTGAGAAGGAGATCGGCGTGCACTTCACTCTTTCACAAAAATATAGCACAATTTAGCATATACGGGATTATTGTCAAGGTTGAATTATCATATATTGTCAAATTGCACATGATATTAAATCTGAAAATCCCAAACGGCACCTGCCGTTATAGAAAAGCGCTGGGCGGGGTCAGGTCCTCAGCGAGTACAGCTGGGCCACAAGCTGGGAATCGCCGTATGGAGCCAACCTGTCGAATTGCATTGCCAATAGCTTGGTAGCGTGCGACCGCGAGTCCGCAGCATCATGAAGGATTCCCACAGCGAAGCAACTAGTCCATTTTTTCGTAAACTGATCTCGTACTGGGACCCCAAGTCATCTACTCAAGGCGGCCGCTGCGAAGCACCGCTCCAGGATCCGGATGCGCACGGTCCGATTGTCTTTGGTGCTGAGTGATGCCGTCTCAGGATCAGCGCCGGTCCGGCTCGCGGCAACGAGTTTGTGGCTGCCTGGAGGGTCATGCTGCCATCGCGGCAGCGCTCGCCCTTCTTCAGAGCGCCAAAGTACGACTCCAGAAGGACTCACATTCCCGGCCCCACCCTTGCCAGGAGAGCATCGATTACACTCGACACATTTATCTCTATATGGCAATATTTAATGACAAGAGCGAGGCGGTTTTTTAGGTAGATGAAAAGCAGAAATAAAATCATTCATTCGGCACTCATTTTTATATTGCCGAACAAACGGATCATTAAGACGGAGTTATTCCTGTGAATACATCGGATAGGCTGCTGTCGATTCTCCGGCTATATACATTCCAGAAACCGGAATGGACTGTGGAAGAAGCCGCTAAGGAGACCGGGATTTCCATCAGCACCGCCTACAGGTACTTCAGAAGCCTCCGTAAGATCGGAATGCTTGAGCCACTTAATGGGAGCGCTTACACTCTCGGGCCCGCGATCGTCGAGCTTGACAGGCAGATCCGGATTAGTGATCCCCTAATCAGGCTCGGGAAACCGGTTATGCGGCGCCTGATCACCCATTCGGGAGGAATAGGCGTTGCGCTTTTGTGCCGAATGCATCGCAACTATGTCATGTGCATCCACCAGGAAGGAGAAGCTTTCCTGCAGACTCCCGTGAGTTATGAGCGGGGACGGTTAATGCCCATGTTTCGCGGATCTGCGTCAAAAGTGATCTTTGCGAATCTTTCATGGGGGTCAGTGCGATGGTTCTTTGGTGAGTTTTCCCGCGACATTGCAGAAGCTGGCTTGGGTGCGGACTGGCTGACGGTAAGGGACAATCTCCGGCGCATCCGTAAAGCTGGCGTTGTAGTGTCGCGAGGCGAAGTCGATTCCGGGCGGGTTGGAATCTCTGCTCCCGTTTTTGGCCCGAAGAAGAACGTTTTGGGCAGCATTTCTCTTGTGATGATGGAAAACGACGCGACTCCCGAGACGATCTACAACGTTTCCGCGCTGGTAGACGCTGCCGGACGTCAGATATCTGCAGGCTTGGTGAAGGTGTCATCCGTGAGTGACTTCGAAACCGGGGATGCCGCCATGGGCGCGGCTGCAGGAGAGACTTAGCCGGGCCCACAAGCGAGGGCGGAGCGAGTTGGAGCAAGTCAATGGCATCTTCTTGTTCTGCCTGACATTATGGCAAGATCACGCCTTTTCATTTCTTCCTGTTCCAGTTTGGGGATTGCAGAGCTCATGATCCTTGAGACCAGAAACACGTTGGTCTCCATGACGGTTTTATCCGCGATGATCCTGACCGAGGGCAGAAGGTGACCCTTGAACGGGTGGTGCTTCTGATGTGCCCTCGAGTTTTGACGATCCCGGGGCCATAGAGAATGAAAGTTAACGTCAAACTGATCGGACTCTTTCGGGCCGGACGATTCGAGCGGGAAGATCGTGAATATCCGCCAGGCTCCAAGGTTCGGGCTGTCGTCGCTGATCTGCAATTGCCTCCACAGCACTTCGGCATCGTGCTGGTCAATGGCGTGCATGCCGACGTTGAGACCATTCTGGCCGAGGGTGACCGCGTCGTGATCATGCCAATCATCGGTGGTGGCTAAGGTCGTGTTGCCCCGCTGATCAAGTATTGAAATCTGGAGAGATCGGGCGAAGCGATTTTTCTTGAAACGGCGAAAGCGGCATTAACCGGATTGATAACCCGGCAGACACACCCCGTTAGGTTGACGTATGAAGATCCATACCACAGATCCGGCGAACCACCCCTCGGAAATCTCCTATCAACGCTGTACAGTCAGTCTGTGCAGCGGCGCGATGAGCTTTGCCGATCTCCCTTGCCGCAACCTCGAGGATGTCCTTGGCGGATTCGGTCGTTCTTTCCAAGACCTGGCCCGGCGCAGGATCGAAACGGCCTATTGCGAGGAGAATCCATTGATCGTCAACACCGGCCTGCTCACTGGCAGCAGCGTCATGACCGGTTTGCGAACCTACTTTTCCGGCTACAGCCCGATCAAAGGCTCCAAAGCCGGACTGCCGGCAGCCATGTGGTCGACCGGCAGCGGCAAGTTCGGCGCCAAGTTCAAGTGGACCGGCCTGGACGAGCTAATTTTCGAGGGGCGCTCGGCGGAACCGGTATACGTGGTGATCCGGGAGAGCGAGTCCGGGCCGCAGGTGGAACTGAAGCCTGCAGCGCACCTGTTGGGCCTTTCGACTCACGCCAAGATCATGGCCCTGCAGAAAGAGTACGACAACGCCCATTTCGCGGCCATCGGCCCGGCAGGGGAGAACTGGCAAGAGAACTACATGGGAGCGGTTGCCCTGTCCACCGAAAACCAGCTCAAGTCAGGCAAAGACAAGTGCCGCTTTGCCGGGCGCGGCGGCATGGGAAGCCTGATGGGCTACAAGAATATCCTGGCACTGGTAGCGCAGAGCAGGGACAAGATACGAGGCATCGCCGACGCGATCAAGCAGGTGAACATCAACGTCATCAAAGGAGGTGGGTCGGCCCGACTCCAGCCCTTGAGCCGGGGCGGGGGAGGCGGAACCTGGGCGGCCTACGACGTTCTGCAGGAGTTCCATGCCGTGCCGGTCAACAATTTCCGGCCGCAGGGAAATGACCTGCCCGAACGGCTGTTCCGCGCCAGCGTCGAGAAGGACTACGCCATCAAGTCGGAGGCTTGCTACCGCTGCGGCATTACCTGCCACAACAACGTCTCGGCCAAGAATCCGGACGGGAGTCAGGGAGAATTCCTGGCCAAGTTTGATTACGAGCCGCTCAACTTGCTCGGCACCAATCTCGGCATCCACGACGCCGGCCAGGCCGCCCAGTTGATCAAGCTCGGCGACAACTACGGTATGGATGCCATCTCCCTCGGCGTCACCGTCGCCTATGCCCTGGCCTACAATGCACGCCACCCGGATCGACCGATTCTCAACGGCGCGACCTTCGGCGATTACGCGAAGATCAGGGAACTGATCATCCAGACCGGGGAAGGTCGTCTGCCGGAGATCGGCAAGGGCTCTATGCGCCTCTCGCAGAGTCTCGGAGAAACCAGCTATGCCTACCAAGTCAAGGGGCTCGAAATCGCCGCCTACCAGCCGGAAACCAATCCCGGTTACGCGTGGGCGATCGCCGGCGGCCACATGTCGATGGGCACCTACGGGCTGCTGACCCGGGAAGGCAAATCGGACCTCGAGTCCTGGGTCAGGGGGATTACCGAGGACAAGTTGCAGATCGTCGGCTTCGACATGATCGGCCTGTGCAAATTTTTCGACATTGCCAAGGGGATCTGCACGCAGATGGTGGTCGACTGTCTCAAGAGCGAATTCGACCTGGAAGTCAGCACCGCAGATCTTCGAGCCGCGGTGCGTCGGGCTTTCCTGCGTGGCTTGGCTCTGGAACTGCGCCAGGGGTATACCAAAGGGGAATTCTGCCTGCCGGCCGAGGTGTTTGAAGATCCGAACCCGAACATCAGACTGCCGAACATCACCCGCCCGGAATTCATCGCGCAACTCGAGAAGCGGGTGTGGGAGGTTTTTGAGCCGGAACTGACTGGATTGCTTGATCAATAGGGTACCGCCGGTTATTGCGCCTGTCCGCGCTTGTCGCGTCATGATGCACGTTGCGGACGCCAGCGACGCTATCTGATCCGCCCGGCATCGTCCTGCGATTTCGGCACCGGGCCAAAGGACGGTGGTGATACCCGGCGTTTCGAGGCGGCCTCGTATGCCGACGCTGCTTTCAGGATCAGGTCCTCGCGTCCCGGATCCGCGCGGAAAACGAGCGAGAAAGGCAGGCCGGGTTCCGGCAGGGTTGTCGATGTATTACTGTTGTTCGGCACGTAGCTCCTCCTGTCCTCACTCAATACGAAAACCGGATCATAGACGGTCCGGACGAAACCTGCGGGAATAAGCACTTCCGTCAGGCCTGCGTTTGGCCCGAATCGGCTTTCCCCACGGACGTCACCTTCGGGCTCGGGCTGCGGAGCCAGCCCGATCCTGCCCGGAGGGAGCGAGGTGTGCAGCCGCACGACCAGGTCGAGTTGATTCTCCTGGATCACTTTCATCTCGACACGACGGAGCAGCTCCCGCAGCAGGAAGCGCTCGTGAATGCCCTGCCGGCCGCCAAGCGGATTGCGGATGTCGTCGGTCTCCTCCCAGTTTTTGAAGGCGGCCCGCTGGTCGTCGCCCCAGAATTTAGAGCGGGCGTTCAGGGTGGCGAGATCGACGAGAGTCTCCCGTTCGCCGAGTGCCTCCCAGTCGGAAGCTCGCCGGGACGCGTATTGCGTGAAGTGGAAACGAAACATGCGGGAATCCTGAAGCTCCTGTACGGTGCGAATGTTCAGGCCGTGCGGAATCGGTACCTTGCCCTCCGCCAACCACACCATGTAGTCGGCCGGTGCCATGGTGCCCGTACCGAAGGTCTTGCCCGGCGCGAATTCGGTGGGTCTGATGGCCGCCTCGAACTCCGGGAAAAGCGGCGTGCCGTTGGGTTTGAGGCGGTACAAAACGTCGGGGAAGAAGACCGGAATCAGCTGCGCGAGCGCCTCCGTATAGGATGGCTTGAGGTTTGGAATTTCGGAGTCATCGGGCCAGCGCGGATCGACCGATTCGACAAGAGTAGCGCCCAGGTGCTCGCCGAGGATCGCCTTGATTTCGCGCGCCGCCGCCTCCACGATAGGCTCGTCAGCTTTCACGCCTGGGAAAGTCAGCATGGATTCGCGGATGATCCCGATCCGCATGCCCTTAAGCGAGCCTTGCTGGCCGTTCATTGCCGTGCTCGCTGCGTACGGATTCGGGAGCCAACTCGACCGAGGCACAGTGCTGAAAACGTCACGAGGGTCGTAGTAGCCCTTGACGGGATCTTTCAGTGCATCGAGCACCCTGGCCGAATCCACGATGCTTTTGCAGTGAATGCCGGTCCGGTCGGCATAGATGTCGGATCCGATCGCGCCGCCGTGAAACGAGAAGAATCCTTTGTGCGGGAGTATCAGAGCCACGGCATTGTGGTTCGCCGGCCCGCGGCAGGATGCGCGCGTTTCCTCACAGAGGCTGCATGCGGCCAGGTTGGCACCGACCGACACGCCTGATCCCGAGCTGGAACCGTAGGATGCAGCGCGCGTCGTGTCGAATGGATTGCTCGGATTGCCCGCCCACGTGCTGCGCTGATACCCCAGGGTAGATACGAGGACCTTCGTCGGCATATTGCGCCCTCCCGGGCCGCCCGCGGCGCTCTGCACTCGGCCGTTATACTCGGTGGTGTTCGCCTTGGCGTAGATGATCGCGCCTTTCGCGCGGAGCTGGGCCACGAGCGTGTGGTCACGCGCCGGGAAGTCGATGTCGTAGCGCGCATCACCGCCACCCGTGGATCTCATGTCCATGGCGTCGAAAGTATCTTTCAGAGAGAAGGGGACGCAGTACATGGGAAGCGCTGCCAGGTCGGGAGTGCGCCCGTACCTGGCATCGAGTTCGGCCGCCCGCTCGAGTGCATCGGGCATGGCCGCGAGTCGAGCGCAGACCTTCGGGCAGTCGGCCGGACGGCCCTCCTTCCGATCGCAAGCGCCCTTGCACGTGACGGAGCGCTCGCCGCGTAGGTTGATCGTGGCAAGGGCATTCAACTGCCCGGCGTTCGGCAATCCGACTGTCATCCCATACTGCTGGTGGACGCTCGGATCAGATGCCGTCGGCTCCATGCGCCCGAATTCGATCGGCGGCCCGGCGTACTGACTGAAGCTAGGGAGCAGCGTGGAAATCGCAACCGTCGTGGTGGGGAACACCAGCGGGGCTCCGGCCCGCACCTGTCCGGGAGAGTTTGGGATCGGTGCGCCGTCGGCCGTCGCCAACTGATTGCCGATGCCATTGTATGCCCTCGCGCGCGCCAGGTACGCCTGAACTACGCCGACACAGGTGGCCTGCCCCTGTTGGATCGCACTCTGGATGTCGGCAATGCCAGCTTCTTCCACCTGGAAGCGGGCCGGCGCCTGTGACCGCAGATCCTCACCCGCGGCGCAGAGACCCAGGACCGCCAGAGTCGCTGCCAATCGTGATCGAGTCATAAAGCCTCCTTTTCGTGGACGGCCCACCGCGCGAGACCTGCCGGCCATCCCGGCAATGCCGTCTATCGGAATCGCTCTGGAACCAGCCGGCGATCCGGGTGTTTCTCCGCACGCGGCCGGCAGATGTCAAAGTCGCCCTGCACCTCAACCTGCTTGCACGAGAGTTCAGAATCTTCAGCGCGAATTTCCGTTGCGTGTCGGGGTTTGTCCTGCCGGTGGGACGACCGGCAGCAGCAAATAGGCCGCCCGCTTGCCGCCCAGATAAATACTGTTGTCGCCAAAGCAGTAGTTACCCTCCAAGTGGGTCTCTTCCCCTCCATCCTCCGGGAACCCCCTGCTGTAGATGTCCAACCGGAGGCGATCCCCTTTCTTGAAGACCATGCTTGTCGCCCCCATATCAACTTGAACCTCGACCACTTCTCCGGGCTTGAGCAGTTGCTGCTGGTTGAAGGCATGCCACGGGCGGTATGGGGTGCTAAGATCGGGATCCAGCTTTCGCATAGAAGCCTTTAGGACTCCTCTGGTCAGCCGCCCGCTGCGACCAGGTTCCATGTTGTGATGGAAACCGGAGTCGTTTGACCCGTCGGGCTTCAGCCTCTGGAGATAGGCGAAGATATTCATGTCTTCGGTCGTGGAGGAGACCCACATTGCCAGTTTGACATGACCGGTCACCTCTGTGTCTTCGACCATGGGTTCTGTTGTGAAGTTGATTGCCGGTCGCCCGACTGAACCGCGAACGGCCCCGGCCTCGATTGCGCTGTAGGTGACCACTTCCTCTCTGGTCGGTGCCATCTTCGCCAGCAGCCCGTCATTCAGGGAATCCTTGACCACGCCGGCCTTCTGAGCGCTCAGGTAGAACTTGGTGTACTGGGTTCGCGCAATCGGCCATTCGTTTTCAAATCGCCAGGTGCACTCAGTCAACCCGGTCCTGATACACAGCCTGACGGGCGGTTCTTCCATGATGCCCGTGTCTTTTCCCTTGAGCCAGTAGTCGAACCATCGCAGTGCCGTTGTCTGCCCTTCCTCGCTGAAGAAGCGTTCTGTGTGTCCCCCGATGTGAATCTCCAGTTTCTTGTTTTTGGCAGGCGTTGCTGAGCGCGTATAACCTTCTATATTTCCGGGCAGATGGCTGGCGCCACCCCAGCCGTTCCAGTTGCCGGAGCTATAGAGGGGCACGACAATCTTGTCATACTGTGCCCGGGCTTTTACCTCGTTGTTCCACCAGGGACTATCCAGATGATGGAATATGACGTTGTAAAGCGAGTTTTCGTTGAAGGCGCCCGGATTATTGGCTCTGAGCGAAACGTCGTGGAGTTGACGTGCGACGGTCCTGGCGCGCCCGGCGTCAGACCACTTGAGTATCCCCCCCGAATAATAGTACGACCGATATAAATCCGTAAGGCCTTCCCAGGGCATGATTGCGGTCAGGTGCGGCGGTTGCAACCCTGCGACAAACCACGCCGTCATTGCGTAATTCGAAACACCCGTAATTCCGACCTTGCCGTTGCTCCAGGATTGTCTGGCAGCCCATTCGATAGAATCGTAGAAATCGCGCGCCTCCTGGATGGACCACATATCCGTGTTTCCGGGTGATTTGCCCGTTCCCCGTTCGTCTACCCGGATCATCGCGTAGCCTCGCGGGACCCACCACTGCCAATGGGGGGTCTCGCGTTGACCGGTTACGGGGTAATAGTGCCCGGTCTTGGGATTGTATTGATATGTTTCCAGATCCTTTTGATACATACCCAGGCAGATGATTGTGGGAAACTTCTCCGACGATTTCGGACGGAACACGTCCGCCACGAGGTAGTCGCCGTCCCGCATTGGAATCCTTACGTCCTTTTCCGTGATCGCTTCATACTGAGCCTTGGAAAGCTGATCCAAGGCCATCGCCAGGCAAGGTGCGCATATCGTTGCTGTCAGGGCAAAGATCGCAGCCAGCACTCCTGCGCTCTCAAAGCAGAGGGTTTTCTGACGGAAAAGACTCATTGTTCCTCCTGGAACCGACTTGAATATGTTGGTTTTCCCGAAGTTGTGTTTGTGGCAGATCGGCGCCCCTCTTGTGCTGCAGGCACCGGACGGAGTTCCGGCTTCTCCCGAATCCTCCGCGCCAGAATCCATTGGCGGCCGGTTGTTTAGATTACCTATTCACATTGATCTGGCAATATTTAACATTTTTGATATGTCAAATACACATATTTTTTGCGAATACCTTAAATCAATGCAATAGAAACATACAAAAATTTCCATATGACGCTTGCCCCGGAGGCGCATGGTGGCCGACTGCGCGCAGGAATCATTGGCCGCTGCAGTTTTGGGCCTCAGCTGGCTGTTGATACCGGCCATGGAGGACTCCGGTCCGCTGTCAGCTTCCCGGCATCAAAGCCGGGCGAGAACTATTGCGCAGGCTCCTGCTGGGTGAGGCAGTGCAGCGTGCCGTAGCCGAGCACGAGATCCACGGCGTGAATTCCCAGGACAGGCCGGTCCTTGAAGAGCTCTCCGAGGATCCCCAGGGCGATGCGGTCCTTCGGATCGTTGAAAGTCGGCACAAGGACGGCGGCGTTGGCTATATAGAAATTGGCGTAGCTGGCCGGCAGACGGTAATCATCGAAGAAGAGCGGCCCCGGCATCGGCAGGGCCACGACTTCCGGCCTGGATCCATTTTCGAGCCGAAGGTCGCGGATCCGCTCCCAGTTCTCCCGGAGCGGGCGGTAATTGACGTCTCCCGGATTGTCCTCCTTGATCAGGACAACAGTCTCCGGGTTTACGAAACGGCAGATATCGTCCACATGCCCGTGGGTGTCGTCTCCGGCAATTCCTTTCCCAAGCCAAAAAACATGGGTCACCCCGAGGTATGCCTTCAGAGTTGCCTCGAATTCATGCCGGCCCAGGCCCGGATTGCGGACCTGGATCCGGGGATGCAGGTAGCACTCATCGGTCGTCAGCAGCGTGCCGCGTCCGTTCACATCGATGCCGCCCCCCTCGAGCACGAAATTGCCCTTCCGGCATCGGGCTCGGAAGAGCCGCTTTTCCAGATGTGCTGCCGCGACCGTGGGAATGCGCCGGTCTTTTTGCCAGTCGGAGTACTTGGCCCAGGCGTTGAAGTGGAAGTGCACGATGGCAGTTCCCGAACCTCTGCCCGCGCCCCGCCTGACAAAAAGCGGGCCGCTGTCCCGCGTCCACCCGCGATTGGTCGGATGCACGATGAATTCGACTCGCCGCGCGTCGGCGCCGGCACGTTCCAGCGTATGCCGGGCCTGTATCCCGCTCCTGCGGGAGTTCACCAGTATCCGGACGGTTTCACCGGGGGAAATTTTGCGCACGATTTCGCAGTAGACCCAGCGGATGGTGTCGAGCTTGTCCGGCCAGTCCGTCGGATTGTGCGGCCAGCCCAGCCACGTGGCTTCATGGC
>Ga0113563_10003129_pt1 | contig 10221 bp, 8 predicted proteins | sample Mud3Dept3metaG_FD_80117 | JGI IMG/M metagenome (GOLD analysis project Ga0113563, IMG submission 80117) | Freshwater wetland microbial communities from Ohio, USA, analyzing the effect of biotic and abiotic controls - Mud 3 Core 4 Depth 3... | ecosystem: Environmental > Aquatic > Freshwater >...
CGCAGGATAGCCTGTATTTCAGTGGTCAGGTTTCTGCCTGGATGCTTTATAACACTGATAATGAACTGCCTGTTTACCTGGGCGGCAGATATATACCTCAGTTGAATTACAGTGTGCCACTGAAAAAAGATCATAAACTGGATTTTGAGGCTTCAGTAAACATAAACGGAAATGCAGGATTCAATCCATTTGACTCACTCAGTTCCAAAGGACAAATAAAGCCTTACAGGTTATGGGTCAGGTATTCATCCGGGCAGCTGGAGATCCGGGCAGGATTGCAGAAAATAAACTTCGGATCAGCCTCTATACTGCGCCCGCTTATGTGGTTCGATGAGGTTGATCCAAGGGATCCATTAAAACTGACTAATGGGGTTTGGGGTGTCCTGGGGAGGTACTACTTTCTGAATAATGCAAATATCTGGCTGTGGGCGCTTTATGGCAATAATGATCCAAGAGGCTGGGAGCCGGCAGGTACCAATAAACATTTCCCGGAAGCAGGGGGCAGGATCCAGATACCCGTACCTTCAGGTGAAGCTGCACTGACCTATCACCACCGTATAGCTGATGCCACAGATCTGGAAGGCATCACTCAGCAATTCCCCGAAGTCAGGGAAAACAAGTTTGGTTTTGACATAAAGCTCGACCTGGTTGCCGGAGTCTGGCTGGAAGCCTCCTGGGTAAATAAGGATGAAGACCTCGGTAAATATACCAATCAGGAAATCCTTAATGCCGGTATCGATTATACATTTAATATAGGCAATGGTTTATATGCAGTTTTTGAACAATTACTTGCTTCCGGTGACGAAAAAGCTTTCAGTTTCGGTAACCCGGTATCATTTTCACTTCTTTCTCTTTCATATCCTGTCGGTCTGCTTGACAACTTCAGCGGAATTGTATATTATGACTGGAAAAACAGGAATGTATATAACTTTGTAAACTGGCAGAAACAGTTTAATAATCTTACATTGTATCTTATTGGATACTGGAACCCTGTAAAATACAACATACCTGCACAGGGGAGCGGTCAAAATTTATTTGCAGGGAAAGGCATACAGATTATGCTGGTAATGAATCATTAAAATATTAAATATGGAAATTTCTTCAATTATTAAAATTGAAAGGCTTATTAAACGATTCCCGGTCGGGAAGACCGAGTTTACTGCGCTCAATGGTATAAATGCCAGTTTCGGGACAGGTGAGTTTGCAGGCCTTGTCGGACCGAGCGGATCAGGAAAAACCACACTTCTCAACATTATCGGATCACTTGATTCTCCATCAGAAGGAGAGGTGAGTGTCCTTGGCCGATCAGTTTCATCGCTCACCCACAAGCAATCTGCAAAGCTGAGGAACCATCATATCGGCTTTATATTTCAGACTTATAATCTTTTACCGGTTTACACTGTTTATGAAAATGTGGAATTTGCGCTATTATTGCAGAGCATGTCAGGTTCAGAGCGAAGAAAAGCCGTAATGGCTGCCCTGGAATGGGTCGGGCTTACAGATAAAGTAAAATCAAAACCCTCAATGCTGTCAGGAGGTGAATGTCAGCGTGTTGCCATTGCCAGGTCCATGGTAAAAAGACCCGAGATAGTACTTGCTGACGAACCGACGGCAAACCTCGACTCAGACAACTCCCATCATATTCTGCGTACAATGAAGAATCTGAACAGGGAGCTTAAGACTACCTTCATTTTTGCCACTCACGATGAGAAGGTTATGAAATATCTCGACCGCATTATCTCATTGGAAGATGGCAAAATAGTTAAGGACAATTTTATAACCGGATCAAAAAACTAAGATCATGTTAGCATTAAAACTGGCATTTAAGAACCTGATGGGCGCCGGTTTGCGAACCTGGCTCAACGTCGCAGCACTTTCCTTTGCTTTTGTCGTTATAGTTTTTTTCAATGGTATGATCGACGGATGGAACAGGCAAAGCCGGATTGACACAAGGGAGTGGGAAACAGGTACCGCCCAGTACTGGCATCCCCTTTATGACCGTTACGATCCATTTACTATCCAGGATGCACATGCACCAATGTCGGAAGAAGTCATGGCAGAGGTAAGGAAGAAGAATCTTGTGCCGGTCCTGATAGCCCAGGCAACAGCGTATCCGCAGGGGAGGATGCTCGGAGTTATTCTCAAAGGTATCGATCCGGAACAGACCGTTCTTAAACTGCCGACTGACAAAATAATACCCTCAGATGATGTAGATTACGCTATTATCGGGAAAAGAATGGCGGAATCTGCCAAACTTAATGTCGGTGACAAATTGCTTGTCAGGTGGCGTGATAGAAACGGCACCTTTGATGCCCGGGAAATTCAGATCGCCTCAATATTCAAATGCGATGTACCTGCTGCCGATAAAGGACAGATCTACCTTCGCCTGGAGGTTCTTCAGAAAATGATGGGAATGGGGAATGAAGCGACTATCCTTACTGCAGGTAATGAATTCAAATTCAAAAACTTAATGGGCTGGGAATTCAAAGATTCAGCTTTCCTTCTTGCTGACATGGACAAGATCATCCAGGCCAAGAAAGCAGGCGGATCTATATTGGAAGGCCTCCTGCTGATCATTGCCCTGATCGCTATTTTCGACACACAGGTTCTCTCAATCTTCCGCCGCCAGAAGGAGATCGGCACCTATATTGCCCTTGGCATGACGCGTTCACAGGTAGTAGGGATTTTTACCGTTGAAGGGGGCGCACACAGCATTCTTGCAACTCTTCTCGGCGCAGCATATGGCATTCCACTGTTTTGGTTAATTGGTAAAACCGGCATTCCCATGGAAGCGGCTCAGGCAACAGACCTGCCCATTGCGGAAAATATAATTCCTTACTACAGTATCGGCCTCATCCTGACAACTATCATCATTGTTGTCATATCAGCTACGATAGTTAGTTATCTGCCAGCACGCAGAATTGCCAAAATGAAACCAACAGATGCATTAAAAGGAAAATTATCATGATCAGATTTTTATTTAAAGGGATCATAAGAGACAAAAGCAGAAGCCTGTTGCCGGTAATTGTTGTAGCCCTGGGAGTATTTCTTACCGTGTTTATGAGCGGGTATCTGGAAGGTGTCTTCAAGGATATAACTGATCTTAATGCAAAATTTACCACCGGTCATGTCAAGATACTCACCCGTGCCTACGCAGAAAATGAGGACCAGCTACCCATTGACCTGTCGCTGTTCGATGTGAAAAATCTGATAAGCCAGTTGCGAGCCGACTACCCCGATATGGAATGGGTTGAAAGGATACATACCGGGGGTCTGCTGGATGTGCCTGATTCACTGGGCGAAACAAGAGGGCAGGGGCAGACTTTGGGAACGGCTGTTGACCTGCTCTCACCAGAAACAGGTGAAGTGGAACGGATGAACATACAGAAATCTCTTGTGAAAGGGTCATTACCGGCAAAACATGGCGAGGCTCTTATAAGCGATGATTTTGCAGAGAGATTCGGGGTATTACCCGGTGATAAGGTAACTCTGTTTGGTTCAACCATGTATGGCAGTATGATGTTTCAGACATTCCAGGTCAGTGGTACTCTCAGATTTGGCAATAGCCTGCTCGACAGAGGTGCAATATTCATGGATATACGCGATGCACAAACTGCACTGGACATGGAGGATGCTGCCAGTGAAATACTCGGCTATTTCAAAAACGGTATATATGATGATATTAAAGCACAGCAAATTGAAAATTCGTTTAATGCCAGATACAATATTGAAGGCGATGAGTTTTCGCCCGTTATGTCCCGGCTTATTGAGGCAGAAGGGCTTGGAGATTACCTGAAGCTGGCCGATAGCGCCGGTGGCATGATGGCTTCGATCTTTATATTAGCTATGTCGATTGTATTGTGGAATACAGGTCTCCTGGGTGGTTTGCGCAGGTACAGCGAGTTCGGGATCCGTCTTGCACTTGGAGAGGAAAAGAAACATATTTATATTACAACAATTTATGAAGCTGTATTGATTGGAATTATTGGCTCTGTCATTGGGACTGCCTTCGGGCTGGGTGCTGCCTATTATTTGCAGGCACATGGATTGGATTTGTCAGGCATGATGGACAATGTTGGCATGATGATGCCTTCAGTATTCAGAGCAGAGGTGACACCGTCATTGTTTTACATCGGCTTTTTCCCCGGAGTGGTCGCCACTGTACTGGGAAGCTTGCTTGCAGGTCTGGCCATATACAAAAGACAGACATCCCGGTTGTTTCATGAACTGGAAGTTTAAAACCATATTGAGTAATGCTCAGATAATCAAGAATATACTTACTATTTATAAAATGAAAAGGTTAATTTTCCTGATTATATTGCCGCTCTGCCTGATGAGTTTCAGGGAACCTGATGCAGATCTGATATTGGATAAGGTGGATAAAAACATTTCATCTAAAAACAAGGTTTTTGAATCTGAAATGATAATTCACGGACGTCGGGCGAGTCGTACAATAACTTCCAGAACCTATTCGGTTGGAAATAAACAATCCTTTACCGAATATCTGACTCCTGCCCGTGATAAGGGAACTAAGATGCTAAAGCTTGAAAAACAGTTGTGGATATACTCACCTTCCACTGACAGGATAATCCAGATCTCCGGGCATATGCTACGGCAGTCAGTTATGGGTTCCGACCTTTCATACGAAGATATGATGGATGACCGGAAACTAACAGAGATATATTCAGCTAAAGTGACTGGTAATGAGACTATTGATAGCAGGGATTGTTATGTGCTGGAATTAACTTCAAAAGTTACTGATGCAGCATACTATTCTCAGAAAATCTGGATTGATGTTGAGCGTTATGTTCCCCTGAAACAGGAAATGTTTGCACGGAGCGGCCAGCTCCTGAAGCGCACAACTCTGTCCGATGTACAACAGGTGCAGGGGCGGTGGTTCCCTATGAAAGCGGTCTATAAGGATGTACTGAAAGATGGCAGTGGAACAGAATTCATACTTATGAGCGTGAAATTTGACCAGGATATCCCCGATCATATTTTCACAAAGGCAGCCTTGAAGCAATAATCCGGCTTAAATAAAACGTTAAGGAATACAGGTATCTGCAGGAAGTTCCTGCCTTCAGATACGCCTGCGAAGGAGAGCTTTTTAATAACCGGGTGAACAACAGGACTTCTCATGTCCTACTCCCCGACTGAGTTTAATTAGCAACGGAGAAAGCTGCTAAGGGTATAAATAAATTAATCTCAAAATCCGGAGGCTGCATAATAAAATAATCTCATCATTTTAATCATACAATTTGTCAAAATTGCCGGTTAAGTTATCCACTATGAAAAATATTCATAATATATTGAATGTCACTTTAATAAAAAGAAAAATAATACGTATTGCAGGTATACTTACATTTTTTTGTCAATAATGATCCGTTTTTGACGAATAGCTGTTGTGAATAAATCAATAGCTGATACCGTTATGCAATCCTCACAATTATGCTGACAAGTGATCCTTGAAACACTCTCAAAAATCCGTAATCAGGGTCTTAACGTATTGATGTTGATATCAGATCCATTATTTTTATGATGATGCTTTGGGCAGAAAGATGAGGACATTTTACCAGATTACGTCAGCTGAAACCGGCAGAGTTGTACTCCGGTGCAGGAAGATCGCAAAAGCACTGCGGTGGTGGCTCCGCGGTAACGGTTATGAATTCCAGCATGGTTTCTATGTTCGTGATTCAGAATCCTCGGGCCGGATTCACGGTGATCCTGACCATTCTCTGAGAATCACTAAAAAGACTCCATTTCCTTCCCGGATTGAATAGTAATTCAGCTTCTTTTTCTAATTTTAGAGCTGTGAACCTGTGATTAATTTACAGGTGTATTTAAGTTACAGAGACCGGATCTTATTTTTAATCCTGAAATATTCTTTCTATGAAACTGAAAACCAGCTTTATCCTTTCGTTGATGATGTTCCTCCAGTATTATATCTGGGGTTCATGGTATGTGACCATGGGAACATTCATGACCAAGTACCTCGGTTCCACAGGCATCCAGATCGGGGCAGCCTATTCAGCTCTGGCCATCGCCACAATGATCTCCCCGTTCTTTGTCGGGATGATTGCAGACCGCTTTTTTGCCGCACAAAGGGTAATGGGAGTGTTGCATATACTGGGCGGATTGTTGCTGTTTCTTGCATCACGTATAACTGCCAACGCTCCATTCTACTGGGTTATATTACTTTATTCACTGGCATACATGCCCACCCTTGCCCTTTCCAACAGTGTTGCTTTCCGCCAGATGAGCGATCCGGGCAGGCAATTTCCGCTTGTCAGGGTATTCGGTACTGTAGGCTGGGTCATTGCCGGATTTATGATCGCCATCCTCGGCATCGAACAGACACCTTCGACATTCTATATGGCTGCTATCGTCTCTGTAGTGCTTGGACTGTTCAGCTTTCTTCTCCCTGACACTCCTCCGCTGGCAAAGGCACCTTCCTCAGCAAAATCTATCATGGGTATAGATGCGTTTGTCCTGTTCAGGGACAAGCCTTACCTTATCTTCTTCATAGCTGCCATTTTTGTCTGTATACCGCTCTCCTTTTATTTCGGATTTGCTAATCTATTCCTTAACCAGGCAGGCATGCAGAATGCCGCCGGGAAAATGGTGATGGGACAGATCTCCGAAGCCTTGTTTATCCTGGCGATACCTTTTCTTTTTAACAGGATAGGTGTGAAAAAGATGCTGCTCATCGGAATGACAGCGTGGATACTAAGATACATCTGCTTTGCCTTCGGGAATATGGGACCAAACCTGTGGATGCTCTATACCGGGATCATTCTCCACGGGGTGTGCTACGATTTTTTCTTCGTTACCGGGTATATGTATACCGAAAAGAAATCAAATGAAAGAATAAAAAATGCGGCACAGGGATTATTCACATTTGTTACATACGGACTGGGCATGTTCATCGGAACCTGGTTCTCCGGATTTGTTACAACCTACTATACAGTCGATCAGACCTATCAGTGGAGGAGCATCTGGTTCGTGCCTGCTTATATTGCCATTGCAGTACTCATCTGTTTCATATTTTTCTTTAAGGAGAAGAAAAAGATTGACATTGCTGAATAAATTACACATCATTAACTAATTGATAGAGAACAAATATGGTCAGGATCCTCTCCTTCCTTTTACTTTTATCGCTGAACTGCTGCCTGTCAGGTCAGATACTTTTCGAAAAGGACAGGCTCATAATGGAAAACGAGGTGATGCGTCAGGAGATCAGCTTCGCAGAAGGGGTCATCAGGCCGGTGTCGATCCTTTCAAAACCCGGAAATATTGAATTGCTGGCTGGGACAGGCCAGCGTGCATGGTTCGGATTTGTTGTCAATAACCAGGTGATCAGTTCTGAACAGCCGGTGTGGAAGGTTGTGAGCCATGAACTGAGAAAGATCAGTAACGGAGGCACCGAAATAACTGTCACAGTCGCAGCAACAGGCAGGTTGAGAGGTCTCCGGGTTGAAATCACAAGGCAAATGTTTCCTGCCTCCGCGTTAATCCGCGAAAAGCTTGTGCTTAAGAATGCCGGCGGACAAATCCTGAAGCTCTCAAAGCTTGATGGCAGGCTTCATTTTATATTTCCAGGTTATAACCTTAAGGGTAGTTCAGCAGAGGACAAACTTACTGAGACCCGGATCGCGACATTCGACAAAGAGGTGGTCGCTGATTATGATCCTGATCTTTCCCCGGATGACAGAACGTTCAGTCAAAACCTGGCGCACTGCCATATGTTCCATCCCGAAATCCTTAACCGGACTGTTGCGACAGGTGACAGTTTTATGCTGAAAGGTCCCTTTGCAGTATACAGTACCCCTCAGTACTCATGGCTGATGACATATGAACATGCATCGCAGGATAAGAATTATGGAAGTGAATTCGGCAATGCCTGGAAAAGAAGTCTGGCAACCCAGGGAACAGATCAGCAGCAGGGTGTAGAAGGAGCATCAGGAATTGTGGAAAGGGAAGACGACTTCTGGTTTATTGCAATAGCAGGAACAAAAAACAGGACTTCAACCGACATGCATGTCGAGATTCTTCGTGGCGGATATCTCGACGGAGAAACTATAACCGCAGGGAAACCCTATGAATCGGTATGGTCGGCATCGGCATTTTTCTTTGGGATCGAAGAGGAGAAGAAAATTTTTCACCGGTATTTATGGGAACAGATAACTGAGAATCCTGCTTCAAGGAAGAGTCATTTTTATTATAACACATGGGGAATGCAGCGCGACAATAATAACAAGACCGGTTTGCGTGAGATCTTTACAGAAGCACGCATCCTCGAAGAGATCGGATATGCTGCCGAACTCAATGTCGACCTGTTTGTATTCGACGATGGCTGGGAGGAGATGATGGGTGTATGGCGTCCTCATCCGGTGCGTCTGCCAAATGGACTGGCCCCGCTGGTTGCCGAACTCAGGAAACATGACATAATTCCCGGTATATGGCTCTCGCCAATGGGGGTAGATTCACTGGCAGGCAGATATAAAGAGCATCCCGAATGGGTGCTGCGTGACTGGTCCGGTAAACCGATCAGGGCACAATGGGGACTACCGGCATTCGATTTTGTAAGCGATTTTTACGACCTTTTTGTTGCTGACTGCAAAAAGCTTATTGATGATGGCATCAGGTTTTTTAAATGGGATGCAATCAATACCTTCAACAGCACCCTTCCCGGCCTGCATCATGGAAGCAAGCAATATTCAAGTGAAGAGATACGCGACCGGTACGGATATATGCTGCCCTTTTATGTAACACGGGCCATGAAGGAACTCAGGGAATATAATCCTGATGTTGTTATTGAAATAGATCTTACTGAAAAAGAGCGTTGTATTATCGGACTGATGCCCCTGCAGGAAGGAAAGCTATTCTGGATGAACAACGGGGCATCAGCTTATAATGATTACAGCACAATACGCGCAAAATCGATGCGTACTGTGATCAACGAATATGCCGGGATCATTCCGGTAGAGTTATTTACCCAGGCTGTTTATCCCCACCAGGTAAGGCCTTATGATGCCCAGCGTTATAATGTGAATACCACGCTTACCGGAGGGAGGGGATTCTGGGGCAACCTGAAAATGATGACCTCTGAACAGAGGAAAACAGCAGGAGAGATGGTCCTGAAAAACAAGCTGGTGCTTCCATATATTTCTCACCTGCCCCTGATAGCTGATGGAAAAACGGGTGCTTCACCGGAGATATATACTCATATTAATGCCCGATCCTGTGCCGGTCAGGTAATTGCATTCAGCGGATCAGCGCTTAATTACCTGCACAAAGTGACTGCCTCCTGTGACAGTTGCCTGGCTGTGCTTAATCAAGCTTATAAAATCGATGAGGGAGAGATCCATCTGCCATTCCAGTTCACAAAACCGGATGATACACGCGAAGCTTTTGTAATCCCGAATAAAGGAACAGGTTTCAGTGTTGTATCATCAACAGGCTGGCTCGATAATGTTGAACTGAATTCGGCCATGAACAGGATGACAATTAAAACTGGTGCCTCTGCAACAATTGAGATCAGGCTTCCGGAAAGCTGCCTCAATGTAAAAGCCCCTGGTGCAAAATTGGCAAGGCAGGACAGGACCGGTGTACCGGGATTCAGTTTTTATGTGTTGAGGACAAATAGTCCCGGAGTGGTGGAAGTTACGTGGGATAGGTAGGTAGCCGGAAGCCGCATGTACTCACCCCCTTCTTTTCCCCCTCTCTGCTGTCGCAAAGAGGGGGAAGGTATCTTGGTATAATTAGTTGAACTTTACATATTTACAATTTATAATTATTGAAATGTCAAATTTTAAAAAATTTGACTTTAAGGAAATAAAGAAGCATGCACAAGAGCTAAGAGCAAACCAGACCGATTCTGAAAAACTCTTATGGAAAGAATTAAGGGGAAGAAGACTATCGGGTTATAAATTCCTTCGTCAACACCCAATCCTTTATAAAGGGAACCTAATAAGGTTCAACTATTTTATTGCAGATTTTTATTGTTATGAGAAAAAAGTTGTCATTGAGCTTGACGGTCCTGTTCATGATACGAAGGTTGAACATGATCAGTATAGAGATTCTGAACTGCAAAACCACGAAATTCATATCTTACACATTAAAAATGAAGAGTTAAGAAATATGACCCAAACCCTACAAAAAATAAAGCAATATATGGATGCAATTAATAGATTATAAGCAATATACACTTCAATAGTCACC
>Ga0113563_10003130_pt1 | contig 10220 bp, 11 predicted proteins | sample Mud3Dept3metaG_FD_80117 | JGI IMG/M metagenome (GOLD analysis project Ga0113563, IMG submission 80117) | Freshwater wetland microbial communities from Ohio, USA, analyzing the effect of biotic and abiotic controls - Mud 3 Core 4 Depth 3... | ecosystem: Environmental > Aquatic > Freshwater >...
GCTCATTGCCGGGACAAAGTATCGTGGTCAGTTTGAAGAACGGCTGAAGATCGTAATGAAGGAGATCGCCCAAACGGACAATGTGATCCTTTTCATCGATGAACTCCATACGCTTATCGGTGCGGGTGCAGCAGAAGGCTCCATCGATGCCTCCAGCATGCTGAAGCCGGCGCTCTCTCGGGGGGAGATACAATGCATCGGAGCAACAACTCCCGATGAATACCGCAAGTATATTCAGAAAGACCGTGCACTGGAACGGAGATTCCAGCCCATCCATGTGCAGCCACCGGACATAAACACATCCGTAGAAATCCTGACCGGGCTGAAGTCGCGGTATGAATCGCATCACAAGGTAAAGATTACGCCAGAGGCGCTGACCGCGTCCGCAAAGCTTTCCGACCGGTATATTCAGGACAGGTTCCTTCCTGACAAGGCTATTGATGTCCTTGACGAGACAGGCTCTCGCATCAAACTGAAGAGGCTTACCCCACCCTCTGAGCTCAAGGATATGGAGTTTCGGCTCCAAAGGATTGTCAAGGAAAAGAACCTTTACATCAAGCTCCATGACCTCGAAAAGGCATCTACGGTGAGAATGGAAGAGGAGAAATTACGGAATATCCTCGAGCAGATGCAGAAATCATGGAAAGAAAGTCTTAACAGAGAAATACCGGTCATGAACGAAGATGATGTTGCCTATACCGTTTCCAAAATGACGGGTATACCGATCTTCAAGATCGAAGAAAAGGAGTCTGAAAAACTGATCAGAATGGAGGACGAACTCCATCTGAGGATCATTGCACAGGAGGAGGCGATCAGGGCCGTCTCTCGCGCTATTCGTCGTTCACGTGCAGGGTTGAAAAGCTCCAAGAGACCCATTGGCTCGTTCTTTTTCCTGGGACCGACCGGCGTAGGAAAAACTGAACTGGCCAAGGCCCTTGCCGAGTTTCTGTTTAACGACGAAAATGCATTGATTAAAATCGACATGTCGGAATTCATGGAGCGATTTAATGTTTCGAAGCTGACCGGTGCTCCTCCCGGATATGTGGGATATGAAGAGGGGGGCATGCTTACAGAGAAGGTCAGAAAAAAACCCTATTCCGTCATCTTGTTCGACGAAATAGAAAAAGCCCATCCGGACGTGTTCAACCTGCTTCTTCAGGTCCTCGATGAAGGGGTGTTGACGGATAACTTTAGCAGAAAGGTGGATTTCAGAAATGCCGTCATCATTATGACGTCCAATCTCGGAGCCCGAATTATTGAGAAGGCAACGCCTCTTGGATTCCAGCGCAGTGAAATCGGAGAGGTCTACGAAAACATAAAGGAGAATGTGCTGAACGAGCTTCGCAAAACGTTCAATCCGGAATTCCTTAACCGTGTCGATGAGATGGTTGTCTTCCATCCGCTTGAGAAAGGCCACCTCATGGCCATTATTGACCTGCTTGTGGAAGAGATGAACAGGGAACTCATCGAACAGGAACTCATCGTAGAACTGTCTCAGGATGTGAAGGAATGGCTTCTTGAGCATTACTACAAACCTGCATATGGTGCGCGACCGATGAGGAGGGCTATCCAGAAAGAGATAGAAGACCCCCTGTCAGAGGAAATCCTTAAGGGCAATTTCAAGGGTTCGCATAAGATCAAGGTTCTGCTTGAAGCTAATACCCCTGTCTTTGTCGTCGCTGACGAGTCGCCGGTGCTTTCCGGGATCAATTAGACATGATGCCCGATGGGACGGACCGGAACCGCTCGGCATGGGCGTATGCAGCCTTTTTTTGCTTGACGGCCTTTGTTTTTTTTCTGTTTTCCTGCCAAAGCTCCAGGACTGAGGTGGCTGAAGGTCTGAAGGCCCCGTCTCTTGAAATACTGGACGCCATGACCGGCCAAAAGGTGGACATGGGTAAGTATAAAGGAAGAGTGATGTTTGTCAATTTCTGGGCAACGTGGTGCGCACCCTGCCGTGAGGAGGTCCCGTCCATTGAGGCGCTTCACCGAGATTTCTCATCTGATTCACGATTCGCCATGATTACCATTCTGTTCAGGGATGATTCGAGATCTGCGTATGACTATATGAAAGCCGGCGGTTATTCATTCCCGGTGTACGCTGATCAGGAGGGCGCTACCGCCAAACAATATAAGGTGACTGGTGTTCCGGAGACCTATCTGGTGGATAAAAAAGGTGTTCTCAGAAAGAGGGTCATAGGGCCTCTCGACTGGAACGCTTCTGATGCAAGGGCATTTATTAAAACGCTTCTTACTGAATAATGGGCATTCCTCATCAGCCCGAACCCTCCCTTCTTTTCATTTCCCTCCTTTTTTCTCAACGTGATACGTTCGTATCAGCGGTCCCCCTTCTGATCAACCGGTTCGGTGATGTCCTGATGGAGAGTGCTGAGTATCCATGGAATCATACCCATTATTATGACAATGAGCTTGGTGCCCCAATTTTCAGAAAACTTCTCTTTTTCGGGAAGCCGTTTGATCCACTGAGTCTTCCGGATGTCAAGCTTGAAACAAATCTGATGGAAACTGCATTTGCGCTCGAGGGTAAAAGAAGGATCAACATAGATCCCGGCTATATCATGCGCTCCCGGGTTGTTCTTGCCTCAGCAAAGGATTATTCCCACAGGATCTACTTGGGGAAAGGCATTTACGGAGAAGTCGCTTTGTATTATCAGGGAAGAAAATTCAATCCCCTCCCCTACACGTACTTTGATTATCGGGATCAACAGAGCCTCGTGTGGTTCGAGAGGGCAAGGAAAGAGCTGAGACGCAGAGAGGGAATACAGGACGTCATATGATCACGAGATTGTCCCTATGGATTGCTTCGTCGGAGTATTTGTATCCAAGTATCTTTTCTATCTCTCCAGTTTTTTTCCCCTGTATCTTGCGCAGGTCTTCTGAGGCATAATTTGCCAATCCTTTTGCAATACGCCTGCCACGGGCAGTGACGCAGTATACCGCATCACCGATCTCAAACGCGCCGTCCACAGAAACAATTCCTGAGGGGAGCAGGCTCTTGCTGCCTTCAATAAGCGCTTCCACCGCACCGTCATCGAGCACCAACGAACCTTTTGCCCTGCTACTGTAGGCGATCCACCCTTTTCGCTGGGACATTCTGTCTTCGCGGGGCTTAAAAAAGGTTCCGCAGTGCTGCCCTTTGACAGCGGCGATAAGCAATCCCGGTTTTTTCCCATTGATGATATGTACAGCTATGCCATGCGAAGCAGCTTTTTTTGCAGCCTTCACCTTTGAGTACATGCCACCGGTGCCTACCTGACTTCCCGACGCACCCGCCAGCTGCTCGACTTCAGGGGTTACGGCCTCGACATAGGGAATAAGTTCAGCATGCTGATTTTTTCTTGGATCATCTGCGTACAGACCGTCCACGTCAGAGAGGATGAAAAGATTGTCAGCCTCTATGCTGATGGCGACGAGGGAAGCTAGGCTGTCATTGTCGCCGAATCTGATCTCATCGATCGCTACAGTGTCATTTTCGTTGATTACCGGGATGATACCGTATGAAAGCAGAGTCATCATGGTGTTCTTGGCATTGATGTATCTTTTCCGGTCAGCGAAATCCTCCCTGGTCAGGAGGACCTGCGCCACCCTTTTACCAAATGCGGAAAAAGAACGCTCGTAGGCCCACATGAGGTAGCTTTGGCCCACTGCCGCTGCCGCCTGCTTGAGCCTGATCTCGGTGGGGCGGGTCTTTAATCCCAGCTTTTTCGTGCCTGCAGCGACGGCACCTGACGACACGACCGCGACCTCGCTACCGTCAGATGCAATATGTGAAATGTCCTCGGCAATTCTGTTGATGACAGAAATGTCGAGACCTTCTTCTGAGCCTGCAATGATATTGCTGCCTATCTTAATGACAATCCGCTTCATTGTTTTCCTTACTGAGGATATCTGCAAGATACCGTATCAACTCCCTTATGCCGGAGTTTGTAGCCGCAGAGATCGCATGAAAATCAATGTGGTTAGTTTTGCAGTATTCTTTAAGCAAGTCAAGCCTCTTGTTGTCCGACGCAGCATCAATTTTTGTCGCTACGACTGCATGATGCTTCGAGGTGATATCCCGGCCGTATATCTGAAGCTCACGGGTGATCATCCGGTATTGCGCTACGGGGTCCTCATCCGCCCCGTCGGACACATCAACAAGATGAAGGAATATTCTTGTCCGTTCAATATGCCTGAGAAACTGGTACCCCAGGCCTATTCCTTGGTGAGCACCTTCGATCAGTCCAGGAATGTCAGCGACAACAAAACTGGCATAGTCATTGAACTTCACAACGCCGAGATGGGGAATGAGAGTTGTGAACGGGTAATCTGCTATCTTCGGACGGGCTGAAGAAATTACCGAGACCAGGGTTGACTTGCCCGCATTGGGAAGCCCTACCAACCCGACATCGGCAAGCAGTTTCAGTTCGAGAATGAACCTCCTGACCTCTCCCTTTTCTCCGGGCTGTGCAAAGCGAGGTACTTGACGGGTTGGCGTGGCAAAATGCTGGTTGCCCTGGCCGCCCCTGCCACCCTGGGCAGCGATAAACTCCTGTCCTTCCCTGACAAGATCATCAGCTATTTGGCCACTCTCAGCATCCCGGATGAGCGTTCCTACGGGAACAGGAATAACGAGGTCGGCACCGTCCTTTCCATGCATTCTCTGCCCCATCCCGTGCTGTCCCTTTTGCGCCATATATTCCCTTTTATAGCGAAAATCGAGAAGGGTGTTCAGTTCCCGGGTTGCCCTGAAGATGACGTGACCGCCCCTGCCGCCATCCCCGCCGTCAGGTCCGCCTCTCGGAACATACTTCTCCCGACGGAAGCTCACGCAACCTCTGCCACCGTTGCCGGCTGTTACCATGATCTCTGCATTATCTATGAACTGCATAGAAAAATAAAAAAGGCAGACCGAGATCTGCCTTAGCGCTCCATTCTCTGATGATTAATTACTGCTGAGCGGTCGGGTATACGCTTACCTTCATCCGGGTTTTGTCTTTTCTTTCAAATTCGACGATACCGTCAACAAGCGAGAACAGGGTGTCGTCAGATCCCTTCTGCACATTCGCACCGGGATGGAACTTGGTGCCCCTCTGTCTCACAAGGATATTGCCGGCCTTAACAGGCTGGCCGCCAAAGCGTTTTATCCCAAGCCTCTGCGATTGACTGTCTCGACCATTTCTTGAGCTTCCTACACCTTTTTTATGTGCCATGCTATCCTCCAACCACAATGTCTTTGATTGAAACGAGAGAATACTGCTGCCGATGACCCCTTGTTTTCATATGTCCTTTTCGCGGTTTCTTCTTGAATATAATGACCTTTTTTCCCTTTTCCTCGTCCAGAAGCTCGGCCTTCACCGTAGCGTTCTTAACATAGGGGCTGCCGATCAGTGTCTTATCTTCACTTGAAACAAGAAGAACCTTTTCAAAGGTAACCGCAGTACCAGCGGCAGAATGTATCTTCTGAACCCGGACGGTGTCGCCAGGTGCAACTTTGTGCTGAAATCCTTCAGTATCAATTATCGCATACATAACTCGTTCACCTCCAGTCACTTATTAAATACAATATGCAGAAAAATGTCAACCAATGCTGAGGTAAACGCGATAAAAACGAAGCCGTATCGCTACAGCATGTATTCAGCGAGATTGATATGGTATTTGTTGGGGTCAAGGGTCTTCTTGATGGACCGGACATGCTCATCTCTCTCATTCTTTTCCGTCAGATCAATGACTGCTCCCTTGGTTCTGATGCCCGCCTCATTCACAATGATCATAACCCGGGGACGGTCCGGAAAGAGCTGATTGCTTTCACAGACAAGTCCGAGTTCCTTTGTGTCGAGCATAACCAGCGTGCCGATGGGATAGACGCCGACCATATTGGTAAAGAACTTGAACAGGAGGGGATCCAGCTGCGTGCCTGCCCGTTCCATCATGATACTCAAAGCCTTATCAGGAGAAAGCGGTATTCTCGAATAGACCCTAGCCGAGGTCATCGCATCATACTGGTCAGCAAGACTCACAATGCGGCTCAAGAGATCGAGCTTGCTGCCTTTTTTCAGCTTAGGGTATCCGGACAGGTCGAAGTTCATATGATGCTCGAAGGCGACGATTGCAGACTTAATCGTAAGATCATCAAATCTTTTGAGTTTAAGGATGGCCTTGAGACCCCAAAGAGGATGTTTCCTGATGACGGACCATTCATTATCCGTAAAGTGGGTAGGTTTATTCAGTATCTCATTGGGTATATCCATTTTCCCGATATCATGGAAAAGAGAAACCATGCCCAGTTCGGTAAGCATACGCCTGCTCATACCGAGACGTTGACCCAGTGCAATAGAAAGGATACTGACGTTGACAGAATGGTGATACGTGTATTCATCGTAATCTTTAATGGCGGTCATGCCCAAAAGCATCTGTTCTTCCTCAAGAATCTGGTCGACCATTGATTCAACGACCCTTTTTGCCTTCTTGATATTTACCTTTTCGCCTGACTTGATCTTATTGATGACTCCCTGCGTAAATGAAACAGCATTGAAGTAGGTCTTTTTGACCATTTTTCTCACATCCAGCGAATCATCCTCAACAACCTTTTTCAGAATGCCGACATCAATGTTTCTGACATTTGCCATCTTTTCCTGAATGGTATTGTATGGCTCCTGCGAAAAAGAGGCGTCAATGAATGCCTTGATGAATGCCTTGATGTCATCCGGACGTATCTGTCCCTTGAAGGTGACATTTCCCAGTTCACGTTTTTTGAACTCGCGGACCATGAAATCAAAGTTCAGAAGATATTCCAGGGAATACCGTATCCGGTATTCGTTAATGTAAAAAAACTCCCCTCTCAGTTCAAGCACAAGAATGTTTTCCTGAGAAACCAGCGCATTGATCATGGTGACCAGTCGGCTGATTGATGATGCCAGCGCGACGTTGTTCGCATCGTGGATCTGTGATGTGCGAAGCACCACGGAGATCTGGTTGATCAGTTCCTTGGCATTTTTGTGAAGCTCTCGTTCCTGTTTACTGTCCATGCTCAAGCCTCTTGATTGCGGTAAAAGAAAATTCCCTTACCAGTTTACTGCTCTCCCCTTTGTATTTGGTCAAGATTTGTATGGCCTCCTTGTTGCCGAGAAGGCCGAGAGAATATGCCGAGCATGCGCGGATTTCGTCCATCTTTGAGCTGCCGAAAAGGAAGGGCTTCTTTTTGAGAATATCAACAAGGAATGCAAAAACTTCCCGGTCTTTCCATTTTGAGAGGACTTCAAAGTATTCCTTTTTTTCTTCAAAGTCAATATCCTTGAACGTCTTGTCTGCAATTTTGTCCAAAATGATTCTTTTTGCGGCTTCAGAAGCAACTGTGCCTAGTGCCCTGAGCGCTGCAGAACGTATTTGTGCGTCCGGGTCTTCCAGGCACTCCCTGAGGGTCTGGAAGACCCCACCCCCTCCTAATTCCCCGAGAGCACGGATCACTTCTTTCCGCACCCTGATATCGCTGTGCCGGACTGTTTTCAGCAGAAATTCTACCGCACGTTTGTCTGCAATTTTTCTGAAGATATAAATGATATTTCTCACGACAAACCAACGGGAGTCATTCAGTCCTTTTGCAAGGGTCATGATGTCTTTGGGGCCGAGAAAGATCAGTGCATCAATGACAATCTTACGTGAATGAATATTTTCAAGTTCTCCGAGTATGTTCATAAAGGGAGTTATAGCGCTCTTGTCGAGATACCTCACATATTCGTCCACGATTTTGTCATCGACTTCCTGGCCGCTGTCAAGTATCTCACCGAGCAGTTTGATGATGGTGTTACCGCCGGCATATGAGATCACCCGTCTGAAATATTTCCTTATCTCTTCGTCTATGTGCTGTTCCTTGATCAGGACGTTAAGCCGTGAAAGCATGCTGTTCATAATCACTAGATCGCCGCTCTGCATAACGAATTCAGCCGCGTTCATAAAAAATGCGGTAAGATCCTCGAATTCGGCCTTTGTCTCGGATAGATAGGGAAGCTCAAAAAGGAAATCAACAAGTTTCTCGGTTTTGCCGAGACCCTCTTGGTCGATCATCTGCATCAGCTGCTTCAGGTCCGCATCGCTGAGCGGCGCAATGCTTGTATCCTGCGACACATCCTGTTCTGAGAATGCGTCCTGATAGGCTTTCAGGATATTGTCCGGATCATTGGACCGTCCTTCTATCTCCTCGATTGCGCGGTCCTGATAATTATCATCGTCAGCAAGCAGTGCATCATCAGCGATATACTGAATGCTCTGAAAATCGCGTTCCCAGAGCAGTGTCACAATATCATCATCCAAGACTTCACGCTCAAAGTCCATGGCAATGATCTTCAAAAAATCTTCCATTTCTTCGGAGGAGAGACCTCGCGTGAAGGTTATTTCACGAAGGCCATCCTTGAAAAAAAAGAGCGCGAGATTCTCCTCTTTCTCCGTATTTGCATACACCTGTTCGCTTTCCCAGGTTATTTCATTCTGCCTGATTTTCAGGACGAGGCCTTCTCGGTAGTCAAAGTAGTCGTGAAAACGAGCATAACAGTCCTCGATAGTCTTGATATAAATAGGATTATTCGCAGGATACATCCTGATGATCTTTTTTGATTTCAGGATGGCCTGAACAACATCCCTGGCCGCCTTCAGATCTTCATTAATTTCCATCTTCAAAAACTATCACAGGTGTATGAGCGTGTCAATAGCATCTAGATGAGCGCTACCCGGCGATCGCGGGCAAAGTTTCGAATGATCATTTGTGCCGAGTAGAGGCGTTGCAACTTCAAGTTACGCATGCGTATTGCCTGAACATCATTTGTTGGAAATCTTTCGGCGCGAAGATCCTTCTGTGTCTTGTCGATCTGGTGATAAAAGTCCTTTAGAGAGTCGGCGTCAAAGGATTTCAGGAACAAGGGATTTACGGCCACGTACCCCTCGGCGACATCGACGGTAAGTGCTTTGGTGCTTTTCCCCCGGACATTACCCATGGCGCTCCCTTCTGTGCATGATACGCGATAAAAAGATCCCTATCTCGTATAGCACAATGATAGGGACTGCCATAAGTACCTGATTGAATGCATCCGGCGTAGGCGTAAGGGCTGCAGCCAGAATAAATGCTGCAAGGACCGCGTATTTTCTGTGACTGGCTAGAGTTGATGGAGTTACAATGCCGAAACGGGTAAGAAAAATAATGATCAACGGCAACTCGAAAATCGCCCCGAAAGCGAGAATAAACTTCAGGCAAAAATCCACATAACTACCAACAGACAGCATGGGTGTTAAGTGCCCTGTCTTATACCCAAGAAGAAACGTCATGGCAAAAGGAAGAACGATAACAAAGCAGAATGCAGCACCAGCAGTAAACAGCAGTGTTGCTGAAAAAAGGAACGGTATGAAATATTTCTTTTCCTTCGGCATCAGTCCCGGTGAAATGAACTTCCAGAATTGCATGAATATCACCGGGAGAGAAAGCACCAGCGATGCAATAAACGCCACCTTCAGGTGCATCCAGAAGGCCTCGGCAGGCGCAAGAAATACCAGGGAGGCAGCAGGTTTTTCCGTAATCTGGAAATAGGGGCTTGAGAGGATCACCTTGACCTCTGCCCGAAGAGGAAAGATAAGAACATCAAAAAGCCCCTCCGAATAATTGAAGCAGACCATGAAAAGCACTCCCATCGAACACAGAGAAATGAATATCCGCTTACGGAGTTCCGAAAGGTGCTCTGTCAGAGGCATGCGTGAGTCTTCCAATTATTCCTTTTCCTCTGACTGTTTGTGTTCTGCGCCTGTTTCGGCAGCACCGGCGTCTTTGGGGAGATTCTTAAGGATGTCCTCATCCGGAATCTTATAATCGGTATTCAGCTCCTGTTCGATCTGGCTTTTGGCTATATATACACCTCTCTTGATCTCTACGACCCATTTACCCATTGTCTTGGCAAGTTCAGGCAGCTTCTTGGGACCGAAAACCAGGAGCGCTACAACGAAGATAATGATGAGTTCCTGAAAACCGATATCAAACATGGTTTTCCTATTCTTCCTCTTCAACGATTTTCTGGATTCTTTTCTTTTCTTTTGCGTTCGTAAAGGTGATCGTTAACAGCAGGCGGTATTCGGGGTTCCGGTTCTTGAGATCAACACCCGCACCGATTGTGGTGAACAATGAATCCGTTGTTCTGAGCCGATACCCCAAACGTGCTTCGAGTTGATCGTATTCGCTCGTA
>Ga0113563_10003131_pt1 | contig 10218 bp, 12 predicted proteins | sample Mud3Dept3metaG_FD_80117 | JGI IMG/M metagenome (GOLD analysis project Ga0113563, IMG submission 80117) | Freshwater wetland microbial communities from Ohio, USA, analyzing the effect of biotic and abiotic controls - Mud 3 Core 4 Depth 3... | ecosystem: Environmental > Aquatic > Freshwater >...
AAGGTCTTTCAGGGAGAGATCGGGAGATCACAGTTCGCTCGCTGGGAGCGCCATGGTTTGCTCACCCTTCACGCGGAGATTGAAGGGGGCGAGGTGAAGCCCAAGTTTGAGAGAGTCATCCAGCTCAAGGAGGGAGGAATCCCTCCCGACCTCTCGAAGAAGAAAGCGGAGATCCTTCAGTTTCTGAAAGAGAGAGGAGAGGTTCTCTACTCTGAAATGTCCCGGACATTCAAGTCACCCGCCAGAACCCTCCTCGCCCTCGAAACGATGGAACTGATCACCGTGAGGTCCCGGGAAGTTTTACGCGACCTCTCCATCCCGGACGAACTCAACGCCTACCCCAGGCCCCACCTGACCGCCGACCAGCAGGGGGTTTTCACTGAAATCCGGACAGCTATCCACTCCAACCGATACTCTCCATTCTTGATTCACGGCGTGACAGGAAGCGGCAAAACGGAGATCTACCTGCGGGCGATTGAAGAGGTGCTGAAGCGGGGTCAAGACGCAATTGTCCTCGTTCCGGAGATCTCTCTGACGCCGCAACTGCTGGCCCGGTTTAAGGACCGCTTTGGGAATGATCTGGCTCTGCTTCACAGCGGCCTGGGAAAAGGAGAGAGGTACGACCAGTGGAGAAGGGTTTGGAAGGGAGAGGTCAGGATCGCCCTGGGAGCTCGTTCAGCTGTCTTTGCTCCGTTTAGAAAACTCGGGATCATCATCGTGGATGAGGAACATGATCCTTCATACAAACAGGAAGAGAAGCTTAAGTATCATGCCCGGGACCTGGCCGTCGTTCGCGCGAGGCAAGCGGAAACCACCCTGGTCCTAGGTTCTGCAACGCCTTCCCTCGAATCGTACCAGAACGCCCGGACCGGGAAGTTCAAGCTCCTGAGGCTCCCTCAAAGGATCGAAGGCAAGCCCCTTCCTCACGTTGAGATCCTGGATATCAGGAAGGAGGAAGGTCTCCTTTCGGAGAGGCTTAGAGCCGCCCTTCAGAAAAATGTCGAACAGAAGAAGCAGAGCCTTCTTTTTCTCAACCGCAGGGGGTTCGCCAACTTCATCCTGTGCCCTGACTGTGGCCTGACATTCAAGTGTCCCAACTGCAGCGTGACGCTGACTCACCATCTCAAAGAACGCTCCCTTCGGTGTCATTATTGCGACTACCAGATGCCAGCTCCTGGAGACTGCCCGAGATGCGGAGGGCATCGACTCCGAGGGATTGGGACGGGGACCGAGCGATTGGAACAGGAGATCAGAAGCTTATTCCCTGAAGTCAAGGTCGCCAGGATGGATCGCGACACGACCACCCGGAAACATGCTCACCAGCGAATCTTGAAAGAGGTCGAATCCGGCGCCATAGACATCCTCGTGGGAACCCAGATGATCGTGAAGGGCCACGACTTTCCAAACGTCACCTTTGTCGGTGTCGTCTCGGCAGACACGTCACTTCACTTCCCTGATTTCCGTTCGAGTGAAAGAACCTTTCAGCTCCTGACTCAGGTGGCGGGAAGGGCGGGGCGGGGCGAATCGGCCGGGGAAGTTGTCATCCAGACGTTCAACCCGGACCATTACAGCATCCTGAGGGCAAAGAACCACGATTTCATCGGTTTCTTTGAGGAGGAGGTTCAGTTCCGGAAGGCGCTGGAGTACCCCCCTTTCTCGAGGCTGATCAACTTCAAGCTCACGGGGAACAGTGAGAAGAAGACAGAAGCCCTGGCCGAAGAGATGGAGCGGGCCGCCCATGCCCTGTTAGACAGGGGGTATCGAAAAGGGATTCAGGTCCTCGGTCCCAGTACCGCCCCTTTTGCGAAGATGAGAGGTAAGTTCCGATGGCAGATGCTGGCGAAGGGAAAGAGCAGCACCCTGCTCCGTCAATTTGCCGGGGATTTGGCCCTACGACTGGAAGATCGGACCCGGGGACGGGCGGTCAGTTTGGATATTGATGTAGATCCTATCTTCATCCTATAATAACCGGAGAGGGGCATACGGCAGGTCGAAAGTGATTCTTTTTTTTCACCATCTTCTACCTTCCATTTTCCACCTTCTCCTTTCCCATATGGAGCCTCATGGAAAAGGTCCTGGACAAGCTGGCTGAACAGATCCTTGGATTCGACGAGGCTTCTCTGGCCCACCTGCGAGAAAGATACCGGCTGAGGATCGAGAATTTTGACGGGACCCGGGACTGGGAGAGAGCGGTGATCATTTACTGCATCATCAACGCGGTCAGTATGAAGAACGCCCTGTTCAATGAGAATGTGGTGAAGCAGAAGATGGACAAGGGAGAGAAACCAAAGCCCCGGGGCCGCATCCATCCTGATCTCAAGCGTATAAAATAGATGAAGGCCCTGCCGCTCTCTATTTTCTGGGGACTCTGGTTCCTCAATTTCTCCGTCCGATCCGGGTTCTCACCCGTCCTCCCTTTGATTGAAGACAGCCTGAACCTCTCCCACGGTCAGGCGGGGGGCCTTTTTACTTCCCTGGCCGTAGGCTACAGCCTTTCCATGCTGATCTCGGGTCACCTCACTCCAGTCTGGGGATGCAAGCGGACCATCGTTTCCGGATTCGTCGGCACGGGGATTGTTCTCATCCTGCTGCAATGGACACAGGACTATCTGACCTTTCATGTCATCTTCTTTCTGGTCGGCCTCTGCACTGGGACTTATAATCCTGCCATCATCCCCATCATCACCGAGACCTACGAACCTAGGCACTGGGGAAAAGTCATCGGGATTCATGACTCCGGGGCCAGCCTGGCTGTTTTTGCCATGCCCCTTCTAATCGCCTTTGGCGTGCGCTTCCTCCCCTGGAGACATCTCTTCCTGATCCTTGCGGTGGCGGGTCTCCTCCTGCCTTTCATCTTCTGGAAAGTCGCCGTTGAACCCAGGCAGGACAGGGTCCGGCACAAAGTGCGCTATGTGGATCTCCTCCGGCGACGCTCACTCTGGACCATGGGTTGCCTTTGGATGTTCGTTGGCGCATCGTGTAACGGCATCTTTTCCATCCTTCCTCTCTATCTCATCAAAGAACGGGGAATTGCATTTGACCATGCCAATACTTTGATCAGTGTGTCCCGGGCGGGTGGGGCCTTTGTGAGCATCGCTGCCGGTTTTCTGGCCGACCGCTACGGACCTCGCAAGATGCTCATCTTTAGCCTCGTGAGCACTGGGTTGAGCACAATCGCTCTCGCCCTCGCCTCAACCCCGGCCTCCCTCTTCCTGGCTCTCATCGCCCAAGGGACCTTCTCCATCGTCTTCTTTCCGGCAGGGCTCGCCGCGATCTCGATGTTGACCCTTCTTCCTGAGCGGTCCATGGCGATCGCCTTCATCCTTTTCTTTGGAGTGATGTTTGGAAATGGGCTAGCCGCCCTTCTTCTGGGCCTGACCGCTGACCACTTCAGCTTTGCGGCCGGAATCTTGTGCCTCGGGATCTGCACGACCTTTACCACCCTTCTCGTCAAGCTTTTGCCGGTGAAATAGGACTCCTCCCCCTGACTGCCGCGACCGGCCACACAAAGCTTTTATGGTTTTTCACAAGGTATTTTTTTCCGCAGTGACACGGACAGGAATTTGTCTGGACAGGTTGGGGGTCCCTTGGGTGAGCCCCAGATGTTTCCAGAGTCCTTCACTGCGGAGTCCAGAAGGGGGCATGCTCTTCAAATCGTCACCGTTAACTTGGCTGACTTAGTGAAGTCATTGTAACTCCTAAAAAATTAAAATTTATTTCTTGCCATAACAACATATTGTGTGGTAAAATAAGTAGACTCACTAAAGGAGGTCGGTATGGATGTTATCGAATTTCCATTAAGGACGGACCACCCCCCACACACCGGGCGAAAGAAGAAGATTGGTTGCCTCGTTGGTCGTATCCTTGTCAAGACCACCCTCGCCCTCATCATCTTCGTCCTTTGCTTCCACATCAGTCCCCCCCGCTCAGAAACCCCCGTCAGGCAGCAAACTATCCAGGAAATCGCGGCCTTCCTTGAGAAACAGGGAACGGATTTGGCCCAGGTCACACCCTACGCCCTTGCAGAGGTGATCTATGATGAGGCTGTCCGGTACAACCACGATCCCAAGGTCATCCTCGCCCTCATCGGCATTGAAAGTTCCTTCCAGAATTCTTCTGTGTCCGCGAGAGGGGCAAAAGGGCTGATGCAGATCATGCCCTATGTGGCAGAGGCCGTTGCTCAAGATCTGAAGATCGAGTGGAGAGGCGACCAAACCCTCTTCGATCCTTTCCTCAACATCAGGATGGGAATCTACTACCTCAAGATGTTGATGGACGATTTCCAAGATCTTGTGCTTGCCCTCACTGCCTACAATTACGGCCCCACGTACATCAGGAGTTTCCTCGACAGAGGCGAGAAAATCCCTCTCCACCACTTCCGGTACTATCAAAGGGTTCTTGCGTTCTCCCGGAACCTTTAGATGCTTGCCGGGAGAGGGAGACCCAAGAGGCCCTCTCCCGGTCCTTTCCATAATTCTCCCCTATATCTTATAATGATTCAGATTACTTGACTGGGGAGCTGTTCTCGAAATGACCTTTGTTCTACCCTATATTGAGCTTGCTCGTACGGGGAAGCTGGCAAAAAAGCTCGAGTCCCTGACTGAAATTCTGAGGGAGTGCAGGCTCTGTCCCCGGGAGTGCGGGGTTAACCGGCTGGAGGGGCAGCTGGGTTACTGTCAAGCCGGAGCCGATCTGATGGTTTCGAGCGCTTTTCCTCACTTCGGAGAAGAACCTCCTCTCGTGGGCCAGCACGGGTCTGGCACCATTTTCCTGACTCACTGCAATCTTCGATGCATTTTTTGTCAGAACTACGATATCAGCCATCTGGGTCGGGGCGAACCCATCGCGCCTTCTGACATGGCTAGGACCATGGTCAGACTCCAGGAGATGGGTTGTCACAACATTAACTTTGTCACTCCCACTCACTATGCAGCACAAATTGTGGCTGCCCTACCCCTAGGGATCGAGATGGGGCTGCGCCTTCCCATCGTGTACAACTGCTCTGGCTACGAATCGCTCGAGATCCTGCAGCTCCTGGACGGGATCGTCGACATTTACATGCCTGACGCAAAGTTCATGGAAGCCCAAGATGCCAGGCAGTTCTGTAACGCTCCGGACTATCCGGAGGTGCTCAGGGTTGTCCTTATAGAGATGCACCGCCAGGTGGGAGATCTCACTTTGAACTCAAAAGGGGTTGCCGAGAGAGGGCTCCTCATCAGGCATCTGGTGATGCCAGGAGGGGTCGCTTCCTCGGAAAGCGTCCTCAAGTTCATTGCCGAAGAGATCTCCGTTCATTCGTACGTGAACATTATGAACCAGTACCGGCCGGAGTACCGGGCCGGCGAACACCAACAGATCAACCGACGGACAAACTACAAAGAATACCTGGAGGCCATTCAAATCGCGAAGCGCTTCCGGCTCTACCGGGGGTTTTAGCCATTGCGGATGGCCGAGTTCGGATTGCGGATTGTTCAATCCGAAATCTCACCTGCCTGCCCTGTACCATGTTAGGTTCAGGGCAGGCAGGTGAGATCTGAAATCCAATGAAGGGCGTCCGCTGATCGAATCAGAAGAAATCCTTCGGGAGCTTCGATCCCTTAAGGCAACCATCCTCCGTCTCACCAGGGAGGTTGAGGCCATCAAGGAAACCCTTCTGCAGGGTCCCTCCTCGGTGGAGAAGAGACTTCTGATGCGGGGGATCAAAGTCTTTCGCAAGAACCTTGCCGATAAACTACTCTTCCCTCCTGATTTCCCCCCTCTTTTCAGGACCCGATTCTATGAAGCGATGAGAAGATACTCCTTCCGCATCGTGCTCAGGGATGTGATCAAGTATCAAGACAGGTTCCGCGTCCAGGACTTGACCCACTACTCCTCTGCCGAGGTGGCTCAGAAATACTGTGACCTCCTGTGGGAGTTGGGGATAATCCGGAAAGAAGGGAAGAATAGATTTCGGACCCTCGTGACCTCTCTCCCCAGCTTTGGTCCTACCCTGGAATGGTTCATTGCTGAGATGTTTCAACGGGAATTTGCGTCACCGGCCATCTACGGAGTGAGGGTGAAGGAGACCGACGCAGGAGGGGACTACGACGTCATCGCCTCCTGGAACAGGAGGATGGTCTACGTGGAGGTGAAATCTTCTCCGCCCAGAGGGGTTGAGCTGAACGAGATCACCGCCTTCTTCTCGCGCATTGAGGATCTTCTGCCCGAGGTCGCTTTTCTTTTTAACGATACCCAGCTCAGGATGAAGGACAAACTCGTTGTCCTCTTTGAAGACGAATTGAGGCGCCGGCACGGAAAAGAATCGAGTACCCTCTACCCTGTCGAGAGGCTGGTGGGGGAGCTCTTTCATGTGGGGCACCGAATCTTCATCGTCAACAGCAAAAAGGACGTGGCGGAGAATTTTTCGGCCTGTTTGAGAGACTATTTGCGCCACGGAAATAAGACGCAGAGAGCATAGCGCATAGGACATCGTGTGAGATCCCAAGATCAGCCAGAGAAAGACTAAGGAGTCTATCGTTGTCTCGACGCTGGAGCTCAAATCCCTCCTCCTCTCCCTACAAGAGGGAGGAATTCCCCTCCTTGAAAAAGGAGGGCTAGGGAAGATTTGATGCACCGGTCTTTCTTAGAGCCAGCTGAAAATGGGTTTGAACTCCTTCACCAGGTCGGGGAACGGAGATGGGGTGAAGGAAAGGAAAAAGACCGCAAAAACCACTGCGCCTAAGAATTTTCTCTTCCGACCCAAGGGAGTTTCGTCGTCCAGAGGAGGGGGGTGCCGGAAGCCGAAGAGGCTGATCAGAACGAGCAAGAGGAACCACCCGGGGTTATAAAAGATCGTAATGTAAGCCATCACACAGAGGGTGATGACGAAAATTCTCCGACTTGTTTTTCCGAAGAGGGCATAAACCACGTGGCCGCCGTCCAGTTGCCCCACTGGAAGGAGGTTGAGGGCGGTTACAAAAAGGCCTACCCAGCCGGCGTAGGCGACGGGATGGATGATCACGTCGACGTCAGCCCCGATCTCACCCATGACTGCATATTGAAGGAGAGAGAATAACAAAGGGTCCGCCAACCGCTCCATTCCCTCCTGCACCTGGGCGGCCGGAATGACGGTCGAAAGGCTCAAGCCCACCACGATGGCAGGCAGGCTGAGGCAGAGGCTCGTGAGCGGCCCTACCACACCAACGTCGAAGAGAGCCCTCCGCGAGGGGATGGCGCTCTTCATCCGGATGATGGCTCCCAGGGTTCCAAAGGGCGGAAGGGGAAAGGGGATAAAAAAAGGTAGAGTCGCTTCCATTCCGTACCGTTGGGACATGAGATAGTGCCCCATCTCATGTCCCAACAGGATGAGAACCACAGGAATGGAGTAACTCGGCCCCCCGTAATACCACGTGGATGCAACCGTCAGGACAAAAAGTAGAACATGGATCCAGGTGCGCCGCGTCCAAAACATTATTTCTTCTTATGGCGGTCCCGGTCCAATTGTTTCTTGTGTTTATGCTTCCTCATCTTCTTTCTTCGCTTTTTGACAACGCTTCCCATCCTTGCTCCTTCCATTGATCAGATTGGTCGATTTTTTCGACTGGACACCTACCGGACACAGGCTAATCGACAATCACATTCGTCTGGGTCCTCAGGACCCCCGAGAGTCCCTGAATTTTGCTCACGATGAAGTCTCCGAGGACGTTCACGTCCGGCGCCTCCACGAGAGCGATGACATCGTAAGGACCGGTGGTGGCATTGGCTCGAACCACCCCTTTGATCTTAGAGACCTCTTTGGCCACATCCCTGGCGGCCCCGGCCGTGCATTCAATAAAGACGTAAGCTGCTAATGCCATGCAATCACCCCCTTCAGCCAAATAAAGTATACCAAACGGTCCATAATTTCAAGCTCAAAAAAAAACCCCACCCATCCCTCCCCCCTGGAAGGGGTGGGGGAGATTCATTTGAGCGTTAAACAGGAATAATGAAGCGGTCGCTGTCAGTCACGGAGGGGTTTCCGACTCCGCCTCCTTCAACGTCACCAGCGTGGCCCCCCAAGAACCCGCTTCCGGAGAAGCCGTCCTGAAAGACTCCACGAGAGGGCTCTTCCTGAGAAAGGAATGAACGATGTTGCGCTGGACCCCTTTGCCCTTTCCATGGATGATCCGAACTTCTGCATACCCCCTCTTCTGGCATTCCTCAAGATAATCTTCCAATAAAAAAGGAATCTCCCGGGGAAGGAAGGTGTGAAGGTCAATCCAGTCTTCGATAGGAATTCGGACAACCATGGGAAAAACCTCAAATGGCCAGCCACGGGCGATGGCTCCACCAAGCTGGAATGCCTCAGTCACGTTGCAAGGTCACCCTGAGTCCAGGGGCGAGCTGTTCACCCGCGGTTGCTCATTAATGATTGCTTAGGGTCTGAATCTTCGAGCCTTTTTCTTATGGTTCTGAAGATGGCGTGAAACATCGGCTGGGTCAATTTTCCCGTTTGTGTATTTTGCTGGCTCGGATGATAGGTGGTGATGATCGTCTGAGTGCTTGCCAACGGATATATCTTTCCATGCCCGAAGGACAAGGTGGGGATCTCAAGACCTTTCCAGCGGAGCGATCTTACGGTCTGGGTGAGAGCAATCTGTCCCAGGGGTAGAAAGATTTCAACCTTTTTCAGGAAGTCCAATTCTTCTAAAAAGTAAGGCCTGCAACTCTCTATCTCTTCGGGAAGGGGTTTGTTCTGGGGCGGTGCGCAGCGAAGGGTGGCTGTGATGTAGCAGTCCTGAATTGCAAACCCGTCATCCCGGCGTGTCGAGTTCGGTTGGTTTGCAAAGCCATACTCATGGAGGGCCCTGAAAAGCCATTCCCCGCTTCGATCTCCGGTAAACATGCGGCCCGTCCGATTTCCACCCTGAGCGGCCGGGGCGAGACCAACGATGAGAACCCGGGCCCGTGGATCACCGAAGCTCGGGAGGGGGTTTGACCAATAATCCCAGTCTCGATACCTCCTGGGCCTGTGGTCTTCAACTTCGCGGAGATACGCCACCAGCCGTGGGCATTTCCGGCACCGGACAATTCTCTCCTGCAATGCTTCGAGAGCTATTTTTGCGCTCATCGATTCGCCCTACATGATCTCAGGATCCTGTGGAAGGCCATGGAGCGACCACAATCTCGTCTACAAATTTGACCCAGTCCGCTCCATACACATCTTCGTAAACCAGTCTCAAGGGAAAACCATGTTTTTGCGGAAGGGATTGACCGTTCACGTGATGGGCCAAAAAAATCTTTTTTCGACGGATGCTCTCGAGTGAGATTCTGAGGACCTTTCCGTCACCGCCTTTAACATCGACAAACTGCGCTTCCTTCTTAATCTCAGCCTCGTCAAGGAGCGTTTTTAGATAGACTCCTGTCCATCGTCCATGGTTGGCGAAAAAGCCCGGGCAGATGAGAAGGACATCTACTGTCACGGAAGGGAGCTTGAGAATTTCCTCATAGGTCAGGAAGAGAGAACGCTTGGTTTCTCCTGTGATCTTCAGTCGATAGGTGGCAAGATCGACCACCATATCCGTGGGACCCATCGTCTCGAATTGATCGAGAGCATCGATTTCGAGATCCCGACTGTCGATCTCTGCGGGATTCATGTCGATGAGTCTCTCTTTTGAGAACCCTTTGGGCAGGATCTGCTTGGTTTGCGCCCAGGAGCTGGCCATCCATTTTCTGGGCATTGAGAGGGTGGAGGCGACGAGACCCAGGGTTATCCAGAACAGCCTCGTGAATAATCCCCGCCGTGTAAACATGTTCTTATTCTAAGATATCGGATGACTCTGGGCAATTTCCTCGGCGTTTCTTACGGCCTCTTCAACACGGCATGGACAACCCCGAGAAGGACGGTGATCGACATAAGCATGATGTAAGAGAGGAGTTCTATTCGGACAACAGGCTTCAGATGTTCGGTGTGGTGAACGATCTCGATGATGGTTTCCATTTTGTCTCCTTCTGCCTTTATCATAGAGCAATCCCTGTGCCAGCAGGAAGACATTGCGTAAAATATCTTGTTATTTCCAAGTGTTAGATTGAGTTTAACCTCTTCATCCCAGGTAAATCAAAGGAGAAGGCATTTCCCATAAGCTCAAATTCCTGGGGAAAAAGTGGAATAACTTTTCCTTCGGTTTACAGGGATACAGATCTCCCGGACGCGAATTCATGTTGCCCCTGACCTGCACCCCAATGACTCTATTTGCCGGG
>Ga0113563_10003132_pt1 | contig 10218 bp, 12 predicted proteins | sample Mud3Dept3metaG_FD_80117 | JGI IMG/M metagenome (GOLD analysis project Ga0113563, IMG submission 80117) | Freshwater wetland microbial communities from Ohio, USA, analyzing the effect of biotic and abiotic controls - Mud 3 Core 4 Depth 3... | ecosystem: Environmental > Aquatic > Freshwater >...
CGTGGCCTTCATCGAAATAGGTCCCCTGTTCAATTTCCCAGTTCCGGACTTCCGGGTACTTGGCTCCGGTTCCCTGGATCGAGGTATTCCAGTTTTTGTTTCCGTAGACAACTTGAGCGCGGGCGCTCGCGGAAGGGGACGTATATTTGACGGCGTCGCACTGCTGCTCGATGGCCGCTGCGTCCTCGGGCTTGAGGGTATTGAAGCCGCCTGAGCCGGAATGGACGCCATGTGAACTCTTGCTTCCAGGGGAGACAAAAAGCAGGTTGGTACCCATGGAAGCGAAACGGTCGGCGACGCCGCGCTTGGCCCCTTCTCCGATACTGACCATCGAGATCACGGCGCCGACGCCGATGATGATCCCCAGGGCGGTCAAGAACGACCGCATCTTGTTGCGGCCGAGCGCCCGCAGGGCGACCCGGCTGGTGCGTAATATATTCATGGTCGGACTCCTGTTTGCCTGATTAGGTCTTCACAGCCCTCGCGGCCCGTCTCCTCCCGGATGATCTTCCCGTCGCGCATATAGATCCTCTTCTGGGCGTAGCAGGCGATATCGGGCTCGTGGGTGACCATGACCAGGGTAATTTTTTTATCCTGGTTAAGACGAGTGAAGATATCCATGATCTCGGCGCTCGTCCTGGTGTCCAGGTTTCCGGTGGGCTCGTCGGCCAGGATCAGCATGGGGTTGTTCAGCAGCGCCCGGGCGATGGCGATTCTCTGCTGCTCGCCGCCTGACAGCTGGTTGGTCTTGTGGTGGGCCCGGTCTCTCAAGCCAACGGACTCCAAGGCCTTCAGGGCCATTTCCGTCCGCTGTTTGGAATGAATGTGGGATGAATACAGGAGCGGGAGTTCGGCATTCTCCAGGGCCGTGGTCCTGGCGAGAAGGTTGAACGTCTGGAAAACGAACCCGATCTTCTGGTTCCGGATCTGGGCGAGCTTGTCCCGGCTGAAAGTGGACACCACTTCCCCCTCCAACAGATATTGCCCCGTAGTCGGCTTGTCCAGGCAGCCGATGATGTTCATCAGGGTCGACTTGCCGGAGCCCGAAGGTCCCATGATGGCCAGGAACTCACCCGCTTCGACCTTGTAGGTGACGCCGCGGAGAGCATGAACCTCCGTCTCGCCTACCTTATAGACCTTGGTCAGGTCATCGATTTGTATGACTGGAGTGGACATCTCGGTTCTTTCTTTTAATCATCTTTCAAATGGACTCCTTCTAGCGGCGGATCATCATCATCGGCGGGCCGCCGGGCCGGGAAGCGGCCTCGGCCGCCTGAGCGCTGAGTTCGCCCAGAATGACCTCCTGACCCTCTTTTAAATCGCCGCGCAGGACCTCGGTATAGGAATTATCGGTCTCTCCGGCCTTGATGAAGGTCACGGCCAGCTTGCCGGCTTCGTCCAGGTACCAAACCGTCGTCGGCTTTTTCCTCTGGCCTCCCGGTCCGCCCATGCCCTGGGGCATGCCTCCGGACTGAGAGAACGTCATCCCTTGCGCGCCTGCCTGAGAGCCCGGGGCGCTCGGCGAAGCCTGAGGAGCTCCCTCCCGGGCCTGATCCGCTCCGCCCTCGGCCTGCCGTTTAGCGAACATCTTCTCCCCGGCTTCCTTCATGATCTTGCCGAGCTCTTCCATAGGGAGAGTCGGAGTAAAACGCAAGGCGGCGTTGGGGATCCGGAGAACGCCCCTGGCCTCGCCGGTGATGATCGAGACGGTGGCGGTCATGCCGGGCCTCAGCTTGAGCTCCGGGTTTTCCGCGTCCACGATCGTCGTATAGGTCACGACATTTTGGGTGACCGTCGGCGAAAAACGGACCTGTTTCACAGTGCCGTTGAAGTTCGTCTCCGGAAAGGCGTCGACCGTAAAGCGCACGTTCTGGCCTTCCTTGACTTTGCCCACATCGGCCTCGTCGACGTCGCATTCGACCTGCATCTTGCTCAGGTCATTGGCGATCTCGAAGATCTTGGGAGCCGTAAAGCTGGCCTGGACGGTCTGACCCACGTTCATATTCCTGGAGATGACGACGCCGTCGATGGGCGAACGGATGATGGCATAGCTGAGGTCGAGTTTGCTCTGGTCGAGCTGGGACGCGGCCTGCTGCAGACGTGCCTCGGCCGACTGGAGGTCGGTCTTGGCGCCGAGAAAGTTGGCTTCGGCCGTGTCTTTCTCCTCGAAGGAGATCAGGTCTTTCTCGAAGAGACTCAAGGACCTTTCGTACTGCCTCTGCAGATTGGCCAGCGTGACCTTGGCCTTATCGAGCGACGCTTTGGAGCTCGAATAGTTGGCCTCGTTCTGTTTCACCCGACTTTCAAACTGCAACAGGTCCAACTCGCCCAGGATCTGGCCTTCCTTGACCTGGGAATTGTAGTCGACATAAAGCTTGGCGATCTTTCCCGAGACCTGGCTTCCGACTTCCACCTTGGTGATCGGGTTGACCGTTCCCGAGGTGGTGACCACGGCCTCGATGTCCCCCTTGGCGAGCTTCTCGAGCCGGTACTTCGGAACGCCGTTCTTGTTGTCCCTGAGCATGGTCCAGCCGAGGATGGCCCCGGCCACAACCACCAGGGCGACAATCCCGATGATGATTTTTTTCTTCATTCACGTTCTCCTTTAGGCTTGTCCGGAGAGTTTTCTCTCTGGCTCTCCTTATCTTTTCGGTCTGACTCCCTTTTTCTCTGTTCGCCGTGTTGGGCGATAAGGGCCTCCATTTTTTGTTTCTGCTCCGGCGTGAGCACAGCGTCGATCTGGTTCTTGATCTCCGAGCGAAGGGCGGACAGCCGGCTGTGCATTTCTGTATACAGTTCTTTGAACCGGCCGTCGTTTTTCTCGAAAATCTGCCGGATGGCCTCTTTCTGATCCGGCGAGAGGCCGAGCTCCCGGGCCATTTCCTCGAGGTTGGGGGGATGATCCAAACCTCTCTGAACCCGGGTATGTTGCCGGGGGTGGATGAGGCTTCTCTCCGCGAAAAGTCCTCCCAAGACCCCGGCCGCGAAGGCGCCGGCGAGCGAGAGGACGATCCATAATCTGAATTTATTGTTCATGGCCTGTATCTCCTCGAGACCTCCGGGTCCCCCACCGAGGCAAAGATCAACATCATGTTCCTGTCCTCGGCCTTTTTCTGGTCCAGGATGTTGCCGGCCTCGCCAAGGGGATTCTCATCCTGAAGAACGAACCTCTCGGTCCGGCTCAGCTCCCGGGGCTCCTGAGGCTGGAACAGGAGGATTCCGGCCCCGAAAAAGAGAAAGGCCGCCAAAGAGAGGGCGACGGCCCCGTGGGCCCACTTTACCCAGGCGAGAGCGGGCGACGATTTCTCGTTTTCCCGGAGCCTGGCCAGGAACCGCTCCCTGAAATAGGGAAGAGGCTCCGGCACCGTCTGGGGCCGGACAAGGCGGGCGATGGTCCGATACTCTTCAGCCTTTCTCCGGCAGGAGGGGCATCCCTCGAGATGTCCGTTCAGCAGAGCAGCCTCTTCCGGACCGGGCCTCTCGTCCAAGGATTGAAGGAGCAGCCATTCGGCTTTTTTACAGTCCATCGTCTCCTCCTTGCCGGCCCAGGCGGCCCGCCAATGTCTCCCGCAGCTTTCGCCGCGCCCGGTGAAGCCGGGAATCCACCGTCCCCGGCGAGAGCTTCAGGATCCCGCTTATGTCCTCGTAGGAAAGCCCATCGATATCCCTGAGCGTCAAGATAACCCGGTATTTTTCGGGGAGGCGCGCCAGGGCCTCCCGAACCACATTCCGGCGTCCCTCCTCGATCCGATTCTCCTCCGGGCTCGCGTTTGGGGCGGCGAGAGCCGGCTCACCCACATCCTGGATGGACACATCTTTCTGCCGCCGCCGGTTCTTTCTCAGGAAGTCCTTGGCGTGGTTCACGGCGATCCGGTACAACCAGGTCCCGAACCCGGACTCGGCCTTGAATCTTGGCAGGGAATAAAAGGCCTTAATGAAGACCTCCTGGGCCAAGTCATCGGCGGCCGTCCGGTCCCGGCTGAAACCATAAGCGAGACTGAACACTTTTCCCTTATACCTTTCCACCAGGACTCCGAAGGCCTCGCCGTCTCCCGATTGAGACCTCTGGATAAGCTCTTTCTCGTCCATTCGTAAGCACTTTAAGAGGGCCTCCGTACAACCTTTAGACGGAGGTCCAGGGTAAATCTTCCCTTTTCTTTAAACTGTCCTGCCTGGTGCGGGTTTCAAAAAGGGCTGGCTTTTAGTGAGAATCCGGCGCTCGGCGAGCGCTGACTACTTTTTTGTGGCCTTCCAGTCCACCGAGCCGCGAGGATTTTCGGCGGTCCCGGACATCGTGGTTCCTTCCACCGTGCCCTTATAGGTGACGGTGAACGAGTTCCCCTCCGGACCGGTCCGGGTGACCGACCATTGGATGGCATTTCCCTGGATCGTCCCCTCGCCGCTGGCCTCTCCTCCCCGCGGCCCAACCATGGTCACGGTGAGTTTTTCCCCGTCTCGAGTGAATTGAGTCGTCAGGGACATCTCACCGCGGGGGGTCTGGATGGTCATTTCCCATTCACCGCTGATATCGGCGGTCTGCGCGCCGGCCCAAAGGACCGATGAAAACAGGGCGAAGACGGCGCAAGCAAGAAATCGGTTCCTCGTCATGGTGTTCTCCTCTAAAAACTTAGCCCTATTATACAATAAACTCGCCCTCTACGAAACCCGGCCGGGCTGGGGCGGCCGCCCTCTTCGGCTCGGTCTCCGCGCCCGCTCATAATCCTCGGGCCTGTCGATGTCTTTAAGGACCGCCGGGCTGGAGATTCGAACCTCCAGTATATCCTCCCCGTACTCAAGGAAAAGGCCGCGCAGGCCGATATCGGAGGAAAGGGATTCGATATCCCGGCGATATTTCAAGTCGACGAGCAGAGGATGGCCCCTTTTTTTCTTGAATACAGGGAGGACGATCCCCTTCCCCCCGCCGCGATAGGCTTCAAGCAGCGAATTGATCACCGCGGGGGAGATATCCGGCTGGTCCGCCAGGACGAACAAAGCCGCCCGGGCGGAGGCGGGCAGGGCGGAAAGCCCGCGCCGGACCGAGGAGAGCATCCCTTCTTTATAGGCCCTGTTGACCACCCGTTTGACGGGGAAGGCCCGGAGCTTTTCCTCGATTTTCCGCCTGGCCCCGCCCAGGACGACGACGGTCCCATCGACCTTCGAGGAAACGACGTTCCCGACGACCGTCTCGATGATCGTCCTCTCGCCGTAGGGGAGAAGGAGCTTCGGCCGCCCCATTCTCAGGGACTCTCCCGCGGCCAGGACGACCGCCCAGATCATCGCGTCTCCCGGCCTTTTCTCTCCCGGGCGCCGCTCCTGACCTGGACGAGCTCGGCGGCAATGCTGATGGCGATCTCGTCGACGGTGACGGACCCGATCTTCAGGCCGATGGGGGCCTGGACCCGGCTCCATTCCGGGGCCGAGGCCCAGCCTTCGGAAAGGAAGCGCTCCCGCATCAGCGCGATCTTGCGGCGGCTGCCGATCATCCCGATATAGGCGGCGGGAGAACGGATGCAGGCCCGCAGAGCTTCCGCATCATGGCTGTGTCCTCGGGTGACGATTACGATGTAGGTATCGGCCGACACGGGGAATTCCCGGACCGCAGGCTCGATATCGGCGACAACAAGAGATACCCCGGCCGGGAACTTCTCCGGAGAAGCATACTCGGGACGGTCATCGACAACCGTGATATCAAAATCCAGCCAGGAGGCCTGGCGGGCCACGGCACGGCCGATGTGTCCCGCCCCGACAACTAAAAGCCGGGGAAACGGATTGACCGGTTCCAGGAAATAGAGGACCTGGGAGCCCGGTTTGTCCGTCCTCTCGAGGCGAAGAAGTGCCGGCTTACCCTGGCGGCCGACGCGGTCGATCTCCCCGGCGATGCGCCCGAGAGCGGAGCCGGTTTCGGGAGGAGGGCCCTTCTCATCGATCCAGGTTCGTTCAACCCGCGCCTGATCCCGAGACAGTTCCTCGATCCGGGTGACAAGGACCCCGCCCCGGTGGGCGAGAAGCGAGTCGGCGAGGCCGCGCCAGGTCCGGCTTTGGCTTTCCGGCGCGGCATCAACCAGGATCCAAGCGAGCCCCCCGCAGATCGGCTCGCCGGCGTCCGCATCTTCGCCGTGGAGCTCAAACCGGTAAAAAAGAGAGGTCCGGTTTCTAAAGGATAGAGACGCTTTCTCCCCGGCATCGGCTTCCAACCTGCCGCCGCCGATGGTTCCCAGCAGAAGGCCCTTTTCCCCATACAGGGCCGTCGCTCCGGGGACCTGGGGAGTGGATCCCTCGGCGTCGACCACCGTCGCCAGGACGACCGGTTCCCGGCGGTCCAGTCGGCGGAGGAGCTCCGGATAGATATTCTTCCGTTCGTCCATACTATCCCCACTCGGTCTCGGGGAATGGCCGAGGGAGAGGGAATCCGTTACTCGGCACTTCTTGCATGATCCGGTCTATGTGGCTTTCTTTTTATAACTTACAGAAATGCCCCCCCGGCTCTCGGTGAGAATATGGGTTTCGAACTCGGGGAGGCTTTTCATGTATTCAAAATAATCGCCCGTCCCGCCGGTGCCGCCCCAACCGCCGCGCCGCTCATAGACGTTGTGGGCCGCAATACAGCCCCCGGCTTCGAGCTTGGGGATTATGGCCTTGGCGTAGTTTGTGTACCATTCCTTATCGGCGTCGATGAAGACGAAATCGAAGGGACCGGCGAGTTCGGTGACGAGCTCATGGGCGTCGGCCAGCCGGGCGTCGATATACCCGCTCAGCCCGGCTTCCCGGAAATTCTCAAGCGCCTCTTCATAACGACCCCGGTCGATCTCGATGGTCGTGAGCTTTCCCCCGGTCTTGCTCAAGGCCCAGGCGATGTAAATACCCGACCTCCCGGTCGACGTGCCGATCTCGAGCGCCCGCCTGTATTTGTTGCGGAGGACGATATCATGGAGAATCTCTCCGTCCGTCCCGGGCACGTTCATATCGCGCCACTGGTATCCCATCCTATCGAGGAATGCCCGGACCCGGCTGTCCAGGCCGGTGTCCTGGCCGGCGGCCTGGGACAGAGAAAAGGCGGCAGCAAAGAGAAGAAGCAGAAAGGGAACAACATGCAAGGATCTATACGGCTTGGCCATGGTCATTCTCCATAATATATCCTAGTGCCCCGTCTCGCAAACCCCTCGCCAAAGTCCTCTGAATGGACGGGGCACTTCCAGCGCGGTTCTCTCGCTGAACTTAAAACGGCGTTCTGTCCATCCGGGTTGCGCCGATCATGATATCAGCGGCCAAAGGAACAGGCTCTCAGATGAAAACCTCAAGAATGACAAAATTGTCGGTCCGGCCACAAAATTGTCGATAATCCAACCCGAGTGAATTTCGGATACTGTTGAAAATAAAATAGATAGTGCTTGGCATGGGACTTGCTTAAGAGGAGCCCTGACTTCATAATGAAAGGAGGCTCAAAATGAGCCGGAAGAAAACGCTCGCCCTCGCCGGGCTGCTCCTCGTTATGGGAGCGGGATTGGGTCTGGCCCAAGAGCAAAAGCAGGCCCAGACTGCGGAAAAGACCCGGAATGAAGCCCGGGCCATGTTCCAGGATCGGTCCCAGAACCGAATGCGGTTTCAGGACCAAAACGGAGACGGCATCAACGACGTCCAGCGGGACCATGACAACGACGGCATCCCCAACTGCCAGGACCCGGACTGGACACCGCCCGAGGACGGGACCGGGTACAAGAACCGTTTCGGCCAAGGCGGCCAAGGCGGATCTCAGGCCCAGATCGGAGCCCGGAAGTCTTTCCACGCCGGCCGGACATGGACCAACAGTTCATTCCGTAACGGCCAGCGAGGCGCGGGCGGCGGAGTCTGCGACGGCACGGGCCCAAAGGGAAAGGGCCAACGCAAAGGCAGGAGCTGACCCATCCGAGGGGAGAAAGGGGCCCGGGCCCCTTTCTCCCGCTTGACTGGAGACACCGATGAAAAGACTGGGCTGGGCCGCTGTTCTCATCGCCGGGTTGAGTTTCTCTGCAAGCGCGGAGACTCTGACGCTGGGCTTTTTCCAGAGCTCCACCGATAACCTCTTCCAAACCAGCCTCCCGGAAAAGGACTATCTCTCCAACCTGGCCTTCGCCTTCGAGAAGAGCTTCGCCCCGCTCTCATTTTTCAGCAGGGGGAACTACTCTTATTTGTCCAAGAACACCGGCGTGAGCGCCTATGCTCAAGAGGCCGGGCTGGACTATGTCCGAGCGCTGAGCGAAAAGACGGCTCTCTACCTTGCCGTCAAGGCGGAGGGGACGATCTACCGGGAGGCCTATAAGGACTTCAACTTCCTCTCCTTCGGACTGGCGGCCGCGGCCAAGTCATACCTGATGGAAGGCTCGATCCTCAAGCTGAACTACGATCTCGATTACAAGGACTACCGGCTTTCCGTCTTCGACTCCCTCAGTCATTATGCCACCGCCTCCTTGGACCGGTATTTCGAGACAAAAACAACCCTGAGAGCCGACCTGAATTGGGGTTATAAAACCTTTTTCCACCCCTACGCCGACGAACCGGTCTCGCCCGGGGACTCCCCCGCCTATCAGAGCGGCCTTGGCGTCATGGGGCATGCCGGCGGCCCTGGCGGCGGGAACAGCCCTGGGGGGGGGCCCATGGGCCGGAGAAAGGGCCTCGTCCGTCAAGGTTCTCCCGGTCAGGGCCAGGGCATCCAGGTCATCTCCCTCTCCGGATTGGCCGCGCAAGGGATCGGCGACCGGCTGGGACTCAGGGTCTCCGGCCTCAGGCAGTGGACGCTCTCCGGGAAGAATCCTTTCAGCTCGATCGAGGAGTTTTACCTCATCGAGAATCCCTCCTCCGATGTTTTCTCCTGGAATGGCCATTCATTGGCCGCCCAACTCACGGTCGAAATCCCCTGGGACATCCAGCTCAAGTTGGGCTATACTAGATCCCGGAAGGAGTTCCCGGGTATCGACGCCCTGGACATGGAAGGCCTGTCGCTCGGCATGTTGAGGCAGGATACCAGGAATCAATGGGAGGCCCGGCTGGAAAAAAATTTCAGGTCCCTTTCCGTGTATCTCAACTATACCTCTGTTGACAACCGGTCCAACGACCTCCTGTTCGATTGGCGCGGCCACTTTTTGACTGCGGGTGTCGAGTGGAACATCAATTGGGGAGCCAGGGAATGAAGCGGCTGCCGGTCCCGGTCATTGTGGCTTTCCTCGTCGCCGCGGTTCCGGCTTCGGCGAGCCGGGAGCTCGGAAAACAGTCTGCCCCCTTTTACAACGTCGACACTGAAAAGCAGGTCGAAGGGACGATCCGCGAGCTTCTCTTCGAACCCCGCTATCAGGACAAGGCCCCTTTCCTCATCCTCGTTATCGAGGAAAAAAAGACCGGCGAGGTCTATCGCGCCGAGATCAGCCCGGCCTGGTTCTTCGATTACGACCTCCACAAGGGAGAAAGCGTCCGCATCGTCGGCTCTACTTACGCCAAGGACGACAGTCAATACCTCATCGCCCGGCGTCTGCAGTGCGGCGGAGAGACTTTTTTTCTCCGGGACAGCCGGGGATTCCCGAGCTGGAGAGGCGGACAGATGAAAAGGGTAGGACGGCACAGGGGCCGAGGGATGTGAGAGGCAAGGGCTTACTGCTTTTCTTTTTTTCTCCGTTCATCGGGATCCTGGCCATCTTCTTCATCTTCTCCACGCTCAACCGGTCATTCATCCAGAACAAGTCGGAATCCCTGGTCCGGGAGCAATTGACCGCGACCGCCGAGATCTTCAAGATCAACCTGGCCCACCTCCTGGACGAGGGGTACGCCCCGGAGGACATCCTGGGACTTTACGAAGGGGAAGAAAATATCTACTACTTCGCCATCCTGGACGAGCGGAAAAATATCCTGGCCTGGAGCTCGCGCTATGAAGGTTACCTCCCTTTTTCGTCCCTGGATTCCGGGAGGAGGGAGCCCTGGATTCTCTCCTCACCTCTCGGCAGGATCTCCAACCGTCTTTCCCCCTTCAACCGTCGTGACGGGAAGCTCTACTATCTTTACCTGGGCTATTCTCTCCGCAGCCTGGATGAGATGTCCGCCCGGTCCAGGAGGTATTCCCTCCTCATGTTCCTGTTCCTGGGAGCCGTCGGCATCGTCTTTTTTTGGGGGGTGTTCGTGCTCCAGAAAAAATACCTGGCCAAGACGGAAGAGGCCGAGGAAGCCCACCGGGAAAAGGAGCGGTACCGGGAGATC
>Ga0113563_10003133_pt1 | contig 10218 bp, 13 predicted proteins | sample Mud3Dept3metaG_FD_80117 | JGI IMG/M metagenome (GOLD analysis project Ga0113563, IMG submission 80117) | Freshwater wetland microbial communities from Ohio, USA, analyzing the effect of biotic and abiotic controls - Mud 3 Core 4 Depth 3... | ecosystem: Environmental > Aquatic > Freshwater >...
GCTTCGATGTCATCCATGGTCAGCCCACAGGAGTCGAGAGCCATGCGTGACGCCTGCCAGGTCAGCTCTTTGGCTGTCTCCTGAGCGCGACGCACGAATTTTGTCATGCCTGCGCCGATAACGGCAACTTTACGCATACCCATGGCGACCTCCTCTCAATTACTCAAAATAGCGACAGCCCCGCTGGTGGTGGGCACGCCGCGCCAGGATTGGACCAGACCGGTGGATATGTCTTCAAGCTGGCGCGGACCGGCTTCGCCGCGCAGTTGCAGGACGACCTCCAGGGTGCGCGCCAGTCCGGTAGCGTCCAGTAGATTGCCCATCCCCAGGCTGCCCCCTGAGACATTGACCGGCAGCTCGCCACCGGCTTCGGTGACACCTGAGAGGGTTATCATGCCCGCTTCCCCCTCACCGCATAATCCCAGCGCCTCCAGGGACTGAAGTTCCTTGTAGGCATAGGTATCGTCGACCTCGGCAAAGTCAATGGCAGCCATCGGGCTACGGATCCCCGCCTGGCGATAAGCCATGCGAGCAGCTTTTTCCAGGTAAGGCAGGCTGCCCCACGAGCGGCTTTCCAGGGAGGCAGAGCCATTCATCCAGCCGATCCCCTGGATCCAGACGGGGTGCTCCGTGAGCTGTTGGGCGCGTTCAGCCGAAGCCAGGACCATGACAATTGCGCCATCGGCGTGCTCAGCCGTCTCGCGGCGACCCAGAGGCCACGACAGCGGCGGTCCGGATAGCACCTCATCCAGGGTCAGATCAGCCCCATAGGGGGCGGATGGATTTTTCAAGGCGTTACGTCGGTTCTTTACCACCACGGCGGCGCATTGTTCTAAGGTTGCCCCGCTCTCGTAGAGATAGCGGTTCATTTCCATCCCGGCGACAAAGTGTGTATTCAGCCGTAATGGGCGGTTGATCACCGGATCCTGTGCATAGGCGGTCACTTCGGGCAGGGTGAGGATGTTGGAGGCTTTGCTGTGCCCTTCGACTGCCACCAGATCGACCTGTCCGGTCTGGATCAGCATGGCAGCGGTCGCCAGCCCGTGCAAGCCATCGCCGGTGATGGTGTGGACGGGCTTCAGTGCTGCGCCGAGCTGGTCGGGCGTGTATTCGTCGAAGATGCTGGTGCCCTCGTGGAAATCTTCAGCCACAGTGACGAAGCTCTGGATATCTTTGCGCGGGTCTACCCCGGCATCGGCGTAAGCGCGCACAGCCGCTTCGTAGATCAGCTCTTTGTACGATAAGCCAGGGCTGGAGGGGAAGAATCCCATCCACCCCACGCCAACAATCGCAACGCGATCGCTCATACTGGAGGCCTCCTTTCTAAATTTTACCGGCGGCGCGCGCTCGCTCTAAAACGCGGCGCGCCGCTTTGACAATAGGTGCATCCACCATCCTGCCATCCAGGGCGAAGGCGCCCCGTCCGGATTGCTGGTGGAGCTCAAAAGCTTCCATCAATCTTAGAGCCTGAGCAATGGCTTCATCACTAGGGGTAAAGGTGGTCTGGACCGGAGCAACCTGGTTGGGATGGATGATTTGCTTCCCGGAAAACCCCATCTCAACCCCTGACTGGCAATCTTTGATGAGACCGTCCGTATCGTGGAAGTCGAGATACACCTGGTCAATGGCTTGCAGGTCGTAGGCGGCAGCGTGTAGCACCACCGCCGAGCGGGCATAGAACACTTCCCAGCCCTGAGGGGTGCGGATGGCGCCGATATCTCCGGCAAGGTCTTCCGATCCAAAAATTAGCGCTTGCAGGCGTGGGTCTGCGCCGGCGATGGATGCCAGGTTGAGGATGCCGCGCGCCGTTTCGATGAGGACGATCAGGCTGATCGCTCCTACCTGCCAGCCGTTCTTTTTCTCGAGTGCTGCCATGGTCTGGCTGGTCCAATGGATTTGTTCAGCGGTATCCACCTTGGGGACCACCACGCCATCGGGCTTGCCCTCCATGGCGGCCAGCAGGTCATCCAGCTCCAGCCCCGAACCGACCGGGTTGATGCGAGCCAGGCGCTCGGAGCGACCGAAGTCCAGACTTTGCAAGGCGTCGGCGATGGTGTGGCGCGCTTCGGTTTTGCGATTGACAGCCACCCCATCTTCCATATCCATACAGATACAGTCCACACTCAGGGTAATAGCCTTGCGAATTTTGTGCAAGTCATCTCCAGGCATGTAAAGAAGGGCGCGTCTGGCGCGCATGGTCACCTCCCGCGACGTGCCAGGTAAGCTAAACCAACACTGAGAAAGTAAAGGATGATCATAGGCGCCATTACCAGGGTCATGCTGATGGGATCCACGGTGGGGGTGATGGCTGCTGCCATCACAGCAATGATGACCATCGCCAGGCGCCATTGGTCACGCAGCATTTTGCCTTTGACAATGCCTATCGAAGCCAGAACGTAAATCACCAGGGGAAATTCAAAGATGACACCAATCCAGAACATGAGATTGGTCACAAAGCTGATGTAAGAAGCCGGTCGCACCTGGGGATTCATCCCCATAAAATTCAGCAAAAATGGCAGGGCAGTGGGCAGCATGGCGTAATAGGCGAAAGCCATACCGCCGATGAAGAAGAGGGCGACGAGTGGGATGGATAGCAGGCTGGTGAGGCGCGAGGCGCGGTGCAAGCCAGGGGCAGCAAACAGCCACAGCTCGAATGCAATATAGGGCAGGGCGATCGCAAATCCCGAGAGGAGCGCCACGCGCATATACACACCGACAGGTTCAGTAACCTCAATCGGGGTCAGTTTACCGATGCCACCAATGGGGATCGCCAGGTAATCAATGAAGCGCTGCGTATAGGCAAATGATAATGAGGTAGTGATCGCCAGGAAGATGACCGCCCTGGTCAGGTGTTTACGCAAGGCGTTAACGTGCTCCAACAAACCCATGGGGTTTTCCATGGTCTTGGCCAGGGTGTCAGGGAGCGGCTCGTCTTCCACCTCTTCGGTGAGCAATGTGTGTATGTCGGCTGTGATGGCTGAAATCCAGCGTGATACCGTGCGCACAATCCAGAGTACAAAGCGGAACGGGAGGGTGATTAAGCGCCAGAGCGTGCGCAGAAAATTGCGCATAGGTCAGTCTTCTTGAGAGGGTTCTTCGGTTTCTTGAGTGGGAGGCAGGCTGCCGCTCTCCAGGGCAGGAGGGGCGGGCTCATCGGCTGTTTGACTGGCGGTTAAGCCGGCTGGTTTACCGATTGTTGGAGGAGTGGTCCAATCGGATAATTCTTTATTCAGTCCCTTGAGTTCATCAATCCCCGATTCTTTGCGAAGCTGGTCCGCTTGAGGCAATTGATTCTTTAGATCCTCCAATCCGGCTTCACGGATCAACCGGTTGGGGAGAGTGCGCAGCTCCCGGGAGGTCTGTTGGATGGCGCGCCAGTTGGGTGAGGTAACGATGGCACGCAGAATGCGACCGATCGTCCGGCCTGCCTTGACTATGTCCTTAGGTCCCAGGACGATCAGGGCAATGATCAAGATAAATACTAATTCTAGTGGACCGATCCCAAGAATTTCCATTACGAATCGCGTGGCTCCGGTGGTGAATTCCCCTCAGCAGGGAGGTTCTTGATGAATTTGTGCAGAAAAATTTGGATCTCCTGTTGCCGGTTCGCCAGGCTGCCTAGAACTCCATTCACAAATCGGGGTGTGCTGTCCGACCCGAAAACTTTCCCCAGCTCGACAGCCTCGTTGATCGCCACTTTCATAGGCGTTTGATCGTAAACAGCGATCTCCCACAGGGCAATGCGCAAGATATTGCGGTCGATGGTCGCCACCTGATCGAGCGGCCACTCTGGGGCATGTTCGGCGATCAACTCATCCAATACAGCCATCAAAGGATAGACGCCGAAGATGATTTGCCTGGCAAATTCCGCCAGTGCCTCGTTCATGCCTTCGTCGGCTACTCTCTGTTCCCAGACGCTCCCAGGCGGATGACCTGCAACATCAATTTCGTAAAGTGCTTGCAAGGCTACACTGCGCGCTTTGGTGCGCGATTTCATGGCAGATCAGGCCTCATTCTCCTGTTCGTAATCAATATCTTCGATGTGGATATTCACAAATCCTACCTGCATACCAACCATCTCTTCGATAGCCCGCGCAACCTGTTGCTGGATGTTACGGCTGACTTCCCGCATATTGACATCCTTTTGCAGGACTACATAGAGATCAAGGTAGACCTGGTTATCCTTAACTTCGATGCGGACACCTTCCATGTAATTGCGCTGGAAGATGCGGCTCATACCGGGTGGATCGATACACATTCGGCTCACGCCCGGCACAGCCAAAGCGGTCAGCCGTGCAATGGTTGTGAGCACTTCAGGAGCGATTGTTGTTTTCCCTTCGTCCATGGATACTCCTAATGACTTACATCATAGCCATGCCGCCGTCGATGCCGAGGATTTGCCCGGTAATGTATGCCGCCTGGTCAGATGCCAGGAATGCTACGGCATACGCAATCTCCTCCGGCTGACCTTTGCGACCCAGGGGGATGATCGACAACGCAGCCTGGCGTGCTTCTTCGGGGACATTCGCCCAGATGTCGGTGTCAATATAGCCGGCTGCAATGGCGTTGACAGTAATGTTGCGCGCCGCCACCTCACGTGCCAGCGCTTTGGTAAATCCAATTTGACCTGCTTTGGAAGCGGAGTAGTTCGTTTGCCCGGGGTTGCCCATCTGTCCGGCAACCGACGTGATGTTGATAATGCGACCGTAGCGCTTGCGCATCATGTGACGGACGGCTGCCTTCGAGCAATTGAAGGTGCTTTTCAGATTGGTATTCTGTACACGATCCCAGTCTTCTTCGCTCATCATCATGATCAACATATCACGAGTGATGCCCGCGTTATTGATCAAAATGTCCAGACCACCGAACATCTCCACGGCATACTTGACCAGCTCCTGGGCTTCAGCGAAGTTGGATACGTCAGCTTTTACAGCCTTCGCCCGTCCACCGGCTTCCTCAATCTGGCGCACCACTTCTTCTGCGGCGGGCTGCGAGGAATAGAAGTTGACAATCACGGACGCGCCGCGACCTGCCAGCTCCAATGCAATTGCCCGTCCGATACCACGCGATGCCCCTGTGACGATTGCCACGCGGCCTTCTAGAGACAGGCTGGTGGATGAATTCATTGCGCCTCCAAATGAGAAGATAACAATAAAGCGTCGGCGTTATTATACCTTGAAAGGTGGGGGGAGACCCGCTCTCTACAGGGAGTCGAAATCTTCGGGTGTCCCCAATGCCAGGGTGGTAACTTCCCGGTTGATGCGCTTGATCAGCCCGCATAGGACCGAGCCACTGCCCAGCTCGATGAAGGTGTTCACGCCTTGATCGATCATGGTCTGGATGCTTTCCGTCCAGCGCACCCGTGAGGTAAGCTGGGCTTGCAAATCGGCTTTGATCCGGTCGATACCGGTGAGAGGCGCAGCGGTGACATTCCCGATCATTGGGATTTGCGGTTCCTGAAAGGGCGCGGCTTCAACCGCTTGGTTGAAGTCATCTTGAGCGTGGGTCATCAACGGAGAATGGGCGGCAATGCTGACCGCCAGCGGGATGGCACGCCGTGCCTTAGCGGCTTGGGCCAGCTCCAGAGCGCGCCCCAACGCAGGGCTGGCGCCAGAGATGACTACCTGCCCGGGGCAGTTATCGTTGGCTACCTGGACGGTCTCTTCGGGCGTGCTGGCTTGTTTGCATATCTCATCCAGGGTGGGGATGTCCAGCCCCAGGATAGCTGCCATGCCGCCCGGCGAGACCTCTCCGGCGCGTTTCATCAGCTCACCGCGGCGGCGGACCAGGTGCAAGGCATTCGGGTAGTCCAGGGCACCCGCCGCGACCAGCGCACTCAACTCGCCCATGGAATGCCCGGCGACATATGAGGCGCGTATCGTGGGAAAGCGCTCCTGGAGCACGCGCAGCGCAGCGATGGAGTGCACTAGCAGCGCAGGCTGAGTGTTAATGGTCGCGTTCAGCTCATCTTCCGGACCTTCCCAAGCAAGCTGACTGAGCGGGAAACCTAACCATTCATCTGCCTTTTGAAACACCTCCAGGGCAACCGGGTAAGCCTGAGCCAGCGACTTGCCCATGCCTACCACCTGCGAACCTTGACCAGGAAAAACGAAGGCTATCTTCTCTGCAATCATGAGCTACCACCTGTTTATTTAACCCGTGTGGATAACATCGGATGTGCTATAACCAGAAATCGGTTCATGGGGGCGCTATTCGCGCTCATGAACCGATTTCTGGAATAATGTGCTGGGGGTTTATTTTTTCTTTTCTTCTTCGACGTTGATGATCTCACGCCCCTTATAGTGCCCGCAGTTCGGGCAAACGGTATGGGGCAGGCGCATCTCGCCGCAGTTGCTACACGCCACTAAGTTACGTGCCTCCAGGGCATCGTGGGCGCGCCGGCGGTCACGGCGACCTTTGGAAAGCTTTCTTTTGGGTTGAGGGGGCATGCTCTTACTCCTGTATGGATGAAATCAATGATTTCGATAAGTCCGAATCCAGACAAATGCCTGCCCTTTGGGCAGGCAGGGCGATTATACGTTTTTCTAACGATACTGTCAAGTTCTTTTGGCGCGAAACCCTATGCTCCGCACACAGCCATTGATATATAATACTAGTGGTGAGGTTAGAAGAAGTTTTTGAGTTCACCTCCTGCATCTTTCCGAATCAGGGACGAAGGATCTAAGATGATCCTTCGGAGGAGAGGCAATCATGAAATCCCCAATCCAAAAATATACCATCATTTTCCTGGTACTGGTCCTCGGCACGTCTGCCTGTAACCTGCCAGGCAACGTCGCACCCCAGACCATCCCGCAGCAGACCCCCGATCAGACTATCACAGCTTTGTTCGAATTTATCAACACTGCCCAGGCACAGCAGACGGTCGTGGCAGCCCAGCCAACGCTGGCGCCCACCTCCACTGCCACGGTCACCCCGCTGCCAACGACGGCTGTCCCCCCGACAGCCACGCTGGCTCCCTCCGCGGTCCCTACCGAGACCGAAGAGCCCGAGGTAGTAGAAGAGTCAAGTGACTCCGATCAATCAGACTCTGGAGGCCGTTCGTCACGGCGCGGTACGCGGGTCGTCGCCCACTACCTGCAAGATGAGCCGACGATTGACGGCGTGTTCGACGAGTGGGATGCGGATCGCTATTCGGCGGATAGCGTGGTGTATGGCGGAAATCGCTGGGATGGTGATGATGATCTCTCTTCTACTTTTATGGTAGCCTGGGATGATTACTATTTATATATTGCAGCCCGTGTGATTGACGAAGAATACGTGCAGAATGCCAGCGGGAAAAACCTGTTCAAAGGGGACTCGATTGAGCTGCTGCTTGACATCAACGTCGCCAAGGACTACTACGATCGCAATTTGAGCCTGGATGATTTCCAGTTCGGGATTTCGCCTGGTCCGGACGAGCCAGGTGATGATGTCGAATCGTATGTGTGGTATCCACGCTCTCGAAGAGGCGTATACAAAACTATCAAGGTAGCTGCCTTACCCACAGACGACGGCTACCGCATCGAGGTGAAGATCCCGTGGGAGATCATGGACATCGAGCCGGATATAGGCAAGCACTACGGCTTTGCCTTCTCGGTCTCGGATAACGATGATGACGATGAGAATGTTCAGCAGTCCTTAGTTTCGAATGTATCAACGAGGAGATTGACAGATCCCACCACTTGGGGCGATCTCACTCTGGAGGGTAAGTAGTAAACCTGTTTGTCTAAGAGTGATACAGGTAATCGCAGGGGCGCACCGCTGTGTGCGCCCCTGTTTTTCACTAGAATAAAACGGAAGTAAGTTCCTGGCGGTACTGGCGAGTGAGGGGGTTCTCCACGCCCAGTACTTCGAGCACTCCCAGGATCACCTGGCGTGCTTCGCCATTACGGTAACGTTTATCCTCACGCAATACGTCCAGCAAGCCATCTAGAGTAGCTTCGATGTTGCCGCGTGTGAATAGGTGCAGTGCCCGGTTGTAGGCGGCTTCCAACGGGAGATCACTGGCGGGGCTGCCATTTTGAAGCCGGATGAGGGCTTCTGCCAGCGGTCGCAGGCCTTCAGCTGTGCTGAACTCCCGGCTGGCCGGGAAGCTTTCCAGGATGCCCTGGGCTTCGTAGGCTTGCCCTTGGGCGAGTAGGGCCTTTGCCAGACCGAGCAGCGCTGCGGAGGAGTCCGGATTCTCTTCCAATACTTCTCGAAGAGCTTCTTCGGCGCTTGCCCATTGATTAGCCAGCAGCAGGCTCTGTCCTTTTTCCAGGATTAAGTCCGCTTGGCTGGGAGCGATCTGCTGGATAAATTCCCGGATGCGGGGTTCAGGTTGTGCTCCGACGAACTCAGAGATAACCTTCCCATCCTGGAATGCCTTGACCGCTGGGATGCTGCGCACATTGTAACGATTCGCCAGGTTTGTGTTACTGTCTACGTCCAGTTTGGCCAGCCGAAAAGTACCACCTGCTTCGATGGTCAATTTCTCCAGCAGGGGACTGAGCGTCCGGCAGGGGATGCACCATTGCGCCCAAAAATCTACCACCACTGGCACCTGTTGTGAAAAAGTGAGCACCTGGTATTCGAAATCGGACTCGTCTACATCGATGATAAAATCTGATGCCATCATCTGTTCACTCCGAATCCGGGTCGATTGCGCCCGGCTGGATGACTTCCAGCACATCCCCATGCACGTTGATGCGGATTTTGAAACCGAGCATGCCCAGATAGGCGCGCATTTCTTCAGGTATCCCAGTCTGTAGAAGATTTTCGAACTGCTGGTCGATGTTCTTAAGCTGGTTGGCAATCATCGCCAAGGAGAAAATATCCTCCTGTCCCAGCATCTTGGCTGCCTGTTCACTGATCAGGTTTTCATTCCCTTGAATGCTCTCACCCATCGCTTCCAGGACCTGCCGGTCCACCTGTTCGGAGGGGATGTGGCGCAGAAAACCGGCATCATCGACGACATAGCAAGGCTCATCGCCTACAATTTTAACCTGTGCTACCTGGTCATTCTCGTCGACCACCAAACCGTTAAAGACTGCCTGGTGTACCATTTTTTCAAGATTCCTGCTTGCCTTCAATAATTCCTAATAAGATCGCCGCGGCGATCCCCAGGCGCCTGTCCAGCCTGCGAACGGTATCCATGCTGAAATCCAGCTCCATCTCGTAGCGGAACAGGTTGAAGCGCTGGCGAAGATCGGCCAGCCGGGTTTCACCGGTTAAGATATCATAATTTTGAGGTAGCAGTGTCCCCAGTAGCAAGCGGCGAAGTAAGGCACGGGTAGGGTTATCCTCATGCAGGATCGCCAGGGGCTGATCCATGGCGTCCAGGATCTCCCACTCATCCCGTAAAAGGGAGCGCCATCCTTTGCGACGCAGCACGCCCACCTTCTCGCCCGAAAGGCTGTCCTGCACATCGTAAGCGGCTGAGAAGTCGAGGTATGCGCGAGCCTGGATATAAAGCAATTCCTGGCTGCGCTCTTCGTCATTGTAGACCCGGATGTCCTCCTTGAGGCGGAACATCTTTTGCTGGGAATACAGTAACAAGGAGCCATCCGGGGCGTAGATACGAATCTTACCCGTCAATGCCAGGACCTGGCGTTTGAGGAGATATTGGCTGTATTGGAAGGCTGAGTGCATCGCTTTTAACTCACATCCACGGCGGTGCCGTATTCTTCATGGATTGACTGCTCGGTCGCCGGCACCACGGGCGATGTCCACAGGTAGATCCACCTGGCAGCCTTGGGAGACAGATTGATGCATCCATGGCTGCGTGGTCGCCCGAAATTATTGTGCCAGTAGGTTCCGTGGAACGAAATTCCGCTTTCGGTGATATAGCATATCCACGGAACTCCGGGCAGATCGTACCCATTATACGCCAGATTCCCGGCAGCCATGTGCCTGGAGGGGCGCTTGTGGGCGGTGATATGCCTGCCAGCGGGGGTGGCGAAGTCACCGTTGCTGAATTTCGCCCCGGTGGCGGTCTTCGCCATAAAGACCGGTTGGTCCCACTCATAAGCGATCACCACCTGTTCCTGGGTGCGCACTTCGATGCGCTTGGCTGCTGCCGGCAGGTGTGCCGAGATGGGAGCCAGCTCTTCGAGGGGGATCATACGCAAGTGCTCCGCCGGCGCGAAGTACCTGAGCTTCCACTTGTCTTCGGCAATCCGGTACCAGGGCTTGCCGTCTTGATCATGCACTACCCCGGTGACCCAATGGGTGGTTTCA
>Ga0113563_10003134_pt1 | contig 10218 bp, 8 predicted proteins | sample Mud3Dept3metaG_FD_80117 | JGI IMG/M metagenome (GOLD analysis project Ga0113563, IMG submission 80117) | Freshwater wetland microbial communities from Ohio, USA, analyzing the effect of biotic and abiotic controls - Mud 3 Core 4 Depth 3... | ecosystem: Environmental > Aquatic > Freshwater >...
CATCGTTCAGCTCGCCGGTTCCGGCATCGCCGGGAAAGCCCGAAACGAACAGCGCCGCCGACTCCCGCGCCCTGCGCGACCGACACGCGGCGGTGCAGGCGGAAGTCGAGCCACCCGTTGCGCTTCTCCGGATGCGCCTGATCCCAAACCCAGGGGTCACCGGGCTGACGCGGGAACGTCTCGGGGCTCCAGCGGCGGCCCCGCTCGAGCACCAGCACCTTCAGGCCCGCCTCCGAGAGGCGGCAGCTCGTGACGGCGCCGCCGAACCCGCTGCCGACGACGACCACGTCATATCGGTCCGACATCGCGTTTGCTCCGTCGAGGCGGCGAGTATACATTTGCGCCATGACGCATGAGGCGGTTCTCGGCGTCGGCCGGTACCCGGCCGACCACTTGAGCACTCTGCCGTCGCGCGAGCTCCAGCAGATCATGCGCGACAGCGATACGCGTCCGCTGGAGGCGCTGATCAACCGTGGAGGCGTGTCGGTGGACTACGACACCCGCCGCGTGTGGCACGACTGCTTCTGGAAGGGGTCGTTCGCGAAGGACACGTTGCTGGGATGGGAAGAGCGACTGATGACCCCCATCCGCGCCGACGGCGCGCAATACACCGGCGGGCGCTTCTGGAAGCGCTTCGACGAGATTCGCGACGGGCAGGCGCACGGCTTCGTCGTCAACTACGGCCTGTCGTTCCTGCCCGGCCTGCCGACCGTCCGGGAAGTCGAGTTCCCGGACGCCTCGCGCCCCTACGCGCGCGGTGGGGACAAGGTGCTGCTGCTCACCTACAGGAACCCGCCGTACCGGATCGTGTACGACTTGATCAAGGTGGTCGACGAGGACAGCTGCATCGGCGTGATGCACCTCGGCACGTACCCGCGCGGCCGGGTCTTCGCGACGTTCGTGCTGTCGCGCAGCAACCACCCGTTCGAGAAGATGGCCGTGCCCGACCACGATGCCATCTTCCAGTCCACGCACGCGCGCACCCCGCCCCCGGCGGAACTCGCTGGACGTTGGCGAGGGTACGTGGCGTTCTCCAGGCATCCTGAACTCACGCTTCACCATCAATTCAATCCGCCGCTCGTCCACCTGCACTTCGTGTCCGAGGACAACGGCGTCTCCGCCCGCATGCGGGTCGGCCTCGCCACGTCACGCGGACGGCTGGAGTTCGGACCGGAAGAGGCGGTGCTCGAAGGCCGCTCCGGACGCCGCGAGCACATCCGGAGCATCGGCGAGGGGACGCTGCTCGGTCGCCGCACCAGCCAGTCCGGGGCCGTGACGTTGCGGTACGTCCTGACGCGCGTCCCGCGCTGAGGCCTACCGCGGTCGCCGCCGGAAGACATAGGTGTCGATGACCTCGCCGCTGAAGAACCACAGGAACCCGGCCAGTGCCCGGAGGCTGCCGCCGGGGCCGGCGGCGTTCGGCGTGCGAAACGACACCAACTGGCCCGCGAAGGCGAGCGGTCCGAGGCGCAGGACGCCGGCCGCGATTACACGGCCCGTCGTGTCCGCTCCCTCGTGGAGACGGCAGTAGAGCGTGGTGGTGTCGCTCCACGCCCGCAGCACCGACCCGCGCCTGACGTGCTTCGCGCCGTCCAGGCAATACGGCGCGCCTGCCACCTCGAACCCGGCACGGTAGACCATCAGTTTCAGCCCGGGGTCCGGCGTCGGTGCGAACAGCCCGAACGTTCCGTCGCACGCGGCCCGGTCGGCGCCGATCGGCGCGAACGTCACGTGGCCGGCGAGCCGGCCGGCGTGATCGGGGTCGCGCACGAACAGTGCGACTTCGGCGATGGCCGCCGTGGCCTGCAATGTCAGGACGGTGCCTGAGCGCGCGCCATCTCGCGCGCCGGTCAGGGGGTCGGTGGCCCCGGACGCGAAGGCCCCGCGCATCACTTCCCGGAACTCGAGGGCTGGCGCCGGACTCATGGGGTGGGCGGATTGTAGCCGATTCGGCGCCTTCGCCGCCCTTGCGATAGACTCTGCGCCACACGCGTCAACAGCAGCCAGGGCCATCGAGCGATGGCCGTTGCCCGGTGACCGGAGGCGATCCCGCCATGTCCGAGCGCACCTCCTTCGCGCCCCTGCAAGCGCCAGCCCGCGCCCGTGAGGACGTCGGCCCGCGGCCCGCGCCGCCGGCACCCGGCCCGCCGGTGCTCGCGACGGCCGACATCGACGCGCTGTTCGGGCGCCAGCGTGCGCACCAGTGGGCGGTGCCGCGCCGCACCGCGGCCGAGCGCGTCGCCCTGCTCCGCCAACTGAAGCGGGCGATTGTCGCGCGTCGCGAGGAGATCCTCGACGCGATGCACGCCGACTTCCGGAAGAACCGCAGCGAGTCGGAGCTGTCGGAAATCCAGCTCGTCCTCAACGAGCTGAACGCCGCCATCGCCGGCACGCCGAGGTGGATGAAGCCCGTCAAGGTCGCCACGCCGCTGCACCTGCTCGGCACGCGCAGCCGGATCCAGCACGAGCCCCGCGGCGTGGTGCTGATCGTCGCCGCGTGGAACTACCCCTTCGCGCTCCTCTTCGCGCCGCTTGCCGCCGCCGTGGCCGCTGGCAACTGCGTGTTCATGCGTCCCTCCGAGAAGGTCCCGCACACCTCGGCAGTCGCCGGCCGTATCGTCTCGGACGTCTTCCCCCCCGAGGAGGCCGTGCTGGTCGGCGGCGGCCAGTCGGTGGCGCAGCACCTGCTCACCCTGCCCTTCGATCACGTGTTCTTCACGGGCAGCACGCCCGTCGGGCGGACGGTGATGGCCGCGGCCGCCCCGCGGCTCACCTCGGTGACGCTGGAACTGGGCGGCAAGTCGCCGGCCATCGTGGACGAGACCGCGGACGTGGAGCACGCCGCGCGCTCCATCATGTGGGGCAAGTTCGTCAATGCGGGCCAGACCTGCGTCGCGCCCGACTACGCATTCGTCCACGCCACGCGAGTCGATGCGTTCTGCGACGCCGCGCGACGCGTGCTCGAGGGCTTCTACGGCGCGTCGGAGGACGAGCGACAGGCCAGCGAGGACTACTGCCGCATGATCGACGAGGCGAGCTGCGCGCGCGTCGCAGCGCTCATCGAAGAGGCGGTGCGGGCCGGCGCCACGGTGGAGATCGGCGGCCGTGTGGACGTGGCGCAGCGCTACATTGCGCCGACCGTCCTGTCGGGCGTCGGTCGCGATGCCGCGATCATGCAGGACGAGATCTTCGGCCCGGTGCTGCCGGTGGTGGCGTATGGCTCGCAGGACGAGGTCATCGAATACCTCCGGGAACGGCCGAAGCCGCTGGCGATGTACGTGTTCAGCGAGAGCGACCTCAACGTCGAGGACTTCCTGGGCCGCACGACGGCAGGCGGAACCGTCGTGAACAACTGCCTCATCCACCTCATGAACCCCAACCTGCCGTTCGGCGGCGTTGGCGAGAGTGGTTTCGGCCGCTACCACGGGCGATTCGGGTTCGAGGCCTTCTCGCACGCGCGGGCTGTCCTGGTGCAGGGCCGGCCACGGCTGTCGCAGATGTTCTACCCGCCATACGCGCGCCTCAAGGAAGGGTGGCTGGGAACGGTGTTGGCCTTCGCGCGGCGCATGCGCGATTAGACCCGGAGTCCACCTGGATCGACGCGGGTTTGGCGGGTAGTCCTGAGCAGTGAGCTGGCAGCTGCGCAGGGCCGTGACTCCTGCCTTGGAACGACTCGGGGCTCAGGCTCGACGCCCAGGGCTCAACGCCACTGAGCGGAAGTGAGTGCCGTGCGATGGGGGACCGATGCGACGCGCCTTCGTGACCGGGGGATCGGGGTTCCTGGGCCGCTATCTTCTCGACGAGCTGCGCCGCCGTGGCGTCCCCGCGCGGGCACTGGTCCGCTCCCCGGCGGCCGAGCGCGCCGTGGGCGACGCCGGCGCAGAACCGGTGCTCGGCGACCTGGGAAACCCGTCGGCGCTGCGGGCCGGACTGGACGGGTGCGACGTCGTGTTCCACGCCGCGGCCATCGTCGCGGACTGGGGTGACGCGGACGCCTTCCATCGCGTCAATGTCGCGGGCACCGAGAACGTCCTCGCCGCAGCGCGCGCGGCCGGCGTGCCGCGGTTCGTGCACGCCAGCAGTTCGGCCGTGCTGGCGGGGCCCGCGCCTGTCGTCAATGCGAGCGAGGAGGCCCCGCACCCGGCGGCACCATACGGGCTCTACGCGCTGACGAAGGGGCTCGCCGAGGTTCGCGTCCTCGCGGCGAACGGCGACGGCCTCGCGACGATGGTCGTCCGACCCGCATTCATCTGGGGACGGGGGGACACCTCGGTCCTGCCGCAGCTCGTCGCGGCCGTCCGCGCCGGCAGGTACCGGTGGATCGATCACGGCCGGCACCTCTCCTCGACGACGCATGTGCTCAACGCGGTCGAGGGCCTGCTGCTGGCAGCCGAACATGGACGGCCCGGCGGAACGTACTGCGTCACGGACGGCCCGCCCGTCGAGTTCCGCACATTCATCCTGCGCATGCTGGAGTCACAGGGGGTCCGTCCCGGGAACAGGAGCCTCCCGAGGCCCGTCGCGTGGACGCTCGCCGTGGCGGTCGAGGCGGTGTGGCGTCACTTCCGCATCCGCGCGAGGCCGCCGATCACGCGCATGATGGTGAAGATGTTCGGCGATGAGGTGACGCTGGACGACTCGCGGGCGCGCCGGGAACTCGGCTACGTGGGCCGCGTGAGCTTCGAGGACGGAATCCGGGACATGCAGCGTGCGGACGGCGACGGTCAGGCCGGCGCCGCCGATGGGGCCTCGCTGCGCTGACGCTCCTCGACCAGCATCTGCATGCCGTACCGCGGCGCTAGGTTCACCCGTGCCAGTTCCTCCACCGGGTGGCCAGGTTTCAGGCGCAAACGGTAACGCCGGGCGAGCGTGGCGATCAGCAGCGGAATCGACATGAGCGCGAGCCGCATGCCCACGCAGCGCCGGGGCCCGCCCCCGAACGGGAAGTACGAGTACGGCGGACGCTGCGCCGCCTGGGCCGGTAGGAAACGGTCCGGATCGAACGTGAGCGGATCGTCCCAGTATTTCGGGTGCCGGTGCATCAGGTACTGGCTGACCAGGATCGAGACCCCCTTCGGAATGCGATAGCCGCACACGCAGTCGTCTGCGATCGCCTGGCGGTCAACGGCGTAGATGGGCGGTGACAGGCGCAGGACCTCGTCGAAGGTCCGTCGCGTGTACTCGAGGCTGGGCAGGTCCTCCGGCCCGGGCGGCCGCCCGCCGAGCACGGCATCCAGTTCCGCGTGGAGTCGCCGCTCCGGATCCGGATTGCGTGACAGCCAATACCACGTCCAGGTGCTGGAGATGCCGCTGGTCTCGTGCCCGGTCATCAGCAACGTCATCATCTCGTCGTGGACCTGCCGCAAGGACATGGTCTCCGACCGCTCTTCGTCGCGGCCAGCCATGACGAGACCGAGCAGGTCGGTTCGGTTCTCCCCACTGCTGGCCCGCCGCGTGATGATCTCGCCGAATACCTCCCGCACCTGATCCATCGCCCGCTGGTACGGCTTGAAGCCGGCGGAGACCCATCGGCGGACGGGAATCGGGAGGTTGAGCAGGTTGCTGGGCGCCGTCGGGTCGACGTAGCCGGTGACGTCGGCCACCACCTGGATGAGCACGTCGACCTTCGCGTCGATGTCCGAGCCGAACATCGCCTTCAGCAGCGCCCGCAGCGTGCAGCGCAGCATGTCGGTGTAGACGTCGCGGGGTTGGCCGGAGCGGGCCGCCGCCGACCACTCGTCCCCGACTCGCTCGGCCTCCGCCACCATGGTACGTGCGAACACCTGCACGTACTGCTCGTGGAAGGCCGGCTGGATGCGCTGCCGCTGGCGCCGCCACGCGTCGCCGTCGGCCGTCACCAGGCCTTCGCCCCAGATCTGGCGCAGGGTCCGCCACCGCTGGGTCGTCTTCGCGTACCGGTGGTGCGCGTAGTGCAGGACGTGCTCGATGCCCCCGGGGTCACTGACGACGACCAGCCGGTCGAGCGGGTACGGGAGCGAGACGATGTCGCCGTACTTCGACGTGAGGGCCTGCAGCGTCTCCAGGGGCCGCTTGGCGAAGCCCGGCAACTGGCGGTAGAGGTCCAGGCCACGAGGCCCCGGGATGGCCGAGTACGGTGCCGGTTCGGCGGCCGCGTCCTCGGCGGTCCCCGGGACGTCGCGCGGTGCCGCGTGGGTGTCGTTACGAGACACCGGCGCGCTCCTGCTCCCGCTGCCGTGCGGCGAACTCCTTCGTCTCGCGAACCAACCGCCACCACAGCTTCGGGAACCCGATCACCGGCTCGATCAGGAACTGCCGGCGCTGCGCCGGCGTGAGCAGGCTGACGACGTAGCGGTGCAGCGCCAGTTGCTGGTACCATGGAACGCTCGGCACGAGGTGGTGCTCCCAGTGGCACGGTGAGCCCCAGGGCCCGCCGCCGACGAACAGGCCCCAGAAGCCGACGCCGAAGCTGCGCGACCCGTTCTTGTTCTCCAGCGGCATCAGGTTGTGCTCGGTGAACTGGCGGAGCCGGTCCGCGAAGAAGCCGACGTGTGGTAGTATGATTGCGAAGGCGACCACCGTGAAGAGCCACCCGAAGTGGGTCCACGCGTACCACGCGAACAGCCCCTGGTAGGGGATCGCGAACGGCGCCGACAGCAGGCGGTCGCGCGTCCACTCCAGCGGCCGGTGGACGATGAAGTCCGTGTAGTTGATGTCGAAGGCCAGCGGGAGGAACGTGGGCCAGTAGCGGCGCGGCTTCACGAAGTTGAGGAACTCGGCGTCGTGCTCGGTCCCGAACTTCGCGTGGTGGATCATGTGCGACGTCGCGTACTGCTTCGGCTCGGACGCCGCGATGCGGGCCAGGTTCGCCGACACCACGTGCAGCACGCGCGTGATCGGCCCGTTGGGCGGGAAGACCAGCCTGTGCGCGGCGGCCTCGTGCATCGAGTACACGCTCAGCGAGTACATCAGCCAGCTGTGCAGCCCGCCCACCAGGACGGCCGACGCGAGCGTTCGAACCGTCGAGGGCTGTTCGCCGAGCAGCCAGGCCGGCAGCGGCACGAGCAGGAACCAGTCGAGCGCGAAGATCGTGACGAGCGTCACCGTGCCGAAGGCGAGGTGCAGCCGCGGGTGCGCCTTGAACCAGTGGAACAGCGCCCGCCCCCGGTCCAGGATCAGCCGCATCTGCTCGTCGGTGAGACCTTCGAACGGCAGCTCCCTGTCGTAGGCGCGCGCGAGGGCGACTTCTTCCGGGTGCAGTTTCATGCGGCGATCCTGCCCTGGTGCTGAGGGACGCTCCTACGCCTGGCACCCGCACCCGACGCGCCCGGCAGCCGGGACGACGGCCGGCGCGCCCTTCGACACGTCGGTCAGCGGGATGACCACCGTCCGCGCGGCGGCGGGCAGCGGCACCGACTTGCCGCCCGCGTAGATCGTGTGGCGGCCGCGCGTCTTGAACCACTCCGCCGTGGTGGCGTTCATGTGCATCGTTTCGACGATCTTCCGCCAGCCGACGCCCGTGTTGTACGCGCAGAAGGAGATCTCGCCCATCTGCGTCGCGTAGGGGATGATGCACATCTCGGTGCGGCGGAAGTCGTAGTTGAACAGGTCCTGGAACCACATGCCGGCCACCAGGAGCACGCGCCACTCGTGGCGGCCCTTCTTCGTGAGCCCCATGTGGTGCCCGGTGTGGCCGTCGGCGATCTTCAGCATGCGCCAGAAACCGAGCCCGTGCGGCGCGCGGCCGTACCGGAAGTTGCGCAGGAGCGCGAGGATCGCCTGCAGCGCCATCACGGGCCGCGGCCGGTTCCGGTCGTTGATGACCTTGAAGTCCTCGAGCAAACGGTCGGTGTCGAAGACCTCCGAGATCGGCACGAACTGTCGCGTCCCCTCGTTGACGAGGAACAGCGTGCCGATGCCGCAGTTCGGGTGGCACCCGCACTTGAGGCTGCCCCACTGCGACTCCAGCCCGCGCAGGTTGTCGGTGAAATCCGACAGCGGCCCGGACGCCGACAGCGGGTACCAGTCGCGCAGCGGCTCGGTGACGCCCGTCTGCCGCTTCACGTCCGCGGCGAGGTGGGACAGCGTGTAGCGCCAGCGACCACGCGTCTCCTCGTCGAGGTGCTCGTCGCGCCCCGTGAATGAGACCGGCTGGAACGACACCGCGTTCACCTTGTCGATGTTCTCGATGGCGAACCGGATGATGGGGCCCACCTGGTCGTTGTTGATCGTGTTGACCAGGGTGACCACCAGCGTCACGTCGACGCCGGCGGCGTGCAGGTGCTCGATCGCCTTCAGCTTCACGTCGAACAGGTTCGCGACCGCCCGGTGCTCGTTCTTGTCGTTGCCGATCCCGTCGAACTGCAGGTAGGCCAGCCGCAGCCCGGCGGCCTTCGCCTTGTGCGCGAACTCCGGCTCCTGCGCGAAGCGCACGCCGTTGGTCGCGCACTGCGCCGAGAAGTAACCCACTTGCTTCGCGTACGCGATGGCATCCAGGAAATGGGGCGACAGCGTCGGCTCACCGCCCGAGAACTGGACCGTCAGCTGCCGCCGCGGCCTGACCGTGATCGCGTCGTCCAGGATCTTCCGAACGTCGCCGAAGGACAGCTCGTGGACATAGCCCACCTGGTTTGCGTCCATGAAGCACGGGTCGCACATCATGTTGCAGCGATTGGTCAGGTCCACCGTCAGCACGGCGCCGCGACCGTACCGGATGGACGAGCTGCCGTGGTCGTGCAACCCGTCCGGCGCGATACGAAAGTCGCGGCCCGGGTACAGCTGCTCGATCCGCCGCAGGAAGCGCGCGTCGATCGCCATGAGATCCGACCACGTGCCGTGCGTCGGGCAGGTCTTCTCCATGTACACGCGGTTGTCGCGTTCGACGATGCGGGCGCGGATCTCACCGGGACGCTCGGTCACCAGGACGCGCCAGCTCTCGTCGCCTCGCACGATGCGCTCGCGCACCTCGATGACGCACTGCGGGCACAGCGAATCGGTCTCGCGCGGGAACCCCAGCTGAGGGAAGGTCCGCTCCGCCTGTTTCAGCAGCGGAGCGGGCGCCCAGGCCGGCTGGAACCGCGCGTCGGGAACGGCGCGGTTCACCCGCTGAACCACGTGCCAGACAACGGACGCCGCCGATGATGCAGCATCGCCCCAGATCGCGGCCAGGCGCATGCGTCAGCTCCTTGAGGTTGTGGAGAGCTTGCATCTTCATGGCGTTCGACCCGGGCTGTCAAGCCCCCCTGGGGGGCACGGCGGGAACAGGGGTCGGGACGGATTCCGGCAGCGATCAGCGGAACTCCTCCCGACCCCCGAATTCCCGGAGCGCGTTTGACAGCGCTCCCCGGCTCCGTTACGCTGCCGCGCACCGACACACAAGGCTTCGCATGAGCAGCGGGACGGAGATGATCCGACTCGGCGACGTCGTCAAGCGTTTCGACGGCAAGCGGCAGGTGACTGCGCTGAACGGCGTGTCCTTGCGCATCGAGCGCGGAGAGATGGTGTCGATCGTCGGGCCGTCGGGGTCGGGCAAGTCGACCCTGCTCAACCTGATCGGCTGCCTCGATCGGCCCACGGCGGGGACGATCCACGTCGACGGCCAGGCGCTGGCGGCGCTGGCCGACGACGCCCTCACGAGAGTGCGGCGCGACAAGATCGGGTTCGTCTTCCAGTTCTTCAACCTGCTGCCCACGCTCTCGGCCGTCGAGAACGTCGCGCTGCCCTTGCACCTGCGAGGCTGGCCGCGCTCGAAGGCGCGCGACCGTGCGCGGGAACTGCTCGCGACGGTGGGTCTGGACCGGCGCGTTGACCATCTGCCCGAGGAGTTGTCGGGCGGCGAGCGACAGCGGGTGGCGATCGCGCGCGCGCTGTCGATCTATCCGCCCATCCTGCTGGGCGACGAGCCGACGGGCAACCTCGACTCCCGGACGGGCGAGGAGATCCTCCGGCTTCTGCAGGACCTGCACGCGCGCCTGGGTGCGACCGTCGTGCTGGTGACGCACGACATGCGGGTCGCCGAGTCCTGCGCGCGCACCATCAGCATGCGCGACGGGCAGGTCGTGGGGGAGGTCCGGCGATGATCCTGTTCCGGCTGATCAGCTGGCCGTACGTCCGCAAGCACGGGCTGCGCTCGCTGCTGACCGTCGCCGGGATCGCGATCGGCATCGCCGTCTTCGTGGCGATGCACGCGGCCAACGACGCCGTCTTCCGGGCCTTCCAGCAGACGGTCTCGCGCCTCGC
>Ga0113563_10003135_pt1 | contig 10216 bp, 10 predicted proteins | sample Mud3Dept3metaG_FD_80117 | JGI IMG/M metagenome (GOLD analysis project Ga0113563, IMG submission 80117) | Freshwater wetland microbial communities from Ohio, USA, analyzing the effect of biotic and abiotic controls - Mud 3 Core 4 Depth 3... | ecosystem: Environmental > Aquatic > Freshwater >...
CCGTGTCCGGCGGCAGCTTTGACAGCGCAGCACCTGGCTCCTGCAGTTGGCCGATCGCCGGCGAACGGGGATCATGCAGGCCGTCGTTCGCAAGGCCGCGCCACGTCTGCGCGCTCACTGCCAGCGGCAGTGAAAGCACCGCGACCAGCAGCGCGCTGGTCAGGCGTGGCCACCGGGCAAAGCGCACCATGCTTCACCCCGGTATGTAGACGCCGGCGCCGCGGATCGCGCGCACCAGTTCGCGTGTCGAGTCTTCAAGCGTCTTTATGGCGGCCTCGAAGCCGCCCTTGCGCGCCTGCTCCTCGGCCTCGCTGCGCAACCGCGCGGCGCTGTCGAGAAAGCCCTGCACCGACTTGTCGAGCGCAGGGTTGCTGGCGCGGCGATCGTCCAGCAGCACGTTCACCAGCATGCGGTGAGTGTCGTTGCGGTCGAGTTCGTAGTCGTATTCCTCGCGCTTGGTGGCGAAATTCAGCGAGCGCACCAGAGTATCGCCGCGGCGCATCGAACTGATCGACGCCTTTGCCAGCAGGTAAGCGCGATCGACGGTGCCGCGGGCGCGGTCGATGCTGCCGGCCTGGGCCTGCTGCGAGGCCTCGGCCATCAGGGCCTCGATCTGGCGGGCGGCTTCGGCGGCCTCCGGGCCCACCCCCTTTTCCTTGGCAATCCGCTGCTGTGCGGCGAGCAGGGTCTTGGTGCTCTCGTAACGGTTGTTGAAGTCGGTCCTGCGTTTTTCCGCCGTGACCTCCTCCGGCGCCGCCGCGCGCGCCGCCGCGAGCAGTTCGCGCGTCGACTCGTCGAGCAGTTTTGCCGCCCGCGCAGTGTCACCGGTCTGCAGGGCCTCGCCCGCCTGCCGGTGAAGCGCGCGCGCCTGGTTGCGCATCTCGAGCGCCTTCGGGTCGCGGCTGGCTTCGATCTGCCGTGCCGCCGACGAGCGCTCGATCAGCGTGGCCACCGAGGTCATTCGCTGCTCGACAGCTGTACGATCCTGTGATCGCGCGTGGCCGCTGGCGAGGGCCAGCACCAGAAGACATCCCGCGACGAATCCGATGCGCGACTGCATGTTTATCTCCTACTGGGGTACTTCCAGTCCCGCAGCGCTCAGAGCGCGCTGCACTTCGATCACCGCTTCCCTCAGCGTCGCGACGGCGGTCTCGGGACGGTCGGCCACCTGCCGCTGCGCGGTACTGACCAGCCGCCGACTGCGTTCGACGTGGCCGTCGACCGACGCGCGTGCCTCGGGCCGCGGGTTGAGCTCCTTCAGCGCCACCGGCACCAGCCCCTCCATGCTTCGATAACGCGCCAGCTCGTAGTCAAATTCCTGGCGCGACGACTCGAAGCGCACCGTGTAGTCGATCGTCTGATTGCCGAGCAGCGCAGACATCTGGCGCAGCAGTCGCTGCTGCGCATCGACCAGCACGCCCGCGGCTTCGCCCAGGCGCTCCGACGCATGCAGGCTCTGGGCACGATCCAGCATGCGCAGGGTTTCGGTCCACTCGGCATCGATCGGCTGCGCCGCCGCCTTTCGATGCCGCTCGTACGAGGCGACCAGCGTTTCGGTCGCCGCACGCAGCTCCTGGTAGCGGACGCGCTGCTCGATCGCCCGGCGCATGTCGTCGGGAACCAGTTGCCGCGCCTTGCCGACCGACAGGATGGCCTGGTTGGCATCGCGCTCCGCCGCCTCAAGGTCGCCGGCCGTCAGGGCGGCGACCGCTGCCCGGTGATGGTCTATGGCCTGGCGCAGCAGCTCGCGCGCTTCGTCGCTCGAGCTCGAGTTGATGCGCGTCGCCAGCGGAGAATGTTGCACCAGCGTGCCGACGAACTCGATCTTCTGCTCCAGCGCGCGGCGCGGATCGACCTGAGCGCCCGCCGGCACGAGCACGAGCGCCACGACTGCCCCGAGCGTGGCGCCCAGCAGGAGCTTCATCGGTTACTTGCCCGCCGCGACGGTCGCAGCGTCCTTCTTCTTCGAGTGGCAGAGCCGGCACTCGGATACAGGAAAAGCGACGCGCCCGTGGCAGACACCGCATTTCTGGCCGAGCAGGATGGCTGCCATCGAGATCTGGTTGGCTCCCTTCTGCGGCACGAATAGCGCTGGATGGCAATTGGAGCAGTCCAGCCATTCGGTGTGCTGCTTGTGCGGGTACACCACATCCGGCATCGAACCCTTCACCTCCCTGACGATGTTCAGGTCCATCACGACGGCCTGGGCCTTCGCGTCGTTGCGGTCCCAGCGCGGGTCGATGCGCTTGGACTCCAGCGCCTTGACCCAGTCGACATGATTGCCGGCGGGACTCTTCGGCAGGGCCGCAAAGGCGCGCGCCGGCGGCTGCAACGTTGGCGTGGCGTCGTTGGTCGGATCGTGGATTCCGGATTCCATCGCCGGCCGGTTGAAGCCCCCGCCCGGCTTGAGCAGCCGGTTGAATGCATTGACATCGGCCGCATCGGATTCCGAGCCCACCGTGCTGCGCGGGACCGCGGCCACGCCTGTTGCGCTCGGCGCCGCGGCGGCCGCTGTTGCGCCTGCAGCGTCCGCTGGTGCTGCAGGCTTTGGCTCGGCCCGGGCGACCGGAGTCGGCGCGGGCCTGGTGTCGACCTTGGCCGCGGGAGTCGGCGCCGCCTTGGCAGAGTCGACCCTGGCGGCGGCCGGGGCGCCGGCAACGCCCGCGATCATGAAGTCGATGGCCGAGCGGATCTGCGCTTCGCTCAGATCGGCGCGACCGCCTTTGGGTGGCATGCCGCGCGGCGTTCCGTTGACGGCATTGCGCAGCACCGCATCCATGCCCTTCGCCAGGCGCGGCTTCCACGCCTCAGCGTCGCCGGGCTTCGGCGCACCGATGATGCCGGTGGCATGGCAGCCGGCGCACACCTTGTCGTAAAGCGCCTTGCCGGTCTGGGCGTGAGCGGCTGCAGCGGCGAACAGCAGCGCCAGGGCCGCGAAGTGCGAGACTCGCTTCATCGACGCCTCCTAGCGCTTGGGCGCGGGTGCCGGCGCCGCGAGCTTGTTGACCGTGCTTTCGTGCACGTGGGTCGGGGTGCCGGGCTTGGCCGAATGGCACAGGTTGCAGTTCTCGACCGACCACGCGAGATCGCCGTTGTGACAGGCGCCGCAGAACTGGCCGTCGATGATCTTCACCATGTTGATCTGGTTGCCCCCGGCCTTGAACTGGAAGCCGAGGTCGGCATGGCAGACCTTGCAGCGAAAGCGCACCCGGTGGAACCAGTGGGGGAACACCACCGGGCGCATGCCGGCCGCCTCCGAGTAGTTGTTGATCACCACGTCGCCGTACTCGGCGCGGGCCGGGCGGCTGTCGAAGACGATCATGACGATCAGCAGCACGCCCAGTGCGAGCACCCTGGCTCTTGTCGCCAGCTTCATCGGTATTCCCCTCCGTCCTGCAGAATCGTTAAGCACATCCCGCGCCAGCTAGAGCGCTCCAAAGTTGCGCTGCACCCGGATGAACGCCTGGAAGCTCGTGCCGCGGTTCTGCAGCTCCGCCCAGCGCACCCCGGCCTGCAGCAGCATCCGGCCGATCGGGTACTGCAGGCGGTTGTCGACCAGCCAGTCGACCTGGACCAAGGGCGCGTCGACGTCGCCTAGCGCGCGGCTCTCCACATCGAAGCTGCTGGCCTGGAACAGCAGCGCATAGATGAGCCGCGGCACGCCAAAGGCGCGCGAGTGGGTGTAGGACACGTTGGCTCCGAAGGTCGAGTTCCATTTCCCGTACTCCGGCAGCACCAGGGGATCGACGAACCGCACGAACTCCTGGTCGGTCTCGGCGCGCGTGGCCTGTAGCGTGAGTCCCGCCGCCAGCGTCGACCATCGCGACAGCGCCATCTGCAGGTTTGCCTGCGCGTTGGCGAGCTGGAAGTACCCGCTGAAGGTCCCGAAGCGGCGCGAGTCGGAGAACGTCAGGCCGGCGAAGGCCTGGGAGTTCTCCCCGCCCTGCCCGTTCCAGAACCCCGTGACCGTGGTGCTCAGCACGCCTTCGCCATCGGTGCGATTGCCATAGCTGTATCCGATGCTCTGGCTGAGCGATGCCGTCAGCGAACTGGACCTGCTGACTTCCCACACGCGGCTCAGCGCCTGTGAGCCGTTGGCCTGCAGCAGGACGTCGCTTCCGTCGAGCCGGCCGCCGGAAACGAAGCCGGCAAGCACGTTGGACCCGAGCGTCCAGTAGTACCGGTACGGTCCCAGCGGAATCGGGTCGGCCGAGTAATTGATGCCGAGCGACTGCGACGCCGCGGTGACGTCTTCGGTGCCGTCCGACACGTAGCCCGCCTGCGTCGTCGCATACAGCTGGGTCTGCGGCGACAGCGAGTAGCTCAGCCCGACGCTGGCGGTGGCGCCGCGCGAGCGGGTCGAGGCGCCATCCGCGTCGTTGCCGAAGTTGAAGGCGCGCAGCGTCGCGGTCGCCAGCAGCGCGTTCGGATTCGGCAAGAGCCCGCTGCCGGACGTCGGGCGGTAGGTCGCAAAGCTCGTGAACTGCGTGAAGTCGGTTTCGCTGCTGCTGCCGGGAATGCTGAAGCCGGGCAAGGTCTGCGACTGCGGTGCCTCGATCGCGGTGCGCGTGTAGCTCACGCCGCTGGTCATCGAGAACTGCGGACCGGGCAGCAGCGAGTGGCGAATCGTGGCGATGTCGAGCTTGGTCTGCTGGGTAAAGCTGGCCTCCTCACGCCGATTGCGGCTGACGCTGACATCGGCCTCGAGCGACTGTGTCTGCCACGACTTCGCCGCGCCAAGGCGGAGAACCTGCAGCGTGTCTTCGGCAGCAGGGCCTGCGCCCGGCGCGCCCTCAGAGTCGCTGTTGATCGTTCGCAGCGTACTGTGCTCGAAGCCGCCGAAATAGCGCTCGTTGCCGAATTCAGGCGCATAGCTCTGGCTGACCCTGAATCGGTACGAGCGATAGTCGATGTCCGTGATCTCGCCGCTCGCCCGTGTGTCGCTGACATCGGCAAACAGGTTGAATGGAAATCGGCTCACCGGAAACAGGGTCAGGTCGAGGTTGCCGATGCCGTTCAGGCTGCGTGCGCTGCCGGCCGTATCGCCCTGGTCCATCGCCGCGACCAGGCCGATGCCGCCGGTCACTTGCAGAAACCACGGCTGCCAGATGTAGGTGGCGCCGTTGAGCGTGCCGCTGAGGACCTCGGTGCGTCCCTGGCCTGACTCGGCCAGGTCGCGATAGCGCAGGTCAACCGCGGCGATGCCCCACCATCGGATCGGCGACAACGCGAGAACGTAGTCGTCGGTGGACGCCGGAGCCGGCGGCGGCGTCTCGGCGGCCACGTCGGTGGCCGACGCCAGACCGGGTGCGAACGACGCGCCGTGCCCGCTGCCGGCGTTCAGTGCCAGAGACAGCGCGATGGCGACGGTCCTCAGTCGCCCCGGAACTGCTTCTGAATGCCGGCTGCGCTGCTGCCCCCCCGCCATGTCTGCTCATCACCGATCTAGCTGGCCTTCGTGGTCGCCTTCGGCAACGGCAGGTAGAGCGACTCGTTGACGCGGACCGGGGTAGCCTTGCGCAGATCGGCGACAAACTTGTTCCAGCGGCGCTCTGATTCGTCGCGCTTCCACAGTTCGGCGGTACGGGCACGCACGTCGTTGAAGCTGCGCTGCTGCGCCGGCTGGCGCGCCTCGAGTCGAAGCAGAGCGACGCCTTCCAGCAGGGTCACGGGCTGGCTGATCTCAGCGGGCTTCAGCTTCTCGACGACGGCGTCGACTCCGTCGGGGAGCATGCCGCGATGCAGGTATCCCATGTCGCCGCCCTTGTCGGCGCTGCCGTCGCCGGAATGAAGCCGCGCCAGCTTGGCGAAGTCCGCTCCCGCCGCCAGTTGCGCCCGCAGCTTCGTGGCCTCGCCGCGCGCGCTGTCCCAGCTTGCCTTCGGCGCACTCGGATCCACTTTCAGCAGGATCACCGACACGCGCACCTTCTCCGGCTCGACGAACAATTCCTTGTGATTGGCGTAGTAGTCGCGCAGCTGCTGGTCGGTGGGCTCGGACACGGCGCGCACCATCGAAGCCAGCCGGTCGTAGCGATCCTGGTTCTCGAACTGGAGCGTCATCGCCGCCCGCATGCGGTCGCGCTCGGTCTCCCAGTTGGGTGCGTGCCGGGCGCGTTCTTCATAGCGGGCAAGCTGCGCCTTGACCCGCGTGGCGTCGGGCGTGATCCCGCGGCGCCTGGCCTCCTCGACGACGAGGACGCGATTGACCAGTTCCGCGCCAACCTCGCGCTGGAACAGCGCGATCTCCGACTCCGGCGGCTTGGAGTGATAGAACTTGCTGCGCGAGGCCGTGTTGTAGGCGGCACGAAAGTCGACCGCGCTCAGGGTCACCGGACCGATGACAGCGAAGGTGTCGGACGGCAGCGGGTCGGCGGCACCGACGGGGCCGGCCACAAGCGCCAGCAGTGAACACAGCGCGACGGGCGCGTATCTGAGACCAAGATGTGGCACTGGATTTCCCCCGTTCGATCCGCGGCGCGGACCTCCTGGTCGGAGGCAAGAAAGAAACGGGCCAGCCCAAGGGCCGGCCCGTGCGTTACGCCGGCGGCGACGTGCGCCGCCGGCGGTTGTCGCTATTTGATGTGGCAGGCCAGGCAGACGGCGCTGCCGTCGTTCGAGATGCGCAGGAAGGTTCCGCCCGCCACCGTCGAGTTCGGCCCGGCTTGCCCGGCCGAGACGTGCGGATCGTGGCAGCTCGCGCACTCGACCGCCGGGCCAGTGCCTCCGGCGAAGCCACGGTTGTAGAGGATCATGTCGGAGCGCGTACGCAGGCTGTCGGATGTGCCCGTTTCAACCCACCACACCGGCTGCGTATTGATCGTCGCCGAGAACGGCCGCTTGAAGTCCGAGTCTTTGCACGGAGGACCACCGGCCAGGCCTGGCGCGGTGTTTGCGGTCGTGCCGGACAGGCCACCACCGCAGTACTCGATGCCGATCGGATGGTCGTCGCGCAGGTCAATGCCCAGCATCGCCACGCCTGTCATGACGCCGTTCGCGTCGACGCGCGGGCTCGCGCCCCAGTTGTAGGCGCGTCCGCCGGCCCCGCCGCCGGTGGCGTCGTAGCCGCCTGAGCCGGGGGCGTTGATGATGTTGTCCATTGCCTGCGTCCCGTCATGGCAGGACAGACAGGTGATCGACACTGAGCCCACCGTAGTCAGCACCTGGCCGTCGATCGTGGTCGAGTTCGCGGTGCTGTAGACCGCGTAGCCCGTGCCGGTCGGCAACCGCTTGTTCCACAAAGGGGCGGAGGCGGTCGTATCGGCACCGTGCGGCGTGTGGCAGAACACGCAGATCTCGGCCGTATCCGACACCTTGTTCTGCCCGGCCAGCCCACTGGAGCCGAGGTTGTGCTTGGTGATCGAAATGCCCGTCTGCGCCTGTGCCGGCAGCATGAAGAGCAGGGCAGCTAGCGACGCTAACGTTCCCGCGACCCGGATTTTGATGGTTCTCACGGCCCTTCCCCCTTCCCTCGTGAACGCACGATCGTGTGCGTTGCGCAGGACCAAAGCGAAAGGCGTGCCATTTCCAATAGTGGGAATCTGGCCCTTGCGAATGAGCCTTTGCATCGGAATTTCCCAAGCACGGGAACAGGCTTCCTGCGAGCGGGAATGTCCTGTTCTCGCAAACAGGAACGATCAGTCCTGAACTTGGGAACGTCTACTTGCGCGTCGGGGCCGGGCGTCGCCCGAGAAATCCGTCGCTGGGCTTGAGCCCTGCCGGTCGGTAGACGTCGATCTTGCGGAACCACTGATCGACCACGTAGACGCGGCCGTCCTCGTCGACAGCGATGCCCGACGGCAGCATGTAGCGGGTCGGCGCATCGCGCTCGTCGCGCGTGCCGACGAACATCAGCAATTCGCCATCGGCATTGAAGATCTGGAAGTTGCCGAACGCCGTGTCGACCACGTAGATGTTGCCCTGCGGATCGGCGGCGATCTCCTTGGGTCGCGAGAACTGCCCGAGTTGCCGGCCGACGCTGCCGAAGGACTGCAGGTACCTGCCGTCGCGATCGAACACGACGACGCGGAAGTTGCCGCCGTCGACCACGTACAGGCGTCCGTCCTTGCCTATCGCCAGGTCGCGCGGCAGGTTGAATTCGCCCGGCCCGACACCGCGCTTGCCGATGTCCATCTTGTGGGCGCCGGTCGCCACGTCGAACACCTTGACCACGTGCTTGTCGCTGTCGACCCCGCCGATGTCGACCGCGTAGATCAGGGTGCCTTCCGGATTGACGGTCACGCTGGTCAGTCGCTCGAAGACCTTTTCGCCGCCGATCTTCTTGATCAGCCCGCCGAAGGGGTCGTAGACGACGACCTGTCGCTGGCTGATGTCGGCCACGTAGATGCGACCCTGCGCGTCGACATCGAGCCCAAGGGGCTTGACCAGCGCGGTCGGACCCTCGCCATCACCGATCCGATACGAGCGGCCGTTCGGCACGTCGAGCACCAGCACGAACCGCTGCACGGTGTCGGTCACGTAGATGCGGCCCTGGAAGACCGCGACGCCGTAGGGTTTGCCGAGCGTATCGCCGCTGCGGACCTCGCCGGTCACGGCGCGCCGCAGTTCGGTGGTCGCATCGCTGACCGCGATGTCCCCGGCCCCGTAGATCGTGCGCTCGTAGACGAAACGCGGCTCGTCGGGCGGCTGCGGGAAGACCGGAGGAACGAACGGCGCCTGCGACTTCGGCACCGGAACCTGCGCACACGAGGCGACGAGGCACGCGACCAGCAGTGCGGCGAGATGCCGCAGCATGACCCGTGGCTCCATGAGCCGACGCAAGGACAGCGCCCCGTCGTCCATCGGCGCCCTAGCGCGCTGCCTTCAGCAGGTAGTCCACCGCGTTGCGGATGTCCGAGTCGCTCAGCTTCGGATCGCCGCCACGCGGCGGCATCGCGCCCTTGCCCTTGATGACACTCGCGGCGAGGGCATCGCGCCCGGCGGCCGCCCGTGTTGCCCACTGGGCCTTGTCGCCGAACTTCGGCGCCGCCGCCACGCCCGTCGCATGGCATGCTGCACAGGTGGACTCGTACACCTCCTGCCCGCCCTTGCCCGCGGCCGAAGTCGCCGCGCAGGCAGTCACCAGCCCGATCATCCAGACCCGCATCGAATCTCCTCCCCCGAGACATGTTGACGCAAGCCTTATGCCAAGTCGGCAAAGAACTTGCAACGGACTGCGAAGGGGAGGAACCAAGATGCGACCGATTTCGAGTGTTAGGCCGTGCGCCGCCGCGGCGGCAGGGCTGGTCCTATTGCTGGGGCTGTCGGCCGGAGCGAGCCATGCCGCGCCCGGTGCCGAGGGCGGCGGCACGAGCATCCAGCCGGCGGTTCTTTACCACAACTACTGCTCGGTCTGCCACGGCGACAAGGGTGACGGACGCAGCCGCGCCTCCAATGCCCTGTCCCCGCCGCCCTACGACTTCACCAGCGCCAGGGCGCGCGGCGAGCAGAGCCGCGAGCGCATCGCTTCCTTCATCACCCACGGCAAGCCGGGAACGGCGATGGTCGCCTGGAAGACCCAGCTGAACGAGCGCGAGATTGCCGCCCTGGCGGACTACGTCTTCACGTCGTTCGTGCAGGGTGTCCCGGCGGCGGCCGCGGCCGGTCAGATCTCGGGCACGCGCGCCCACGGCGGGCGCGAGGAGAAGCCGGCGCCGCGCGCCGCTTCCGACATGTCGCTGGCTTTCCCCAAGGCCCTCAAGGGCAACCGCGTCAGCGGCCGCGAGTTCTACAACCGCAATTGCGCGACCTGCCACGGGCAACAAGGCGACGGCAAGGGGCCGCGAGCCTACTTCATCAACCCGAAGCCGCGCGACTTCCGGGATGCCGCATTCCGTTCCGGCGCCAACCGCCCGATGCTGTTCGCCGCCGTGGCCAACGGCCGCAATGGCAGCGAGATGCCGGCTTGGAACAAGGTGCTGGACGACCAGCAGATCGCCGACGTGGCGGAGTACGTGTTCCAGGCATTCATCCAGGCGAAGGCGGCTCCGAAGTGATGCGCCTGCTGCTCGTGGCGGGGGTCGCCGCGGTCACGCTGGCGGCCGTCCCGCGTACGCCTTCCGCGCCCGACGCCGCGGCGCTGCACGAGCAGGGGCGCGCAATCTACAACTTCCGCTGCTATTTCTGTCACGGTTACTCGGGCGACGCGCAGACCGTCGCTGCCGGGATGCTGGCGGATCGGCCAGCGGCGTTTTCGGCCCTTGGGCCGGATCAATTGACG
>Ga0113563_10003136_pt1 | contig 10215 bp, 9 predicted proteins | sample Mud3Dept3metaG_FD_80117 | JGI IMG/M metagenome (GOLD analysis project Ga0113563, IMG submission 80117) | Freshwater wetland microbial communities from Ohio, USA, analyzing the effect of biotic and abiotic controls - Mud 3 Core 4 Depth 3... | ecosystem: Environmental > Aquatic > Freshwater >...
ACCCAAAGCAGCACTGCTATCATCCGCCGGATCTATCAATTGACCAACGGAAAGCTGCCGATTATCGGCGTTGGTGGAGTAATGAATCCGCAAGATGCACGCGCGAAACTGGATGCGGGCGCGATATTGGTCCAGCTCTACACCGGCCTGGTCTATCGTGGTCCGGGGTTAGTTAAAGAAATCCTGATTAAGGGTTTTTAGAATTGATCCGCCAGGCCCCTGCCGCGGGGTTTGAAACCTGCGATGAGATGCCCACCACCTGATACCAGGTGGTGCCCGGTTTGAATGGAAAAGGCTCTCCATCTTCGGTGGTTAAGAATAAGGTCGTGTCACTCGTAGGCCGGTTCCAGCGGACCTTATAAGCCTGTCCATCCCGAAAGGCGATGGCGTCGCCGCTGCCGGATAGACGGATATTCAGCGCTTCTTTGTCGCCTTGGATATTGGCAGGCTGATGGGGTAAGTACAATACCACGACATTATCTGCTGCGACTTGCTGGCCTGTCAGGCCATCCACCATCGGTGTGTAAACCTCACTTTGGCTGTCCTTGGCCTCCTGATTATCCTGAAAGCGAATATAGCGCCCACTGGCCGGATCGAAATCCCAACGATTATACGAGCTGATCGAATAACGAGTGGATAGCTGCGTACCCGGCTCTCCTCCGGCAGGCGCCTCGGAGCTGAAGCTCATTCCATTCAGGTTCTGACGACTGTTATTAATCCCCTTCTTCAGTGCATACAATGACAGCTCACTCGAGTTAGTAAACAGGAAATTAAACCCATTTGGATCGATCCGGCACATCGGTGGGCAATTTTTATTTCCCTCGGTGATCAAGCGATCGGCATACTTAGCGTTATAGAAGCGGTTGCGCACATAACTGGCAGCGCCGCCAAAGGCGAAGAGCGATTTGTACATTTGGATGATGCTTTCATCGAGTAGACGCGCCGATCGTACGGGCCCGATTTTCTCAGCATCATTGCCGTAAAAGATTGCGTTAAGCCGGGTCAGCCCATCGTTTTGGTAATAGTCGAAGACGATGTCGGCGAGCGACACCCCATAAACCGGGCGCTGGCCGCGTGGATAGAGCTGCACCTTTACGGCTACTGGCCGGCGGTTCAAGGCATTAGGCTCGCTGACGGGCGATCCGGTCAGAGGGTCTATCGTGGATGGGAAATTTTCCGGCCCGATTACATAAGGGGTCTGTGTCGCAGTTGGAAGTGGACGAGTCTGCGTAGCAACGGGTTTATTTGTGGCTGTCGCTGTGGCCGTCGATTCCATTGAGGTCACTGTGGAGGCTTGAGTCGCTTCGAGTGTGCTCGTTGCGGCAGCCGCCTGTTCTACCGGGGTGTCCGTCGACGGGTTTTGGATGAGCGCTGGTTGGGGACCTGTCGTCGTGCAAGCGCTCAGTACAATGATCAGGGCCATGATCACCAGGATGAGTTTCTTCATCGGTTTGTATTCTCCATTATTCGGTCGATTCACTCTGGAAAATAATCATACCTCAGTTAACCAGGTTTGCCAACAAACCTCATTGGACGCAGCGGGGTCTTAATATTTTATGCCGTTGCAACCTTTTTAGATGAATACCGTATATTGATTTATATCCTGACAAAACCAGATGACGCGCCTATAATCCAGGTTGATGCAGCGTTTTGAGCTAAGAAAGAGGTTGTTAGCTTTCCCTTGGAAAGGCGCACTGGCGCTTTCTGTAGGAATATTGGTAATTGGGTGGCTGCTGGACACGCCGGCAGGTTTGCTCGGCAAGGCGGATGCCATCGGTTATGCGGTCTGTCATCGGATCGATTTACGGTCTTTTCATATTAACGGGCGCCCCCTGCCTTTGTGTGCACGTTGTTCTGGGATGTATCTGGGTGCTATGTTGGGCCTGGCTTATCAGGCGCTGGTTAGCCGTCGCCGGGGTGGTTTGCCTCCCCGGCGTATCCAGGTCGTGTTCGGCGTTTTTATCCTGGCTTTCGGAGTGGATGGTCTGAATTCATTCCTTAGCCTGATACCCGGGTTACCGACATTGTACCAACCCCAGAACTGGCTGCGCCTTCTGACGGGAACTGGAATGGGACTGGTTATCGCTGCATACTTGTTTCCTGCGTTCAATCAGACGGTCTGGCGAGATTGGGACCCCCGCCCGGCGCTCGGGAGCTGGAAGCTCATGTTTGGCTTGATCGCACTGGCTGTCGTGGTTGACCTGGCGTTGCTCAGTGAGCGGCCTTTATTCCTGTACCCTCTGGCTTTGATCAGCGCGGCCGGGGTGCTGGTGATCTTGACAATGGTGTATTCGATGCTGTGGTTGATGGCGTTAAAACGCGAGAACTGTTACGAAAATGTTGTACAATTGGGATGGGTTCTGGTAGGTGGTTTTGGAACCGGGCTATTGCAAATCGCGGTGTTGGATTTTGTCCGATATTTCTTCACAGGCACCTGGGGTGGTTTCCACCTTGGATGAAAGGAGTACAAAGAAATGGAAGTGCTAACCGGCATATTTTCTGCGTTTGGTCTTTCAGCCAGTGCAGGGTTAAATGCTTATATCCCGCTGTTGACGATTGCCTTGCTGGCAAAATTCACCGACCTGGTCAAGCTTAGAGCGCCATGGGATACCTTGACCAACTGGTGGGTCATTGGATTGCTCTTTGTGCTGTTGCTGGTTGAGATCTTTGCCGATAAAATTCCGGCTGTCAACCATGTCAATGATCTGATCCAGACGTTTATCCGTCCGGCGGCCGGCGCAATCGCTTTTGCTGCCAGCGCAGGGATCGTCTCGAATATCCACCCGGTGCTGGCAATGATTGCCGGGCTGCTGGTGGCAGGCAGCGTGCACGCTGTCAAAGCCGCCGCTGTGCGTCCGGCAGTTACTGCAACAACGGGCGGCCTGGGGAATGTCCCCGTCAGTATCGCAGAAGATGTGGTCTCAACGGTGGTGTCTTTCCTATCCGTGGTGATTCCTATTCTCATTGGTCTGATGATCCTGACCGCGCTCACGTTAATCATCTGGTGGTTGTGGCGGCGGTCCAACCGCTCACAGCCGGCCTCCGGTTGACGATCAGTTCACTCTACTCATAACCGATATAAGGAGGAAGCATGGATCAAAATACTGAAAACCCGAACGCGGACAGCGGGCCGCTCTTTGAAGAGCCGCCGGTCACCCAGTCCACATCCGTTCCGGTCGAGACAACAGAAAGCGTCCTACCGGCTGCAGATGAAGTGATCGATGTCCCGGCCGAACCGGCGTCTGCGCCGACTTATACTGATGAACCTCCCTTGCAGCCGGAGATTGTCAGCGGTTCGACACAGGCGCCGCCGCAAAAGAGCAGTAACGGTTGGGTCATTGCACTGGTTGTCCTGCTTGTGCTATGCTGCTGCTGTTTATTATTCTTTGTGCCCGCACTATTAGTAGGCAAGGCGCTCTTGGTCGGCATTTATAGTACGATTATCAATGTGCTGAATAGTATTTTCGGGGGCGCAGTCCGGTTTTATTAAAATAAAAAACAGGTGGGCGTTCAATCGCCCACCTTCCCTTTAGACTGAAAATAAGTTTGCAGTGTAGCCAATGCACTCAGTGCATGTAAGCGCGTCTCTGAGTCAAGTTCTAGCTCTGCAAACTCGTCCTCATCCAACACAATCTGTTTCCCATCCGGCAAGACGATCAAGTCAAGGGCTAAATCAACATAAGAAAGCATGTTCCCATCGACCTCAGCCGGGCAGCCGATGTTGCAATACCAGCCACGTAACCTGTCGTCGGCGCGAGCATGGATCTCGAAAATGTTATACCAGCGGTCGGTGAACCAGGTTTCGATGAAACGGTCGCCTTTTCCGATTAAGAGGCCCTGGACATTCGTGTCCTGGCGGTCGAAAAAAGCCTCCAGCTTGATCTGGCTGCCATTCCTTTCGATCAGACTGCCGTGATACCGCCAGGTCTCCTGTCCATACACGTTCTTCTTTATGATCGTAATCTCTTCCATAGAAATATCAACGGTCCATTGGGGTTAATTAATAGATATTCGTGAAAAATTTCATCGATTTTATCACGGAGATATTTCGTTGAACAATTGTAGTGCCTGGGCTGGATCGAATGAGAGATGGATCGCCTGTCCGATGGCTGGCAGCACCCAATGGCTGTGGAAATCAAAAACAAGCGAAACCCCCTGGATCAAGACGGTCGCTCGGGTGATATTGCCGCGAAATACCGCTTCGGTAAGCGTACCCTGCAATTGTCCGCTGTTGTCATTCCCTGGCTGGACGCCGTCCGGACGCAATAAGACGGTCACCGCCTGGCCCGGCTGGAGTGAGTTTTCTGAGAGGGGTACGTATAAGCGCCCGATGGCTGTTTCAACAACCGCTGCAGCCGGTTGGATCGATAATGCCCTTCCAGGAATCAAATTGGTAAACCCCAGGAATCGTGCCGCGAACAGGCTGGCCGGGCGGCCGTATATTTGTTCCGGCGTACCGATTTGTTCAATCTTACCGGCGTTCATAACGACCAGACGGTCGGCCAGTGTGAAAGCTTCTTCCTGGTCATGAGTTACATAGATGGCCGTTTGGCGGCTGCGGCGTAAGATATCGCGTAGATCGAGTACGAGGCGTTCGCGTAAATTGCGGTCCAAGGCGCCCAGCGGCTCATCTAACATCAGCAGCCGTGGTCGCGGCGCTAAGGCGCGCGCCAGCGCGACGCGCTGCTGTTCGCCGCCTGAAAGCGTGTTCACGTCACGCAATTCAAAGCCGGGCAGACCAGCAAGCTCGAGGGCCTCTCGCACCTGGGCAGGTATCTCTTCTATGGGAAGGTGCTGCATACGCAATCCAAAAGCCACATTGTCAAACACATTCAGGTGGGGGAATAGAGCGAAGTCCTGGAACATAAGCCCAAAGCCACGCCGGTACGGTGGTATGCCTGAGAGCGAGACGCCGTCCCAGGCGACTTCGCCATGATCAGCCTCTTCCAGGCCAGCGATAATGCTCAGCAGGGTGGATTTTCCACAGCCGCTTGGTCCAAGGACTGCCAGGATCTCGCCGGCGTGGACTTCAAAAGACACCCCGGCCAAGGCCTGTTTTTGCTCGAAGGATTTAAAAATGTCAGAGACGTTTAGCATAGTTCTAAAATTCCCCGACATCGGCGATACGCATCCGTTCGATGACGAGCATGCTGGTCATCGCCACCGCCATCAGGATAGTACTGAGGGCTAATGCCTGGCCGTAGTTCAACGCCCCAGGCTGTCCGAGCAGGCGGTAAATCGCGACTGGCACAGTCGGATATTCCGGGCGGGCTAAGACAGCTGTGGCGCCAAACTCACCCAGTGATATTGTAAAAGCGAAGGTCGCCGCGACGAGCACCGCCCTTCCAGCCAGCGGCAGGTCGATCGAGCGAAAGACCCGCAGCGGGTTGGCACCCAGAACCGCGGCTGCCTGCCTTAACCGCGGGCGGATGCTGCGTAAGGCCGGGGTCAGGCTGCGGACGACAAACGGGAAGGCAACCAACGTGTGGGCGAGCGGGACCAACCAGGGGGACCCAATCATGTTCAGCGGCGGGTGACTCAAAGTGATGATAAATCCCAATCCCAAGGTGACTGCGGACGTGCCGAGCGGCAGCATCAATAAAGGATCCATGGCACGGTTAGCCCAGGAGGTTTCGCTGCGGGCCAGCGCCCAGGCCGCTGGAATGCCGAGGGCCAATGACATCAATACGGTTGCACTGGCGTAAAGCAGGGAAATGCCGATTGCCGTCGCAGGCGGGGTAAAGAACAGCGATTGGCGGCGGTTGATATTCAGCTCGCGATAGTAATCAAGGGTAAAACCACCGCGTTGCGCTGTCGCGCCGGTTATTCCCTGGTCAGATTGCCCTGGCGGTAGCCGGGTGCTGGATTCGACGCGTGTCACCGAACGAGCTGCCAGTGCAATCAATGGGGCCACCAATAAAAGGACGAGCAAGCCGATATATGCTGCTGCCAGCAGGCGCTGGCGTATCGTGGTCAGGCGGCGCAGAGTGAAGCGCTGGGGACGCAGGCTTAATGGTCGGGTAACCCGGGCAGCCAGGCGGGTATAGACGATCGTCAGCAGCAGGGTAAAGAACAGTTGGATTAACGCCAACACGGCCGCCAACGGCAGGTTAAACAGACTCACCGTCTGGTTGTAGATCTCCACCTCCAGCGTAGCAAAACGCGGTCCGCCGAGCACCAGGATGACCCCGAAGGAGGTGAAGTCGAATATGAACACCAAGAGCGCGGCGGCGGCTACGGCAGGCGCGAGCAGCGGCAGGGTCACTTTGCGTAAGACCTGCATGGGCGTAGCGCCCAGCATTTCGGCTGCCTGGCCCAGGCGCGGGTCGAGGTGTGACCAGAAATCACCGACCATACGCAGCACGATGGTGGTGTTATAAAAGATATGCGCCAGCAGGATAGCCGCCAGGGTGTACATGAAATCGATTGGCGGCTGGGAAAGGTGGAACAGGCGCATCAGGGCCTGGTTGATCCAGCCCGCCGGACCGAGCAGGGCTGTGAAAGCCGCGCCGACGACCAGTGTCGGCAGTACAAAGGGGACGCCGGTCAGGGCGCGTAGCAGCGCTTTGCCGGGGAAATCGTAGCGCGCAATAAGGTAAGCTCCGGGCAGGCCAATCAGCAGCGTCAGCAAGGTAGACAGCACGGCCTGGTAGACCGTAAACGCGAAGATGCTGCGGACCGAGGTGGAGGTCAGGGCCGCCAGGAAAGGCGATAACAGGTTTCCTTCCCTGCGCGCAAAACTGGCGCTCAGGATGCCGGCCAGTGGATAGAAGTAAAACGCGCCCAGGAATATCAGCGGGGCGAGCCACAAAGTCAGCAGGATCCAACTGCCGCGCCGACCAGACCGTCGGACCGCGATTTGATCTCCAGGAGGACCATCGATCTGTCTGGCGTTATGCCCGGCTCTATTTCCGGCAGCGTTTCCCGCGGTCACCGCAGTACTGCCTCCGTCCAGGCCTGGATCCATGCCTCACGGTTATCGGCGATTGCCTGCGGGTCAACGCCGGCTGTTATCTGCGGATTGATCAGGTATTTTGTGAACGTATCGTTCAGTTTTGCCCCTGAATTAACCGGGAAGACATACATTTGTAAAGGCATGTCCTCCTGGAAGGTTGGCGACAGCATGAAATCGATCCATTTCTGTGCCAGATCCTGGTTCTTGGTGCCTTTTAAGATGCCGACGAACTCGATCTGCCGGAAGCAGGAGCCATCACTGACCACCGCTGCGGTTGGCGGCTCGCTGAGCTGCGGCGCGGGTGTGCCGTCTTTGGGCTGTTCGGCTTCGATGAGCTCGAAGACCGGGCTGGAGCTGTAAGAAACGACAATCGGACGCGTGCCGCCGGCGCGGGTGTATTCCGTGTAATAAGCGGTGTTCCAGTCATTGACCACGCGCACATCGTTGGTGCGTAGCCCTCGCCAGTAATCCAGGTACTTATCTTCTCCGAAATGGCCGATAGTGGCCAGCAGGAAAGCCAGCCCGGGTGATGATGTGGCCGGGTTCTCGACCACGGTCAGGCTTTTATATTCCGGTTTGAGCAAGTCTTCCAGGCTTTGCGGTGCCGCCAGGTTCTTGCTGCTGAAATAGGCCTTATCGTAGTTCAGGCATACATCGCCATAATCAACCGGCAGGGCGCGGTTTTGTGGATCGAGCTTAAATGTGTTAGGAATATTCGCCAACCCAGGCGAGGCATAAGCCTGATAGATATCTTCGTTCAGCGCACGGCTCAGGAAAGTATTATCCACGCCATACAGCACATCGGCAATAGGGTTGTTCTTAGCCAGGATAGCTTTGTTTAATGCAGTCCCGGCGTCCCCGCTAGGCAGGATGGTCACTTTCACATTATTGGCCTGTTCGAAGGCGCGGATCACCGGCTCGGATACGGCGAACGAATCGTGCGTCATCACCGTCAGCGTGCGCGGAGCGCTGGAGGTTTGGGCTGGGGCGGCGCAGGCGGAGAGAAGAAAGATTATTAAAGGCAGCCAAACATATTTTCGAGAACACATGGAATTTACTCCTCGATTAACTCCTGCTGATGGATAACCACACATAAGAGGGTCCCATGTCTTAGAAACACTGCGGCTGAGGGAGCTATCATCATGTTGCTGATACCACGTGTGCCGCCGAAACGCAGCGTTTCAGAATGCAGCGGGTATTCCAGGTCTTCCGTTGTGATACCTTGTGCATCGCCATTGAGCGGGATCAGCGAAACGGTATCACCCGGGCTGCCGTGAATCTCCAGGTGTTGCCCAGCGTGGACCAGGCGGATTTCTTGGGCGCCGTCGATCAGGCATATTTCCAGCGTAGCGAACTCCTGGTTGGCCAGCAGCAACACGTTTGCCAGGGTCTGGTCCCAACGCCCGCCCAGAGCGGCAAGCACCAGGATTTCGGTGGCGCCGCGTTGGCAGGCATGCTGCAAGGCCAGCTCCAAGTCGGTGTAATCCTTGCGAATGGGGTATTGAACTAACTCGACGCCCAGTTCTCGCAATAGCTTCAGTCGGTCATCATCGAGCGAGTCGAAGTCGCCCACCACCAGGTGGGGTGTCAGGCCGAAGGCCAGGCAGTGGCGCGCCCCGCCATCCGCGGCGATGATCAGGTCGTCGGGCTGGAACGTAGGCGGTGGGGAAGTCACGCCGTTTGCAAAGATGATAGCACGCAAAACTCCCTCCTCTAAGCCGGAGGAGGGAGTTTGTCTCAGCTTGGTTGCGATCCCTCCGCCGGTATTATCCGGATCAGGTTCGCGGGTCGAGGGCTGGCGGCCCTCCTCTCAGCCCGGCAACACCGGGCTCCCCGTGCAGGTTTGATCTAATTTTCATTGATGAGTATATCCAAGTTGAGTGGGCTTGTCAAGCAATCGAAATTTTACTTGACAATTCGTTTAACACGCGGATATAATTCGCACGCTAAATGATATTCCTCGTTAGCTCAATTGGCAGAGCGGGCGGCTGTTAACCGCTAGGTTCGAGGTTCGAGTCCTCGACGAGGAGCTAAAGCCAGCCTGAGACCTACCGGTTACCTATTTTGGGTAACCGTTTGGTTTCCGGTAAGCGGGGGAGAGAAATGCGAGCGTTAACCAATCCAAAAGGGAGGTTATAACCTTGGAATTGAGAATTGCCGATTGAGGGTACGCGGTGACGAGGGCTCGAGGCGGGAGAACTGGATCAGTAGGGTGTAAGAGAAAATTCCCAAACCGGGAGGGGTGCGGAAGAGGAAATTCGGTAGACGGGGAGGCGATTAAGCTGGCGCTCGGCGAGGAAGAGGGGCAGGCGCTGCTCATCGACGCCAAAGGGTTGGAGCACCGCCGCTGATGCTCGGAGGAGCAGGGTCTTGTAGCGGTCCAGGTCCACCCGGCGAGGGTCGAGGCGCTCCAACTGATCCCAGGCGTGCACGCCTGGATCGCCGAGGGTGTAAATGAAGCGCACTCCTTCGCCGGGGCGGACGGTCTTCCCCTGGGCGACTAACTGCTCGGCGGCTCGCCCGGCCGGCGAGGGGACATGGTAGAGGGACAGGTCGCGGCTCAGTTTCTGGGTCACGACGAGGTCTTCGAGGGGGACCTGGCCGAGACGCAGGCGTTTCAACTGCCGGCGCAGGTAGGCGGCCGCCCGAGTAAGTTGTTCCCTGTACAGGTTTGCATCGGAGGACTGAGGAAGTTTTTCTCTTGAGCTTGCATCTATGGCCTGGGAGAGATGTTCCCGGAGATGGGATGGATCGGCGGCCTGCGCCATCAGCTCCAGGAGGTGTAGTTGGGTCTGGGAGATGAATTGGGGGGCGTCTCTGCGGCGGGCTTCGATGCCGCGCACTTTGAGCGAGCCATCCTGGAAGGCGCCAAAGTAGCGGTTGGCGACCGGGGTCTTCGGGTTGACCCGGGAGGGCAGAAAGGCCACCCAGCGGTAGATGCCTTCCAGGGCGATCGGGAGGTGGGTGGCGAGGTTGATCTGCTCGAGCAGGGGCTGGAAATCCGGCACCTGCGAGCAGCCGGGCTTGCGCACCCATAGGCCATCGACGTACATGTGCAGCACTTCGAAGCCGAGGTCTTCGGCGGCTTCTTTGGCGCGCAGCAGGGCCTCGCGGCTGTAGGCGGTGACCGATTCGTGGGCTTCGATGCGGCCAAAGCGGGCGTTTTTGTAACCCAGGTAGCCGAAGCAGGTGACCAGCAGCCATTTGTGGGCGGCGGAGCGAGCCTGGTACTGTTTACGGCGGGGATCCCATTTTGGCAG
>Ga0113563_10003137_pt1 | contig 10214 bp, 6 predicted proteins | sample Mud3Dept3metaG_FD_80117 | JGI IMG/M metagenome (GOLD analysis project Ga0113563, IMG submission 80117) | Freshwater wetland microbial communities from Ohio, USA, analyzing the effect of biotic and abiotic controls - Mud 3 Core 4 Depth 3... | ecosystem: Environmental > Aquatic > Freshwater >...
CGCTGACCATGCGCACACTCACCCGGTTGATCCGACGCACCGAGGGCCAGGACCTCGTCGAGTATGCCGTCCTCATCGCGCTCCTCAGTCTCGTCATCATGGCGGGCGTGAGCCGCTTGGGCGTCAACATCAGCGGCCTCTACCAGCAGGTGGCCATGACCATGGCGGGCATTGCGCCTGGTGGTGGTGACGGCGGCGATGCGGGCGGACCGGGCGATTCCGGCGGCGCGGCTGGTGCCGGCGACAGCGGAGCATCCGGCGGCGGCGCGGGTGACGCCGGAGGGGGATCGGGCGCGACGCCAACCGGGGGCGGCAACGGGAACGGCGGTGGCAACGCGGGCGGACACGGCAGTGGGGGTGGCAACGCTGGTGGCAACGGCAATGGCAATGCCGGCGGGAATGGGAACGGGAATGCCGGTGGCAACGGGAACGGCGGCGGGCGGGGCCGCCCGTAGCATCACACGATCGACTGCCTCGTGAACAGGGTCGCCCGGCTCAGGGCGATCGCCGGTTCGTCGACTCGCTCGAACCCCGCCGCCAGTGCGCGTCCGACCGACGCGGCAAACGCCCCGCCGCTCACGTGCAGTCGTGGTTCGGCCAGCAACAACCGCGCCCCTGGCTTCAGGACGTCGCACAACTGGCGCAGCAGTCTCGATTGATCGCGCACCTCGTGCAGCACCCAGAACGCCAATGCGAAGTCGACTGGCTGTTCCACCAGCGGTCCGGCCTCCAGCGCGAGGCGTGCGCGAACCCTCGATTCGAGACCTCGCCTCCGCGCTCGTCGCATCAGCCCGTCGAGCATCCGCCGCTGCACGTCCAACGCCGTAACCAACCCCTGTTCCCCCACCATCGCCGCCATGGGAATCGTGAAGTAGCCCATGCCACAGCCGATGTCGAGGCAATGGTCGCCGGCGCGCACCAACCCTGCGAGCACCCGATCGGGAGGTTGCAGTAGGCGGCGAATCGGGTTGTCGAAGGTCCAGATGATCCACCACGGGCACACGTGGCCCCCGCTGGCGCTCGTGGGATCGCGCGGCTCCGACCTCATGCTCCTGCTCCTGCGGTGATGATCATGAACCCGCGGCCGGGGTCGCAGCGCTCCATGCGATCCTCACGTCGCGCACGCCGAAGATGCCCGCACGTGCAGGCGCTTCTCCAGTGACGACGTGCCAGGCGTTGACGTAGCTGCCGAGTTGCAGCCCGTGCCGTTCGAGCAGCTCGGCGATGCCACCCTCGACGCGATCGGTCTTGTAGTCGACGATGCGCCAGCCGTCGGCGGCGCGGTAGACGAGATCGATGACGCCGCGGAGGACGACTCCCCTCCCATTTTCCGGGCCAGCCCACGTCTCCAGCAGTACAGCGAACGGGACCTCGACGTGGAGGTCGCCTGACGCCTGGGCTTCGCGCCAGATCTCCGAGCTCATCACAGCCTCGACGGTGTCGAGCGCGGTGGGGATCGCGGGACGCAGGTCCTCGTGCTCGACGGTGAGCCAGCGGGCGAGACGCGCGAGGTCGTCGCGCGGGGCGCCGCGATGGCGCATGGCGTGCTCGAGCAGGCCGTGGATGAGCGTGCCCCACGCGGCGCCGGCGTCGACGTGGTCGGTGGAGGTGTCGGTGGCCAGCGGGTTGGACGTGGCGGACCTGAAGGTCTGCCCTGCCGCTTCGGACACCGAGCCAGGCACCTCTTCCTCGTCCATCACATCGCGGATGCGGGAGGCGCGGGTGCGGATCGGCGCATGCTCGCCGGTGACGCTGGCGACACGCCAGGACTCGATGCGGGCGGAGGCGTGGCGGGCGGCGCGGGCGGCAGCGGCAGCCGCGCGGGCGGCGACATCATGGGTGTGGGCGGAAAAGGGAACCATTCCCTCTTCCGGAGGCACCTCGAGCTCGGGAACGCCCTGGAGGAAGTTATCGAAGTCGCCCCAGGCCTCGTTCTGGCTCTCGCCGCGGGAGTTGAGGTGCGCCCATTGGCCGACGACGAGCAGGTCGCGCGCACGAGTCGCGGCGACGTAGAGCAGGCGATGGAGCTCGGCCTTGCGATAGCTCTCCTCGACCGCCTTGTGACTGTCCCAGTCGGCAGGCTGGCCGAGGACGGTGCGGCCGTACTGGCCCTCGCGCTTGCGGGCGATCTCGAGATAGCCGGCGGGAAGATCGGAAAAGGGGACAGTCCCCTCGTCGGCGACCTGGCTGCGGTCGATGCGCACGTCGGTCGGGAAACCCTTCGCGTTGGCGGGGTCGGCGAGGAAGACGACGTCGGCCTCGAGGCCCTTGGCCTTGTGCAGGTTCATGAGCCGCACGACGTCGCGCTTGCCGGGCTCGAGCGGCAGCGCCTCGAGCTCGGCCGACACGTCCTCGCCCTCGGTGAGCGCCTCGGCCGCCTCGACCAGCCCGCCGCCGCGCTCGGCCACCTGGCGCACGACGTCCACGGCCTGCAGGAGGTCGCCGGCCTGCCCGCCGCCGGGCGACGCCGCCGCGAGCGCGAGCCACCCGGTTTCCTCGAGCATCCGCTCGACGGCCGCGCCGAGCGGCAGCCGGCGCGCGAGCCGACGCCACGCGCGCAGGCGCACCAGCGCCGACACAACGGGCCCGTAGCGCTTGTCGAGATACGCCGCGAGCGACGCGGCCCGCTCGGGCTCACGCTCGGCCTCCGCGAGCCGATCCCCGTCGTCTCCCTGGAGCGGCGCGGCGAGTTCGAAGCGCCCACCCGCAACGCGAAACCTGAAGAGCCCCTGGTCGGAGATACCGAAGAGCGGCCCGCGCAGCACGCCGACGAGCGCGGCCCTGTCGAGCGGGTCGGCGAGCGATGCGAGCAGCGACGCCAGCGCGGCCACCTGCTCGGATCCGCCGAAACGCCCCGCCCCGCTCACCTCGACGGGAATCTGATGGCGATCGAACGCATCCGCGTAGTGCGCCAGTCGCCCGCGAAAGCGCGTGAGCACAAGGAAGCTGCCGTAGCGGCGCGCGCCACGCGCCACCTCGGCCCGTACATAGCGCGCGATGGCGTCGGCCTCCCACACGGCCACATCCGTCTTGCTCATGTCGGCCGGAGCGACGAGCCGCGCGATGCGCCGGCCGTCGGGCCCATCGGACTCCTCGCGCCGCGGGACGAGCGGCTCGAACGCGGGCGATTCACGTGTGGGCTCCGCGGGAAAGAGACCCGGGAAGACGGTGTTGGCCAGCGTGCAGACGCCTGGCAGCGATCGCCAGTTCGCGGTGAGGTGGAGCACCTCGCCGCCCGACGAGACGATGAGATCGCGGACGCGGTTGTAGATGTCGATGTCGGCGCGGCGAAAGCGGTAGATCGACTGCTTGGGGTCGCCGACGACGAAGAGGGAGCCGGGCGTCAGGCCACCGGCTGCCGGCCACCGGCTGCGGGTGAGCCGCAGGAAGATCTCGGCCTGGATGGGGTCGGTGTCCTGGAACTCGTCTATGAAGAACCAGCGGTACTTCTGCTGCAGCGCCTGGCGCACGCCGGAGTTCTGGCGCAGTAGCTGGGCGGTGACGAGCAGCAGGTCCACGTAGTTGACGACGTTCCGGCGGCGGCGCTCGGACGCGTAGAAGTCGCGCGCAGCGAGGAGCATGCCGAGGGCGACGCGGTACACGTAACGGCGCCACGCCTCGACGAACGGCTCGGCAACGTCCGCCTTGAACCGCTCGTGCAGCTCCTTGGCTTGCCGCCCGGTGTGACCCCACCAGGTCATGGTCACGGTCACGCGTTTCCAGTCGCCGAGCAGGTCGGCGAGCGTGGCGGGCTGTCGCTTCCAGCGGCGCGCGTAGGCGAAACGCCCGCCGAACTCGAGTGCGACCGGCAGCGCCTTGCACTTGTACCCGGGGGCCGGGCTGGAAGGCACGAGCGGCTCGAGCGCCCTCCAGAACTGCTCGAGCGCCTTCCACCCGCGCTCTGCGTCGGGCATCTCGGCCTCGCCCGCGGGGAAGTCCACGTCCTCGTTCTGGCAGACGACGGCGAACGCTCCGTCGAGATCCGAAGGGCGCAGGCCCGCCCGCTGGAACTCGGCGAGGCGCGGCGACCCGGTGGCGCGCTCGCGGGCAAAGAAGTCGCGCCACGCCTGCCGGCGCCGCCGCGCGTCGTCGATTTCGTCGAGCTCGACGAAGCCTGGTGCGATGCGCGCCTCGACAGGCCGCTCGCGCAGCAGGTGCGCGCAGAAGGCGTGGATGGTGCCTGCGAACAGCCGCTCGATCTGGCGCAGCGCTTCCTCGAGCCGCGCGCGCTCCTCAGGCAAGGGCACGTGCGTGGGACGGTCGTCGCGATCGGGGCACCCGCGCAGGCGATCCTCGAGCGCCTCCTGGAACCGCCCGCGCAACTCGGCGGCCGCCTTGCGCGTGAAGGTCACGGCGGCCATGTGCTCGATCTCGTACGCGCCGGCCGCGATGCCGGCGGCCATGCGGCGCGCGAGGCTGCGCGTCTTGCCCGACCCGGCGCCGGCCTCGACGAGGAAGTTCCGGTCGAACTCGCGCTCAATGCGATCGCGCGCCACCTGATCGTCGGGCACGACGACGGGCGGGCGGCGGGACGCCGGCGGTGGCGGGCGCTTCTTCGCCATCACCGCCGCTCCTTGAGGCGTCGCCAGGCGGCGAGCCTGCCGTCGACGTCGGCCGCGACCTTTCGCGCGGCGCCGTTCCACGGCTCGCGGCCGCAGGCGGCCGAGAAGTCACACCAGCGGCACTCGTCCTTGTCGGGTGTCTGCGTGAATGCGCCGTCGCCGATCACGGCCGTGAGGTCGCCCATCACGGCCGCCAGTGCGTCGTCGGTGGGCGCGTCGATGACGACCCGCTTGCCCCAGCCGCGGCCGGTGGGGAACCAGTAGATGCCCTGGGTCACACGAGCCTTGCGATCGATCTCGGCCAGCAGCGCTTCGGCGGCGCGCCCGTACAGCGCGTGCTGCAGCAGTGCCCCGCCAACGAAGGTGCCCCCGTAGTCGTCGCGCCAGTAGCGCCCGGTCTTGTAGTCGACCACGTGGTACTCGTGCGCCTTGCCGCGTTCGATGCGGTCGATCCGGCCCGCCACGCGCAGCGTCCGCCTCCTGTCGACGCGAATCTCCACGGGTTCCTCGCGCGCGAGCGGGTCGTCCTCGTCGCCGGGCGGGCGCCCGAATCCCACCTCGAACGCCAGCGGCTCGACGCCGCGCAGCTCCTCCTCGGCCTCGATGAACGCCGCGAGGTCCTCCTCGAACTCCGCTTTTTCGGCGACGAACACCTCCTCGGACGGCGGCGGGATCTCGGACCGCAGCGTCTCGAGGCGTGCGCGTCCCCGCTCGAGGAACCACGCAAGATCGTCCGTGCGCGTCACGCGGCGGCGGGCGTTGCGCGCACGGCGCGTGAGCGCGGCATACAAGTCGTGGAGCTCGGCGCCGCGCGTGAGCGGATCGAGCCACACATCGGCGTCGCGCTCGCGCTCGTCCACCGCCTCGATGCCCAAGCCGCTCTTGAGGAAGAAGCGGAAGGGACACTTGGCCGCATCCTCGAGCGTGGTTGGCGAGATGGCGCGCCCGTTGCGCGTGGGGTCGAGTAGTTGGCCCGCCTCGGGCACGAGACCGTCGAACGCGGTGAGCGCATCCGACGCGCGCTCGCGGGCGGCGCGAGCGCCGTGCGCGATCGACGGGAACGCCTCGGCCGGGTGTTGCACGTCCCCCTTGCGCGCTGCGGCCAGCCACCAGCGATCGTCGGTGAGCGCACGATCCGCGTCGGCCGGCACCGCCGAGGCGGGCTCTCGCAGCCACGCGCGCAGCGCCCCGTACCCGAGCGTGGCCTCGCCCTCCTTCAGGCGATACGCCTGCAGGATGAGCCATGAGGGGAACGTCTCGCGGAAGTCGCGCGTGTCGACGGCCGAGAAGCTCAACGTGATGCGCTCGCTCGTGCAGCCCAGCGTCGCGATCTTCAGCACAATGGCGTACACCGCCTCGTCGAGCCGGTCGCTGGCCGTGCGGAGCAGGTGCTCGTCGCCGCGGGCGCAGCCGATGGCTCGTCGTTCGGTGTCGAGCAGCACGGGATCTTCGACCGCCGTGCCGAACACCCGGGCCTCCTCGAGCCCGACGATGAAGACCAGGGGGCGGGCGTCGGCGCCGGCGTCGGCGAGCGCCGAGACGTGGAGGTGACCAGGGCGCGGACGACCGCGGCCCACGTTGAGGCTCTCAACCGCGTCGGTCAGGAAGCGGAGGCCGAGCGCGAGCGGGATGTGCGCCCTGCCGAGAGCGCGGAGGCCGCCGACGGCGTCGGCGAGGACGAGGTAGGCGGCGGCGTCGAAGTCGCTGGCGCGCGCGACGTTCTGCTCGAGGAAGCCCGACGCGGCGTCGAGCACTTGCGGAAGCGCGACCGTGCCTTGTGAGCCCGGCTCAGGAATGGCGGCGAGCAGCGCGCTCACCCACGCGAGGAGCCGCTGAGCCTGCGCGGCGCGCTGCCGCCGCCACGCGGCGCCGGCCCCATCCTCCTCACGCGCCCGCGACTCTTCGCGCGCGATGTAGGCCGACAGCGTGCGCGCGTAGGTGTCGCGTCCCCACGTCGTTTCGGCGCGCAGCAACAGCCGGGCGGCCTGGCTGGCCGAGAGCCGCGGCTCGTCGGCAAACGGCCCCGGCGCGAGGTCGCCGGATTGCAGCATGTGCCGCAGGTCGCTCGCGGCGAAGCCGCCCTCGATCCAGGCGCACCAGTCGAGCAGCGCGCGGCCGGGGCGCGTCATCGCTGCGGGCAGCCCGGTGCCGATGGTCACGGGCCAGTCGAGGCGCCGCGCCTTCTCCCACGCGAGCAGTGCATGATCGGGCGTGGCGCACGCGATCTCCGCCGCGTCGAGCGGGCGCCCGCTCGCGAAGATGCGGCGGCAGACCTCCTCGATCTCCGCGTCGCGGCCCCCCGCGTGGAAAAGATCCAGGGTGCCGTCGTCCCGCACGGGGCCGGCCTGGTCGGGCACGCGGAGGAAGCGGAGGCGGGCGGAATCGGATTCGGCGATCGGCGATACGGCGCTCTCGGCGCTCGCGCCTGGGAAGGGCACGGGTCCCACGCGGTCCGCCGGCGCGGCGAGGGCGCAAAAGCGCGGCGACGGATCGAGGCCGGGGACGAGCAGCGCGCGCGGCGTGACGCGCTGCCCGGGCAGCGCGTCGAGGAACCGGCGGACGATCGGCGGCCAGGCCACGTCGGGCAGCTCGAGGACGAGGTCGGTCGGCGCGATCGGGCAGTACGCGGCGGTTGACCCGCGGCCGTCGGCCATCGGCTCACCGTCACGGGACGCAGGGCTGACGCCCTGCGCTAATGGGGGCACGCCGCTCAGTTGGCGCAGCGCCTCGTCGAAGACGAGCGGCAGGTCGGCTACGCGGTTCGTCTCGAGGACGCGCGCGTACGCGTCGAACAGCGCCCCCAGTTCCGCGTGCTTGTCGGCCGACGCGAAGGCGTCGCGCGGCAGGTCGGTCGCCCGCAGGCCGGCATAGCGCGACTCGCGCAGCGCGTTCCACAAGGCGACGGCCAAGGTCGTGTGCGCCGCGAGGGGCGCGAAATAGCCAACGGATGCAGCGAAAATGGGGACAGGCACCGTTTCCGGACCTGACGCCGACGAAACGGAGCGAGTCCCCATTTCCGAAACGGTGCCTGTCCCCATTTTCGGGACATTCTCCAGGTCCGACAGCAGCCGCATCATCAGCGCCGGACCGAGGGGCTCCTCCGACGGATCGATCCCGCGCTCGACGAGGAACGGGCCGGCGATGCGGGTGGCCAGGTCGAGCGGGGTGACGAAGCGCAGGTTGGCCCAGCTGGTGCCCTCGCGCGCGAGGCGATCGCCCAGCGTGTTCCCCACGGCATGCGTCGGCACAACCACCCACTTCGCCCGCGTGGGGTGCGCGCAGCACAGCTCGGCGAGCTGTGCCACGAACGGGTCGCGCACGCGCGACGTCGACACGCGATCGCCGTCACCGCCCGCTGGTCCTACGCCGCTCGCGGCAGGGTCCCCAGTGCGCGGTTCCGGCTCCTCCGGTCCCTCGGGCTCATCGTCGAACCCGAGTGGCAGTTGCTGCTTCGTCACGCCCCGGTACTCCCTTGCACGAACTGCCACGTTGTCGTGCGCCACCCGAGCACGCCGGCATCCACCCGTGGGGACCAGCGCGTCCGATAGCGAAGAGCAGGGCGTCGGGGTCGGCACGCGTCGCCGGGTCGCGCGTGTCGACCGACGAGCCGCGCCGGGAGCGCCGCCACCGCAGCCAGCCCCGGACTGTAGTGCATCTGCGTGTCTCCCCTCTCGATCGGTGGTCGCGAACGATCCGTTAGCATATCGCAGGGCCGCGTCGCCTGACCTGCCCCCTCGGGCAGTGCGAGGCGTGGCGCGCTTGCCTGCCGCACGCGATCGCGCGACGTGGCCGCCCGCGGGTGCGGGGTCGGGGAGGGAGCGAACGATGAACGCGACGAACGGCGCCCTTCGAGCCATGTTCGTGGTCCTGCTGGGCGTGTCGGCCGCGGCCGCGCAGGACATCCCGCGCGACGGCACGTGGATCCAGCTGTTCAACGGCAAGGACCTCGACGGCTGGACGCCGAAGATCACGGGCTACGAGGCCGGCGACAATTTCGGCGATACCTTCCGGGTCGAAGACGGCGTGCTGAAGGTGGCCTACGACCGGTACGGCGGCGCGTTCGACGGTCGGTTCGGGCACCTGTTCCACAAGGGCACCTACTCGGACTACATCCTGCGCGTTGAGTACCGCGTGGTGGGCGAGCAGGTGCCCGGAGGGCCCGCGTGGGGGTTCATGAACAGCGGCGTGATGATCCACGGGCAGTCGGCCCGGAGCATGCGCAAGGACCAGGACTTCCCGGTGTCGATCGAGGTGCAGCTGCTGGGCAGCGGTGGCGACGGCACGCGGACGACCGCCAACCTGTGCACGCCCGGGACGCACGTGGTGATGAACGGCGCGCTCGTGACGCGGCACTGCACCAACTCGACGTCGACGAGCTACCGTGCCGGCGAATGGGTGAGCGTGACCATCGAGGTCCACGGCAGCGGGACGATCCGGCACTTCGCGAACGGCGCACTGGTGCTCGAGTACGAGCACCCGCAGTACGACGAGACCGACGCGGACGCGAAACGGCTGATGGGCAGCGGGTCGAAGATGCTGAGCGGCGGCACGATCTCGCTGCAGTCGGAGAGCCACCCCGTCGAGTTCCGCAAGGTCGAGATCATGGTGCTGAAGTAGCGCGCCGGCGCCCTCAGCCGCGCGCTCCCCGATCTCAACCCTCGCCATCGACCGCGGTGATCACCGCGAGCACGTCGGGCCGGAGTCCCTTCACCGCCTTGAGCGGGATCGTCCGGTCGAACGTGGCAAGCCTGCCACCCTCTTTCTTGGCGAGCCCCAGCAGATAGACGTCGGTCAGCTGACGATGGCCGGCCACCATCGCGAGATCGAAGAGCATCTCGTCGCGAAGCGAGACGGCGTCGGGCCAGAACTGGTGGTGACCGCTCGCGCAGAACCTCCGCAGCCGGGCGACGAGATCGCCTGGGCGCGCGACCTCGCTGATCCCGTAGGCCGGGTTCGACAGCACACGCAGGAAGCCGCTCTCCGTGACCGGGCAGGTGGCCCAGCCGTGGCGGCGGTTGTCGGCGAACCAGTCGTGCGCCAACTCGTGGTGCACGTGGTCCGGGTCGAACAGGGCGACCAGCACGTTCACGTCGAGGAGGGCGGGTGTCGTCACGGCGTGTCCCTCAACTCGTTCACTTGTTTCATCGTGGGCCGAGGGGCGCCCACGGGCCGGCGCGGAAGCAACGGCACGCCGTTGCGCATCCGCGGCGGACGCTCGGGGGTGAGGGCCTTCCTCGCGAGCTCGGAGAGCACCTGCCCCATCGTCATCCGCCGGCTGGAGGCCAGCTCCCGGGCGGCCTGCAGCACGTCATCGTCGAGATCCAGCGTGGTCCTCACGCGCGGATCATCACGCATCACGCATCAGATGTCAACGAGGCCCCTCGCCGCAATCTGGGGGCGGAATCGGGGTCAGATCTTGAATGTATGCACTCTCACATGGCGTGAGGTGCCCGCGCGCTGAAAACAGCGAGCCGCTCCGGCTGCCGCGGTCCGCAAGAACGAACGACGGGATGCGTGGGTGGTCACAGGCGGCCTCCGCGCACTATCTTGCACGATTTGACCCGCCCCGACCGCCCTCCCCCAGGATTCGGCTAAAGTGAAGGCAGGAGCTGACGATGACTGCCACCACTGGCCAACACCCCGGCCGCAACG
>Ga0113563_10003138_pt1 | contig 10213 bp, 6 predicted proteins | sample Mud3Dept3metaG_FD_80117 | JGI IMG/M metagenome (GOLD analysis project Ga0113563, IMG submission 80117) | Freshwater wetland microbial communities from Ohio, USA, analyzing the effect of biotic and abiotic controls - Mud 3 Core 4 Depth 3... | ecosystem: Environmental > Aquatic > Freshwater >...
GAATTGAGGAGGACCATCAGATGGCGAATCAAGTTGGGAAGAGATATGTTTGCAAGAAATGTGGCGCAGAATTTATTGTGACCAAAGGCGGGAATGGGACCCTCCACTGCTGCGGTCAACCCATGGAACTAAAGAAATAGGGTCATTAAAGGCTGAGGTTAAGGCTAAGGAAAGATAAACATCCTCAACCTCAACCTTATCCTTTTGTTTGGAGGGATGAGATAATGAGTCAGCTTGGAAAGAGATATCGCTGCTCGGTATGTGGGACGGAGATCCTCTGTACAAAAGCGGGAGAAGGAAAACCAATCTGTTGTGAGAAGGAAATGGAGATTCAAGAACCCAAACCGCTCCCTTCCTCCGATTAACATAAAGCCGACTCCTTCCCCCCGCTATGAATTATGTTCGTGTGACAAGGAAGTTGCGAAAGCCAGAATTCGGTCTTCACTTCTATTCACGCTTTAGAAATCCTACACAGATAAGATCTCAGTGGTTCAGAGCCGTTTTCTGGATCAAAATGAGTGTCACCGTAAAGTAGGTTTACATTAGACCTTTTCCAACCATATTCAGGGGGGGGCTCCTCAGGGAACCACCAGGCGTGTTGGGCGTTTACCACGTCGGGACTGATCCCCTCAAAAAGCTTCGTCCTCATTTTCACCCGGGCTACAGGGCTTTCGACCCAAACCCAGTCGCCGTCGCATATACCAAGAGAGAATGCCGTGTCAGGATGGATCTCCACTAAGGGGTCTGGATTGCCCTGCCTTAATGATTCGATCTGGCGAAATTCCGAGTGGAAGAAGTTTCTGATTTTGGTGCCGGATATCAAGATCAGTGGGAACTCCTTTGTCAATTCGGGCGTAGAGACAGGAGATAAGGGAGGTTCCCTAAACAGCGGCAGTGGCGATACCCACATCTCCTCCATGACGCTGCTCGATATCTCAAATTTACCCGTAGGTGTTCGAAACCCATCCATTTCGTATTTGCGATAGCGCATCTCACCCAACAGGATCCCCTTCTCACAGAACTGATCGAACCGAAGCCCAGTGTCTTTTAATACCCAATCTAAATACTCTGCACTGTCTTTCCATGGAAAGGCCTCCTGGAGTCCCAGCCGGTGGGCGATCTCGAAGATAACGTCACGGTCGTCGCGGGCTTCACCCACTTGAGTTAATTTCTTTCTCGCAATCACACACCAAATCTTGTGGAAAAAAACGACGTCATCCTGCTCGAGCCAGGTGGCTGCGGGCAGTACCAGGTCGGCCAGTTGGGCCGTGGGCGTCATAAAAAGGTCAGAGACTACGACGAATTCCAGATGATTTTTCAGGGCCTGCTCGATTTTCATGCCCTGAGTGGCTGTGACCATGGGATTGGATCCAATAATCCACATGCCTCGAACTCGATAAGGCCTACCGCTGATCACCGAATTCCAAAAAGTAGGGGAATGGGTATTTGGGCAAAAGGGGAACTTTCCCGCTGCAATCATACGCTTCTTCTGTTCCGGAGGTAGAAACTGTTCGCCCCTCTGCTCGCGGTTAATCAAAATTGATTTTGGTTTAACCTTGACCGGTGGCACCCAGAGTACGTTGCCCCCGGGCCGGTCAATATTGCCGGTGATACCCATGAGGATCAAAAGCGAACGTCCCGTATGAAAACTGCAGACACTCATATCAACGCCATTCCCCCATTGCAGGCAGGCGGGTGAATGGGTAGCGTAGGTTCTTGCTGCAGCACGAATATCTGAAGCCTTGACGCGCGTAATGGGCTCTGCCCATTCAGGAGTTAGATTGGAAACGTGCTCCACTAACTTGTCAAAACCGGCTGTGTAGTTATCTACGAAATGGTGATCGATCAAGTCTTCGGCGATGATCGTGTTGATCATGGCCAGAGCCAAAGCACCATCGGTGCCAGGTCTTAGTTGAAGCCAGTGGTCAGCCGTCTCAGCAGGGCCGATTCGCCGAGGATCCACGACGATCACTTTCTGGGCCTCTCTGAGAGCCCTTTGCAACATGCCTCCGCACATCCCGTCAGCGGCTCCGGAATGAGTAATATTACATCCCCAGATCAAAATACAGGCAGGTTTTTCTCCTCCTAAACCATAAATGTCGCAGATAGGGAGTCGGCCCAGCGTCAATCCGCTGGCAATGACACGTGGAAGAAAGCAGATATGAGCCGGACCAACAAAATTAGGGGTACCAAAAGCATTGGCAAAACGTCCGGTCCATTCAGTGCAGGGTTTGCCTGTGCCCTGGGCCATTGCAACAAACTCCGCACCGCTCTCTTGCTTGATCCGATTGAAATTGTCGGCCATCTCGCCCAATGCCTCTTCCCAGGAAACCTTCTTCCATCTGTTTTCCCCGCGTTCCCCTACCCGCCGCAAAGGGTGTGTTAATCGATCAGGGTGGTAAAGCAGTTCCGGGGCAGCGCTCCCTTTGGGGCAAAGATAACCGCGGCTGGTAGGGCTTTCAGGGTCACCCGTGACCTTGACGACTCGGTCCCCATCCAAATGAACCAGCACCTGGCAAACCCCGTGGCAGCCACGACATGCCGACCGTACGGTACGCATGGTTTTTGGCATAGCTATTCTCTTTCAATTAAAGGTTTTGAGAAGGTGGCAAGAAATAGTTCGCTGCGGAAACCATGATCGGATCTCTCATAAATATCGTTCCCCCTCCCCCGCCTTGTCCTTACGGGGTAAGACCAATTCCTCTCATTACAAAATCGATGAGAAATGTCATGGTCGTTTTGGTTGGTATTTTCCTAAGATTCCATCCTCTCAAGGCGAGAAAGACATTAAGATAAGCAATTACATTGGCGCAAAGATTCAAGTCCTCTTTGAGCGATTTATGTTTGCTGATGTCCTTCAACAGTCGTCGGTAATAGCCGACGACGTTCTGATCGTCCATTTCCAAAATGACCCGCAGATGCTTCTTGTCCAGATGCTTGCTTTCTGAATAGACGAATTGGATGAGATTTTTGTTCTCAACCATGAATTCAAGTGTATGCCGGAGGACGCTCAGCAGCTTCTGACGGGGATCTTCGATCTTTTCCACGCCGAAGCTTTCCAGATGGTCGTACCAAACCTTTTGCATGTGCTTATGCACAAGGAACAGAATATCATCCTTTGATGAGATATAATGATAGAGTTGACCCATTGACATATTGCATGCCTTAGCGATTTCACGGATGGTTGTGAGATGATATCCTTTCTTAAATAGTACTGTGCATGCGCAATCCACAATCTTTTGATGCTTCATTTCCATGAGATGAATGTTTTTTGTTGACGAAGAAATCAAGTTATCAGTAAATGCTCCTCCGCGGCTACTTCCGGAGAACGATTTCTTCTCCCTCACCTTTTTCATGCGTGATGACCTCCGGTGTTTCTTATTTCTACTGACATGGGCCCAGCCTTCAAACAAAAGGACGAAACCCTCTCAAAAGATCGTTCAACCCCTATCATCAACCCTTCGATTTTCGTTCTCCTTCTTTGCCAGTGATTGACCTGAGCATCTTCAGTACTTTTTCTTTGGTAATCGGCAAATCTCTAATCCTTACCCCTGTGGCGTCAAAAATAGCGTTGGCAATGGCCGGGGCCACGGCAACCAGCCCTCCCTCTGAAAACCCCTTGGCCCCATACGGCCCCTCCTGATGCGGGACTGCAGCGATCATCGATTTCACATCTCCGTAGGCGGGAACATCCAAACTCGAAGGACATTTGTAGTCCATGAAGTTAGGATTGACCAGTTCTCCGTTGGACAAAACCATCTCCTCATAAAGCGCGCCGCCGATCCCCATCCCCAGTCCTCCCTCCATCTGCCCCTCGCATAGCTTGGGATTGATGGGCTGACCCATATCGAAGCATGTCCCGTTCCTGACCACTCTCACCTGTCCGGTCTCCACATTGACCATGACCTCCACTGCGTTCGCGCCATGGGCATAAGATGTCACGGGTCTCTTTCCCTGACCTGTGTCCGCATCCTCGCTCTCAAGAGGACCTGTGTAGGTGCCGCTCCCGGTTAACTCTCCCCCCCTCAGAAGAAATCCGATCGGTGAAAAGAGGTCGGATACCTTCATAGTCTTATCGCCCCCCTTAACGTAGATCAACCCTTCCCGAAGGTCTAAGTCTTCTGGCGATATCTTTAACTTCTCCGAAGCCATTTCAAAGATCTGCCGCCTCACGTTCTGGCAGGCCAGCCGAAGGGCGTTGCCAGTGTGAAAGGTGCTCCGGCTCGATACCGTTCCCGCATCGAAAGGCGTCACCGCAGTATCAGTAAAGACGATCCTCACTTTGTCAACAGACGTTCCGAACTCCTCCGCAGCTATCTGGGCGAGGGCAGTATTGCCCCCCTGGCCAACCTCATGGGCGCTGTGGCGTACTTCAATGGCCGCATCCGGGTGTACCTTCACATTGACCACCGACCGGGTGGCCGGCATCGTATATTTATTCCCTATGGCAATCCCCTTTCCCCTCTTCCACGGGTCTTCTTCTTTGAGAGGCTCCCTGTCCCACTCAATCCATTCGGTAACCTTCTCCAAACACTCCCTGGCTCCGATGCTGTGAGTCTTCATCCCGCAGACATCTTCCTCTCCTTCCTTCAAGATGTTTCTCCTCCTGATCTCCAAAGGGTCGATCCCTAATTCCTCGGCGATCATGTCCATCTGCGACTCAATCGCCCAGAGAACCTCTGTCGATCCGAAGCCACGGAAGGCACCGGTCGCGGGAATATTCGTGGCAACGGCATAGGAATCCAATTTGAAGTTGGGCACGCGGTAAGTCCCCACGGCCCCAAACGTGGCATTTTTGGCTACCAGCGTTGTTGTTCCGCTGTAGGCCCCCGCATTGAGAATCATCCGTATCTCTCTGGCCAGCAAGGTGCCGTCCTTCTTGACCCCATCTTTGATATAGATCGTCATGGATTCTCTCGAGGTCCCATCGAGGAAGACTTCATCCCGGCCCAGGACAAGCTTAACAGGCCTTCTCGTTTTCAATGCCAAAAGGGAGGCGATCGCCGGCACGATCATCCCTGCCTTTCCTCCGAAGCACCCACCGATATAGAGTGAAACAACTCTCACCTTGGAAGGTGGCAGTCGAAAGAGACGGCAAAGGTCCGCCTTATGCGCGTGCATCACGTGGGTGGAGTCATAAACCGTCAGGCCTCCATCCGGCTCAGGCACAGCCAGCGCATTGTGAAGTTCAAGACAGGAGTGCTGCATCATGGGAGCAGAGAATCGATTCTCGAAGACCAAGTCGGATTGTTCGAATCCTCTTTCTGTATCTCCCTTGCGGATCGGTCGATGAACATAAATATTGGGCCGCTCAGGCTCGAATCGATAAAGCGGATAGGGAAGCGGGGTCCGCGTGTATTGGAACAGGTCCGGGTGGACTACCACGGGCGCGCGAGGCTTCATCGCCTCTTCGGCATCAAAGACAGCTGGTAGCTCCTCATAGTCAATCTTGATCAATTCCAGCGCCTCTTCTGCGGCTTCCACGCTGTCTGCAGCAATCGCTGCAACCGCCTCTCCAATAAACCGAACCGTGTCGCGCGCCAGGATATGACGATCTCTGATCCAGCCCACCCGTTCCTCGGGCGCATCCTTCCCGGTCACTACCCCTCTGACCTTGGCCGCCTTTTCTGCCCCTGAAGTGTCGACGTGGACAATTCTGGCATGGGAATAAGGGCTTCTCAGAACCTTCCCGTAGAGCATGCCAGGAAGCGTCAAATCGACACTGTATTTGGCTTTTCCAGTGACCTTCTCCAAGGCGTCTACACGAGGAACACTCTTCCCTATTACCGAGAACTCGCTCATTTTTGCCTCTCAGGTCGTAACTTTTTGTTCGTCATTAACCACGGCTAAAATCGCTTCAACAATTTTCACATAGCCCGTGCACCGGCATAGATTACCGGAGATGGCCTCTCTCACTTCTTCCTCTGTCGGATGGGAATTCCTATTCAGCAGTGCTTTCGCCGAAAGAATCATCCCCGGCGTGCAAAAACCGCACTGAACCGCGTAATGGTCTATAAACGCCTGTTGTAAGGGATGGAGCCGGCCCTGCTGGTCCAGCCCCTCGATCGTAAGGATCTCCTTCCCCTGAGCCTCGATGGCCAAGGTTAAACAAGAGACGACAGGATGATTGTCGATCAGAACCGTGCAGGCCCCGCAGTCTCCTGCATTGCAACCCTGCTTCGTCCCAGTCAAACCTAGGTCTTCTCTTAAAACCTGCAATAGGGTTGTCCTCGGCTCAACAAGTACCTCACGGGGTTCCCCGTTCACCTTCAACTCTACTAGCTGTTTTGAACTCAATCAAGTCCTCCTTTCCGTTTTCTTCACCCCCACCGCATCCCCAAGAGAAGACTCGAATTTAAAGGCGTACGATAGGCCACTCCCGAACTTCCTGGAAGGTTAAGAATGGCTGTTAAGCCTATGTAGCCTGCCCTAAAGCCTGCCTGATGGCTTGCTTCGTCAATACCTTTACCATCTCTTTCCTGTAGTTGGCGGAGCTGCGGATATCGGAAATGGGCTGAGCCTCTTCGGACGCCAAGCGGGCTGTCTGCTGTATGAGCTGATCTTCGATCTTCTTTCCTCTCAACACCTCCTCAGCCCTTCTTGCCCGGAGGGGAATGGGGGCGACCGCCCCTAACACGATTCTGATATCGTGGCAAATCTCATTCTTCGAATCCAGAGTTAGAAAAACGGCTGCACTCACAGCCGCCATATCAACCGCTGTTCTTGCCGGGAGCTTCACATACGCCAATTGGGTCCGCAGGGGAGGGGAGGGGACCTGAATTTCAGTAAGGATCTCCCCGGCCCTTAACGCGGTTTCTCCAGGACCAACAAAAAACGCTTCAAGAGGTATGACTCTTTCTCCCTCTAGACCTTGGAGTTTGACTGCCGCATTGAGCGCAATCAGAGGGGGTGCGGAGTCGGATGAAGGGGACCCGTTGCATAAATTACCTCCGACTGTGCCCATGCTCCTGATTTGCGGGGTCCCGACCTTTGAGCAAGCGCCCCCAAGAGCTCCAAATCTTTCCTTTATCAGAGGGCTTTCAGCGACCGATTGGTGGGTGGCGAGGGTTCCAATCCGTAAGCCCTTGTCTTCAATGTATTCTACGTATCCCAGGTCAGGCAGGTGCTTGAGCCCGACCACGTATTGGGGAGTGACGGCCCGATACTTCATATGTACGAGCAAATCGGTCCCCCCCGCCATCACTTTGGCTCGGCCATCATGTTCCTGGAGGAACCGGCAAGCGTCTCTTACGTCCTTCGGCGCGAAATATTCAAAATCGGGCAGTGACCTTAACTTCATAAACACCTCTCTCAAAAGATTTCAAATAAGATCCGGAGTGTCCCTTTATGGTTTCAGCACGGAGTCAAATCATTCTTTCTAAGAAATAACAATCATGTAATGCTAAGATCGAGACAAGGGGGTAGAACAAGCGCTCGATTCATCTCTAACAAATTCCCAAAATCCTGTCAAGCTTTTTTTAAGTCTTTTCTTGGTAAAAAGTCAAAAGAAAATACTTGACAAGGCTAGCAAGATTTGATACAAGTTCAAATCGAGCGCTTGCTCTAAATGATGAGCTGTTCCGTGAGAAGGGTGATTTCGGAATTCGCGGGCTCCATTCTCCTGCGTCGAAACAGATGGATGGCACCCGTCGTTCTATTCAAATCCAAAAAAACTTTGGCTTGATTCCTATCAAATCGAATGGGTTGCTGGTCCGCCCCCCTGCACAAAGCGGGGAGACGCGGCTGACGCAAGAATCTTAGCGAGTCGTTGAATGACATGAGAATGACAGAACGGAAAAAAGTTATTAAGAACATGAACAACGGAGGGGACAGAAGTGGATTCTAGTCAAGAAAAAGTGGTAACCACTATCCTTGGCGATTGGTCGGGTGGGGTGCCGGCAACTGTCCATGTCAGAGATGGTCGAATAATCAGAATCAGACCGATGGTCTTCCAGGAGGGCGAGGCGAAGCCATGGAAGATCAAAGTGGGAAGCAGAGTCTTCACCCCCCTTAACAAGACGACCCCGCCTCCTTTTGACCTTGCGCAGCGAAGACGCGTCTACAACCCGAAACGCGTCCTACACCCACTCAAGCGGGTTGGCTTTGAACCTGGTGGAAAAAGTAGCATTGAAAACCGAGGGAGAGGTGAGTTTGTCCGTATTAGCTGGGACGAAGCCCTTAACATCCTGATCAATGAACTGAAAAGGATTAAAGAAACGTACGGCAACAGCGCGATCTTCACCATAGCCAGCGGACATGGCAACATGGCTCATCTGAATTCCCATGGTCTCATGCGTAGGGTTCTCAATCTCTGGGGAGGCAACACCCCCATGTTTCGGAACCCGGACAGCTGGGAGGGTTGGTACTGGGGTGCCCAGCACGCTTGGGGTTTTAGCGAGAGTGTCGGAACAGGCTCCTTATGCGACTTGCTTGAGGATACCATGCAACATTCCGAGCTTTCGGTGTTTTGGTCTCACGACCCTGAAACGTCGAGCTGGATGAGCAGTCAGGACAGCTCACAATGGCTTCTCTGGCTGAAGGAGCTCGGCAAGAAGATGATATTCATCACGCCAGATCTCAATTTCACCGCAGCAACAAAAGCCGATAAGTGGATAGCCATTCGACCTGGAACGGACGCGGCCCTGGCGAGCGCGATCGCCTTTATGTGGATCACCGAAGGCACCTATTATAAGGAGTATGTGGATACTCACGGAGTAGGTTTTGACAAGTGGAAGGAATACGTTCTCGGAGCCGAGGACGGGATAGCAAAGACCCCGGAGTGGTGTGAGCGCATCACGGGGGTCCAGGCACGAGTGACCAGAGCCTTGGCCAGGGAATGGGCTTCCAAGAGGACGCATTTGAGTATAAAGTTTGGTGGAGCGTGCCGGGCACCCTACTCGACCGAATGGGCTCGGATGATGGTTTTCCTTCAGGCAATGCAGGGCATGGGTAGACCCGGTGTGAGCATAAACTCGATAGACTGTACGGCTCCCTTGGACCAGAGCGTAAAGTATTTTAAACCCTTCACCGGTTCCCTTGGTTTGAGATACAATATTATCACGGAAAAGGACGAGCTTGCCATCTCGTCGACAGGCGTAAGGGATTTTATAACTTCTAAACTTACTGTGAACCCTGTGAAGCAATGTATCTATCAAACACTGGTGCCTCAAGCAATCTTGAATCCTCCAATAAGCTGGTACGGATTAGGGTCAGGGTCTCCCACGGAGGAGCAATTCATTAAGCGTACATATCCCATGCCCGGGGAGTCTGAGATTCACATGATATGGTGGGACACGGTTTCCAACATGGCCAACTGGAATAACACGAATAAGTGGGCGGAGGCTTACCGCAGCCCGAAAATAGAGTTCAGTGTGGCCCAGACGATCATACTGGAGAATGATGCTTTGTTCGCTGACGTTGTGCTGCCAGTATGCACGCAGCTGGAACGTGAGGATTTTGGTTATCACTGCTTGGGGCCTCGGATGAATTTGGGGGGTGACCAGGGCAACTTGGTCATGGTCTACGTAAAGAAATGTATTGAGCCATTGGGTGAGTCAAAGAGCGATTATGAAATAGCCCGGTTGGTGGCAGAGCGGCTGGGATTAGAGGAGGAATTCACCGAGGGTAACACCATAGAGGACTGGATCAAGAAGTGCTTCGAGCGAACATCATTGTCAGAACACATCAGCTTCGAAGCGTTTAAACAGAAGGGCTATTACGTTTTCAAGTTCCCTGATGACTGGCCTCGGAACCCTGGGCTCAAGCGTTTCTACGAGACGGGCACCGGACTGAAAACTCCTTCGGGTAAGATTGAGTTCTTTTCTCAGAGACTAGCCGAAAAGTTCCCTGGAGACGAAGAGCGTCCACCGGTACCGCACTACATTGCCGAAGGAATGACGCATCAGGAGAGCCCGACCAGTGCCAGGGCCGAGAAATACCCATTGCTGGTAGACTCGCCTCACCCTCGCTATCGGTTTCACAGCCAGTACGATACAGTTTCATGGCTCCACGAGATTCCCGCCCACAAGATTATCAAGGATGGCTACTCTTATGAAGCCCTATGGATGAACCCGCAAGATGCTGAGGCCAGAAGTATAAATCAGGGTGATTTCGTTCGAATTTTCAACGAGCGAGGGTCTGTGGTGACTGCCGCCTATGTGACTGAGCGAATGATGCCAGGCGTGGTGCACATCCCGAACGGCGCCGGATACGA
>Ga0113563_10003139_pt1 | contig 10213 bp, 10 predicted proteins | sample Mud3Dept3metaG_FD_80117 | JGI IMG/M metagenome (GOLD analysis project Ga0113563, IMG submission 80117) | Freshwater wetland microbial communities from Ohio, USA, analyzing the effect of biotic and abiotic controls - Mud 3 Core 4 Depth 3... | ecosystem: Environmental > Aquatic > Freshwater >...
ACGGAATCTCAAGTACAATCCTTGAACGGGTATGTCGGAAGTTACGAATCTGAAATACAGACCCCAAAAGAAACCCTCTCCTTCACTCATGGAGTAATCATCATCGCGGTCGGGGCAAATGAATACACACCACACACCTATCACTATAACAAAGATTCTCGAGTATTAACACAATCTGAGCTTGAAAAAGACCTTAGTGTTCTAACAAAAGAAGATATCCACGATGGGGAAACCTTCGTGATGATCCAATGCGTCGAATCCCGTGATGAGAAACGACCGTACTGCAGTCGAATCTGTTGCATGCAAGCCGTGAAGAACGCTCTGAAAATAAAAGAACTCAACCAGAGAGCTGAAGTCTTCATCCTCTATCGAGACCTGATGACCTATGGATTTAAAGAAAAATATTACAAAGATGCCCGTGAAAAAGGTGTGATGTTCCTCCAATATGATCCTGAGAAAAAACCAGAGGTAGACTCTAAAAATGGGCTGATTGTCAAGGTCCATGAGCCAATGATCGGAGATCAATTAAGGATACCAGCAGACCATCTGATCCTTTCAACGGGGTTACAACCAAACCCAGACAACCCCCTAATTGGAAAGTTGCTAAAAGTACCCGTCAACGATGATGGCTTTTTCCTTGAAGCCCATGTGAAACTCCGACCTGTTGATTTTTCAACACGAGGCGTGTTTGTCGCAGGGAACTGCCATATACCAAAATTCATCAATGAATCAATCTATCAAGCACAAGCTGCTGCTGCTCGTGCCGCAACAATCCTTTGTAAACCAACCCTTAAGGCTGAGCCGAATGTTGCTTTTGTCGATGATGATCTCTGCAGCGGATGCAGTATATGTGTTTCCGTCTGCCCGTATAACGCGATTGAACGAGTGGAGGAATCAAAAAAAGAAAAAACCATGATACACGCAAAGGTCAACGAAGGACTATGTCAAGGATGTGGGACCTGTGTCAGCGCTTGCCCGAGTAGTGCGATTCAGCAACGAGGATTCAAAGATAAACAACTCCTACCGATGATTGAACAACTCACGAAAACAAAATAGATGCAAAGTAGAGAAGGTTATTGATATGAATATGCAGATTCGTTTCCCTGGCGGAAAAAAAGTCCAAGCAGTATATGATGATATAACGGTCCTTACGGATCAACCAGTCATTGATGGTGGTTCAGGATCAGCCCCCTCACCGTTTGATCTGTTCCTCGCATCAATCGGGACTTGCGCGGGATATTATGTGTTGAGTTTTTGTCAGAAGAACAATATCCCAACAGAACAAATCAAACTGACTGCACAGTTTCTAAGAAATCCTGCGACCCATCTTGTCGAGAACATCGCCATCGACATCCAGGTGCCAAAAGATTTCCCCGAAAAATATAAAAGCGCAGTGATCAAGGCAGCAGGGTTATGCACAGTCAAACGACATCTTGAACAACCTCCACAGATAGACATCACGGTATCTCGACTATAGTCACTATCTTTATGTAGCTGTTTTCCATTCCGAGGAAAGGAAGAACTATGTCGGTAACATTAGTGATTGGTACACAATGGGGTGACGAAGGAAAAGGAAAGGTTGTTGATTATTATTCCAAAAACGCAGATTATGTTGTGCGATTTCAAGGTGGGAACAATGCTGGTCACACTATCAAAGTAGGAGAAGAAATCTACAAACTCCATGTGGTTCCTTCAGGTGTGATCCAGGGCAGAACAGGGATCATTGGGAATGGAGTTGTAATTGACCCTGAGATTCTGCTTCAGGAAATCGATGAGTTAGTTCAGAGAGGGAAAAAACCAAAGTTGCTCATCAGTGACCGTGCGAACATCATCATGCCATACCATAAGATTCTTGATGGTGCAGAGGAGCAATATCTTGGTGATAAAAAAATTGGGACAACAAAACGAGGTATTGGACCCTGTTATAGCGATAAGGTGGCTCGAAATGGGATTCGAGCGATTGATTTAACGGACAAAGAAACCTTACGTCGTTTGCTTCTTCGCATCCTCCCGATAAAACAGAAGATGATAGATCTTTATGGTATTAAAAATAAACTTGATGAAAAAGAAATCTTAGAAACCTATAGCACGTATGGGAAACGATTGAATCAGTATATCACCACAACACATATCGAGCTTAACAAGGCAATACGGAAAAAGAAAAATATCCTCTTAGAGGGAGCTCAGGGGACCATGCTTGATGTTGAGTTTGGTACCTATCCATATACAACCTCCTCACATACGATAGCAGGGGGATCAACCATTGGTGCTGGAATTGGACCTGGCGTAATCAATAATATCATCGGCATCGTTAAAGCATATACTACCCGTGTAGGAGAAGGGCCGCTCCCAACTGAACTTCTTGACAAAACCGGGGAACATCTCCAGAAAATCGGTCATGAGTTTGGGACGACGACAAGCAGACCACGGCGCTGCGGATGGCTTGATTTGGTTGTCGTGAGACATTCCTGTCTTATTTCTGGTATCAGTAGTCTTGCGATCACAAAACTTGATGTGCTCAACGGACTTCCAGAACTAAAGGTCTGCATCGCCTATTCTCTAAAGGGGAAGACCATTGATTATTTCCCGGCTCGTATCAATGATGTCGCAGCATGCAAACCAATCTATAAGACTTTTAAAGGGTGGGCTACCATGGATGCAGCTTCACAAAAAGTGTCTGATCTCCCAAAGGCAGCACAGGAATACCTGCGTTTCATCGAAAGACAAACCGATGTTCCTATTGGACTTGTTTCTATCGGACCTGGTCGGACAGAGACAATCGAGGTTTAAACAAGCTGTTTTACAGATAATGCCGTCTGAATCCAACGAAGATAGGAGTTACAGGCTGCTCGAAGGGAACTAAGGTCCTCAGCTTCGATGACCATAGTGAGTTTTTTTTCGTTTATAGAAAATGTAACCATCGATTTTGGAATCTTGTGTTTAATCTCAGGGGATAGCGATTGAGCAATCACCGAAGCATCTTTAGACGACGGAAAGGAAAAAAGGAATGTTGCCTTCTTCGTCATAGACTTTTAATGCGTTTGGCAACGGTTGGTCGTTCTTTGTAGAACACCTTGCTTCCGCAGTACGGACATTGCATTCCGATGTTTTTTACATCAAATTGGACTGCTTTTTTACACAACCCACATTTATATCTGGTCACTTGGATTCCTCCTCAACAGGCATCTCAACAGGGAGTCCTTTGAGGATTCTTTCAGCAGTCACACCGGATGGCGTTGCAGGGAGGTACGCTCCACCAGCAAATACATAGCCACATTTTGAGCATTCCCAGATGCTGGTACTTTTTCGTTGAACTGCCTTCTGACCGCATTGTGGGCAAGCATGGCGGAGTCGTTGCTGGCTTTCAACCTCACGGACCATTGTTCGTGATTTCACACCATAACGTTCTGCGAAGCGACCAGAGGTGCCAACTTTCTTTGTTCTTTTTGACATAATTATTTCCCTATACTGTGGTTCAGTATCTTGCGTATTTCTTGCCCGTTATCAAGAGCTCCTTTTATAACTTTTTGTATCTCCTCTCTGGAAAAGCTCCCGGAAAGTCCCTTTTGCATCGCACGGATATCGCCCTTATGGTCTGTAGCGACCGTTAAACGAGCATCGGCGATGATTTCCTCATCAAAACACGAGTCAAAAAGGACAAAATCATTGATTTTCACTGCTGTACAGGATATTGGAGGTTCAATCATGGGGAGTGGAAAATCGTTGATTGTCACTTGGGTGTTATTGGTATCATCTGATCCGAATGGGGCTTCATCAATCCCCGGGATAGTATAAATGTCTTGAAGCTGCTGTTGCCAGGAGGCTCTATCCTTTTCATCTAAGTTTTTTATAAATCGAGAAATCGGGACTTTCGTTGTAAGTAATGCAGCTAGCGCGGCAAGTGACGCTGCATCAAACAGGTTTCCATCATAGTCCAGGATGTGGATATCGATGAATACTAACCATACCTTTTCACCAGGAGTAATACAGAGTTTTTCCAATTGAATTACCTGAGATTCTCTCACACCTCTATCAACAACCCTGGCTAGCTCAATGGCGTCTTCTCTAGGAGGACCTGACTCAAAATCAGGGGATGCTAAGGGAACGAACTCCGCAGCGGTGCTCATCACTCCAGTTGTTGGGGTATCCGGGAATGGTTCTCCGATATCCATTTTGATCCCACAGAGAACCTGGGTATTCCCAATCTTCACCCGGGCTGAACCCTCTGCTTTGTTAACGACTTTTGTCTCAATTTCGATTGGGCGATATTGATCAAAGCCTCGCCCATCGATTCGCTTTCCTTGCTCAGCAAGCTTTGTAATATAATCACGTTTAATGGCTGGGACAATGGTCATTCTTGCACCTCCGCGGCAGCTGACTGATACTTCTGCAGTATCGCTTTCTTTTGAATCTCTGAGACCTCATAGCAACCCTTCATAGCAAGGTCAAATGCTTCGTTAAACTCATCGATGGTGAGATGACCATCCATCTGAAGAAGCAGTACTTCCCCAGTCCTTGGTGAAATAGCAATGGGAAGATCAGCATCACCAAAATTATCTTCCTCTTTCCCAAGATCCAGGACGACTCTCCCGCCAATTTTCCCTGCAGCACAAGCCACAGGAATGTCTCGCAACGGGATTCCTGCATCCACCAAGGCAACGCCAGCCGCGGTTAGACCAGCGCATCTGGTTCCTGCTTCCGCATCAAGCACCTCGATGTTTACATCAATGCTTGCGCGGGGGAACTGCTCGATCAATACAACTTTTTCCAATGCTTCGGAAATTACTTTGGAGATCTCAACGCTCCGACGGTCCGGGCCAGGTCGTTTTCGGTCCTCAACACTGAATGCCGCCATATTATATCGTGCTTGTACAATAGCTTTCAAAGGATTCTGTACATGACGCGGGACCGCCTCACGGGGACCATAAACGGCAACAAGGACTTTGTTGCCACCCCATTCCAAGGAGCATGAACCGTCAGCCCGATGAAGCACTCCAGCTTCGATTTTAATTTTTCTTAAATCATGTGGACTTCGTCCGTCCAACCGTCTTCCTTCACTATTGATTAATTCTCTATCTGATTTCATTATCTTACATCCTTCGCATCTTTTTTCAAGAATTCTTCTATCCTATCGGTCAGCCCAAAGGTGATGGCTTCCCGTTCAATCATAGAGATAGCAGCTAAGACTTTCTCAATGCCATCTGCATCTCCATCTATCCAAATACGCCCGTTTTTCCCAACCTTAATCCGACATCGGGTATATTTCTGGATAATCTCAATCATGGAATATTTCTTCCCAATGATACGCCGGTATACGGATGGTTCGAACTCTATAAGATGACCACCCTTTAATTTGAACAGATTCCGATCATTCAGAGTAATCTGAAGTTTCTTTGACTCATCAACAGAGAGAACTTTCGCCAGTATGGTATCACCGGTGTTTAAATATTTTTCTGTATCTGCGAATTCGATTTCCCAGGGAACCTCATTTACATGCAGCAAGGCGGGATAGGGAGCGTTAATGTCAACCATCCAATTCGATGTGGAGGCTTCTAGTACAACCCCGATAACAAAATCCCCAACCACAGGATCATACCGTCCCTTCAACGGGATGATATGAATGAATTTTTCCTGAATGTTCATCACACCTAGGCGTTCTGCAAAAATTTTCTTATTCTCCACAAAAGTCCCACGACCCGGTCGCAATGCAGGAATTTCCCCTAGAATCTGCCCCGGAATAACTACTTGACGTCCTTCATTTGTCATAAAACCCAGTATCCTTTTTTTAATTTTATTTTAGAATCCTTGTTTCAACGTTTCCTTTTGTCAGTGTATTGAGCCGGTCATAAAAATCCGTTTGCATACCTGCAGGTAGCTTTACGATACCAATCCAGGTTCCATCTGATTGCCATTCTTCTCGTTCAAGAGTCCCAAAACTCCGCACCGCACCATAGGCTTTGCCGACATGCTCAGGGGGAATCTTCACAGAAATACGAGCGTGTTCCATTGAGATTGGAAGAATCGGCCGAAGACATTCCAGGATGGTTTTCATCTGTTGATTGACAGATTTGAACGGATCGATATGCACCTTTGCTTCGTCCAAAGCTAGCTCAATACGAGTCCTTGGGTGAGGCATCTTCGTCTTCGGATCCATCGCATTTTTTACAATCAGATCAACGATTCGCTTCTTTTTCTTCTCCTGCATCTCTCGACGCTGTTCTGTTGTCAGTTGGATTTCCCCTTTCTGGATGATCTCTTTAGCAATGATTGAAACATCAGTAGTGTTGAAGTGTTTCTGGAGAGATTCCACCGCAGCATGGGTACCTTTTTTTGAATCACTAAACACCGCATCGATTGCTAACGAAGAAAGGATGTTTTCAACTTTTCCTTCAATAATATGCTCCGCCTCATGAGGATCTACTAAGACCTCGAAGCGATCTGCCCCTTTATGTAACCGGGCAATCACTGCGTTTTCTAAACTAACCAACTTTATTTACCTCCGATCGCTTTGCTCACAAAGGTTTTTGTTTCTGAAGCTGAGAGAATATGGAACTTCACCCCTTTTTTCACAACACCTATTTCGATAGCATCGGGGTTGAGTTTCCCTTCGGTTCCTTTATGGAGTGCTTTAACACCAAGATCAATTGCTTCCTCCATAGAAACATTCTCTTTATAATGTTCCTCGAAATATGCCATGGCACCGGTTCGACCAGCTCCTTCACTTGCGGCCTTATATTCCATGAGAGCTCCAGACGGATCTGTTGAGAACAATCGTGCCCCGGTCTGGTCCACCCCAGCGATCAATAAAGCAGTCCCAAAAGGACGTACCCCCCCATATTGGGTATAGGTTTGCTTAAAATCACAAATCCGTTTCACGAGCGTCTGGACCTGGATCTTCTCACTATAGGTTATTTCATTGATCTGTGCATCAAGCCGAGCTCGATCAATCAGGGATCGTGCGTCTGCGACAAGACCTGAGGTAGCACAACCGATGTGATCATCAATAATAAAAATCTTCTCAATCGAATCAGGTTCAATCAGTCGAGACGTTATCCGTTTATCGACAATTAAAATAGCACCATCTCGAAATTTCACTCCCACTGTGGTGGTTCCACGTTTTACTGCCTCTCTTGCATACTCTACTTGAAATAAGCGGCCATCCGGGGAAAAGACGGTAATCGCTCTATCATATGCCATGTTTGATGGTTGCATTTTTCATTTCACCTCATCTTTTCTTCTGTTTTTCTCACTAAAGTCTCTTAATTTCAACCATGAATGCACTTTTCATGTATATAGTTTGTGTTTACGATTCCCCTCTAGAAAAAAACGATGAAAGAACGATCATCTTAGACTCCTTTTTTTGTCCCCCAAATAAGTTTATGGATTTGAAGAGATAAACGAACCGGTAAACCGTCACGAAGAATCCACGATGCCAGTTTCGCAGGGTCTGTCTGCCATACGGGTTGGAAAAACACAGGGCAAACAGGTTTATATTTCTCAATAACCTCTTTTGCATACATAAAATCTTTTTTATCTTTTATTATGAATTTAAGTTGATCTTTTTTTGTTAGAAAACATATATTATCTAGCATCATTTTCTTATGGGATCCTGAGGAGGGACATTTAATGTCAAGGGAAATGCATAATGATTTTAGCCCAGCATATTTCTTAATACTGTAGCTTCCATTGGTCTCTACGCATATAAGAAAACGATTTTTAAGAAGACTTTCAATGAGCTTCCCAATATCCTTCTGAGCAAGGGGTTCACCACCTGTGACACAGATGAATTGAGAGGGAAATTTTTCAATACCCCCGAGGATTTCTTTAATGTTCATTTTCGTTCCTTCATTGTATGCATAGGTGGTGTCACAATAGCGACAACGGAGATTACACCCAGTCAAACGTACAAAAATCGTTGGGATCCCAACCAAGAGTCCTTCTCCTTGTATGGAAAAGAATATTTCGTTAACCTTCATTGATGTGATGTATTTTGGTCATGAATTAAAATCTTTTCATACGGAGAAAATCGAGAAAATCTCTGTGAAATAAGAGATGTAAAATTATTTATAGGGGAAATTGTATTACGGGTAAGCCGTTCCAACGTTACTTGATATAGCGTATACTATATAAAATCAGTAAAGACTGTGGCCCATCATTGGGCCTGTAGCTCAGCTAGGTAGAGCATCTGGCTTTTAACCAGGTGGCCAAGGGTTCGAATCCCTTCAGGCCCGCCTTTCCTACCAAGGAACGTAGGAGGAATGTAGTATCGCAGCCCCGCCAAAAAAATATTACGACATCTTAGGACATAAGCTAGTCCCTGAACATACTATTTTAACAGAGAAAGAGAAAAAGGAACTCTTGGAGAAATACCATATCAAACCAGATCAGCTGCCACGCATTCTAGCTACAGATCCTGCTGTGCTTTCCGCAGGAGCAAAACCAGGCCAGATAGTAAAAATCATCCGAAAAAGCCCAACAGCAAAATATGCAACTGCTTATCGGTTGGTTATTGAGAGTGACACCTCTGAAAGTTTTATCTTTGCTGAGCCTTCTGAGGAATTCAGTTCGGCAAGTGAAGAGATCTAAAAAAAGGGGATTATGAGGAGTATTTATGAGAGAACTCGTTGATGCGTTTTATAAAGAGCGAAGTATAGTGAACCATCAGATTGCTTCCTATGATGATTTCTTACGGCATCGACTACAACGTATCGTCGATGGAACCATCATCGGTCAGGAAGAAGAAGGGATGAAACGTGGGTACATTTACCCAGAAATCGAAGGATATAAGATAAAATTTGGGAAAATCAAGGTCGGTCTTCCACAAGTAAAAGAGGCAGATGGGACAGAACGACCCTTGACTCCTATGGAAGCACGGTTACGTGATTTGACCTATGAAGCACCCATCGAACTGGAATTCATCCCAGTGAAAAACGAAGTGGAGTATGAACCGGAGACGGTTCGTATCGGTGAACTCCCCATCATGGTTAAATCATTGCGTTGCAACATTTCTCAAAAGGTTTTAGAAGAAAAAATGGATCGGCCTTTCTCCGAAGAGGAGTATCGAAAGGAACTGCAGCAGATGCAAGAAGACCCTTTAGATCCCGGCGGGTATTTTATTAGTAACGGAACGGAACGGGTATTAATCACCGTTGAAGATCTGGCTCCAAATCGGGTCCTTGTTGAACGATCGAGTCGATATGGGACAGATGTGGAAGTCGCAAAAGTGTTCTCCCAACGGGAGGGATACCGAGCGTTAACCGTGGTTGAAAAACGAAAAGACGGGATGCTGATGGTTAGTCTCCCAACCACCTATGGACAGATTCCGCTTATTGTCCTATTACGATCTCTTGGAATGGAGAATGATAAAGAGATCGTCGATGTCATCTGCGTTGACCCAAAGATGGAACCCTACGTTTTAGCAAACATCGAGGAATGCGCTAAGGAATACAGTATCGCAACAAAAGAAGAAGCAGTCGCATATCTTGGGAAGAAATTCGCTGGTGGTCAGGCAAAGGAATACCGTGTGAAACGTGTTGAGACTATCATGGACCGCCATCTCCTTGCTCATCTCGGCAATGACCCTGAGGATCGTCTGAAAAAAGCCATCTTCGTCGCTCGGATGGGAATGGCGGTCTTAGAGCTTGCGTTAGGCAAACGAGAACAGGATGACAAGGATCATTACGCAAACAAGCGTCTGAAGCTTGCAGGGGATCTCATGGAGGATTTATTCCGGGTCGCTTTCACAGCTCTCTGCAAGGATCTGAAATACCAGATTGAACGAATCCATGCGAAAGGCAAAGAAATCAAAATCGCTTCCTCCTTACGTTCTGATGTCCTCAGTCAACGGATCCATCATGCACTGGCAACCGGGAACTGGGTTGGTGGCCGTGCTGGAGTTTCCCAGCTCCTTGACCGTACTAGCAACCTTGCAGTACTCAGTCACCTCCGACGAGTCACCTCGCCTTTAACACGATCACAACCACATTTCGAAGCCCGAGATCTCCATTCTACTCAATGGGGACGTCTCTGTCCTAATGAAACACCAGAAGGACCAAATTGTGGCCTGGTGAAAAATCTCGCACTCACCGTCGAAATTTCAGAAGGATTCGGTGAGAAAGAAGTCGAAGCAGTTTTACGAGAACTAGGGATAAAGGATCTGACAAAACATGTTACCGGCGCCCGTGTCTACCTTAATGGAGACCTCATCGGGATG
>Ga0113563_10003141_pt1 | contig 10209 bp, 13 predicted proteins | sample Mud3Dept3metaG_FD_80117 | JGI IMG/M metagenome (GOLD analysis project Ga0113563, IMG submission 80117) | Freshwater wetland microbial communities from Ohio, USA, analyzing the effect of biotic and abiotic controls - Mud 3 Core 4 Depth 3... | ecosystem: Environmental > Aquatic > Freshwater >...
CCTTAGGCGGGCGATCCTTTCAAGCCGGCGGCGATGTTCAAGTTGATATTGATAATCGCATTCAGCTTTTCCGGTGCCGGGAAAGACATAATTTCAAATATTCTTTTATCGACAAAGGCGCTAAGACTTAGAAGGTCCTGTTTGATTTTCCCCGACAGGGGGTTCTCGGGCTTGGCCAATTCCGCCTGGAAGACCGTCCATATCTTTTGGTTGTATTTCAAGGCTTCATCCAGGAGCTCGTCTCGATTCGGCGCGTCCCAATTATTCTGGCAATGTTTCAATTTATAAGCCGCCTTCGAAAGGACTTCGGCCTCCAGATCTCTCCCGGACAGGGTTGCCTTTTGGACATTCCTATAGGTTTCCAGCTGAGCGGCGTGCATGCCTTACGACCTCCTCTTCATACTCAATGAGTTTCCTTGCCATTTTTAAGGCCTGGTAGTATTTCGCCCCCAAAATTAGATCGCTGATGCGGTCGATAAACGGCAAGGTGCTGGGGGCGGCTTTCAGCAGGTCTTTCACAAGAGACCAATAGATTTTGTGGTGCGCGGCGAGATTGGTTCCGTCGATATACATGAGCTGAACGACCAAATAAATGCGCTTACAGGGAGTATCCGCCTCCTCCCGGGTTAGGATATCTCTCTGGCGCAAAATGGGAACAGGATTTTCGACAAGTAAATTGGTGGATGAGGAGCCGTTTTTGATTACGGCCCCGCCGACAATGATTCGCTCCCCCGGCTTCAAGGTTATCTTGAGCGCCATCGATCCACCTCGGTCAGCAGAGTTGGGTTTGAAACCAGATTGTCAGTTTCCTGGGACAAGGCTTTCATCAGCGATCTGCTTTTTTTCTCTCCGGCCGCTTCCTCGCAACTCTCAATATCTATTTTCGGAGAAATTGCCATTTTCTTTAGGATTACATTCTTATCATAAAGGATTCTTGAGCTCCGGGCGACGCTTTTTTTCTTATCCTGAAGTTCTTTCTGAAGCTCACACAAATTCCGCCACGCTGCCTGGATTTCTTGGTCGGTGGCGGTTTCGGGCAAGGCTGGGATGTTTAGGCCTTTTCGAGAGGGCTTCAAGAGGAGGTCTGTATCTCGCCGGTTTGAATGGCAACGTCGGCCTGGAATTGGAAAAGCCGGATTTCTTCCCAAGCCGAACCCGAGCTCGGCGCCAAATCCCTTATTTCTTGATCGGGCGATTTATCCGGCGGGGGGAGGGTCAACTGGGCGACCATTTTTCTGAAAAAGGCATAAGAACGAAGGGCTTGAATGCGGGCCTCGCTCTCCGGAGGAAAAGGAGGAAACTGTTTCAGAATTCCTTCGAGCTGGGCTTTCATCCGCTCAATGTAATCATTCAGCTTTTCAAATCTCTTTTCGAAGGTTCGCTGGATCCGGGCGGTCGAATTCAGCCGATCGTTAATTTTTTGGAGCTCCACGAAATCGGCATGGGAACGGTCGATATCCCATTTTTTCCCCTGAACCGCTGGAGCCGCTTCGGCGGATAAACGAAAAGGTTCCGCCCGAAGCCTGGGGGAAGGGGTCGGGAGCGCGGGAGTGTGGGGAGAAATAACCGCATTAATATTTTTCAATCCCATACGCTTACGTCCTTAAAAAGGATTCAGGAGAGGCCGAGGCCTCTCCTGAGAGTTAAGGTTAGAACAGCCTCAGTATTGACTGGGCGGACTGAGAGGAAAGGCTCAAAGCGGTGACGCTCAAGGACTGACGGGTCTGGAGCATCAACAGATTCGCCCCCTCTTCGTTCATGTCGGCAAGCGTCAGGGTATCCGCCCCTCCGGTCAACGCGCTCATCATTTGGCTGGTAAACTCCAACCGGGTGTTGACAATGGAAAGGCTGCTGGACAGGCCCTTGGATTCGGTTCTAAGGGTGCTGGAAGCTGCCGTCAGCAGGGCGATATCGGCTTCGATGTCGGTATCATCTGCCCAGTCGTTCTGAGCGTCAGCGAGCGTAAGACCGGCCGCATCAGCGGAAAACCCGGTTATGCTGAGGGTGCTGTCCCCGGTTTCGTCAAAAACGACCGAAAGGGTTTCGTTTTCCAGGAGGTTCGTGCCCTTGAAATTGGCATCATCCGCCAGGAAATCGATCTGGTCCAGAATTGCATTATACTGAGTGGCAAAGGCGGTTCTTTCCGTCGCATCGGCAGTGGCCAGCGCGGAGTTGGCGAGAGACTTAGCCTGGGCGACCAAGTCCTCAATGGCCGTAATGCCCGCATCGGCTGCTTTGATGATCTGAATCGCCTCGTTCATGCTGTCTTTCAAACCGGACAGGTCGTTCGCCCGGTCCATGTAGCCTTTGGCGGCGAAATAAGCGATGGGATCATCCAGGGCGGTATTGACTTTCTTCCCGGTAGCCAGGCGGGTTTGGGTGGTGTCAAACAGCTTCGCGGTGTTCTGGAGGGACAGCAGGTTCGCCCTCATGCCGGCGGTCAGACTGATGTTGTTAAGAGCCATTCTTTTTTTCTCCTTTTCTAGGATTTTTTTATTTTGGCAGTTCTTGCCAAAATTTTGCTGCCGTGGGACATGCTTTATTTAAGGTGAGCCGCGGTCGAATCCCCTCTCCCTTCCCCCTCTCCCGACCAATTTGGGCCCTTGCCTTTTGCAAAACTTATCGGCGGACGTTCCCCGGCCTTTAGCGGTTTTTTTGAAATAATCTTTGGTCTAAAGAGCCGGGTCAAGCGTGCCGATGAATTGGGAAAAGCCAGTGGTGGAGAGGTTTGGAAACAAGGCGGAATGACAGGGGAACCCTTTTGCGGAAGGATCCGGACTTAAAGGATTTGTTGAGGATTAATATAAGGACATGAATTTCAGCCAACCTTCAGATACGATTCAAATCCTGATCGCCGAAGACGACGATTCCTTCCGGGAAATGATCCAGGATTTTCTGAAGACTCCCCAAAGGACCATCTTCTCTTTCAAGAACGGGCAGGAAGCGATCCAGGCTTTGCGGAAGGGAAGATTCGACCTGGTCATTTCCGACCTCATGATGCCCGGCGCCGACGGAATGGAGGTCTTGAGAGAGGCCAAGGAAAGGAACCCGGACAGCGTCGTCATTTTGGTCACCGGTTACGCCTCCCTGGATTCGGCCCTCCGGGCGATCCGGGGCGGTGCTTACGACTACATCCGCAAGCCGTTCAAGTTGGATGAGCTCGAAATCGTGGTTAAGAATGCGTGCGAGAAGATCCTGCTCGTCCGGGAAAACAAGGGGCTCCTGCGGAGACTCAGGGAAGCTCTGGAGGAGATGAATCGGCGGGAACGTTCTCCCGGCGGGATGCCCGCCCCTGTCTTGGAACCTCTTGCCCCGAAGGCGGATCGGAAAATCTTCGAAATGGATGTTTTCCTGAACCAGCTGGCCCCCCCCAACTATGAAGCGCTTCCTCAGGAACCCCGCGAAACGGCCATTCAGGATCTTGAAAAACTGATTCAGCTGAGGAAAGAGGGTTTCATTGACGCCCTGGAGTTCTACAGCTTGAAGAAAATGCTGCTGGAACCGGCCCGCGATTGACCCTTTCCGCCCCTGGCCAAACTCGATCCTTTCCCCGCCCGCCCCCTTTTTTCTTTATGGGTTTTTCCCCGCCGATATTGTAGAATCTTGAAAAACAACCCGTCTTTGTTCCGAAGGAGGCTTACGGATGAGCAGAGATGATTTGGGAAAGGCTGCGGACCAACTTCGGGAGCTTCCCGCCGAAAAGCTTTTGGCGGCGGTTATCGACCAATATAAAATATCCATTTTAGGGACGCTGGTCAAGGGGGTCGTCCACAATTTGAACGGGTCCCTCCAGATTCTGTCGATGCGCCTGGAACTGCTGAACCGCCTGCTGCTCCAGGAAAAAGGGGAACCCCTTCGCGCCGTCCGGGAGCAGGCGGATCAGGGGTTAAAACAAATTGATCAGTTTCGGGAACTGGTCGAGGGTTTGATGAGGAAAGGAGTCCATGACGAAGCGGAAGGGCCCCAGTTGATCCAACCCCGCGACCTATTCGAGGAGGGTCTGGCGCTTCTGCACCACAACCTCTTTTTTAAGCATCACGTTCAGGTGAAAAAGGAATTCTCCGCTTCCCCGCCGCCGCTCAGGGCAAATTATTCGGATCTTTTTCTGGGCATTTGGAACCTCCTCCAGAATGCCGTTGAAGCCATGGAGAGCTCTTCCGATAAAATACTGACCTTGGGGACGGAAACGGACGGGAAACAGGTCCGTCTTCTGATTCGGGACACGGGATGCGGGATTCGGGAGGAGATTAAAGCTCGTCTCTTCGAGCCGTTTTTCACCACCAAAAAGGGAAGACATCCCGGGCTGGGCCTCTATATCGCCCGGTTTGTTTTGCGCGGCAGCGGAGCGGACCTGGACTTTTCCTCCCGGGAAGGGGAAACGGTCTTTACGATCTACCTGCCCACTTCCGTGGGCCGGGGAAATTGAACGGCCGGGGGGATGGTGGGAGCTTTTTCCTCCGGCGGCTCGGTTTCGCCTTCTTTTGTGCTCAGGACGACCACGTCGACCCGCCGGTTTTGCGTCCGCCCTTCCGGGCTCTTGTTAGGGGCGATCGGACGGAATTCTCCGTACCCGGTGGCGGATATTTTTTCGGGGGGGATGGCATGATGCGCCAGGAGGTAACGGACAATGCTGGTGGCCCGGGTGGTGGAAAGCTCCCAGTTGGATGGAAACTGATAGTTGTTGATCGGAATGCTGTCCGTGTGCCCCTCAATCCGGATGTGGTTAGGGATTTTTTCCAGGGATTTTCCCAGGGCGTTTAATACCGGGGTGAATTCCTGGCGGATCGAGGCTTCGCCGGATTTGAAGAAAAACGCTTCGGGGACGCGGATGACCAGCCCTCTTTTATCTATAATGTACTTGATTTGATTGTCAGAGGGGGGATTGCTTTTCCCGACCCCGCCGGTAAGTTTCTCCACCTCCTTTTGGATTTCTTCCGACAATTTCCGAGACGACTCCACCTCGGAGGTTTTGATCTGGCCTTCCACGTTCCCGATAATGGTGGGGTTGAAAGGAACCGTCCGGTTCGTGAAGGCCCCGGATTCGCGCTGGGAGACGGAGACGGGGATCAAAGACCCCAGAGCCCGCTGCAGAGACTCGACGGCGGACCCCATTTTCTGCTCGTCGACACGGGACATGGCATACATGGTGACGAAAAAAGCGAAAAGCAGAGTGATAAAATCCGCGTAGGAAACCAGCCAGCGTTCCGAATTCTCATGCTCTTCTTCGTGTTTTTTTTTCTTGCGAGCCATAGAAGCCTGTTTTCAGATTATTTCCCCGCTTTTGCCCTGGCGGCAGATTTATGATGCGGGAGCCGCCGGTTTTTCCAGGGCTTTCGGATTCTTGTTTTTCTGGAATTCCGAGAGGAAAGAGTTCAGCTTTTCCTCAATCAGGCGCGGGTTTTCGCCGGTGGAAACCGCGATCACGCCTTCGAGGATCATCTCCTTGAGGATCATCTGGTGCCGATGGCGCACCTCCAGCTTGGTGGCGAAAGGCAAGAAAAGGAGGTTGGCGGAACCGACGCCGTAAACGGTTGCCACAAAAGCCACGGCAATGCCGGCGCCCAGCTTGCTGGGGTCGTTCAGATTTTCCATGACGTGAATCAAACCCAAAACCGCGCCGAGGATGCCGATGGTGGGCGCATAACCGCCGGCCGCCTTCCAGACTTTGGAATTGACCTTGCCGTGTTCGTCCAGGTACTCCAACTCCATCTCCATGGCCTCCCGGATTAGGTGGGGCTCAACCCCGTCCACGGCCATGGCCAGGGCTTTTTTCAGGAAGGCGTCCTCAATAGTGTTGAGTTCCTTTTCCAGGGAAAGGATGCCCTCTTTCCGGGCTTTGTTGGCGTACTGAGTGATGAGCCCGATGATCTGGAAAGGATCCTGGGGCGGTTCCTTGAGGATGATTTTGATATCCTTGAAAGACCCGATCACGTTCTGGAAAGGGTAGCTCAAAAAGACGGCCCCGAAAGTCCCCCCCATAACGATGATGGCGGCGGTGATCTGCATGATGGAGTGGAGACTGCCTCCCTCCAGGGCCTGCCCGCCGAGCACGGCGCCGATACCCAGGACGATCCCTATGATGGTTGCCTTATCCATAGATGGGTTTAATCAATCGGAATTGAAGGGTTGAAGATGCGTCTGCGGAACTCGATGACCCGCCGGATCACCTCCTGGACCTTCTCCTTAACGGTGATTTTTTCGCCGTTGGAGAGGGTGATGAGCGTATCCGGGATTTCTTCAATGATAACGATCAAATCCGGGTTGATCACCACCGAGGTATCATTCAAACGGGTTAGGGAAATCATGACGCCGATCTTCTCCTGAATTTATGTTTCCTATCGGCTCCCAGGGGTTCGAACTTGAATGACTTTCGGGTCTGCAGGGGATTTTTTGAAGGCGGCCGGATAGAGAACGAGAAGGGGCTTAAGAACAGCTTTCCGGAAGGCGATCTATTTTACATACACATAAAAACAGGCTTTTCCGATCCGGAAAGGGACGGGCTCTTTGAAAAACTTCCATATTCGGTACGGGGCCTTATAGCAGGGTGCGATCCAGGCTTCGATACTGGATGGCTTCGGACACGTGCGCCGGGTTGAGCGTTTCTTGTTCGTCGAGGTCGGCAATGGTCCGGGCGATCTTCAGGATGCGGGTGTAGGCGCGGGCCGAAAGCCCGAGCTTGTCGATGGCCCGCTCCAGCAGGTTTTTCGAGTCCTCGCCGATCTGGCAGAATTTTTTCAGGTGCCGGGAGCTCATCTGGGCGTTGGAGTAGAGGTGCTTGCCGGCGAAGCGGGCGCGCTGAATGTCCCGGGCCGCGTTAACCCGCCGCTTGACGGTTTCCGAATCTTCGCCGGAGGCCTCCCCGGTCAAATCCCGGTACTTGACCGCCGGCACCTCGATGTGAATATCGATGCGGTCCAGGAGCGGGCCCGAAATTTTTGACCGGTACCGCAGGATCTGGGGCACGGTGCAGGTGCATTCCCGGTTGGGGTCGGTGTAAAACCCGCAGGGACAGGGGTTCATGGCGGCGACGAGCATGAAGGACGAAGGAAAGGTCAGGGATGAGAGCGCTCGGGATATGGTTACCTTGCCGTCTTCCAGGGGCTGGCGCATGACTTCGAGGACGTTCTTCTTGAATTCGGGAAGTTCGTCCAAAAAAAGGACGCCGTTGTGAGAAAGGCTGACCTCGCCGGGTTTCGGAATCTGCCCGCCTCCGATCAGCCCGGCATCCGAAATCGTGTGATGGGGGGAGCGAAAAGGACGGTGGGAGATCAAGGCGTTTTGCGGCGGCAAAAGCCCCATAACGCTATAGATCCGGGTGACCTCGATGGCTTCCTCAAAGGAGAGATCCGGAAGGATCGTGGGAATCCGTTTGGCAAGCATGGTCTTCCCTGCCCCGGGTGGTCCGATCATGACGATGTTGTGGCCCCCGGCGGCGGCGATTTCCAGGGCGCGTTTCACGTGCTCCTGGCCCTTGACCTCGTTGAAATCCTCGGTGTATTGCCGCTGGCGGCTGAAGACTTCCTGCAGGTCCACCCGAGCCGGGGGAATGGCCCTGAGCCGGTTGAGGAAATCGACGACCTCAGCCAGAACCTCAACCCCCAAAACCTCGATGTCTTGAACAACGGCGGCCTCCTCGGCGTTTTCCCTGGGAAGGATGACGCCGCGCTTCCGGTTCTCCTTGGCCGCCATGGCCAAAGAAAGAGCTCCGCGAATCGGTTTTACCCGGCCGTCCAGGGAAAGCTCGCCCAGGAGGAGATAGTCCTCCAGGCGGTCTTTGCCGACAACCTCGAGGGCGGTGAGAATGCCGATGGCCATGGGCAAATCGAATCCGGCCCCTTCCTTTTTCACGTCCGCCGGGGCCAGATTCACGGTGATGCGCTTCGGAGGAAAATCGTACCCGGAATTCTTGATGGCGGATTTTACCCGTTCCTTCGATTCTTTTACGGCCCCGTCCGGGAGGCCGACCGTGGCAAAGACCGGCAGCCCCTGGGCGATATCCACTTCCACCTCGACCAGGTACGCATCGATCCCCAAAATCGAGCCGCTGAGCACTTTTGCCAACATGCCGAACTCCTCTTCAGGCGGAATAAAAACGGGTAGGGCATTGATAGAGGAAAGAAAATTTTTTATACTTATAACAGAGGGGAAAAAGCAAGGCAAGGATTTTTCGCGTCCGAGATTATTCTGCGAACCGCCTAAAACCCCTAATTCCGGGGCGCCGGGAGGGCCGACCGGCAAAATTTAAGAGCAAGAGATCGTCTGGGGAGGACATATGGGGAGGTTGAGCCATTTTGACGAAAAGGGAAGGGCGCGCATGGTCAATGTGGGGGGCAAATCCGTTTCCCAAAGGGAGGCGGTTGCTTCCGGTCGCGTGTTCATGAAACCGGAAACTCTGCGGCGGATTTTGGATCGGAAGATCGAAAAAGGCGATGTTCTGGCCGTCGCCCGTCTGGCCGGGATCATGGCCGCCAAGAGGACCGGGGAGATGATCCCCCTTTGCCACCCCCTGGGGATCGAGAGCGTGGACCTGGATTTTTCACCCGAGGTGGGAAAATCAGAGATCCGGATCGAAAGCCGGGTGAAGTGCTCCGGGAAAACCGGGGTTGAAATGGAGGCCCTCGCCGCCGCGGCCGTGGCCGCCCTAACGGTCTACGATATGTGCAAGGCCGTTGACCGGGGAATGGTGATCGGCGATATCAAGCTGCTGAGAAAATCGGGGGGGAAGAGCGGTCTTTACCTGAGGGGAAAAGGCTGAACCTTGAAAAGGGGGGACCTCGCGAAACTCTGCCGGCGCCAAATTTCATTGCGCCGGGAGAAGAAAGAATCATGTATTTTCAAATAGTTATAAATGATCGAATTCCTGTTTTGCGTCGGGGCGGCGATTTCGAAGGAAACGATAAAATTTTAATAATGTTTTTTTCTATTATGGTATAATAATAAACTAAAATAAAGCAAGGGGGCTAAGAAGCATATGGAAAAAGAGAGGCTCGCTTTTTTCAAGGAGCTTCTGACGGAACGCCTGCAAATTCTTTTGAAAGAGGCGGAAAGAACCGTCACCGGCATGACCAATGACAAGGACACGTTTCCCGACCCGACGGACCGGGCCAATTTGGAAACGGACCGAAACTTTCTTCTGCGCATCCGGGACCGGGAAAGGAAGCTCATTGTAAAAATCAAAGAGGCGATGGCCCGGATTGATGACGGGACCTTCGGCATCTGCGAGGAATGCGGAGAGGACATCTCCGAAGAACGTCTCAAAGCCCGGCCGGTTACAACCCTTTGCATCGCCTGTAAAACCAAGGCCGAAGAAGATGAGAAAGACAAGAAGAAAATCGCTTTGGTCTGATAAGCCCGGACGGCGAATTCGGCGGCGATCCTCCTTCCTTTCCGGGCCCTCCTTTTAAAGCTCCCTGTCTAAGAACGGGATTTTTCCTTCCGCCGCTGCCGAAAGCGGAGGCGGAGAGGAGTCCCGGCGAAGCCGAATTTTTCCCGCAGGCGGTGATTCAGGTAGCGTTGATAAGCCTCCGTTACGCCCTTGGGGTCATTGGCAAAGATGACGAAGGCGGGAGGGGCGATGCCGGTCTGGGTGATGAAAAGCAATTTGACCGGGCGGTTTCGGTAAAGGGGAGGGGGATAGGCCGCGATGGTCTCCCGAAACCAGCGGTTCAGATCCCCCGTGGAAATTCTCTTCCGGTGTTCTTGCCTGACGGCCTCAATGTAGGAAAAGATTTTTGAAACCCGCTGCCCGGTGAGGGCGGATATGAAGTGGACCGGCACGTAATCGAAGGTCTTCATCTCCCGACTAATTCGGTCTTGGTATCGCCGGGCCGTGCCCGTATCTTTTTCCACCAGATCCCATTTGTTTACCAGGACCAGAAGCGCCCGCCCGCTTTCCGCAGCCATCTCCACAATCCGCATATCCTGTTCCGTTAGGCCCTCGAACCCATCCAGGAGGATGAGGACCACGTCGGCGCGCTCCAGGCTTTTCAAAGCGCGGATAACAGAGTAGTGCTCTACCGATTCCTGAATCCGGCTTTTTCGCCGGATTCCGGCGGTGTCGATGAAGATATATTTCCTGCCTTCCCGGACGAGGGGGGTGTCCAGGGCGTCGCGCGTGGTTCCGGGCTTTGAATCCACGATGGCGCGGGGGCGACCCAGAAGTTTGTTGAGCAGAGAGGATTTTCCCACATTCGGGCGCCCCACCAGCGC
>Ga0113563_10003142_pt1 | contig 10208 bp, 20 predicted proteins | sample Mud3Dept3metaG_FD_80117 | JGI IMG/M metagenome (GOLD analysis project Ga0113563, IMG submission 80117) | Freshwater wetland microbial communities from Ohio, USA, analyzing the effect of biotic and abiotic controls - Mud 3 Core 4 Depth 3... | ecosystem: Environmental > Aquatic > Freshwater >...
AATGAACTAGCCATGTTGCTGAATAGAGCCTTACGGTGGCTGCTATTCATATTAAATTTTCTACCGGATTTACGATGTCTCATTGTCAGAAGACCTAATGTTAGTGTGATGCTGTGTGAGTTTGATCTGCAAGGTTTTCAGGTGGCCAATTTTCTAAGCGCATACCCAGTGATAAACCTTTTAAAGCAAGAATGTCTTTTATTTCTGTTAACGATTTTTTGCCAAGATTGGGGGTTTTTAACAACTCAACTTCAGTGCGTTGAATTAAATCACCAATATAGAAAATATTTTCGGCTTTTAAACAATTAGCAGAACGTACCGTCAATTCAAGATCATCAACGGGGCGAAGTAAAACAGGTTCAAATACCTCTTCAACTTCCACTTTTTCATCTTCAAGCTGATCATTGACTTTTTCGAAATCGACAAAAACAGATAGCTGATCGTGAAGTATGGTTGCGGCAAGCTTGATAGTCTCTTCTGGATCAATCGTTCCGTTTGTTTCCAGTTCAATAATCAGCTTGTCCAAGTTAGTACGTTGCTCAACACGCGTGCTTTCGACCTGGTATGCTACTTTAACAACTGGGCTATAAGAAGCGTCCAATTGTAGCGCACCAACCACTAAGCTGTGTTCTGCGTTGGCTTTACGAACACTAACTGGCTCATATCCTCTGCCACGACGCACTCTGATTTTCATGTTTAAAACACCAGCTTGAGTCAAATTAGCAATGACTAACTCTGGATTAACTATTTCAACATCATGCGGTAGCGTAATATCGCCTGCTGTAACGCAGCCGGCACCAGTCTTGCTAAGCGTGAGTTCAACTTCATCTTTTGAATGAAGCATGACAGCCAATTTTTTAAGGTTCAGTAAAATATCAATTACATCTTCCTGAACACCTTCTATGGTTGTGTACTCATGAAGAACACCTTCAATTTCCACATCCGTCACTGCACAGCCAGGAATAGTAGATAACAGCACGCGCCTCAACGCATTACCCAAAGAATGACCAAAACCACGTTCTAGCGGCTCAATCACAATTCGAGAATGATTAGGTGTCTTGCTTACAACCTCAACTAATCGAGGCTTTAATAAGCCAGAAATGGAATTCTGCATTTATATCCCTCGAAACTACAATTATTTAGAATAAAGCTCTACAACTAGCTGTTCATTAATATCACTACCTAAATCAACACGATCAGGTAAAGAACTAAATTTGCCAGACATTGCTTTTGCATCAACTTCAACCCAAGCAGGAAAGCCGTATTGCTCGGTAACTACTAACGCATCAACGATTCTTTGTTGTTTTTTAGCTTTTTCTCTAACGGACAATATATCACCAGGTGCAACTTGATAAGAAGGTACGTTAATCAATACGCCATTTACTTGAATAGATTTATGACAAACTAATTGACGTGCTTCAGCTCTAGTACACGCAAAGCCCATACGATAAACTACATTATCCAATCTTGATTCAAGCAAGTTCAACAAGTTTTCACCTGTCGCGCCTTTCTTCATATCAGCAGATTTGTAGTAATTTCTGAATTGTTTTTCTAAGATGCCGTAGATTCTGCGTAAGCGTTGTTTTGCTCTTAACTGCGTCGCGTAATCAGAACTTCTCGCACGTTTAGTGCCATGTTGACCAGGTCTCTGATCTAACTTACATTTACCTTCTAAAGACTTTCCTCTGCTTTTTAAAAACAGATCAGTCCCTTCTCTTCGACTTAATTTACAGGTAGGTCCAAGATATCTTGCCATAATACTACTCCAGATTTCTAAACGCGGCGTTTCTTAGGTGGACGGCAACCATTATGAGGAATGGGTGTTACGTCAACAATGTTATTAATTTTAAATCCCAGATTGTTCAAAGAACGCACAGCGGATTCACGACCCGGACCCGGACCTTTGATCATAACATCAAGATTTTTCATGCCGAATTCTTGCGCAACGATACCGGCTTTTTCAGCGGCAACCTGTGCAGCAAATGGAGTGCTTTTTCTGGAACCACGGAAGCCTGAGCCACCTGAGGTTGCCCAAGACAAAGCGTTACCTTTTCTATCTGTAATCGTTATGATGGTGTTATTGAAAGAAGCGTGAACATGCACGATACCATCGGCAACTTCTTTTTTAATACGTTTTCTAGCGCGATTGGGACTAGCCATTACTTTTATCTCTTAAAGGAATATCTTATTTTCTGATCGGTTTACGCGGACCTTTTCGAGTACGAGCGTTTGTTCTTGTTCTCTGTCCTCTCAAAGGCAAACCTCGGCGATGTCTTATTCCGCGATAGCAACCTAAGTCCATCAAACGCTTAATATTCATAGAAACTTCACGACGCAGATCACCTTCCACTGTCATCTTCGAAACGACACTACGAATAGCTTCCAATTGCTCTTCAGTCAGTTCTTTTATTTTTATGGAAGGTGCTATACCTACCTCAACGCAAATTTCACTTGCTGTTTGACGACCTATGCCATAAATTGCAGTCAAAGCTATCACTGCGTGTTTATGATCTGGTACATTTATCCCGGCAATACGTGCCATCCAGATACTCCCCTGAGTAGTATTCTAAAGTTAAGTGCCAGATTATAGCATTACACTAATCATGGCACAACAAATTCTAGCCTTGTCGTTGTTTATGTCTTCCGTCAACACAGATAACTCTAACAACGCCATTTCTTTTTACAATTTTACAATTTCTACAAATTGTTTTAACCGAAGCACGAACCTTCACAGCTAACTCCTAAATTATTTTTTCAGATTGGCTTTTTTCATTAAGCCTTCATATTGCTGAGACATAACATGGGTTTGCATTTGCGAAATAAAATCCATGACGACTACCACAATAATCAATAAAGACGTTCCACCAAAATAAAACGGAACATTCCAATATACTATTAAAAACTCAGGTAACAAACAAACCAAGGTAATATAAAAAGCCCCAATCAAAGTTAATCGAGTCATTACTTTGTCTATGTAGGTACTCGTTTGAATACCTGGTCTAATGCCTGGTAAAAACGCACCTGATTTCTTTAAATTCTCAGCCGTTTCTTTTGAATTAAATACTAATGCAGTATAGAAAAAACAAAAGAATATAATAGCTGTTGCGTAAAACATAACGTAGACAGGTTGCCCAGGTGACAACATAGTCGCAACATCTTGAAGCCAACCAAAACCTGCGCTGTCACCAAACCAGCTTGCGATAGTCGCTGGAAACAATATAATACTTGATGCAAAAATAGGTGGTATAACGCCAGCCATATTGAGTTTCAATGGTAAAAAACTACTTTGTCCTGCATATAACTTACGACCTTGCTGTCTTTTTGGATAGTTGATGAGAATTCTTCTCTGTCCTCTTTCCACAAAAACAACTAACGCAGTAACTGAGATAGACAGCAAGAACAATAGGATAATAAAACCCCCGTTCATCTCGCCTGTTCTGGCTAACTCTAATGTACCACCAATCGCTTTAGGTAACCCAGAAACGATACCAGCAAAGATAATCATCGAAATACCATTACCAATACCACGCTCCGTCACCTGCTCACCCAACCACATCAGAAATATAGTACCCGTAACCAATGTGATGGTTGTTATAACGATAAAACCGATTCCTGGATTCAAAACTACTGATAGTCCACCAGCAGTTTGATTTTGTAAAGCCACAGAAATACCGATAGCCTGAAATGTTGCTAAAACCACCGTCCCATAGCGGGTAAACTGAGAAATCTTCCGTCGCCCTGACTCACCCTCTTTTTTCATCTGCTCCATTGTCGGTATTACAACGGTCATCAATTGCATAATGATAGACGCAGAAATATAGGGCATGATACCAAGTGCAAATAAGCTTAAACGCATTAAAGCACCACCCGAAAACATGTTAAACATGTCTAAGATAGAGCCACTTTGCTGCTCAAACATAACCGCTAGTGCTTTAGGATCAACTCCTGGAACAGGAATATGAGCACCCACTCGGTAAACAAAAAAAGCACCCAAAACAAAAAGCAAGCGCGCTTTTAGTTCTGAAGAACCGCCGACTTTGTTAGCCATCTGAGCTCTTGAAGTATTCACTTACGCCTCTACTTTGCCGCCAGCAGCTTCGATAGATTCCTTAGCTCCGCCAGTTACTTTGATACCTTTAAGAGTAACCGCTTTACTAACTTCACCGGATTTAATAACTTTTGCTGTTTTGGTAAATGCTGGAACGATATTTGCGGCTATCAAAACTTTCAAATCAATCACATCAGCAACTAAACCATTCAGCTCACCTAAACGAACTTCTGCTGAATACATGCTTTTTCGTGAAGTAAAGCCAATTTTAGGCAATCGGCGTTGCAAAGGCATCTGCCCGCCTTCAAAACCGACTTTATGAAAGCCACCACTACGCGCTTTTTGACCCTTGTGACCTCTGCCACAAGTTTTGCCAAGTGTACAACCAATACCGCGTCCTACGCGTTTAGATTTTTTGCGAGACCCTTCGCTTGCTTGGATGGTATTTAAAAACATTATACTTCCTCGACTTTTAGCATGTATGATATTTTGTTAATCATACCTCTGTTTTCAGCAGTATTGAGGACTTCAACTGTTTGGTTGATTTTGCGTAGCCCCAAGCCTTTTAAGCAGGCTTGATGACGTGGTAAACGTCCAAACTTGCTTTTTGTCATTGTAACACTTAATTTAGTACCAGCCATTGCAACTATCCGATAATCTGATCAACTGATAAGCCACGTTTAGCGGCTATCTGGTTAGCATTGTGCATTCCGGTCAATCCATTAATGGTTGCTCTCACAACGTTAATCGGATTGTTAGTACCAATACATTTTGCTAAGACGTTATGTACACCAACCACTTCAAATACCGCTCTCATCGCGCCACCCGCAATGATACCTGTACCCTCAGAAGCCGGTTGCATGTAAACTTTTGCCGCCCCGGTGGTATTCATAATAGGGTATTGCAAGGTATCGCCTTTTAAAGACACTTTACGCATATTTTTACGCGCTTGTTCTAAAGACTTTTGAATAGCGATAGGTACCTCGCGGGCTTTACTCACACCGTAGCCAACACGACCTTCGCCATCGCCTACTACTGTTAATGCAGTAAAACCGAATACTCTACCACCTTTTACTACTTTTGCCACGCGTCTTACATTAACTAATTTTTCTTGCAAACCGTCAGTACTACCTTGAGCAGGTGCTGTAGCCATTTTATTCTCCTAAAATTTCAAACCAGCTTCGCGTGCAGCATCCGCTAATGCTTTAACGCGACCATGGTATTTAAAGCCTGAACGATCAAAGGCGACCTCTGTTACGCCTGCGGCTATCGCTTTTTGAGCAATCCACTTGCCTACTTCAGTAGCAGCAGCGATGTTATTAGTATTTTTTAACGCCGATTTAATGTCCGCTTGCGTAGTTGACGCACTGGCTAACGTTGTTGTGCCGTCACCACTAATCACTTGCGCGTAAATATGCTGTGATGTTTTGTGAATCGACAAACGTGTCGCGCCTAATTTTTTAATTTGGCAACGCAATTTTAATGCGCGCTTCATACGAGATTGTTTCTTATCCATCACGTTACCTTACTTTTTCTTGGCTTCTTTTCTTGCAACATGCTCTTCAGCGTATCTTACACCTTTGCCTTTATAAGGCTCTGGTGGACGATAGGCTCTGATTTTTGCAGCAACCTGTCCTACTTGCTGTTTATCACTTCCTTTGATAACTATTTCAGTTTGAGTCGGTGTTTCAACTGAAACGCCGACTGGCACTTCAAAGTTAACTGGATGAGAAAAACCAAGCGACAAACTAAGAATATTATCTTTCGCTTGCGCTCTGTAACCGACACCAATCAGTGTCAATTTTCTCTCAAATCCAGCGGAGACACCAGTCACCATGTTGCTGACGATTGCTCTAGCTGTACCTGCTTGAGCGGTAGCATGTTTATCATCTTTATTCCACTGCATAGAAATTACGTTATCGGTAATTTCTACACTAACAGCGGGATTAAAATCAAACGATAACTGACCCTTACTGCCTTTTACGGTCATATTGTTACCCTCTAGTTTTATATCCACGCCACTGGGGATAATCACTGGGGCTTTAGCAATTCTTGACATAAATCTAGCCTACGTTAACAAACAGTACAAATAACTTCGCCGCCGTGTCCAATGGCACGCGCAGCTCTATCAGTCATCACACCATTTGATGTTGATACAATAGCAATCCCTAAGCCACCAAGCACTTTTGGCAATTCGTCTTTAGATTTATAAATACGCAAACCAGGTCTACTAATTCTTTTTATGCTCTCGATTACAGGCGCACCTTTATAATACTTCAACTCGACAGTCATCTCAGTGTGACTACCTGTTGTTTCGGTGCTGAAATCTGTAATATAACCTTCGTCTTTCAAGACCTGAGCAATTGATACTTTCAATTTTGACGAGGGTTGTTTAATACTTTTTTTACCAGCAGATTGACCGTTTCTAATACGAGTCAGCATATCTGCTACTGGGTCTGTCATACTCATTCTAATTCTCCAACCATTACCAACTTGCTTTGACTACGCCAGGTACGTCACCGCGCATCGTTGCTTCTCTTAGCTTGTTACGGCTAAGACCAAACTTGCGGTAATACCCATGTGGACGACCCGTTATATTACAACGGTTGCGTACTCTTGTTACGCCTGAGTCTCTTGGTAATTTTTGCAGTTGTAACTGCGCAGCTTCCTTGTCTTCAAATGATGTATTTGGACTTCTGATTGCTTCTTTCAAAGCCTTACGTCTAACGTCAAATTTCTTTACTAATTTCTTGCGCTTATCTTCACGCGCAATCATTGATTTTTTTGCCATGTCGAAACGCCCTTAGTGCTTAAACGGAAAGTTAAACAACTTTAACAATGCCAAACCTTCTTCATTGGTTTGAGCTGTTGTGGTAATAGTAATATCCATACCGCGTAAGGTGTCGATTTTGTCATAATCAATCTCAGGAAAGATGATTTGCTCTTTAACGCCCATTGAATAATTACCGCGTCCATCAAAACTTTTAGGACTTAAACCTCTAAAGTCACGAATTCGTGGAATCGAAATACTAATTAAACGATCCAAAAATTCATACATTCTGTCGCTACGCAAAGTTACTTTACAACCGATAGGCATATCATCACGGATTTTAAAACCCGCAATCGATTTTCTTGCCAAAGTCACAACAGGTTTTTGACCAGAAATTTTTTCCATGTCACTTACTGCTGCTAGTAAAACTTTTTTATCCGCAACCGCACCACCTACACCCATATTCAGGGTTATTTTAGTAATACGCGGTGCTTGCATCACAGACTTATAGCCAAATTGTTCGACTAAAGCTGGAAGTATTGTTTCTTTATATACAGATTCTAATCTAGCCATGATTCACCTTACGCATCAACAACTTCATTTGTTGACTTAAAATATCTAACTTTTTTTCCGTCTTCCAGAAATTTAAAGCCGACACGATCTGCTTTTTTTGTTACAGGATTATATAAACCTATATTGGAAATATTAATCGGCATATCCTTGACGATAATTCCACCTGAAACACCTGCATTAGGGTTAGGTTTTTGGTTCTTTTTAACTTGGTTAATGCCTTCAACTAAAATTTTATTGTCCTTTAAAACCTTAGTTACTCTACCGCTCTTACCTTTATCTTTACCGGTACGAACGATGATATCATCACCTTTTCTAATTTTTTGCATTCTGAATCCCGCCTTATAATACTTCAGGAGCTAGAGAGATAATTTTCATGAATTTCTCACCTCTTAACTCGCGTGTTACAGGCCCAAAAATCCGTGTACCTAATGGCTGTAGATTATTATTAAGAATAACGGCAGCATTACCATCAAAACGAATGACAGAACCGTCTGGTCTACGCACACCTTTAGCGGTTCTTACCACTAAGGCATTGTAAACTTCACCTTTTTTTACTCTTCCACGAGGAATGGCATCTTTAATACTGACTTTGATGATGTCACCAATGCCAGCATAGCGTCTATGCGAACCCCCTAATACTTTGATACACATGACCCTTTTGGCACCGCTATTGTCGGCGACGTCAAGGTTAGTTTGCATCTGAATCATGATTTATTCCTGTTATCTGTATATAAATAGCTGTGTGCTATTTGTTGGCACTTTCTAAAACTGAAACCAGTTTAAAGGTTTTATGCTTAGACATGGGTCTACATGAGGTAATAGCAACCACATCGCCTTCTTGACAAACATTTTGTTCATCATGCGCCATCATTTTACTTGAACGCTTGATATATTTGCCATACACGGGATGTTTTACTACTCGCTCAACTAAAACGGTAATTGTTTTATCCATTTTATTACTCACAACACGACCCGTGATTGTTCGCAATTTAGTTACATTTTCACTCATGATTTCGCGCTCGCCATTTCATTTAATATGGTTTGGACACGAGCCACATCACGCCGAACCTTTTTTACTTGATCTGGCTTAGACAGTTGACCCGTACCTTTTTGCATTTTAAGATTAAACCGCTCACGCGATAAATCGAGTAACAGCGTTCCTAATTCGTCTTTTGATTTTTGACGTAATTCACTTGCTTTCATTACATTATTGTCCGAACGGTAAAAAGTGTTTTCAAAGGCAGTTTAGCAGCCGCTAGTGTAAATGCCTCACGCGCCAATTCTTCAGAAACACCTTGTATTTCATACAACATAGTTCCTGGTCTGATTTGAGCAACCCAGTATTCTACACTACCTTTTCCTTTTCCCATACGAACTTCTAAAGGTTTTTTGGTAATTGGCTTATCTGGAAAAATTCTAATCCAAATTTTACCGCCACGCTTGACGTGACGAGTAATTGTTCTACGAGCCGATTCAATTTGTCTTGCAGTCAATCTGCCACGACTAACCGACTTAAGACCATATTCACCAAAGCTAACTGATGAACCACGGACGGCAGTACCGTTATTTCTGCCTTTATGTTGCTTACGGAATTTAGTTCTTTTAGGTTGAAGCATGTCTTTATCCCTTCAACTATTTTTTAGATTCAGAATTAATAGACGCAATATGTGCATCCATATCGAACACTTCACCTTTGAATATCCACACTTTAATGCCGATAATTCCATAGGTAGTATTTGCTTCTGCAGTTGCGTAATCGATGTCAGCTCTTAAGGTATGCAAAGGCACACGACCTTCTCTATACCATTCACTACGCGCAATTTCAGCACCATTTAGACGACCACCAACGTTAATTTTAATGCCTTCGGCACCTAAACGCATGGTATTAGTCACAGCACGTTTCATCGCACGACGATACATAATACGTTTTTCAAGCTGCTGAGCAACACCTTCAGCAACTAGCTGCGCGTCTAACTCAGGCTTTCTAATTTCTTCAACATTCAACTGAACAGGAATACCTATCATTTTAGATATTTCTTGCTTTAATACCTCAATATCTTCACCTTTCTTACCGATAACAATACCTGGTCTAGCAGTGTGAATAGTGATATGAGCATTATTCGCAGGACGATTGATTTGAATACGACTGACCGATGCGTGAGCTAATTTTTTTCTAATAAACTCTCTAACGGTTAAATCTTGGTGCAGGAATACCGAGTAATCCTGACTGTTTGCATACCATCTTGAATTCCAATCTTTGACGATACCAAGGCGTATACCTATTGGATGTACCTTTTGACCCATTTTATGCCCCTACTCGATTTCTGCGACTTTAATTGTAATATGACAAGTTCTCTTAAGGATATGATTTGCACGTCCTTTAGCTCTTGCCTTGAATCTTTTCATCGTCGCCCCTTCATTGACATAAACGGTAGACACTCTTAGTTCATCAATATCGGCACTTTCGTTATGCTCTGCATTAGCGATCGCAGACTCTAAAACTTTTTTAAAGATACCCGCCGCTTTTTTGGAACTGAATTTTAAAATATTCAGTGCTTTTTCAACGGGTAAGCCGCGAATTTGATCGCCAACTAAGCGTGCTTTTTGTGCAGATAGTGGGGCATTATTTAATTTTGCTGAAATTTCCATCACACCTACCTAGATTTTTTATCAGCCACATGGCCTTTATATGTACGAGTGGGTGCAAACTCACCTAATTTATGCCCGACCATATTCTCAGAAATGAGAACTGGAATGTGCAGCCGCCCATTATGGATTGCAATAGTTAAGCCCAGCATATCTGGAATAATCATTGAT
>Ga0113563_10003144_pt1 | contig 10205 bp, 5 predicted proteins | sample Mud3Dept3metaG_FD_80117 | JGI IMG/M metagenome (GOLD analysis project Ga0113563, IMG submission 80117) | Freshwater wetland microbial communities from Ohio, USA, analyzing the effect of biotic and abiotic controls - Mud 3 Core 4 Depth 3... | ecosystem: Environmental > Aquatic > Freshwater >...
CCTTCCGCGGCCGGCTCGCCGCGCGGGGCGTCGCGGAGGCCGACTGGAGCGACACGCCGCTCGCGCCCCTTGCTCCGCCCTCCCCGCCGGCGTCGCTCGTCCGCCTGCGGGAGGGCCTCTTCGAGGAGAGCCGCGGCGGAAGCCTCGAGGCGGCCGACGGCGCGGTCGAGCTCGTCACCGCGCCGGGCGAGGCGGCCGAGGTGCGGTCGATCGCTCGACGGCTGCTGCGCGAGGCTGCCCGTGGGGTGAGCTTCGAGGACATGGGCGTCGTCCTCCCGCGGCCCGAGACCTACGCCCCGCTCTTCACGGACCTCCTCTCCCGCCTCGGCGTTCCGCACCGCCTGCACCCCTCGCTGCCCCTGCGCTTCGGCCGCGCGGCGCGCTCGCTGCTGCTCCTCTTCCGCTGCCGCGGGCTGGAGAGGCCCGCGGTGATGGAGTTCCTGACGTTCGCCCCCGTGCCGTTCGCCGAGCTCCTCGGCCCCGACGTGCCGCCTCGCCCGGCGCGCTGGGACCAGGCGAGCCGCGAGGCCGGGATCGTGTCCGGCCTCAGCCGCTGGATCCTCGGCCTGCGCGCGTGGGGAGAGGCCGAGCGCGAGGCCGGGGAGTCGGAGATGGACCCCGACCGCCGCGAGCGGCGGCGGCGCCACGTGGTCGACGCGGAGGCGCTCCTGCGCGTCGTGGAGCTCGTCGGCGGCACGCTCGACAGCCTCGCCGGCGAAGCGCCCTGGGCGGAGTGGGTCGAGAGGCTGCGCACCGTGGTCGACCAGTGGATCGGCCCTGAGCGCGACCGCGACGCGGTCCTCGAGGTGATCGCCGACCTCGGCGGACTCGGGTCGGTGGCCGCGCACGCGTCGTGGGCCGAGGTGGAGCAGGTCCTCGAGGCGCGCTTCGAGTGGGAGCGGCTGCCCCTCGAGCCCCTGGAGGGCGGAGCCGTGCACGTGGGCGCCCTCGACGCGATGGCGGGCCTGCCCTTCCGCGTGGTCGCGATCCCCGGCCTCGTGGAAGGGGGGTATCCGGGGGTGTTCAGGCCGGATCCCTTCCTCCTCGACTCGGAGCGCATGGCGCTCCGAGTCGAGGAATCTGGCCATCCCGAGGGCGGTTCCCGACCGGCGCCCGAGGGCTCCGCCGGTCCCTCCCGCCACACGCCATCGGCCTCGCGCTCCCGCAAGGCCTCCCCTTCCCAGCTCTCCCTGTTCTCGCCGGCGCCAGGCTCTGGGGGGGGCCTTCGGGAGGGCTCTGCGGAACGACAAGCCAACGGATCGGCTTCCCTCCCGGGAGCGGGGCTCCCGGGAGGGAGCCAGGACCGCCTCATGGAGGCGCGCCGTCTCTTCCACCGCGCGCTGTCCCAGGCGACCGAGCGGCTGATCCTCTCCTACCCGCGCGCCGACGCGCGCACCGGCCGCGAGCGGCTCCCCTCGCTCTTCTTCGCGGCGGCGGCCTCGACTCTCGCCGGCCGGCCGCTGGCGAGCGCCGAGCTCGAGGGCCTCGTCGTCGAGGACGACCCGGACCGCTTGCCGCTCGAGGACGCGGTGGACGCGGGCGAGCGCGACCGCATCCGCCTGCGCCGGGACGAGAGCGCCGCCACCGCGATCGCCGCGGGCTCGGCGTTCTTCCGCCAGTCCCGCCTCGCCAGCCAGGCCCGCTGGTCGGGCCGACTCACGCGCTACGACGGCCTGGTGGTCGGCGAGGGGGACGAGGGCCTGCGCGCGCGGCTCGACCCCCTGGCCGCTCGCCATCCGGTCTCGGCGAGCCGCCTCGCCACCTACGCGCGCTGCGGCTTCCTCTACCTGCTGCAGAACGTGCTGCGCCTCCAGCCCGCGCCCGAGCCCGAGGAGCGGCGCCGGATCGACCCCCTCGAGCGCGGCGACCTCTTCCACCGGGTGGCCGAGCGGTACCTGCGCGAGCGGCGGGACCGAGGCGAGCTTCCGGTGAGCGACACCGAGGAGGCGCGCGCCCGGCTCGCGGAGATGGCGGAAGAGGCCCTCGAGGGCCTGGTGGCGGGCAGCCCGCCGCGCTTCACGCTGCTGTGGCAGCGCGAGAAGCGCCGCTTCCACGAGACCGTGCAGGGCTGGCTGGGGCGCGAGGCGGCCTCCGCCGCGAGGTCCACACCGGCCCACTTCGAGCTGAGCTTCGGCCTCGGCCGGGAGCGGGACGCGGAGGAGCCGCACGACCCCGAGCCGCTCGAGATCGATCTCGGGGACGGCCGGTCGCTGAAGGTCTCCGGCAAGATCGACCGGATCGACCGCCGTGCGGACGGGCTGGTCCTGCGCGACTACAAGACCGGCCGCGCCCCGAAGGACGACGGGGGAGTCTTCCGTGGCGGCAAGCAGCTGCAGATCCCGTTCTACGTGCTCGCGGCCGCGAAGCTCCTGCCCGGCGAGCGCGTGGTGGACGCCTTCCTCGACTACGTGGATGGCGGGCGCCAGGTGGCCTTCCGCCCCGACCTCGCGCAGGGCCCGGAGTTCCGCGACCTCCTCCGGCGGCTCGTGGACCTCGTGGCGCGCGGGGTCTTCGTGCAGGAGCCCACCGCGTGCGACTTCTGCGACTTCACCGCCGTCTGCGGGCCGAAGGCGCTCCTGCAGCGCCGCCAGTCCATGAAGGTCCGGGACCGGACGCTGCAGGAGTTCCTGCGGCTGAGGGACGTCTCGTGAGCGGCTTCCGGCCCGTCGACGAGGAGGCCCGCGAGCGCGCGCGCCGCGACCACGCCGCGAGCCTGGTGCTCGAGGCGGGGGCGGGCACCGGCAAGACGACGCTCCTCGTGGACCGCATCGAGGCGATCGTCCGCGCCGGCGCCGCCCGCCTCGAGGAGATCGCCGCCGTCACCTTCACCGAGAACGCGGCCACGACCATGAAGCTGCGGCTGCGCGAGCGGCTCGAGCGGGCCCGCGCCGACGCGCGGACGCCGCTCGCCGAGCGCGCCCGGGTGGCCGCCGCTCTCGAGGTGCTCGAGCGGGCGAGTGTCTCGACCATCCACGCGCTGTGCGCCCAGGTCCTGCAGGAGCGGCCGCTCGAATGCGGGGTCCTCCCCGGCTTCCGCATGGCCGACGAGGCGCAGGCGGACGCGATCTTCGCCGAGGCGTGGGAGGAGTGGCTCGGAGACCGCCTGGTGGGCGGGGACGACGTGCTGCTCGACGCCCTCGACCGCGGCATCCCGCTCGAGGGCGACGGGTGGGGCGAGCGCACGTCTCTGCGCGGCCTCGCACGGACGCTGCTCGACCAGCGCGACCTCCTCCCCGTGGCGGCGGACGGGACCTTCTCTCCCGAGGCGGCGCGGGAGGAGCTGCGGGCGAAGGGCGCCCGGGGGCGGGCGCTGGCGGGGGCGGTGAAGGAGGGCGACAGCCTCGGCGGCCGCCTGGAGCGACTCGCCGACTTCGCCGAGACCGCGCGGTTCCTCGAGGGCGATGCGCTCGTCGACCACCTGCTGGCGCTCGAAACCGTCCAGTCCAACTTCGGCTTCCGGCCGAACTGGCCGTCGGCGGAGGCGCTCGCCGAGGGCCGCGCGATCGCGGCCTGGACGAAGGAGGCGCGCGCGGCGTGGGCCGCGGCGCGGGGGGCGGACCTCCACGGTCGTCTCGTCCGGGCCCTGGGCGGCGTCGCGGGCCTCTACGCGCGGAAGAAGGCCGAACGGGGGGTCCTCGATTTCCTGGACCTCCTCCTGATGGCCCGCGACGCGCTGCGCGACCACGCGGGCGTGCGCGAGTGGTACCGCCGTCGCTTCCGCTACCTGGTCATCGACGAGTTCCAGGACACCGACCCGCTCCAGGTCGAGATCGCGCGCCTTCTCGCCGGGGACCGTCCCGGGGCGCTCGTGGTGGTGGGCGACGCCAAGCAGTCGATCTACCGCTTCCGGCGGGCCGAGGTGCGCCTGTTCCGCGAGCTCACGCGTCGGGCGGAGACCTCCGAGGGCGGGGCCGTCCTGCACCTCGTCCAGAACTTCCGCTCCCGTCCCGCCATCCTGCGCTTCGTGAACCGGGTCTTCGCCGAGCTCATCGAGGCCTCGGAGGAGGCCGACCAGCCGGCCTACGAGGCGATCGCGCCGCCGCCGGGCCTGTCCGAGGAGCCCTCCGTGGTGGCGCTGCGTTTCCCCGCCCCGCCGAACGCGGGCGGCGAGGACCTCCTCGAGGCGGAGGCCTCGGGCCTCGCCGCGTTCCTCGCCGGGGTCGCCCGGGGAGGCGAGGCCGTCCGCGACCCGGTCACGGGTGCCCTGCGGCCGAGCCGGGCCGGCGACGTGCTCGTCCTCGCGCGGCGGCTCACCCGGGTGCAGGCGCTCGAGGAGGCGCTGGAGGCCGCCTCGCTGCGCTTCACCGTCGAGGGCGGCAAGTCCTTCTTCGACCGCCAGGAGGTCCACGAGGCGCTCGCGGTCCTGCGGGCGATCGACGACCCCTCGGACCGGGTCGCCCTCGTGGCGGCCCTGCGCTCGTCCTTCTTCGGCGCGAGCGACCGCGACATCGTGGCCTACTCGCTCTCGGGCGGGCCGCTCTGGGCGGGGGCGATCGACGAGGAGCGGCCCGGCGGCCGGACGCTCGGCCCGGCGCTGGCGCTCCTCGACGACCTGCACCGGCGGCGGCCGCACGCGAGCGTCCCCGCCCTCCTCGAGCGGCTCTACGAGGAGACGCGCGTCCTCGCCGCCCTCACCGGCTCGCGCCGGGGCGAGGCACAAGTCGCGAACCTCGAGAAGGTGGCGGCCCTCGCTCGCGAGGCGACCTCGCTGGGGGCGCTCACGCTGCGGGGCTTCGCGAACCTTCTCGAGGACCGGATCCAGAACGCGCGCGAGGAGCCCGACCTGCCCGCCACCCGGCCCGGCGACCCGGACACCGTGCGCGTCCTCTCCATCCACAAGGCAAAGGGCCTCGAGGCCCCGGTCGTGGCGCTGTTCGACACGGACGACCGTGGCTACTCGCCGACGAGCATGGTGCCGCTGTGGAGCGAGGGGCGGATCGCGATCGGCTTCCGCGGCGGCTGCCAGCCGCCCGACTGGGACGCGCTCGTGCGGCGGGAGGAGAAGAAGGGGCGCGCGGAGGCGCGGAGGCTCCTGTACGTGGCGTGCACGCGCGCGCGCGACCTGCTCGTCATCCCCCGCCCTCCCGTGGACGCGGACGCGGGCGCCTTCTGGAAGGAGCTCACCGACCGTCTGCCGGCGGCCAGTGACGCCGACGTGCGCGTGGTGGACGCGGACACGCTGGCGCGGCCCGAGGTGCCGGGGCGGGGACGGGAGCTGTGGGCCCTGGCGAGCGCCGAGGGCGGCGACGCCGTGGCTGCGCGCTGGAAGGCGGAGCGGGCGGACCTCCTGACCCGCGCGGCGGAGCGACCGAGGGCGCCCATCTCCGCCACGCGCCTCGCGGCGAGGACCGCACCGCCGCCGGCCGCAGCGTCCGGCCCCGGGGGACGCGACTTCGGCAGCCTCGTGCACCGCCTCCTCGAGTGGATGCCGCTCGAGGACGTGGACGCGGGGCGGGCGGAGCGCGTGCGCGCGATGGCGGCTGCGATCGCCCCCTCCTTCGGCCTCGACGCCGAGGCCGCGGACCGCGCGGCCGCGCAGGTGGAGCGGGCCCTCGGCTTGCCGGTGATCGACCGGGCCCGCCAGGCGAGCCGCGCGTGGCGCGAGCTCTCGCTGTGGTTTCCCGACGGGCCGCACCTCGTGGAGGGGATCGTGGACCTCGTCTTCGAGGAGGACGGCCAGCTCGTGGTCGTCGACTACAAGAGCGATGCCATCACCGCCGAGCAGGCCCTCGCCCAGGCCGCGCACCACGCGCCGCAGCTGCAGCTCTACGGCCGCGGCCTGGCGCAGGCGGCGGGCCTGCCCGTGCGCGAGCGGCTCGTCCTCTTCACCGCTCTCGGCCGCACGGTGCCCGTATAGCGTGCTACTCTAGTTCCAGAGCCGCGCGGGCCATCCCGGTCCCTCCACGCTCCGACGGAGGTCCGCCGATGGAGTCCTCACCGCACGACACGAGTCCCCCGAAGCGACCCGTCCTCGTCCGCCCCGCGTCCATCCGCTACATGGGCTTCGAGTGCACGAGCCAGGGCCGCGCCTACCGCCTCCGCGTGGACGGCGTCGGCGAGCCGCGCCTCTTCACGGTGACCATCCTGGCCGCGGCCTTCGACACGCGCAAGGCGCGCTTCCAGGACGCTCCGGAGCTCTGCTTCGCCCGGCTGCAGCGGGAGCTGGCCACGAACGCCGACCTGCCCGACGGCCTCGAGCTCGTCATCACCCCCGCCGAGATCGACGAGTACCGCGACGCGCAGCTGCGCCGCTCCCCCGACCGCAAGGCGCGCACGCTGCGCACCTGGCCCTGATCGTGCCCTTCTCCTCGTTCGGGCTCGACCCCCTTCTCCTGCGCGGCATCCGCGAGCTCGGCTTCACGCGCCCCACCCCCATCCAGGAGCAGTCGATCCCGCCCGCGATGGCGGGCAAGGATCTCCTCGCCTGCGCCGCCACCGGCAGCGGCAAGACGGCGGCCTTCGGCCTGCCGATCCTGCACCGCCTGATGGGCAAGCCGCGGCGCACCACGCGGGCCCTCATCCTCACCCCGACCCGCGAGCTCGCGGCCCAGATCGACGCGCACCTCGGGGAGCTGGCCGTGCACACCCCGGTCACCAGCGCCGCCGTCTTCGGCGGCGTCGGAATGGGGCCCCAGGAGCACGCCCTGCGCGCGGGGGTGGACGTGATCGTGGCGACGCCGGGGCGGCTCCTCGATCACTTCCGCCACTCCTACGCGGCGCTCAAGGGGCTCGAGATCCTCGTGCTCGACGAAGCCGACCGCATGCTCGACATGGGCTTCCTGCCCGACATCAAGCGGGTGCTGCGGCACGTGCCGGCGAAGCGGCAGACGCTCTTCTTCTCGGCCACGCTGCCGGCGCCGATCGTCGCGCTCAGCCGGGAGATGCTGCGCGAGCCGGCGACCATCAACCTCGACCGGCGCGCGGCGCCCGCGGTCGGGATCACCCAGGCCGCCTACCCGGTGGACGCCAAGCTCAAGCCGGCGCTCCTCCTCGCGCTCCTCCGCCGGGGCGACATGAAGAGCGCGCTCGTCTTCACGCGCACCAAGCACCGCGCCAACCGGCTCGCCGACTGGCTGGAGCGCCAGGGCGTGCGCGCGGCCCGGATCCACGGCAACCGCAGCCAGAGCCAGAGGACGCTGGCCCTCGAGGGCTTCAAGGCGGGGCGGTACGACGTGCTCGTGGCCACGGACATCGCGGCGCGCGGCATCGACGTGGTGGCGCTCGGCCACGTGGTGAACTTCGACGTGCCGGCGGCCAGCGAGGACTACATCCACCGCGTGGGCCGCACGGGGAGGGCGGAGCTGACCGGCGAGGCCTTCACCTTCGTCGCCCCCGAGGACGAGCAGGACCTGCGCGCGATCGAGCGGGCCCTCGGAAAGCCGCTGCCGCGCGTTCTGCTTCCCGACTTCGACTACCGTCAGAAGCTGCCCGAGGCTCCTCCGGCACGGCACGAGGCGCACCCCCGCCACGCCCCGCAGGGCCGCCCGCGGCGTCAGGGTGGGGGCCCCTCGCGAGGCCGCAGCGAGCCGCAGGGCGCCTGGGCAAGTCGCCTCCAGGCGGACGCCCCTCGTGCCGCGGGTCACGTCCGGGGGGCGGGCCGCACGACCCGCAGCTTCCGGCCGCGCGGACGCTGAGTCGGACCCGGCGGCGCCGGAGCGCGTGCTACAGTCCGGCGCGATGAACGGGCCCCCTTCGGACGGCGGATCCCCTTCCGCGACCAGGCCTTTCTCCTGGTCGGCCTCGCGCCACGACACCTTCGCGAGCTGCCGCCGCCGCTACTACTACTCCTACTACGCCTCCCTGGACGACGAGGAGATCCGCCGCCTCAAGAAGCTCTCCGCCCTGCCTCTGTGGGCGGGCAGCGTCGTCCACGACACCATCGAGACCTTCCTGAAGACGCACGACGCCCTGCCCTCCCCCGAGGAGCAGGAGGCGCTCGTCCGCACGACCGTGCACTCCGGAATGCTGTCCGACTGGCGCGAGAGCGAGGCGGGCTCCGTGCGCTTCCGCCTCTTCGAGCACGAGTACGAGATCCCCGTCGAGCAGGAGGACAAGCGCATCGCGGTGAACGTCGTGATGCGCTCGCTCAAGAACTTCTTCCGCACGGAGACCCTCCGCCACGCCTTCGAGGTGGGCCGGGGCCAGTGGCTCGCCCTCGAGGACCTCGTGTCCTTCCACGTGGGCGACGTGGAGGTCTTCCTCCGCATGGACCTCGCGTTTCGCGGCCGCGACGGCCGCGTCCTGATCGTCGATTGGAAGACGGGCCGGGGCGAGGGCCGCTTCAACGAGGTGCAGGTGGCGGGCTACGCCCTCTATGCGACCGAGAAGGGCTGGGTGGGCGATCCCGAGGAGATCTCGACCGAGCTCAGCTACCTGGTGATCCCCAAGGCGGTGCGCCGACCCGTCACGAGGAAGATGATCGAGCACGCCCGGAGCTTCATCGCCCGCAGCGCGGGCGACATGAAGGCGCTTCTCCTCGATCCCGTGGGGAACCTCGCCCGACTCGAGGACTTCCCGATGGTCGACCGGCCGCAGGTCTGCCGGCGCTGCAACTTCCGGAGGCTCTGTTTTCCCCGGGCCGGAGAGGAGCCGGGCGCGCCGGCGAGGTTGCGGGGGGTGATCCCCGGGCCCGTCGCCGGGGTTCCGGCGGGAGGAGACTCGTGAAGACAGATCGCCTGGTGGGTCGCGTCGCGGTGCTCGCCTGGGTTCCCGTCGCGCTCCTCGGCGCCGCCGGGCCCCGGGTGGCGCCGGTCCTCGCGGACGAGGCAGGGGCCGCCTCACCCCGCCTCGTTCTCGTTCGCCAGCACCCGGCACCGGTGATCACGACGCGCACGCGCGGGGCCGAGGGCATCCGGTACGGGTTCGAGGGCGGGCGCGCGGTGAAGGTGGACGGAACCTACCACCTCTTCACGACCGAGATGGTGAGCGACCCCATGTGGGTGAAGACCCGCTTCGGCCACTGGACGAGCCGCGACCGTCTCGCCTGGACGCGGGTTGCGACCGTGCGCGAGTCGAGCGGTGAGTTCGAAGGGAAGGACGCGCGGGCGGCGCTGTGGTCCCCGCTCCCGGTCTGGAGCCCGGCTGAAAGCCGTTGGAACCTCTTCTACGTCGCCTACCGTGCGAAGCCGACGGACGGAACGCGGTTTCTCCTGAACGACGCGGGAGAGATCTGGCGGGCGGTGTCGAGGGCGCCGGGCCCGGAGGGCATCCGCGGCCCGTTCGAGGACGTGGGCGTCGTCCTGCGGCCGGGCCCCGACTCGCTCGCCTGGGAAGGGCTGCAGGGCACCGACTCCTTCTTCCCCTGGCCGGTCGGCAACCGCTGGCGCGCCTTCTACGGCAGCGCGCGCACGGAGACGAAGCCCATCGCTCACTGGCTGGTCGGCCCGGCCGAGGCCTCCGCCCTCGCGGGCCCCTGGAAGCGCCTCACGGATGGCAATCCCGCCCCGCTCGAGCCGCGCTTCATCGAGAACCCGATCGTGACCGAGGTCCCCGGCGTCGGCTTCCTGGCCGTCTACGACAGCGAGACGCCGGACGGCATCGGCTGGGGGTACTCCGCGGACGGCGTCCGCTGGAGCCGGGGCCAGGGCCTCGTCCTCCAACCGAGGGCCGGCGAGTGGGCCAAGGAGATGCGCACTCCCCTCGGGCTCGTGCCCGAGGGAGGGGACCGCTTCACGCTCTTCTACACCGGCTTCGAGCAGCCGCCCGACTGGACGCGCATCCTCGACACCGCGAAGAGCAACGAGACGTGCGCAGTCGGATTCGTGGAGCTGCGCCTGGAGCATTGAGGGACTCCAGGGGGCGGGGCTCTCCCTGGGAAGCGCTCGGCGTGCCGCCGGCCGTCACTCACTTCTTCAGGTTCTTGGCGAGGAAGGCGGTCGTCCGCGCCCAGGCGTCCTCGGCCGCTTCCTTGCGGTAGCCGCCCCAGGGGTTGTCGACGTTGGCGAAGGCGTGGCCGGCCCCGTCGTAGACCTTGATGTCCACCGTCTTGCCGGCTTTCTTCATGGCCGCCTCGAAGGCCCGAGCCTGCTCCGGCGTCGGCCCCTTGTCCTCGGCCCCGAAGCTGCCCAGCACCGGCGCCTGGATCGCGGCAATGGCCGCGGCGTCGGTGGGCGGCGCGCCGTAGTAGGCGACAGCCGCGGCGAGCTTCGGCTCGACGCTCGCGAGCTGGAGCGCGTAACGCCCGCCCATGCACCAGCCGATCGACC
>Ga0113563_10003145_pt1 | contig 10203 bp, 7 predicted proteins | sample Mud3Dept3metaG_FD_80117 | JGI IMG/M metagenome (GOLD analysis project Ga0113563, IMG submission 80117) | Freshwater wetland microbial communities from Ohio, USA, analyzing the effect of biotic and abiotic controls - Mud 3 Core 4 Depth 3... | ecosystem: Environmental > Aquatic > Freshwater >...
CGTCGAAGCTGCCCGAGCCGGTGTCCAGGTAGGATAGGGTGACGGTGACGGGATAAATTCCGCCGGCGTAGGGCCACTCCGACGCCAGACCGATGAGCATTTGACCGGAGGCATCCAGCCGGCGCGCCGGGAGGTGCGCCTCCGCCGGAGGGGGGATTTCCCCTGCCGGGCCGGCAGCCAGGATGCGCTCCCCGGCGATCAGTACTGCGCCGTCCGGCTGCCTTTGCCCGGAAGTAATGACCTGTGCATGTTCGATGTAGATACTTTGCATCCTGCCTCTACAGGGGTAATGCCACCACCCTGTCTTCTGCAATGGATTTCTCTGCCGCCAGCATCACCTCCAGCGAGCGGCGCGCCTCCTCTCCCGTGATCAACGGCTGCTTGTCATTCATCACGCAATCGAAGAAGTGTTCGACCTCCAGCTTGACCGCCCCGACCAGTTTGCCGTGCATGGCGGGCCAGTGGCGGGTATCCGGCATCTTCCAACCCTCTCGATCGACGCCGAACAGGTCCATGGGGGTGAAATCCAGGTTGAGATTGCCCTGTGTCCCGACCACGTTCATGCGCACATCCCCGAACCCGCCCCAGGTGGCAGGGCGCTGCCACTTTGCCCATTCCTCGGGCAGGCACCAGCCCACTTCGTGAATGCCCAGAGCGCCATCCTGAAATTCGAACATCATCCAGGCGGTGTCGTATGTCCCCAGCTCTTCCCATACCCGCCCGTAACAGGCTTTGGCGTATACCGATTTTACCGGCACGGGATGGTACCAGAGGATTTGATCGATGTCATGTACGCCGATGTATGACACCGGACTGACCCGCCCTCCCAGCCGCCTGGATTCGCCGATACCGGCAATCCGCCGGGCGTAGGCGGAAAGCATCTTCCCGATGCTGCCCTCATCGATGGCGGACTTGATCAGGGCATAGCTGACCTCAAAGCGCAGGATGTGACCCACCATCAGCTTGACCCGGGCATCGGCGCAGGCTTGAATCATGACATCCGCGTCGCTCAGCGAGAGCGAGATGGGTTTTTCCAGGAAGACATGGCATCCCGCCTGGGCGGCAGCCTGCACCGGCTCGAGGTGGTAAGGCTCGGGGGTAGCCACGATAACTGCCTGCGGGTGGTGCGCCTGGAGCATCTCGCGGAAGTCCTCATAAGCTTCGCCACCGCAGGCAGCAGTTAATTGCCGGGCGCGCTCGATCTGGATGTCGCTGGCTGCCAGGCAGCGCGCGTATGGCAGCTCGCTGCCAGCCCGCGCCAGCACACCCCCCATGAATCCGGAGCCAATCACGGCAAAGGTGATGTCTTTCATTCGGCTATATCTCTCGAGCCAGCCAACGGATGGCTTGCCGCCAGAATTGCCCGTAATATTGCCAGGGCTGGAAGTACTCTGCCCAATGCGGGCTGCAATCGGTCGCAAAGGCCATGGAGCGACCTTTGCCAAACTCCCAGGTGACGATCAGCGGGTGCTCATCCTCGCCTTCGCCGATGGTTGCCAGGACCTGAGCGCCGTCCTTGGGGAGGATTTGGTTGAAGCCCTCAAAGACCGGGCATTCGTCCCAGGGAATGCCTTGCAGCATGGGGTGACCGGGCTCCTTGATATGCACGTGCACGCCTTCCGGTGTCTCCACCCGGTCGTCCAGCCCTTTCAGGCAGTTGACGGGTAAGGCTTCCTCCACCGGCGTGTCGTAGTACCCTCCATGACCGAAACGCCCACTGAAGGAGGTCCACCCACCGACCATCAGCAGACCACCGCCATTGCGGGTGTATTCCCGGATGGCTTTAAGGCGGTTGGTGCGCGGCAGCGGGGTGCCAGGGATCCAGAAGGGGTACAGTGCCAGCACTTCGCACTCGCAATCGGAGATGATGACCGCGTTGAACTCGGACAGCCCTTCCACGGTGCGCGGAAAGTCGGAGATCGCCTGTTCGTTGGTCATGTGGAGGACTTCAATATTGCCTGCGTGAAGGGCGTCTATAAGAGGCTGTCCCCAGATGTGGTGGGAAAAGCCCTTCACTTCGAAATTGAAGGGTGACGCCACGAAGATCGGGCCGATTTTGGAGGCCGCATCGCCTGCATAAAGAACTTTCATGGAAGATTCTCCTCTCAAGTGATGATTTCAAATTTGGGTTATTTGGGTTTCAGGTGCGGCGGCAAAGCCGCCGCACCTGAAACCCAGCCCCCAATTTTAGAACTCGTTTTATTCGAACCCAAGCTCGCTGTAACGGCTGAGCTTGTCCAAAGCCATTTGAACGGATTCATATAGCTCGCTGCCATGCGGGTGGTGCTCCAGCGCTGCCATCCGCCAGGCAGTCAGGGCTTCCCGGAAGCGACCCAGCCGCTCGTACGCCAGCCCCATCCGGTAATAAATATGCGCCTGGGAGGAAGTGGTCGGCTTGCCCACGCCCAGGTTCGATGGGAATTCGAGCGCACGCTGGTATTCTGCGACGGCCTCGTCGAATTGCCTACCCTGTTCCAGGGCTTCGGCTCGCTGCAAGATGGCGCGCGCATACAGGTCGTGGAAGCTCTGGTCCATCTCGAGCGGTACGAATTGCTGGGATTGCATGATGCTCAGGGCATCCTCGTAGCGTCCCAGGTCCACCAGCATTAGAATGCTGCGCTTGTGCACGTCTTCGCGGGGTTTGCCGAGGGCCAGGATTTTCTCCAACAACTCCCGGCGTTGCTCGATCGAGCCGGTGATTTTGTAGAGATCGTCCAGGTGCAGGTAGAGATCCTGGTTTTCCGGGTTGAGCGCCAGCCCTTTTTCAAAGTATTCGATGGCTTTCGGCAGGTTTCCCTGGCGCTGCCAGGCTGCCAGTCCCAGGTTGCGGTACAGGACATCGAAGTTCGCCAGACCGGGCAGGGTCTTCTGCCACATGCGCACGCCTTCCTCGTAGTTCTGGTGAGCATACAGGAAGTTACCCAGGTAATAGCGGGCCTTGTAATCCTGGATGGATTGGTCCACCGCATAGTTCAAAGCGATGAATTCCTCCAGCCGGTTGGGGAAGACATACTCGGGGCTGCCGGCTGCTGCTTTTTCCAGCCAGGTATGCGCTTCTGCGTCTTGCCCGGCGGTGTGTGCAAAATAAGCGCCCAGGTATGCCAGCATGGGATAGGGCCAGGCGGAGAAACTGTCTTTCAGGATGGCAAGGGCGTCCTCCACTAAGCCGGCATTGAAGTAAGTGCACGCCAGGTCGAGCTGGTATTGGCGATCATCGGAGAGCAGGCTGGTGAGCTTAGATTGGAGGACGGCATCCGGCTGGAGGAGCGTTAATTCACGTAGGGCAATATGGTTTAGCGGATCCCTCGCCAGCACCCAATCGAATCGATGCCTGGCTTCTTTGACCAGTCCATTGCGCTGTTGCGCCATGCCCATCAACAGGTTGGCTGAAATGGATTGGCTATCCTGCAGGCGCGCCCGCTCGAAATAAGCCATCGCCCGTCCCCAATCCTTTGCCTGCATCGCCAGGCAGCCCAAACCCATCAGCGCCATTGGCGATAGGGAATGCCCGGCAGGGACGGAATTGAATGAGGCGGCTGCATTCCTCGGCTGGCGTTCGAGCTGGCTGATCAACCCAAGGTAGTAGTGCCCCTCTGCCAGATCACAGGAGATGGCTTTCTTGAAATGTTCCCGGGCTTTCGGAAAATTCCCTGCCCGCAGAGACATCAGCCCCAGGCGGACATGGGCCTCGCCGTTCTCCGCATCCAGCCGGATGGCTTTATCGTAAGCCGCCTGTGCTTGCTCGCGATTATCGAAATTTTCATGCTTTAAGCCCAGGAGATAGAACTCCTGGGAGGTTTTGGGAGAGTTATTCGCCTTGGAGGTGAGGGCTGGGATCGGGCTGGGCTCGCGGTCGAGCGTGTAGACGAGTACCGTCGCCCCGTCCTGGTCGAGCACCGTTAAATGAATTGGATAATCAGCCAGATCTCTGGCAAAAACCGGAAGCGTGGATTGCCAGGGTCGCTCGGGAGACAGGATGGCGCGCAGGGATACCAGCACCTTGCCGGGTACAGCCACCTCAATCGTGGATTCGCCCAGCTCCCTGGCGGGGCAGACTCCGATCTTCAGGTTCACCATATCCCCGCTGGTATCCGGGATCAGCTTCAGAAGGGCGCCGCACTCCGCACTGGCGCAGGTCAGCCCGCCCAGGCCGCGCAGCGGAAGCCACCACTCGCGCCAAGAGCGTTGTGCGGCAGGTCCTAAGAAGGCGAAGTCCAGTTGAGTCTCCATGGCGCCGCACTGCGTTTCGGCGTAGACCGAGCCGTCATCCGTGAGCGCCGTCTGGTTGACCACCCCCACTTCAGCATTGCCCCACGACCATAGCTTCATGCCGGAGACGTTCTTGTGGTCGGCGAAGTGTGCGTATCCGTGATTGGCGGAGTGCTGCCAGGCGCCGAAAAAGTCCCAGGTCACATCCCGCCCGAAGATGGACACTTGAGCCAGCATATTCCGTTGATAGCGAAAATCGACCGGCTCCAGCATGCGTCTGGCGGGCCACATGGGTACGCCTTCCATGCCCGGTAGACCGGGATCCCCTTGGATCAGATCCAGCCGTCCCACGGGCCAGGAGGCCGTCCCGGCAAATTCATACGAGCGCACGCGCCGCAGGGGATAGATGAACTCGGTCCCGTCGTTTGCCTCCAGCGAGGCGTTTGTCCAGTAGTGGTATCGCCCCGGCAGGCTGTACGGGTTGTAAAGCTGCACGTCCTGCGCCAACGCACAACGGTCGGGGAACAGGCTCAGCCGGATCGACCAGCGCATGCGGGAGATGTGTTCCAGCCCCCCTATCGTGACGGTGGCGCTCCCATCCGGATTCTGGCGGATATCCCAGTTGACCGGGTCTGCGGTTGTGGGGGCATGGGCGACAGGAAAGCTGAACTCCACCCCACCCGAAAAGAACGCCCCTCGGATCGCCAGCGGCGAGAACTTGATCCAGTCATTCTTGTAGAAAACTTCCCGCTCGGAGATTTTGTCATACACCGAATAAACCCGCCCGCCCAGGTCGGGTAATACGGTGAGTCGCAGGTAGCGGTTTTCCAGGATCAATGTCCGGTAGGTCTTGTGGGTGGGTTTGGATGCGATCTCATCCTGCAAGGTATAAGGGTAGATATGCGCTACGCCGTATTGGGAGCGGAAGACGGGGTTGCGGTTCTCACCCTCCAGCTCGTAGGTGGGCAGCGTGAGCGCGCCTTCAGATACGATCACTTTCTCAAGATTTTCGGTGGTTGAGGACACAGGACCTCCTGTTTTGATTGTGAACCATCACCGGAAGGTAATCGAGGCTGAGAGCCCCTCGGTCAGCCATTTCCGCATGCTGATCGCCAGGATCAAGGGCGGGATCAATCCCAGTGTAATACAAACCGATATCAGTGTGTAGGAGGCATCCGGGTTGCCTGAGATGGATGCGATGATCACCGGGCTGGTCTGCGATGCGATCGATTGGGTCAGGAAGCGGGCGAAGAGGAACTCGTTGTAAGAGGTCATGAAGGCAAACGCCGCTCCAGCCACCAATCCGGGAGCCATCATCGGCACTACAATGCGGGTCAGCGCCTGGAAGGGAGTGCAGCCATCCACCAGACCGGCGTCTTCCATCTCGCGCGGGATGTTGGAGATGTAAAGCGTGAGGAACCAGATGGTAAAGGGTAGGGTCAGCGCCAGGTGCACCAGGATCAGGGCCAGGTAGGTGTCCAGCAGCTTAAGCGTTTGAATGATCACGTAATAGGGGATGGCCACCGCCATAGCAGGCATCAGGCGGCTGGCAAGGATGAAGTTATAGCCGGGCCTTTTGCCCCGGAAGCGCAGTCGCGCAAAGGTGTAGGCTGCCGGGGTGCCCAGGATCAGGTTGATGGTCATCACGCTGATGGCAACGATAAAGCTGTTTTTCAGAGCCGGTGCGATCAGGCGGGCTTCCTGCGAGATGCGGCTGCGTAGCTGGCCTTTTACTTCGTAAGCCTGGGGGACCTTGCCCGTGAACACATAATTGTAATTATCCAGGGTTGGATTCTGGGGGATGATCCTTTGGGGGCGCCGCAGCAGCTCGTTCTCCCCCTGAATGGATGCGACCGCCATCCACACAAAGGGCCCGCCGATGTACACAATTAACAGGAGTACCGCCAGATTGGCGAATAGTAGTCTCAGGTTGCGTTTCGTTTTTTCGCCCATATCATCACCTGCCTAAGCAACCGACTCTTCTGACCGGATCACCCGCAGGTAGAGAAGGATCAGCATCAGGGTGATCAAGGCAATGATGATCGCCAGGGCAACGCCGTGCCCGAGGTTGAGGTTGCGGAAGATTTCGGCATAGGCGAACCAGCTAATCAGGGAGGTCGAATCCCCGGGTCCGCCGCCGGTGAGGACATAGATCAAGTCGAAGACCAGGATAGCAGTTAAAGTTTCATAAATCACGATGATTAATAAGATAGGGCGCAGGAGGGGCAGTGTGATCATGCGGAAGATGCGCCAGCCGCCGCCCCCGTCGATTCGGGCAGCTTCGTACAATTCATCCGGGATGAGCTGCAAGCCTGCCAGGACAAAGATGGCCGCCAGGGGCCCTTCCTTCCAGATGTGCGCCATCACCAGGCTGATTTTTGCCAGGGTTGGGTCTGCCAGGAAGGGGATGTAACTTTCGATCAAGCCCAGGCTATACAGGATGCCGTTGAAGATGCCGAAGTCGGAGTTGAGAATCCACTTCCACATCAGCCCGGCTACAACGGTTGGGATAGCCCAGGGCAGCAAGATAATGATCTTCAGGTAGTTGGCGGTTCTGATCTTACTATTTAAAAGCATGCCTACAGCCAGACCAAAAATCGTCACACCGACCACGGCTGCAAAGGCGTAGATGGCGGTGTTGGTTAAAGATGTTTTGAAATAATAACTGGAGATGACCTCAGTAAAATTCTTGAGGCCGATGAATGGGTGCGCCTTGGGCTTGGTCAGGATATACTGGTAAAAGCTGATCCGCACGGCGTACAGTACCGGATAGATGGTGAAGAGGGCGATGACCAAGAATGGGATTGTGACCGAAATATACGGGTAAACCCGATCCCAGAACCTGGCTTTTACTCTCACCGATTGCATGGTTAGATTCGCATCCATGACTTACCTCCGCCTATAAAATGGAATGAGTTGGGAGGGTAACAGGTCAGGGGCTTGCCCGTTACCCTCCTTGCAGATTGGCGTGCTTGATTAACCTTGCGCCTTCAGCTCATTCCACTTGTCTGCCATGTTTTTGAGAGAGTCCGCCACAGACTGGTCTCCCAAGATGGCTTTGTGAATCTCAGCTCGGGCAAAGGTATCCCAGGCGCCATACCAGGTAGTTAAACCTTCCTTGGCGCGGGCAAGGGTGGCTTGCTCTTTGATGGTGGGAACATCGCCCCACTTGCCAAAGGCTTCGATGACGTCGGCATCATCAAATAGAGGCAGTTGGGCAAAGCCCAGACCGTTCTCGACTGCCCAGCGTTTGACGACTTTGTATTCGCCGTCGGTCTTTCCGCCAAAGTAGTCAAAGAACTTGCAGGCCGCATCCACATACTCTGGACCCTGCTCGACAGTGGCAGGCGTCATCGCATAGAAGCGGACATAGCCGACGGTTGCATGGCTATTCCCAGGCATGAGGGCGATCTTGAATTGCCCGGCATATTCACCGCTTTCCGGCCGGTTCACCTCAGCCATATTGTACTGGGGGAAGATCGTGAAGACGTGCTGCCCGGATTGCATGGACTTGACCTGATCGATCTCGGCCGTGGTCAGGCTGGCGGGATCCAGCAAGCCTTCATCGTAGACCTTCTTCAGCCACTCAAGCACCTGGGCGGCAGCGCTGCCCTCCTGGTTGAACACGGGGTTCAAGTCCGCATCGAACATGGCGTTGGCGCCGCCATGCTGGCTGTAGACCATCGAGAGGAAAGCTTCTGGGTAGGCGCCTTCCTTCTGAGACCAGGCCATGATGATCGGATAGTCATTGATGCCCTGCTCTTTGATGGCTTTGGACATGTTATACACATCGTCCCAGGTCACGGGACCCGTCTCAAAGCCGGCTTGCTTTAGCAGGGCCTCGTTGTATACAAAGTCCATCGTGTCGGCATAGTACGAAAGGCCATACACCTTGCCATCGTAGGTCATGCCTTCCAGGGCGTAGGGGGCGAGCTCGCTCGAATACCCCTTCACGTTAGGGCAGTGATCATCGATCGGCTCTAGCCAGCCAGCGCCAGCCCACTCGCTCAGCCAGTGATCTGAGCCGTACAGCAGCTCAGGGGAGTTACCAGCAGTGAAGGCACCCACCATGGTATCGTGGTAGTCCAGCCAGGAGTAATCTTTGAGGGTGATGGTGATGTTCGGGTACATCTCCTGGAACTTGGCGATATTATCGTTGATGGTCTCGATGCCATAGGACCACACCACAAAATCTTCCTGGACTGGCATGGCTTCTGCAGGCTCCTCTCCGCCAGCCGGTGCCTCGGTTGCAGCGGGAGCTTCCGGCTCTTCTGCTGCCTGGGGTTGGCAGCCGGTGATGGTGATCGCCAGCATCAGCAGGATGACGAGCACATTGAAGATAGTTTGCTTGGGTTTCATGGTTCTCCTCTCATTCTAAATCTGCGCTTGTAAACCGCACAATTGACACCACTCTTTCGGACTATTGTGTTCGATCACCTCCTTTTTCTATCTCAAACGACAAAAGTTCTGGATCAATGGACCTTAATGGCAGGAACCACCAGTGATACTGCACCCAGGATACCAATATCCCTCCCCAGCCGGGTCGGTTGGAGGAAGCCTGGGTGGTAGATCTTGCCAAAAACCCAGGTCTGCATTGCCAGGCGTTCCAGGGAGCTGGCGACCGGATCCAGGAATGGCTTGCCTGCGATGGAGACCCCGCCGCCCAGCACCAGCAGGGGCGTATCGTACGCCAGGGCCAAAATTTGGATCGCCTGAGCCACATATGCGCTGACTTCGTCGATGGTTTCCAACGCCACCGCATCGCCATGTCTGGCAGCCTCAAAGACCTCTTCAGCCGTCAGGGTGCCATTTGGGGGTGACAAAGAAGACGGCTTCCCGTGGCTCAGCTTTTGGGCAGCCCGGGCAGCGATGGCGGGTCCAGCCGCCAGGGCCTCGAAGCAGCCGCGCCCCCCGCACTTGCAGGGTGGCCCATCCAGCTCGAGCATGGCGTGTCCGATCTCGCCTGCCATTCCGTTCGGTCCGCGGTAGAGTCGCCCGTTGAGGATGACCGCGCCCGCAATGCCGGTACCGATAGACAGATAGATGAGGCTTTCGTGTCCTTTGCCGGCTCCATAGCGAGCCTCGCCCAAGGCTGCGGCTTTCACATCATTCTCGATGGCGCAGGACAGCCCCAGCCGCTCTTCCAGAGCAGCTTTCACTGGCACGTTCATCCAATTCAAGTTGACCGACGCCACCCCAATCCCCTGAACCGGGTCGACCAAACCGGGGATGCCCAGGCCGACTGCCTGCACTGCTTGCCTGGGGATTCCGCCCTCGCGGATGGCTCTTTCGACCGCCAGCGCAATACAATCCAGGGTCGCTTCAGGGCTGCGGGTATCGGTGGGGATGGAGACGCGCCCCAGCAGGCTGCCGCGCTCGTCCACAACCGAAGCCAGGATCTTGGTGCCCCCCACATCGACCCCAATCAGAAAAGGTTGTTGGATTTCAGGCTCGATCTGGCGCATGTTCGTTGCACGCCTCTGCCGGCTACTCATCCGCCGGCATCCAAAATCTGGATCATTTAACGCACCAAGCTAAGGCCTAATTCCTGGGTTAGCAACAACGCCGAAGCGCCCAGGATGACAGAATCTTCCTCTAACTCACCAAAAGTGATCTCAGCCTCCAGCCCTAATGCAGCCAAAGCACGTTGGGCAGCTTCCACTCTAACCGCTTCCAGCCACGGGACACCAAAGCGTGCCGCGCTGCCTGCTAAAAGGATTTTTTTGACGTTCAGGACGCTGATCAGGCAGGCAACCGCAAAGCCGACCGCCCGACCGGCCTCCAGGATGATCTGGCTGGCTAAGGCATCGCCCGCCTGGAAAGCTTCGTGCATCTGCTCTAAAGTGAGAAAATCAGGGGATGCGACCAGCCGGTTGAGCATCGAATCCGGGTGGCTGGGGGCTAACGCCCGCCCTCTCCGCAGGATCGCCGAGGTACTGCCCACGGTTTCCACGCAGCCGGTGTTGCCGCACCGGCATACTTCTCCGTGCTCGA